>Ga0081527_100412_pt1 | contig 22574 bp, 18 predicted proteins | sample HotLakmasection5_FD_70992 | JGI IMG/M metagenome (GOLD analysis project Ga0081527, IMG submission 70992) | Hypersaline microbial mat communities from Hot Lake, Washington, USA - Section #5 (SPADES assembly) (version 2) | ecosystem: Environmental > Aquatic > Non-marine Saline and Alkaline >... | reverse complement strand
CCCTGCAGGGCGTTGCCGATGCTTCATCCGTCATCCGACGGGTTGCATCATCTTTATTACAGCATGTCAAAGAACGTCGTTGTTCTTTAACTTCACGGCACAATCAAAGATTCACGAAGCAAACTTTAATCATTAAGGCCCCATAAATCAAAACCATCTTTTTGGACAGCCTCAGTGAATTTTGCCCTCGTTTATAATCGAACTGAGGTAAGAGGGTTGCTCCTCAGCAGCATTGCCCATCCGTTACCGGACGCACTTTGTACCGATCAGCCACAAAGTTCTTCAGAATATCCAAAACGGCGTCACAACCCTGTTTTTTGGTTGGGTTCATGCGTCTTTCCATTGAGTTCTTAATCGTATGAACCGAATATGGAGAGCTTCTTACAAAAAATATCGTTTTCCCTCTTTTAAAGGACAGCCCCATGACTAACCTTTCGTGTAATGATTTGTTAATTATCATGAAACGATACCAAGTTCAGAAAAGACTTCAGGAGTCAATGATATCAAAGAATTCTGAAATGGTTTTGATTTCCGTATTCCCAATTTTCTTCAACACCAATAGATCTTTGTCTCCGGTCAGCAATTAGTCAGCTTTACCATCAACTGCCAGCGACAGTAAAAAGTTATCTTTTGGATCCCGGCATTCTGATATCTCTGAAGTTACATTCACAAATTCAGCAATGTCATCAATCGTATCCAAAAGATCTTCTACTTCAATCCTTGAAATATATTTTCTGAGTTTAGGACGATTGGAAACAGCAACGAATTCCTCGAGAAGTTCCTGACTGAAAAGAAGTTTACATTTCTGATTAAACAGTAACTCGTCAAGCTTTTCATATGTACTGCTAATCAAAAAACTGATCCATAAATTGGTATCGGGAACGAGACGTATTCTTACTTGTTTGTTCGCCGGGAGCGGACGGTTTCCACTTCGCCAGCGATCTCTTCAGGGCTTGCCACAGTTTCAGATTTGGATCGGATTTTTTTCAATACTTCAGAAAATTCACTCTTTGTTGATTTACGAATAGCAATCAGATCTAAATCGGCCAGATCTTTAAGCAGTTTTCTGGCTTTTGGATTTAATATGTCTACTTTTACTGTTTCCATGTTTTAATGTACAAAATTGGCCTTGATTCGGAAATTTTTAGGCGATTCCTGATGTGTTAATTAACGAATAAATTAAAATCAGGTTGTCATCAATATCAGAGAATGCCAGTGAACAAGTATTTCAAACCGATCAGCCACAAGGTTCATCAGAATATCCAGAACGGCGTCACTGGAACTGGCCTGTTTTTGGGTGCATCCATACGATTCTCTATTGGGTTCCTTATCGTATGAACCGAATATGGAGAGCTCCTTACAAAAAAATGTAGGGCGGCAAACGGCAGACGGCAGACGGCAGACGGAAAACTAAAAACTCAACACTCAACACTCAAAACTCAAAACTCAAAACTACACCCTACAAATATGCGGGTTCTGTATTCATCTGTCCTTTCTATCCTTTATATTCACATATGATAACTATACGCTGCACAAAAAAGCTACTGAAACGCATGAAGGGACCGGATTCCCTGCCAGCCTCTGAAAATGAACCCACATCAGACGGCCGGCTGGGCGAGTGGTACGCCAACGTAAAATCTCTGCCGTTCCGGGGAAAATCGGTGGTGATCTTTTTTAATGTGAATACCTATATCACCATTTTCGTGACTGGAAATGGAACGCGAAAAATGTTGCCTGAATTTGTTGAGCGAACCGGACGCCTGCTGAAGAGGCTCGATGTTCCTCAGCACCTCATTGACCGGGAGCTGGACGCAATGCAGGAGATCCGCCTGCTGAAAACCGACAGCCGAAGCATCCTGGGAAGCATGAACGATATCGGCCATCACCTTGATGCATATATTTACTACGACAGAATTGCATCCGCAGATCAGATAGAATGGGATCGACAGGAGAGAATTCTTACCGAGAATATTTACGGTGCCATTAACAAACGCATGTCGGAAGGGGTAACCTATCCAAAAGATCTGGTAAAAAGGATATTTGAATTGTAGGCGTGGAAGACGGGAGAAGGCAGCCTAAAAACTGAGAACTAAAAACTAAAGTCCACGTCTGTTATTTTTTTTGTAAACGTTATTCTTGATGGGCTTTTGTTTCGAATAAGTTCTACTAATATACCGTGAGTGCGCTCTCAATCCCAAATCGATTTCACATTGTATAACTAATGTTAGGTAATGACTGATAAACTACACTCTAACGATAACTATCAATTGTTTTTACGATTTTAATAGTGCTGCTTAAAAGATGTGGATGAACTATAGGAATGCGACCGGATCTCAAAAATTGCGCGAAAGCTCTTTTCTGGGCGATCATCTAAATGATAATGGTATGTTAGACAGACGGCAGACGGCAGACGGCAGACGGCAGACGGAAAACTAAAAACTCAGAACTAAAAACTCTCCATAGCACATCTTTCCCGGGGATTTTTCTTGGTTTGATTGGGATCGTTATTCAGAAGACGGGCTTTTGTTTTGAATAACTTCTACTAAGATACCGCGGGGACCTCCTCAATCCCAAACCGATTTTGTATTGTGTGACTAATGTATGTTAATCTTATCTGAACTTAGATCTTTAGCCATTTATAAACAGGCTGCGGTATCTCAATGCCTCCCTTCATTTATGGCTCCAGCGCAGATTTCGGCACCCCTCCTGTCTGAATTTGTGCGAATGTGCTTGGAAGTTCAGGAAATTTTCGTCTTGGGCTGAGATGGTTAATAGAGATTTACATCTAAACCCGTACAACTTTTGTTTTGAATTCTCCCCGCATCTGATTTATTTGCGTGGAGATAAATTCATCAAAAATCACGTGGATGGAGTACGAGGTACTTAAGAATATTAACCAGATTATTGAGCGGGACAGCAAAGACACGACCTACAAGTTTGCGTTGCTTCGGGCTACCATAGAAATCATACAGGAAAAATCTCCCTATCAGAGATTCAAAGATGATCGTGTAATTCTACCGACCGGTCTATTAATTCTAAAATGGATTGAATACTACTACCCAATCATTGAAAAAGAACTTCCGCAAAGAAACGGAGATAACCTCGACTCATTTACTCTTTCATTTCGCTCATTATTCAAAGAAGTAACCGACTTCTACAAACTAAGAGGTGGGCTATCGGTCTTTTATTCCGATCTAATCAGGGGAAATTTGTCTGATGAAATTGAGGATACCGTATTTCAGCTTTGTAAGAAACTCAGGGATACCATTAAAGACCAGCCCATGCGATATATCGGTAAGTCGGTAAACAATGCGGAGTACAGCATCTACAAAAGAGAAAAAACATCCATACAGCTGCAGCAGCCAGAAAAAATGGATGTGAATTTTTTGATTGAGAATTTTACACAGTTCTCTATTCCTCGTGATTATTTCAATGTGATGGAATTAATGGGGAGTTTTATCACAGGTATGCATTCAATTCTTATTAACTGGGCTGAATTTACTGTTGACAAAGATAGAAGCCTGAGTATAAATAAAGTTTTGGAAACGATGCTCAAATCTCCACAGGAAGCCCGGAATGTTCTTTTGTCTGAAAAGATCTTTAAGAAATTGAAAAAAGAAGATGGAACTTTGGAATGCGTTTGGACAGGTAGCCAAATCACGAATGATCTGAATATTGATCATGTGCTTCCTTTTTCGGTTTGGAGAAATAATGATTTGTGGAATTTGTTGCCGGCCAAATCAAACGTGAATAACAGTAAGCGAGATAAAATTCCTTCTCTTGAATTACTGGATAAACGAAAAGATCGAATCATTTCCTACTGGCAAGTTATACAGGAGATTGAGCAAGCCGGATTTGTGAAAGAGATGAATGTCAACCTCATCACACGGCAAGATTTCAATCAACACAACTGGGAAAACCTTGCCTTTGATTCATTAAAGGAAAAAAGCCGGTATTTAATAGAAACCCGCGGTTTTGAAGCGTTCAACTTGTGATGAAAGGAAACCCAAACTCACATCTCACTGCCAAGGAGCGGGATAAAGTCTCTTACCCCACCCGCAAGCTTTATAACATGGGAGCCATTAAAGGTAACGTGCTTGATTTTGGCTCAGGTTTTGGGATTGATGCGAAATTTCTGAAATCAAAAAATATCAGCTGCACCAACTACGATCCTCACTACTTCCCCAAATATCCGAAACAAAAGTTTGATACCATTATTTGCCAGTATGTATTGAATGTGTTGCTCCCCGAAGAACAGGCAAAAGTGTTGATGTCCGTCAGTGAATTGTTGAAGCCGAATGGAAAAGCTTACTTCACCGTCCGCCGGGATTTGAAAAGATTTGGGTATCGAACCCATTACGTTCATAAAGTGCCGACCTATCAATGCAATGTGAAGCTTCCCTATAAATCCTTCTTTAAAAATGATTTTTGTGAGATCTACCAGTACCGGCACTTCACCCAGGTAGACAACGGAAAAGAAGGAATTTTTGAAAACCCGTCTCCTGATGCAGAACTTATCTCTGAACTAGCCACCGTTTACAGTATCTACGATAAATACCCGGTTTCGAAAGGACATTCGCTTGTGATTCCAAAAAAGAAATCTGCCAACTACTTTGAAATGACGGACAAAGAAAAAACCGCTTGCCAAATTATGGTAGAACGGGTCAAAGACATATTAATCAAAAAGTACAATCCCGACGGGTTCAACATTGGCTTCAATATGAATGAAGCCGCCGGACAAACCATCTTTCACACCCATATTCACGTGATTCCCAGATACAAAGGAGATGTGGGAAATCCACGGGGTGGAATTAGAAATGTGATTCCGGGGATGGGGGATTATTGAATTATAAGTTTCAGAAATAATATGATTAAAGAATTACTTAAAGAAGGTTTATACGATGAATTACTTTCAAAAAAGAAAAAAGAACTTTTAGCAAGTGAAACATTTAAGAAGCAATTAGAAACTGTTGATACTGAGGAATTTTCAACTTACGCAGCAATCTACCTAGAACGTTTTTTAAGGATTACGTTAGATAATATTAAACAGAAGGATCGGATCAAGAAAGGTCTGGAATTGTGTAACTCTTTTATCAAACAACTTTCTGAAATAAATAAAAGCTTTGATGAAAAAGATTTTGCTACAGAAGAAATTTTACTTTCTGTTTTAAATCAAAAAAGTGGCAAGAAGAAGTTAAGGGATCTTACTCACCCAGGTATACCATTATCACAATCAGCTTTACTTGTTAATTCTCGCGATGAGTACCGAATTGGTTTCGAGTTAAAAAAGGAAATTCAAAGCGCCGATCGAGTTGATTTTATTTGCTCTTTTATTAAATGGTCCGGCCTTCGATTGCTAAAAGAAGAGATAAAACAGTGTATTAATCAGGGGGTTGAAGTTCGAGTTATCACTACCGTTTACATGGGTGCAAGTGATAAAAAAGCGATTGACGAACTTCAAGAAATGGGTGCAAAAGTGAAAGTCTCCTACGATACAAGAAGAACAAGGCTTCATGCTAAAGCTTGGTTATTTCATAGAAACACAGGTTATAGTACAGCTTATGTTGGTTCCTCAAATCTCTCTGCTAGTGCTCAAACTGACGGATTAGAATGGAATGTAAGAATTTCGAATATTGAGTCACCTCATTTGATTCAAAAATTTGAAGCGTCTTTTGAAAGTTATTGGAATAGTGAAGAATTCAAGATCTACGAAGGAAGTGAAAACGAAAAGAAAGTTCTAAGTGCTGCCCTTGATCAAGAGTCTACAGTTAAGTTTGATCAGACTTTCTTTGACATTAAACCCTACTCGTTTCAACAAGAGATTTTAGAAAAACTTGAACTTGAAAGAGTGGTTAAAGAAAACAAGAAGAATTTAGTAGTTGCCGCAACTGGCACGGGGAAAACTGTTATTTCAGCTTTTGATTACAAAAATTTCAAAAATGAATTTGATGGAGAACCTAAGTTACTCTTTGTTGCACATCGTAAAGAGATTTTGAAGCAAAGTCTTCAAACCTTTCGTCAGATTTTAAAGGAAAGTAGTTTTGGAGAATTGTATGTGGATGGATTTATCCCCAATGAATGGCTTTATGTATTTGCATCCATTCAGTCTCTTCATTCAAGTAAATTCGATTTTGGAAAAGATCATTTTGACGCGGTTATAATTGATGAATTTCACCATGCAGAAGCAAATACCTATCAGAGACTTTTAAATTATGTTGAGCCTAAATATTTACTTGGATTAACTGCTACTCCAGAAAGAACAGATGGAAAAAATGTAATGGACTTTTTTGGAGGTAAAGCCACCGCAGAGTTGCGAGTTTGGGATGCCATAGAAAAAGGTCTTCTTTCACCTTTCCAATATTTTGGTGTCCATGACAACACAGATTTATCAAATGTGAATTGGGTGCGAGGTAAGTACGATCGAGCTGAGTTAGAAAACTTATACACTTCATCAGATGATCGCATGGCTTTTATAGAAAAAGAGCTAAAAGATAAAGTCAGAGATCCTTTTGAAATGAAAGCCCTAGGATTTTGTGTGGGTGTTCAACATGCACAATATATGGAACAGAAATTCAATGAGATGGGGATACCTTGTTTACACTTATCAGGTAATTCAGATCGAATAACTCGTGACTCAGCCATCTCAAAACTAAGAAAAGGTGACATAAATGCAATTTTTACTGTAGATCTATTCAATGAAGGAATAGATATTCCTGAGGTTGATACGATTTTATTTTTAAGGCCAACAGAGAGTTCAATTTTGTTTACACAACAGCTTGGCCGTGGACTTCGACTTTCAGAAGGTAAGGAATGCTTGACAGTCCTTGATTTTATTGGCTATTCGAATAAGAAGTTTAGTTACTCAAATAAGTTCAGCTCTCTAGTAAATGTACATGGGCGAAAACTTCAAAGACATTTAGAAAATGGTTTTCCGGTTCTTCCTACTGGATGTGCTGTAGAATTGGATAAGGTATCTCAACAAATTGTCTTGGATAATATCAAAGTCTCAATTGCTTCAAATCGTCCAAAGATTGTTTCTCTTTACAAAAGCGTAGAAAGGCCAGAATCACTTCGACAATTTTTTGCAAAGACTGAACTAAAATTAGATGAGTTCTACAAAAATGATCTGTATTTCACGCAACTAAAAAGAGAAGCCGGTCTAATTTCTGATGATCAAACGGAAGAGGAAAAAGCCTTCGGTAGATCAATAATAAGAAGCATTCATATTGATAGTGTTTCTAGACTTAAATGGAGCATTAATTTCTTTTCGCATTCGAAAGCTCCTTCAACTAAAAAGCTTAGCAAAAAAGATCTTACATTTTTAAAAATGTGGGCGGCAAATTTTGGTGAAGAAAACGAAATAACTCTATTAGATAAATTAATTCAAAGATTTTGGAACTTTCCTGAATTAGTTAAAGAGTTCTGTGCATTAATGGAATATTTATTGAATGAAGTAACACACAAGACAAAGCTTTGGGAAAACCCTCATGATGTATATTTGGAATTACATGCAAAATACAGCCGTGATGAAATTATGGCTGCATTCAATAATATTAGAAATGGTAAGTTGTTTTTGCCAAGAGAGGGAGTATTCTTTCACAAAAAAACAAAATGTAACCTTCTTTTTGTGACCTTAAATAAAAGTGAGAAGGATTATTCTCCCACTACAATGTATCGCGATTATGCAATTTCTGATACCTTATTTCATTGGCAAACCCAGAGTAATACAAAACCGACTACAACAAAAGGTATACGTCATTTAGAACACAAAGAAAAAGGGATTACTCCGCTACTGTTTATTAGAAATCAGAAGAAAGATGAGAGGAGAGAAACTGAACCATATTTTTTTGTAGGGCCTGTTGAGCTGAGTAGGTGGGAAGGTTCTCAACCTATGGATATTGTTTGGAAGGTAGAAGAACCCTTACCTGCTGATATTTATAAAGCAACCTCAATTAGTAATAGCTGATTATTTTAAACATGATTCAACAATTGAATTGCACTTACATATCACCTAATAAAACCATAGAAGAAATACTTATTAGTCGAAATGAGGGAGAGAAAACTTTCCATGTCTACAACTACAAAGGAGTGTCATTCCGGGTCTTCCGGTCCAAAGAGGAGCTGAACGGGTTTTGGGCGGGTGAATCAGAAGAGTACAAACACTTTCAAACCGAACAGGAGCTGGATGTGTGGCTTCAGTCAGACGCGATTCGATAGCTTACCTCTAACAAAATATCCAGTCATTTTGGGGTTCCTGGTTCCTGGTTTGGGGTTTGTCGTTTCACGTTTCTAGTTCGCCCAAGAAGCAGATGGAGCCCTGAGGCCAGACACACTTTTTTGGACAGTACCCTGAAATGTCAAGGGTCATAAGTATTCCCCGCCACTCGTCTCTATTGCTATGCCCTGGTACTGCGAAACCCTGGGTTACACATCTTCCGTACCGATCCTGCCCGGCTGTTGGTTTTGGTGCGGATCAGAAAAGCCGCACTTACGGTGAAGCATCAGCGGAAACGGCAGCGGATGTCGATCTTCTCAAAATCTTCTCTAAATTTTTATAATCGACCTCTATTTTACGCCCATGAAAACAGGGTTTACAGAAATCGACGAAAAAATTTTTGGAGAGGCGCACGCTTTTCTAGAGCAGATGGCATCAGAAACCGGCAAACCAGTACATCTTGATGAGCGCCTGGACGAGATCTGTGAGGAGTTAGCTGAAACCGGAACCTACGTCCATACCCGGGATGAACTGGAGTACGGCGCAAAGGCAGCGTGGCGGAACAGCAATCGCTGTATTGGACGCCTTTTCTGGAAATCACTGAATGTTTTTGATCACCGTGATCTCACCGAACCGAAGGAGATGTTCGATGCGCTTCGCAACTACCTGGCACATGCTACCAATGGCGGGAAAATTCGCTCGTCCATCTGCATATTTGCACCGAAACATCCGCAGTCGGGACGCGAAGTGAGAATCCTGAATAATAAACTGGTGCGCTACGCCGGTTACCGCCGGGAGGGTGGAGTGCTGGGAGATCCTGAGGAAGCGGCATTTACCCGTACCTGCCTGAACCTGGGATGGAGCGGAGAGGGCACCGCTTTTGACCTGCTTCCCGTGGTAATTCAGGTACCCGACAGATCCCCGGAGCTGTTTGAACTTGAACCGGGTGACGCCCTTGAGGTGGAAATTGAGCATCCGGAACTGCCGTGGTTCAAAGAGCTGGGGCTGCGATGGTATGCGGTGCCGGTGATTACAAATATGATTCTTGAAATCGGCGGAATTGAATATACCGCGGCGCCTTTCAACGGGTGGTTTATGGAAACGGAGATCGGGTCACGGAACCTGGGGGATGCAGGCCGGTACGATATGCTGCCGGAGATCGCAGGAAAGATGAACCTGGATACGCGGTCCAAAACCAACCTGTGGAAAGACCGGGCTTTGGTGGAGCTGAATACGGCCGTGCTGCACTCCTACAACAAAGCCGGGGTTGTTCTTGTTGATCACCATACGGCATCAAAGCAGTTTATGAGTTTTGTGGAGCAGGAGAAACGTGCCGGGCGGTCCGTCACCTCACAATGGTCGTGGATTGTGCCGCCAATGTCGGGATCTGCCATGGACGTATTTCACAACGACTGGCCTGACACCATCCGAAAACCGAACTATTTCTACCGAAGCAACTCCGATGATGCAGAGGAAGACCGGGGCTGCCCGTTTACCGGGCGGAAGAGTTGAGAAGAGTGTTTGAGTGGCAAGCCTGTGCGCGGAGCTACACTGCTACAATCACTATTATCACTCATCGTCGTCGGTTTAAATCCTCCGGGATGTTATGGGTGGCTTCATACGATTGCTATTCGGTTGCACCACTTTCATAAATCAAACCTGGGGAGGGTTTAAGGTTTAGGCGCGCAAGCCAACCAGCGACCTTTTTATCATACCTCTATAAACTCTTTCAAATCGGATGTCAGGATCTGTTCAAGTTCCCTGAAGTTGGATCTGTCCGTTTCGCAAAAGAGAAAACCGAACGTATGAACATCCGCAACGTTCATTTTCCTCAGCTCAAGCGGATGTTCGAACTGCTGAAGCAGCTTTTCGTAGTCAAATGATTGTATGTCGTCCGGTTCAACCCCGGTTGTATTGCCCAGTATAATGATGCTGTACAGTTTGTCTTCCCTGCCGCTTAAGATGGTTTTCCAGTCCGGCTTTTGTTGGCTGAAGAAATATTCAACGGAATTAAACCCATATGAAAAATAGGTTGAGTCTGCCGTGGTACACCAGCCGCCGAATCGCATGGGATTCACTTCTATGGGATAGAGTTTTCCCTCTTTTGTCACTCGCACTTCAACGTGAAGGGGGAAGTTTTTCAAGCCGGCGGAATGACCAACCTGCTCGAGGAACTCCGTGAACGGTCTTAATTTTTCATGGATGATGTCGGCCGAAGAGAGATAAACCCTGTCGCTCACGTCATCCTCATTCGAAAAATAGTGTTTGAAAATATTCAGTATCACCGGTTCGCCGGTGCTGTCGAAATAGGCATCAAATGCATACTCATCCCCTGCAACGTACTGTTCCACAATAAACGACCCGGCATTTAACACAGAAGCGGGATAGATTCTGTTTACTCTTTCTACTTCACTCTCAACCTTCCCTGCTGTTTCATTCCACTCTTCAACCGAATGGATCTTATGAACGCCCACGCTGAAGAATCCGACCTTCGGTTTTAATACCACGGGAAATGGATAACCGGAAGCATCCACCGTCAGGAGATCGTCTATGTGAATCTCTTCAAAAAAGAAGTCCGGATAGTGTTCTTTCAAAAAGCGGCGGAAGCGCACCTTGTCTTTAAAGAGATCAATGAGATCGGGGAGTTTCGTTTGCTGCAGATTTTTTTCGATCCAGTCAATGGAGTTTTCCGAATTTGTGTAGACCATGGGAACCTCCTCCCCTTCAACCATGCTCTTTGCTTGGTCACTGCTGATGAGATTTAACCTGCCGTCCAGGTTCAGTTCCTCTTTTGGTGAGAGTGCTAACGCCGGGTAGCCGTTTTCCAGGATCGTATGCTGCAGGAATCCGGAAACGTAAGGTTTGTCAAGTAGGATCATTAAAACCGATTTAAAAGTGTAGGGGTAGTCTTCTTGTGTATGGATAAAATTATGAATAAATGTTCACTTTAAATGAAGATCTGCCGGAAAGTTTGTCCCTTGGCGGTCCTTAGCGGCCTTGGCGGTTTAATGACTCCCGACGTGTCCACAGCAGGGGGAACCGCAAAGGGCGCCACGAAGTGATCTGCCCAAGACGTCCCCCCGGGGCGAAAGGAGAGGCGTTGACATCCCCTCTGCCAGAGGGGAAAAGGATGAAAGAAAACGCGCAGCGTTCTTCATTCAACCGAGGGGTGTGTCCAAGGCGCTGTATTGGGTTGCATTCCCTCATCACAAATCCAGCTCCGACCCGCGATAACACACCTCTGACTGCTCCACTGCACGCTCCGCAGTCTGTCTCCTCTTCAGAGGAGAGGTATGGACATCCCCTCTGGGAGAGGGGAAAAGGATTGAAGGAAAACGCAAAGCGTTCTTCATTCAACCGAGGGGTGTGTCCAAGGCGCTGTACTGGGTTGCATTCCCTCATCACAAATCCAGTTCCGACCCGCGATAACACACCTCTGACTGCTCCTCTGTACGCTTCGCAGTCTGTCTCTTCTTCAGAGGAGAGGCGTTAACATCCCCTCTGGGAGAGGGGAAAAGGATTGAAGGAAAACGCAAAGCGTTCTTCATTCAACCGATGGGTGTGTTCATGGCGCTGAAAAAATATTGTAAGGGATCTTCAAAACAAGGTTCATACATATATGAAGAGAACGAACATTTTTCCATACAATTCGAATTTGAAAGAGAAGGCGAGAAAGCTGAGAAATAACAGTACAAAAAGTGAAATTATATTATGGAGGTATGTTAAAGGGAGGCAGATGTGTGGTGTAGATTTTCATCGTCAAAAGCCCATTGGGTCATACATTCTCGATTTTTTCTGTCCCTCAGTCTACCTGGGAATCGAACTGGACGGATATACACATCATTTTAGTGAGGTCATGCGAAAAGATAAATTTAAAGAGGAGCAAATGATGAGTTATGGGATAAGAGTAATCCGATTTTGGGATGATGATGTCTACTACGATCTTGACAATGCACTCAGAGTGATCGAGATAACTGTAGAGGAGAGGAAGCAGAAGTTCGGAGTAAAATAGTCCCCTCTGCCAGAGGGGAAAAGGCTGAAGGAAAACGCGCAGCGTTCTTCATTCAGCCGAGGGGTGTGTTCAGGGCGCTGAGCGATGCAATTGCAACAAAATACTGTGCAAAGCAAGACATCATGAGCTGTTTAACACACCACTGATGGTTCCGCTGAACGCTTCACCATCTGTCTCCTCTTCCCATCGGGATCCCTACGGGGCAAGAGGAGAGGTGCTCTCATCCCCTCTATGAGAGGGGAAAAGGATGAAAGAAAACGCGCAGCGTTCTTCATTCAGCCGAGGGGTGTGTTCAAGGCGGTGAGCGATGCGATTGCAACAAAATACTGTGCAAAGCAAGAGATCGTGAGCTGTTTAACACACCTCTGATGGTTCCGCTGAACGCTTCACCATCTGTCTCCTCTTCCCATCGGGATCCCTACGGGGCAAGAGGAGAGGTGCTCTCATCCCCTCTATGAGAGGGGAAACGGATGAAAGAAAACGCGCAGCGTTCTTCATTCAACCGAGGGGTGTGTTCAAGGCGGTGAGCGATGCGATTGCAACAAAATACAGAGTGCAAAGCAAGAGATCGTGAGCCGCCGGACACACCTCTGACTGTATCGCTGAACGCTCTTCAGTCTGTCTCCTCTCCAGAGGAGATGTCTTTTGCCCCTCGCCGCCTGCATTAACCTCTCTATATACAAACCATAAAAATGTTTAATGGTAGTTTTTAATGATATTAACTTTACTTTATGCACCGGAAATCAGGCGTTGTGTTGTTCGCAACAGCGAATGATCCCATAAACCACTAACCAAAAACCACTAAACCATTTTTCAATGGAGTTCTTTGCGGATTTCCTGGTGCGATTCCTGGTGCAGTTTCAGTCGCCCACCCTGGGTTTTTTAATTGGCGGCATGCTGGTGGCCGCCCTCGGGAGCAAGCTCAAAATTCCCAACGCCATCTACCAGTTTATCGTCTTTATGCTGCTGATGAAAATCGGCCTCAACGGCGGCATCGAGATCCGCGAGGCGAACCTGCTGGCGATGGCGCTGCCGGCACTCTTCTCGGTTCTGATCGGGGTCTGTGTGGTGTGGGTCGGTATCCGAATCTTCGCGCTGCTGCCCGGCGTCAACACCGAGGATGGCATTGCCACAGCCGGACTCTTCGGCGCCGTGAGTGCCTCTACCCTGGCCGTTGCCATCGTGATGCTGGAGGAGGAGGGCATTGCGTTTGAGGCCTGGGCGCCCGCGCTCTACCCGTTTATGGATATTCCCGCGCTCATCCTCGCCATTGTGCTGGCCAATATCCACCAGGAGAAGCAGGAGAATGGCAAGAATACGAAGGTCGACGTGTGGGCAATTATCAAAGAGAGTCTGCGGGGATCGGCCCTCTCGGCACTGCTGCTGGGACTGGCACTGGGGCTGCTGACCAACTCCGGTCCGGTGCTCGATTCGTTTTATGAGCCGCTTTTCCGCGGGTTCCTCTCCATCCTGATGCTCATTATGGGAATGGAGGCGTACGACCGCATCAAGGAGCTGCGCAGCGTGGCGCACTGGTATGCCATCTACGCAGCGGTGGCTCCCCTGCTGCACGGACTGATCGCGTTTACGCTCGGGTATATTGCCCATCTGCTGGTTGGATTCAGCCCCGGCGGGGTGATTATTCTTGCGGTAATCGCATCGTCCAACTCCGATATTTCGGGTCCGCCAACGCTGAGGGCCGGTATTCCATCCGCCAATCCTTCTTCCTATATTGGCGCATCCACCAGTGTGGGAACGCCCGTGGCCATCGCGGTGGGGATCCCGCTGTTCATCGCCCTGGCGCAAATTGTCTTTGACCTGTGATTCGAAACCCCTTACATCAACACATGAGGACTCCAGTATGACATTTTTTAAAGCGAAAAAGATTGTAATCATTGCAGAGAAAATACTCTCGGATAAAATCTGTAAGATCATAGATGATAGCGGCGCAAAGGGGTACACGGTGGTTCCCGCCGGCGGGAAGGGCGCCCATCGAAGACACTATACCTCCGAGCGCGCCTTGGTGGTAGATGATTTTTCAACGGTGAGGATTGAGGTGATTGTGGGCAATAAATCGATCGCCGAGAAGATCGGCAATATAGTGGTTGAGGAGTGCTTCAAAAACTACTCCGGCATCGTCTACCTGGAGGATGTGGAGATCCTGAGAAAGGAGAAGTTTAATGGGGAGTAGGGTTAGGTTTGGGGTTCCTGGTTTAAGGTTCAAGGTTTGGGGTGTTGGGCGTGGGATTTGTTGGTGTCTAAATGTGGTTTCGCCAAGAATCCCCTCTATGAGAGGGGAAAAGGCTTGAAGGAAAACGCAAAGCGTTCTTCATTCAGCCGAGGGGTGTGTCCATGGCGCTGAACGATGCGCTTGCAACAAAATAGAGTGCAAAGCAAGACATCATGAGCTGTCTTACACACCTCTGATGGTTTCTCCCGACAGCTGTCGGGATTCACCATCTGTCTCCTCTTCAGAGGAGAGGTGTTGACATCCCCTCTGGGAGAGGGGAAAAGGATTGAAGGAAAACGCAAAGCGTTCTTCATTCAACCGAGGGGTGTGTCAGAGGTAACAGGCCGCGTTTCTTTTCCTACCTGCGAATCCGGCAATTCCTCACGCATATACACACCTCTGACTGCTCCTCCCGACAGCAGTCGGGATCCGCAGTCTGTCTCCTCTTCAGAGGAGAGGTTTGGGGGTGCACGTTTACCGTCTGCAGAACTCAAATAGAATTCACGTTATTTATAAATGAAATCGTTATTCTCCGCTTTACTGAATCTGATAAAAGCCACTATTATGAAAACCCTTCTTCTGCTGATGAACCTTTTTGCAGCTCCCTATATAATCCACGGCAGCCGATAGAGCTGCCTTTGTGGGACGGTACTCCGCCTCTGCAGGTTGAGATGGATCTTGAGGAAGAGAGAGTCCGGGATGGAATCCTTCGAATCAGCAATGTACAAACTCCTGCCCTGGAGGTGTATCTGCCGGATAGAACGATTGCCACAGGAAAAGCAGTGATTATTTTCCCGGGGGGAGGCTACTCCATTTTGGCTTATGAATGGGAAGGAACTGAATTTGCAGAATGGCTGCAGAGTCACGGTATTGCTGGGATTGTTGTCAAATACCGGCTGCCGCTGTCAGAATCGCTTACCGACGCGAAGGAAGTGCCTCTTCTGGATGCTCAGCGCGCCATCCGGCTCACGCGTCATCATGCTGATGAGTGGGGCCTCGATCGCGGACAGATAGGCGTCATGGGATTTTCAGCCGGCGGGCATCTTGCATCTACTCTCAGCACGCAATATGATCATCAGATCACACGGGAAACAGATGTGATTGATACCCTGTCTGCCCGTCCGGATTTTTCTGTTTTGGGCTATCCCGTGATTTCATTCAGAGATGTCTCCGCACATTCGGGCTCGCGTAAAAATCTGCTGGGTGAAGAGGCATCGCAGGAACTGGTTGACCGATTTTCATCAGAATTAAACGTAACGGCGGATACACCGCCAACCTTCCTGGTTCATGGCCAGTATGACGAGGTAGTGCCGGTCGAAAACAGCTTTCTCTATTTCGATGCCTTGCACCGTCATGATGTACCGGTTTCACTGCATGTTTACCCCGTCGACGGACACGGTTTTGCATTCGGAGCCGGCAGAGGCCCCGTTGAGGGATGGACGACGGCATTACTGGACTGGCTTCGGGCGTTGGAATGAAGGAGTCCCCTCTTGGAGAGGGGAAAAGGCTGAAGGAAAACGCGCAGCGTTGTTCATACAGCCGAGGGGTGTGTCTGAGACGCTGTGCTGGGTTACATTTCTAATACCGAATCCGGCAATTACCCACGACCTGACACACCTCTGATGGCTTCTCCCGACAGCAGTCGGGATTCACCATCTGTCTCCTCTTCAGAGGAGAGGTGTTGACATCCCCTCTGCCAGAGGGGAAATGGCCTGAAGGAAAACGCGAAGCGTTATTCATTCAGCCGAGGGGTGTGTAAATGACATTGCATCTGCTACTTTCTCAAAAATCTGTTCTGAGCAGTAATGTGTGAGTTAACACACCTCTGACGGCTTTGAGGCTGTCCAAAAAGGTCGTCTGCCTTGCAAAACGCTTAAATAATTTAGGATCTGTGTTCCCACTCACCCTTGGCGAAGCCATCCCTTTGGGAATTTCCCTCTCTATATAAACAGAAAGGGATATAATGTCTAAATTATTTAAGCTTGTATTCATCGGTTTTCACTTTTTGGACAGCCTCACAACCCCGCAGGGATCTGCCCAAGGCATCTGCGAAGGCATCCCTTTGGGGCCTTTGGGAAGGGGTGGTGGTATTTAAATCAAAGATCACAGATCATAAATCCAAGATCGCACATCAAAAAAAAGAGGCTTTGTGAAACCATGAAGTGCCGCCATGAAGTGACCTACTTTGGGCAGAGAAAACCCAAATCTGTCTATCTCTTAGAAGGGAAGACTTTTCAATACTCAGATACAAGCGACTGGCGGCGAAAAGACTTTGTTGACCGGGAATACTTGTGGCAGGTTGGGGTGTGGAGGTCAAAAGGACACAAGTGGACACTTGCGCCAGTTTTAGCATACAATCCCCCTTAGCGTTCCTTAGCGCCCTTGGCGGTTGATCTCCTCCGCATGCGTCAACAGCAAGGAAAACCGCGAAGAGCGCCACGAAGTGACCCCGTTGGGGCAGTGGAAAACCCATCCGTATCTCACTAGCGTGTTGTTCGCTTCGCTCGGAGCCCCTTGAGAAGGGGAGAATTTCAAGTACCCAGGCACAAGCGTCAACGACGTCAAGACTTCGATGACCCAGTTACGCTTGCGCCAGTACTGAGTAACGGACCAGCGGTCCGTTGTACTTTTCCACTTTTCACTTTCCACTTTTCACTTTTCACTTTTGCGTTTTCCCTTTTGGAGTTTAAGGTTCGTTAACCAGGAGGAATCGGTCATTCATCGGATAAGAATTTGCTGGCCTGCGGAAGTTTTTCAGAAAAAATTTTCAAAAATTAAGTTCATGTTAAAAGATTATATAAGCCGAAATAGGCTATGGACAGGAGCCGGAGAAGCGCTTTGAAATGAAACCCGGTCTAGTCACTCACGTAGGGAAAATTAAACAAAGACCCATAACTGAGAAACTGAACAGATGAGATTTACCACTTCATACAGCTTCCGATTAATGATGATCCTCTTTTTTATAACCGCAAGCGCCCAAATCATATACGGGAATGATTCCATGGGTGATAAGGCTGCTCGTCAGCAATCGGACTCACTTTCAGACATCTCAACAAAGAGCACCGTTGCCGCTTACCAGCTCGAGGCGTTTCGGATTGCACCGGGCGCCATCAGTATCGACGGCGACCTCAGTGAAGCAGCCTGGAATTCTGCCGACAGGGCCACAAATTTCACACAATATTCTCCCGACACCGGCGAGCCCGCAACTCAGAAAACGGATGTGATGTTTCTGTACGATGATAACTACCTCTACATCGGGGCGCGTATGCACGATACCAGTCCCGGGGAGATCTCGGCCACCCTTTTTCGGCGCGACGGCAATGAGTACAGCGACTGGTTCCTGGCCGGTATCGACAGCTACAACGACAATCGCACGGCGTTTGTGTTTGGTGTGAACCCGCGTGGAGTACGAAAAGATTACCTGATGTATAACGATAATCAGAGTGATGAGAGCTGGGATGCTGTCTGGGAAGCATCTGCCTCGGTTGATGACGGGGGATGGACGGCCGAGATGAGAATTCCTCTCTCCCAGCTTCGGTACAACGGCCCCGAAGGCGCCCCCAAAAACTGGGGTATCAACTTCTCCCGCGAAATTGCCCGCAGCGGTGAATCTTCATTCTGGGCTCCTACCCTCCCGGAAGATTCGGGCATCGTTTCACATTTTGGAACCATTCGCAATTTGCGCGAACTTCCGCAAAAAAATCGCCTGGAGATTCTTCCCTACCTCTCCGGAAAGCTCGAACGGGCTCCGGGCAACGCACAAAACCCTTTTTACCGGCAGCATGACGGCTCCTTTAACATCGGCGGAGATATTAAATATGGCATCAGCTCAAATATGACGCTCACGGCCACCGTCAATCCCGATTTTGCCCAAGTGGAGGTAGACCCCGCTGAAGTAAACCTCTCCGCATTTGAAACGTTCTTTCCCGAACGCCGTCCCTTTTTCCTTGAGGGGGCCGAAATTTTCAGCTTCGGTTTTAACAGCAATATCGATATAGGCCATACGCCACGGCTTTTCTACTCCAGAAGAATTGGACGGACTCCACAGGGATCGATTCCCGGTGATCACGAATTCGAGGATCGCCCTTCTCAAACACCCATTGCGGGTGCGGTAAAATTCAGCGGTAAAACCTCAGACGGATGGTCGCTTGGCCTCATCAGCGCGCTCATCCTGGAACAGGATGCCCGCTTCAGCAACACCGGCAGCGAGTTTTCATCTGTCGCCGTTGAACCACTCACCAACTATACTGTAGGCCGGATTAAGCGCGATTTTCGGGACGGAAACACAGTGGTGGGCATGATGGCCAACGGCCTCTACAGGAATCTGTCGGCACCCACACTCGAGTCGAAATTGACCGACCGGGCGTTCAGCGGCGGTTTTGATGTTGAGCACTCCTGGATGGATCGTAAATACCGGGTGAATGGCCGATTTGCCGGCAGCCACGTAAGCGGCAGTCCCGAGGCAATTAAACGGCTTCAGGAGTCCAGCGCCCGCTACTATCAGCGCCCCGACGCCGGCCATCTCAACCTCGATACAAACATACAGAACCTGCAGGGAGTGTATGGAGACGTGATGTTTACCTCCCAGACCCGTCACTGGATGACCCAGTTCAGGGCGTATGAGGTGAGCCCCGGATTTGAAGTAAACGATATGGGATTTCAGTCAGCCGCCGACCGCCGCGCAGTAACGGCCATGCTGATTCACATGCAGCCCAGCCCAATAGGAATACTGGAAAACTTTAACGTGTGGGCAGCCACCGCCAACTCCTGGAATACCGCTGGTGATTTTGGCACAAATATACACGGTATGGGCGGATTTTTCCGCCTTCGAAACTTCTGGAGCATCAATACCCAGGTTCTCGGAAGCGCGAGGTCTTTAGACGATCGCCTGACCCGGGGCGGGCCGATGGCTCAACGCCCGGCATCGCTCAGAACCAGCCTGAACGTTAATACTGACTCCCGAAAGGATTTCAGGGTATCGGCCGGAACCAATCAATCACGTTCTGAAATTGGTGACTGGTCTCAGAACTACAGCGTAACCCTGCGGTATCGTCCGCACCCGGCAGCAAGCATCTCCCTTGAGCCGTCGCTGAGTAAAAATTCCAATAAAACTCAGTATATCACCGATAAACCGGATGCAGCAGCAGAGGCAACCTTTGGCAGACGATATCTGTTTGCCGACCTGGAGCAGACCACAGTGGCGACGGCCATTCGTCTTGAGTGGACCTTTACGCCCGACATCAGCCTCCAGCTATTTGCACAGCCCTTTGTATCTGCGGGGTCATTCGATCGCATTAAACAGTTCAAGCGTCCCGAAAGCATGGAGTATTCGGTGTATGGAGAAGACATGGGGTCGGTGAGGTTTGATGAGGCTTCTGATTCTTATGAAATTGATCCGGGAGAAAGCGGCAGCAGCGCATTCACCGTTGATAATCCCGACTTTAATTTCAGGTCCCTTCGCGGAAATGCCGTCGTGCGCTGGGAGTTCAGACCGGGGTCAACGATCTTTTTTGTATGGCAGCAGAATCGCACGAGCAAGGAGTCGGTTGGCAACCTTAATTTCGGCCACGACTACGGTGAGCTCTTCCGTACGCCCGCCGACCATACGTTTCTGGTGAAATTTTCGTACTGGATGGGGTATTAGTGCTCAAGATGCAGGGTTCGGGGTGCAGACTCAGGGCTCAGGGTGCAGGGTGCAGGGTGCAGGCGAGGAAGTCCCCTCTTGGAGAGGGGAAAAGGCTGAAGGAAAACGCGAAGCGTTGTTCATTCAGCCGAGGGGTGTGTCGCAAGCGCTCTGCTGGGTTACATTCCCTCACCACGCATCCGGCTCCGACCCGCGATAACACATCTCTGATGGTTCCGCTGAACGCTTCACCATCTGTCTCCTCTTCAGAGGAGAGGCATTGACATCCCCTCTGCCAGAGGGGAAAAGGATGAAAGAAAACGCGCAGCGTTCTTCATTCAGCCGAGGGGTGTGTCCATGGCGCTGTGCTGGGTTGCATTCCCTCACCACGAATCCGGCTCCGACCTGCGATAACACTCCGCATCTCAATCCATCGCGATTTTCTCAGAAATATAGTTATCATAGTACTTCATCTGAACCACTTCGCCATCCTCATCGCGGATGAAACGCATGCTTTCACCGTCTTCCCCGTTATCGCGAATACGCACAAAATGGTCTTTGTCAACGCGTCGATACGTACTAAACTCCCCCGGATCGTTTGCCGGCAGGCCCATCATCATCAGCTTATCGCCCCAGGTGCCCACGTAACTGGTGGATTTCATCACTTCTCCCTGGTAGTAGCCGGCATACTCTTTAAGCTCGGCAGCCAGTTCCTCATCTTCCTCAGCTTCAATCTCTCCCGCCTTGGAGAGAATAGTGTGAATGCCCCGTGCATATTTGCCGGGATTGGGGTTACTGCTGTTGATCATCACCGAGTAGGCCATTTTGGTTTCGGGAATCATCGCCAGCGTGGTTTTATAACCGGGGCAGTGTCCGCCGTGTCCAACCCACTTCTTGCCGTCGGGCCCTTTATATACGGCAAAACCGAGTCCCCAGCTGGTGCCGAAATCACTATCCATCCAGTGGATGTTATGCATATTTTTGATGGTGGATGGATGCAGAATATCCTCTTCTTCCGCATCATAGAGCCGGAACTGCCAGGCCGCAAAATTGGCGAGATCCTCCACGGTAGAGCTGAATCCGGCCGCCGGCGTCACCCCGTTGGGTTCAAACATTTTCACCTTCAGCTGCTCGCCATCCATCGTTTCATAGGAGTGTCCCACGGCAAGCTGACTCCCCCACAGCTCCTCCGGCATATCGGGCCGGGTATCGTCGAGGGCAAGCGGATCTAAAATGAGGCGTTGGACGTACTCATCATAGCTTTGTCCGCTCACCTCCTCTACTACAAAGCCCAGCAGCGCCATGGCCAGGTTGCTATACTGGAAGTAGGTGGATGACGGGTAGAGGGTTTCCTGCTCAGCCAGCTTTTCCATGATCTGATCTTTGGTAGGGAATTCCTGTGCCGGATCGGTCCAGTGCGGCCATGCATTTTCACGTGGCAGCCCGGAGGAGTGGGTGAGCAGATTGCGAACGGTTACCGGACCGCTGAGCTCAAACTGCTGCTCCACATTGTAGTCGGGAAGCAGGTCGGCGATCTCATCATCAAGCCGAAGCAGTCCGTCTTCATACAGATTCATAATCGCCACGGAGGTAAACAGCTTGGAGATGGAGCAGACGCTGCAAATCGTGTTGGAGGCCATGGGCAGATTCTCTTCGGGGTTGGCCTGGCCAAATGCTCCCTTCCACACCACATCCTGGTCTTCCAGGGCAATCGCGCTGATGCCCGGTAGTTCGTCGAACTTCTGCATGGCGCCGAGCCACACCTCTACCAGCGTAATCGCTTCGGTGTAGTCGGTTGTCTTCTCTTCGGTATCGCTGTCGGTTTCTGAGTCCTGTGCAAAAAGTGCACCGTTTACACAAAGCATTAACATTATCAAAAGTGTGGTTCGCAGAATGTCCATGGCCATTTTTATTTTTTGAAGGTGTTTTTTGATGCAAATGATAATAGAATCAAAAAAAGGATGTTTTGCAACAGGGAATTGCTGGATTCAGGGTTCAGTTGGCGCGCAACCGAGGGAGTCCCCTCTGCCAGAGGGGAAAAGGATTGAAGGAAAACGCGCAGCGTTATTCATTCAGCCGAGGGGTGTGTCCATGGCGCTGAATGATGCGATGACAACAAAATAGAGTGCAAAACAAGGCATCGTGAGCTATCAAACACACCTCTGACGGTTCCGCTGAACGCTTCACCGTCTGTCTCCTCTCGAGAGGCTGTGAGAAAATACTGATTCAATAGGGGGTATCATTTTTTCGTTTTTTCTAAGTTTTCACGTTTCCGCCCAGACATTATCCGGGGTGAAGTGAGGGGGCCGGATTCCATCCGATCACTTCATCCATCAGCCCCTTAAAGGATTTGTTCATTGATGTCCATCGCTTGATGTTGTAGGCTCCGCTGTACAGATCCATGTCCGTTTGAACGTTGCGCAGCCCCCTCAGTTTGACAGGGATCTGCCCCATCCAGTAGCGAAGCGTGCCAAAGACATGCTCAACCAGGCCT
>Ga0081527_100410_pt1 | contig 22626 bp, 35 predicted proteins | sample HotLakmasection5_FD_70992 | JGI IMG/M metagenome (GOLD analysis project Ga0081527, IMG submission 70992) | Hypersaline microbial mat communities from Hot Lake, Washington, USA - Section #5 (SPADES assembly) (version 2) | ecosystem: Environmental > Aquatic > Non-marine Saline and Alkaline >... | reverse complement strand
TCTTTTCCATCACAACCTGCATATTTTCTCTTCTTTCCACCTAAATGTTTTAATTCCAAATCAGCAGGAAGAATAGGACTCCAATAAGGATTCGCAGGCGCAACAGAAATTCTTCTCAGTCTCTTAAAATCAAAATCTCTACTATTGACAATTGGATTCTGTTCATAGTATTCAAATAATTTATCTTCATACTTATCAACTAATTTAATATTTTCAGGAAGAAAGGGATCGGCACAGGATTTCCCAGGAAAAAATATAGAATCGTGATTATCTCTTCCTGTAATCATAGCAATCTTCATCTTCTTTCCTAATTTATTCTTTAAATGAAGTCTTTTCATATAATCATCCTCATACTGTTTTTGCAAGGCCTTTACAGGAACAACAATACTTGCCTTTCCTAATGCTCTAGAAATATTCAATGCAATTGCACTCTTTCCTGTTCCACAAGTTCCATGTAAGAAGATAATTTTATTTCCCTGTTCTAAAAAATTCACAACTTCTCTAACAATATCTTCTTGTGTTTTCCCATTTGAGAATTTTAAAGGGGCTAAACAAGCATCTTGATTATGCAAACTCCAATAATCTTTAACAAAAATATCTTCCATTTTAGAATTATCTTCTTCTAAAAATAACAAAGAAGAAGATTTCATCAACTCTCCTGATTTTTGTTCTTCTTCCTCTTCCCCAAATGGCAATAATCTCCCACTAGAATCAAATTTTAACCCCATTAAGGTATTTCAAAAAAGAGCTTTATAAAAATTTACTAATAAAACGGATATAAATTACATAAATTCCTAACTTTTTCCTTAATTATTGCTTTTAATTCTATATTTTCCCTTGCCTTAATAATATCTGCAATATATTTTCCAATTATTTCCATCTCACTCTCTTTCATTCCCCTTGTTGTTAAAACAGGAGTTCCTAATCTTAATCCAGATGGTTTGAAAGGAGTTGACTCATCATAAGGCACTGTATTTGCATTGCAACATATTCCTGCTTCTTCTAATGCAATAGCAATTTCTTTTCCTAATCCAATTCCAAACGGCCTTAAATCAATTAAAATCAGATGATTATCAGTTCCATTTGTAACTAGCTTTATACCCTCTTTCATTAAAGAATCTGCAAGAGCTTTTGCATTTTTAACAATCTGTAAAGCATAATTTTTAAATTCAGGTTCTAGAGCCTCTTTAAATGCAATAGCCTTTCCAGCAATTGAATTTTGATGAGGTCCGCCTTGCATACCTGGAAAAACAGCTTTATCAATTTCTTTAGCAAACTTTTCCTTGCACAAAATAATTCCTCCTCTTGGCCCTCTTAGCGTTTTATGAGTCGTAGAGCTAACAACATCTGTATAAGGCACAGGATTATCAATAACCCCTGCTACAATAAGTCCAGCAATATGAGATACATCTGCAAGATGAATTGCTCCAACTTCTTCTGCTATCTCCTGGAATTTCTTAAAATCAATATTTCTAGGATAAGCTGTCAATCCAGATATAATCATCTTAGGTTTTTCTCTTAAAGCAATTTCTCTAATTTTCTCATAATCCAACAACTCTGTCTCCTTATCCACTCCATAAGAAACCTGCTGATAAATTTTTCCTGAGAAATTAACCTTACTTCCATGAGTTAAATGTCCCCCGCAAGCCAAATCCAAACCTAAAAATTTATCTCCTGGATTTAGAAAAGCAAGAAATACAGCGGCATTTGCAGGACTTCCTGATAATGGCTGAACATTTGCATGCTCTGCGTTAAATAATTTCTTAGCCCTTTCAATTGCAATACTCTCAACTTTATCTGCAAATTCATTCCCTTGATAATATCTCTTATATGGATACCCTTCAGAATACTTATTCATTAAAACAGAAGAACAAGCTTCTAAAACAGCCCTAGAAACATAATTCTCACTTGGAATCATATTCAAAACGTTTTTTTGCCTTTCCAATTCAGAATTCAAAGATTCATAAACCTCTAAATCCTCTTTTACAGAATCCATATAAAATTCTATAAGTCTAGCTTTTAATTAATTGTGGTGTTAGGCTTTAACAGAATCTTTAAAAGCTAAAATAAACCTATACTAAAATGCCCGGATTGAGCAGTGGTAGCTCGCTTGCTTGGAGAGCAAGTTTCCGCAAGGATGTCCAGGTTCGATTCCTGGTCCGGGCGTCTCACACACCTGTAGCAGTTAGCCTTCCTCGTCAGATTCCAGGGTTATAGGTGCTAACTTTTTGGATAAAAAGTGGGTATAGCAAAGTCTAAAAAATTAGCTATTTATCCAAATATATGTTAAATCAAGTAGATCAATTCCTTCAAGAAGGCAAGGAGATGTTAGATTCGGGAAATGTTGATGATTATGATAGGTGGAGAAAAGCAATTTTCTTTTTTGTTGAAAAAAATGGGACTCCAACTATGATGAAAGAAATAGAGAAAGAAGTGAACCGCAGACCTTTATGGGTTGCTTATCCAGGTCAGCCAGAAGGAGAGCTGGAGCAAACATTCTATACACATAAGATTGGTCAGATCAAAGAAATAAGTTCTGTTCTGCAAGCATTGAAACCTTTCCTAAACAATGAAAATAAACAAAATAAAGCTAAACCTCGGAGAGATGCAAAACGAGCCTTTTCTGAAAGCGTTAAAAACCACGTCTGGGATAGACAGCAAGGAAAATGTGCAAAGTGCGAAAATCAGTTGAATCGTGTAGCCACAGAGTATGATCATAAGGTGGCTTGGGAAGACGGCGGGCTAAGTGCCGAAGAAAATTGCCAGGCTTTCTGTGCAAACTGCCATAGGATTAAAACCAATGAGGATAGATTAGCAAAGCAAAAAACCCTTACTCCTTCTAATTAATATTAGAGATAACTCTAAAAATAGAGTTTTTGTTGAATTTTAATGAATGAATCCACAATTAAGGCAATGAAATTTGGAATGCATTTATGCCTCTTAATTGTATTTTTTTGGTTATTTTTAATAGCTTTTTTTGGACTTTTCTATGTACATGAATTTGGTCATATGCTATTCGGATCTACAAATACCATTATAACTGAAGGGCATCTTTCTAAGACTGCTATTTCTGTTTGGATAGATCATCCTTTACTTCCATTTGTTAAGTTGCCTCAACAGACAAAGGTTCTTGATGGAAAAGGCTCAGTTAACTTTATTTTTGGAGGAATTATTTTCACGATATTGATCTCTCTATTGATAGCATTTTATGGATATAGATTTTCTAAAGACAAGTTATGGTTTTTATTTCCCGTGCCGATAATGATACATGAGATATTTGGTAATTACTTTTGTGGAACAGATAATTTCACTAATAATCCCTTAACAATATGTAATTCATGGAACCTTGGTTTATTTAGCAAGTATTCTGTTTGGTTATTTGTCCTATTAATGCTTATATTGCTTATAAGATCACAAAGTTATAAGAAATTATTTGCTTACCTTCTGAACGTGAGAAAGCCAAAAACATATCGCCAAATTACTAAATTACAGAGTATAAATATTAATGATCCTCAAAAGGAGAAAAAAATTATGTATATTAAAGGTGTAAACAGATTGAGCGATCTTATAAATTCAGTACAAAGAGATATGGAAGACCGAATTGTCGTTTTCTTATCAATCTTCTTTAGCGCCCTACTTGGTGCTTTCTTAACTGCTGAATTATACGTTCTTTCTACATTAACCTTTGGAATATTGTTGCTTCTTGTATTAATTGCATTAATTAAAGAGGCCAGAGATAAAAAGAGATTATATCTCCAACTAGACACCCTCGTAAAAGAGGCAAAGAGCAAAGTTGGGCTTGATATTAGACAATAACACCAATCTTCTGTACATTTGCTTGCTTTCGTGCATTTTTAGTATGCAATATGGTCTAAATGCTATTACTATTAATATGTGTGCGCGTATCAATGCTTCAAATTAACAGTTGTATAAGGTCTTCCTGTTTTGGGATTAATCTTATGCTGAATTAATTCTACCTTGCCTTAGGGATATCTTTCTACATGCTTAGAACTTTCTGAAACAATTACCAACCCACTCTCTGTTCTATGATAAGAATAATGGGTCATTCTCCAAGGATCAACACGCGGAGAGGGGTTAGATTCAGGAAAACTAAATCCTATTGCAGAATCAAACACTTCAGGATTTTGTCTGGAATAATCTAATGTAGGATCAATCAAACTCTCTTTGAATATTGAAACGTGTCTTAATCTTGAGCCATGTTCAACATCATTAAACACGCTTCTCATCCCGTTTGTTATAGCGTCTGGATTAACTGGTGCCTGTTGAATAAAATGTCTATCTCCTAAGTCAGCTTCATAACCCAATACAAAAAATAGCGCTCCTTGATATCTGCAACAGCCAGATCTTTGCCTTAACGCATCACTTAAGGTATGCTGCTCCCAAACCATCTTTCTATGAGCTTCAGCTTTTTCTTTATCCGGATTAGTTTTCCATTGTTCATAAGCATTAATCATTGAATCTACAGCCATAGCTGTTAAAATGCTTAATTTGTCATCAAAGGGAGCTCCGCTTATTTTTCTAGCTCTTTCAGTTAAATCCTGTAATTCTGGAGAGTCATCTATAAGTACGCCGAAGGGTTTGATTCCTATGTAACTTGCATGTAATTCCATAAAAATTCACCTACTTTTTAGTTAATAAAACTTTAGGCAGGATGAAAATAGCCTCCCCTTGCTTTCCATACGTTTAAATACACCTAAAACAAGAAAATAACATTGAGTCTAAGACTAACACCCTTTTTCTTAATAAAATTAAAATGGCATTTAATAGAAGATTTCCCAGAAATGAAAGAATAAAATCAATTGTCTGTTCCTGTAAAGGAATAGCTAAATTGACCTCAAGGAGAAACTATCCCTTTGGAAGAAAGTCTGACAGCATCACAGCATGGTTTTATAAATGCAAATCGTGTGGAAATATTACTTTCCTAAATAATTGATAGGAGGTAAAGATGAGACAAGATAGAGACAGCAAAAAAGGCTTTTCAGGCAATAGGTCTAGAGGCAATTTTGGAGGCAACAGAAGTTCTTCTGGAGGCAACAGAGGCAATTTTGGAGGCAACAGAGGATCTGGCGGTAGTAGAGGCGGATTCGGAGGCAATAGAAGCTTTGAACCAAGAGAAATGCACAAAGCGATATGTTCTGATTGCAAACAAGAATGCGAAGTTCCTTTCAAGCCAACAGAAGGAAAACCAGTGTATTGCAAAGAATGCTTTTCAAAACATAAAAAGTACTAATTAAGAACAAATTTATTTTTTTATTTTCTTAATATTTTTTCTACTGACGAACCAAAACAATTCTCCAGTTAGAATTTCCAAATTCAATAATATTCATGGATAAAACTTCAAATTAAATAGTAATTACCTAGGCTATGTCGGAAAAAAACCCCGAAGTATTAAAAACCACTTTTTACGAAAAAATATATGGAACAAAAATTAGTTACAAAATTTGAAGACAATTCTATAAAAAATGAAGAGAGTGAAACTATAATTTCTCAAGAGAAAAATTGGTTTGAACAAGCCCCAAAGTTCAATAAAACTAAATCCCAAAAAACTCTTACAATGACAGTTTTAATAGCCGCCTATAACGAAGAAAAATCAATAGAAAGATGTGTGAAGTCTTGTTTAAGACAGAGTGAAAAACCAGATGAAATTATTGTTGTTAATGATGGTTCTTCAGATAAAACCTTAGAGATACTAAAAAAAATTAAAGGAATTACAGTTGTAGACTTGAAAAAAAATTCTGGCAATAAATCAAAGGCACAAGAACAAGGAGTAAAATATATAGGTACAGATTTATTTCTTACCGTTGATGCAGATAGTTTTCTTGATAGAAATTTCATAAAGGAAATAAAAAAACCATTTAAGTCTGAAAAAGTCTCTGCTGTTTGTGGATATGTAAAATCTGAAAAAAACAACTGGATTACCGCTGTAAGAGAGATAAATTATGGTATCGGACAAGTTATTTACAAAAAAGCACAGGCTTACATTAATGCAGTTTTTGTACTTTCAGGATGCTGCTCTGCATTTCGCACAGAGGTTTTCAAAGAAATTATAACATTTGACCATGATAATGTTACAGAAGACCTTGATTTTACATATAAATTAAAATTAGCAGGAAAAAGAATAGCCTTTTCAACAAAGGCTATTGTTCACACTCAAGATCCAAATAATCTCAAATCCTATATTAGGCAAATTGATAGATGGTATTCTGGAGGATGGGTATGTCTAAAAAAGAATAAATCAATATTAAAAAAACCAAATAATACTCTAGTTTTAGCAACAATTTATCTTGAAGGACTACTAATGGGCCTTCCTTACGTTTTATCCCCTTTATTAATTTTATTTGGCCTAAAATATTTCTTCTTCTTCATAGCGCTAGATTTCACTATGAATTTTATACTCATAAGTTTAAGTTTAACAAAAACTAAAAGACCTGGCTTAGTCCTTTATATCCCGCATAATTATTTTATGAGAATCATAGATAACGTGCTTTTATATTATACATTTGCAAAAGAAATGATTTTTAGGAGGAGGAGTCTGGTATGGAATAAACCAGATAGATATTAAATGTTACACCCGTATGGAATGGTAAATTTGTCAATCAGTCTTTTTATTCTGCTAATTGGAGGAATAGGGAAGGGATTTAAATTTATGTATGAAAATCCGATTTATCTTACAATTCCCATATTAATTATCGGGATTGGATTCGGAATTAAATCTGAAGTTATCCCTATAAAAAAGATTTCATCAGATATAGAAAATTCAATTACGACCAATCCTCAATATATAATTAGTATTGAAATATTTAAAGAAATTAAGCAAAACGAAAAGATAAACAAAGGGGTTATTCAATTAGGGGCCACAGGGAACGGGATTTTAAATAGAACCCATAATTTTATTGAATCAGAAGAATTTCAGACTGTTTGGAATGGAGATAATAGCATTTTAAAAGGGAAAGCAATCGTTGCTCGAAATGAGATTTCAAACAAAGGAGAAACTACTTTACAATTTATAAAATCACAATATTATCTAAAATTTCTATTTAACAATAAATCAGGGGCTATCGGCGATTTTTCTGCTGAAGATTGTTTTATTGAAATTGAAATGAATTCTTAATAATACTACAAGGGGTTTTAAAATAAGAACAATAAAAGCCTTTATGGAAGATTTTGTAGAGAGCGAAGAATCAACTTCAGAACAAATTAAAATTGGAAAAGCACAAGGAGATACAGTGCAAAAAGCCTTAGATGAAATGATGAAAATAGCAGATCAGGGCTCTGAAGTTGAATCAGGAGATTATCTTATAGCCTATGTTATTGAAGATTCAGAAGGACTTTATACATTTGAAGATGAAGAGCTTCTCTGGGAAGAACCAGAGGAAGAAAACAAGCACTTAGAAATATGCATAAGGGATAAGTTTACAAAAAGGTTCATTCCTTATCTAAATGTACAAATAACGTTAACAAATAAAGAAACAGAAAAAATAACAGAAAAAAATCTTCCGTTTATATGGCACCCTTGGCTTTATCATTATGGAGCAAATATTGAAATAGAACCAGGAACTTATACCCTTGAAATTTATGCAGAAGCTGCTGAATTTTCAAGACACGATGAAGAAAACGGAAAAATAATGACAGAGTCTATTGAAGCCAAATTTGAAATTGAAATTCCATAAGTTTTAAAAATTTACTAAATAAAGAAGAAAATGAATTTCCATCGTATTTTATTAATCACTGTTGTAATCTTATTTATTCCCTTAATTGCAATGCAATTTACAGATGAAATTACATGGACATTAATCGATTTTATCATTGCAGGTCTTCTTTTATTCTCTGCAGGTTTTAGTTATGAATTTGCAACAAAAAAAGTAAAAAAACCTAAACATAAAATAGCAATTGGAATAGCAATTGCATTAATCTTAATCTTTATTTGGGCAGAGCTTTCAGTAGGCATTTTTACTAATCTAGGAAGCTGACTAAAACCTCTTCCTAAAAATAGAATATAAATTTCTATCCTTCCCTCTCAAAAGCCTTCTAGAATCTCTAACACTATGCATATCTATTGGTTTTGTATATTGATTAATTGTTCCTAAAAATCTATATCTAAAATTCCCTAATAACCTAGACGCATTTCCTTCACTATTATCTGTTAAGACAAAACCTCCTCTTTCTAATAAATGTATAGCCTCATTAGATTTAATATCAGGATTCAATAAGATCACTAAATCGAATTTTCCCCTAAAATCTCTAACATCTCCATGAATAGCCTTAACTCCAGACCTTATCAAAGAATTTACAGCAAATTCATTATTATCCAATAAAATAACCTCTGAGTTTGGAAAAGATTTAACCGGGGTTTTATCTAAATGACAACAAGGATAAATAATCCTTTTTGGAACTCCGAATATATTCTTAAAAAAATCATAAACCCTTTCTAAATTCTCATCATCATAAGGATCAGTTTCTCCTATATAACTATCTGATAAAAATTTAGTTAGCCTTTCCTCCCAGACAACCTCTTCAATCATCTCTTAAGCGATTTCTCTTCATTTATAAGCCTTGCTAATATTTTTAAACTCAAGAGCAAAATCAAGGCATGGAAAAAGAGTTAGCAATAATTTCTATTAGGGCAAATACAGCTAATGATGGGGTTATAGCAAGAAATAATCTTCCTAATCCCAAATCAAGGACTAGTTTAAGGAATGGATTAATTGAAACAATTATTTTTGAAGAAGGATATTTAACGACTGTCTGCACTCCGCCAAAAGGCCATACAGATATTTATTTTTACCAAACTGCAGGAGAACTGTCAGGACAAAAAGTTGAATTTAGAGCTATAATTAAAAGAGGTACAATTACAAGATTAGATTCACTTGATTTTTGGTATCTTTCAAATAAAAAAGAATTAGATTATAAATAAAAAAATAAAAATTTAATTAAAAGCTTCTAAGTCTATACTCAACACTAACAGAAGCTGTGACTTCTACATCACTAGGGGTAAGGTCTAAAGCAGCCTGTTTAGCATCTCCGCCAGTTCCTGACTCAAATAAAGTATAAGGCATAAAGTCAAAGCTTTCAGAATTAACTGAAACCAATGAACCTAAATTCTTGTCAAGACCTGAAGCAGTTGCTTCTGCTTTTCTTTTAGCATCTTCTCCAGCAAGTTTTAAAGCCTCTGCCTTAAATTCATTTCTTTTTTCTTCAGATAAACCAAAGTTTATGTAAGAAACTAAAGCACCTGAATCTACTGCAGCATCTACAATTTCAGCAACTTTATCAAAATCATTAGTCTTTAAAACTATTGATTGACTTGCTGTAAATCCCTTCTCTTCTCTGGTCTCCCAATTATATTCAGGATAAACACTAAATCCTTGTGTCTGAATCTCTGATTTATCAAAGCCAAGAAGCATTAATTGGATTACAACTTCATCAGTTATTGAATTAACTTTATCTTTTGCTGTCTGAGCACTATCTTCGGTAGAAACTACATTAATATAAATCTCAACTTCATCAGGTTGAACTTCAATACTTGAAGAACCTATTGCAGTTACAGTAGGACTAGCACCTGCAAAAAGATAGACTACTAAAGCAATTACCGCAACTATTAAAACAGCTCCAATAATTTTCTTTTCCATGTTACTACCTCCTTTCATTTTATCCTTCTCCAATTAGAGATTAAAATTACTAATAAAGCTACAAAAGCACCTAATAAAAACCAAGCCCACGGTTCGCAAGAAACCACTTTAGAAGTTTCCTGAACAGCTATCACAGCACCTTCTCCAAGGGCTTTTTCTGTTGCATAACTTCCTGTAGAATCAATCTTCTCAAATGAAGCCCCTTGGAAGAACTTAACAAATCCTGCCAAAAGCAAAATTACAAAGGCAGTGCCCATAATTCTTAAACTAGACTTTGGAGAAATTACAATTCTTTTATTTGAAATTCTATAAACTTTAATTCTTTTTCCTTTTTCACTCCAGAAAAAGTTTTTAGAAGATTCAATTAAACCAGATTCTGTTAACTTCTTAATATTATACCCTACTGTATTCAAAGGCATCTTTAATTCTTTAGCAATATCGCTCTCTGTTAGTTCTTTATCTGCTAATAAAGATAAAATTTTTTTACAACTAGAACTTTTCATTATCTCTGCAATCTTTACAGCTTTTGGATCATTTAAGTCCAGCATTATTGATTTTTCCGTCATGCTATCTCTAATAAAATTCTCTTTATAAATCCAATTAAGACTTCAAACGGCATTGAAGTTATTAAAAAAGATTATATACTTCTAATCATAATTAGAGAGATGAAAAGAGTGAATATAAAAAATAAATATCAAACATATTCTTATGAATTAACAGAACCAGAAGGAAAAAACTTTCATTCTGATTTTAAACCCGAACTCTCTCCGAAACAAATGTTAGAATTAGGAGTTTTTGGGGGAGATTATTTTTTAGGCAAAAATTATTCGGAATTTCCAAAATCCTGGTTTAGAAAAGCAAAACTCTCTAATCACGGAAAAAACCCTGAATATAATTATTATAAGATATCTGCAAGTCAATCCTGGGCTTATTGGAAAGAGAAAGGATGGATAAGAAAACAAGATCCTTTTGGATGGTTTCAATGGTATTGTAGATACTATTTAGGAAGACGCTCTGAAGATGATGAAAGACAAATAAAAAGGTGGAAACAGATGAAAAGACATATAGGACAAATAAAAATCAATTGTAAAAAAGGAGATAAAGAATGTAGGCCAAAGCAAAAACAAGCATTACTTCACTGGGCCTATGACTCTAGAAAACTATGAACACATTTTTAATAATACTAATCACAGGATTTGGAATTTTGATAGGTGCAATTTTAATCAATTACATAGCCACAACACTAAATCTATCAACCTGGTACGACTTTTTAACAGATATAGAAAAAGTAGGATTTTTAGAATCAATTAAAAATCAAAATTTTGCATCAATAATTTTTATGCTATTAATCTATCCCTTATTATTAGGAACAATAGCCTATTATATAATCAGGGGTTTAATTTAGAATACATCAATATTTATATTTCACAAACCTAAAACTTCTATGAGAAAAAAGAACAAGCACCTTACTTCAGGAGCTAGGCGAAATGTAAAAAAGAGGAAACAAACAGAAAAAAACTCGGCAAATACTCAAAGAAGTAAACTATCTAAAAAAGAATTACGACTAATATGAGAGAAAAAGCTACATTTGGAATGGGGTGTTTTTGGAAACCTCAATTAATCTTTGATAAAGTCCCTGGAATAATAAAAACTCAAGTAGGTTATATGGGAGGAAATGAAGAACAATATCCATATCCAACATACGAACAAGTATGTTCTGATAAAACGGGTTATGCTGAAGTTATTCATATAATTTTTAATTTTAACAAAATAAGCTACAAACAACTACTAAACATCTTCTGGACAAATCACAATCCTACAACAAAAAATAGACAAGGCAATGATATTGGAGACCAATATAGATCGATTATCTTTTTTCATTCGAGAGAGCAAGAAAAAACAGCAAAAACCTCTCTAGAAGAAAAACAAAGAGAAATGAATAGTAAGATTTTATTTAATAAAAAAATAGCCACCGAGATAAAACCCGCCTCTAAGTTTTTTCCAGCAGAAGACTATCATCAAAAATTCCTAGAGAAAAAAGGAAGAAAATCATGTTCTATTTAATAAATAAGTAAATTCAGCCCCAAATAAGAATATCGCAGAAGTATAATAAATCCAAGCTGAAATAGCAATTAAAACTCCTGCCACGCCGAAAGCCCCTCCGATATCTGCATAGTTAAAGAATACTCCTAATAAAATTTGTCCTATTATAAATAAGAAAGAAGTAAATAATGAACCTTTTACAATTGCCTTATTTGATATCTTTTTATCTGGAAGAAATCTATAAATTAATCCAAAAAATAATGCAGTTATAAGAAATATAGAAACATAATTGATAACATTAAATATCGGTTCTAAACCGGGATTTAAATTATAACTTAAATTAGAAATTATAAATGAGCTTATTATAAAAATAATTAATAAAAACACAAGAACAAAAATTAAGAAAAAGGAAACTATTCTCTTCTTAAAAAAGAACCTTATCTTTTTTTTAGTAGGCATCTTTTTTTCAGGAACATTCCAGATCATATTTAACACATCCTGAATATGAATAAATAAAGCAGTTGCTCCGATAAATAAAACAACTAAACTAATTAATGAAATAGCAGTGTTAGACCTTGAAAAAGCGCTCCCCATAATTAAGTCCATTAAAAGATAAGCTCTCTCTCCTCCAATTTGTGATGCTAAACTCAATATTATTTGTATTAAACTTGTCGGTTCAAATATAATTCCTGCAATTAAGAATAGCAAAACAAAAAAAGGGATTATAGAAATAATAGAGTAATAAGCCAAAGATGCAGAAAGCATTAACGCTTTATCTTCCATAAATTCTTTAAAAGTTTTCTTTAACATAATAAAACAAAAACAAACTCCTATAAAAAACTATCAATTACATGCTGTCAGCATAATACCGCTGAGCCTTATATAATGTAAAAATAAAACATTATTATGGCAAGAAACGTTATTGATAAAATAAAAGATAGAACAATTTCCGCTTCCGATAAAGCAATAAGCTATGTATCAGATAGAATAAAAGTTGAAACAGATGCAGCAATTAGAAAAGCAGAAGATAGAATAAATAAAATTGAAACGAAAATAATAAACAATTTAATCGGATTATCATTGATGGGAGCATCCATTATATTTTTGGCAATCTCAGGATTTTATTTTATGAGAGAATTTCTATTACTATCAAATACTGTTTCATTTTTAATAATTGGACTTATTCTCCTTACAATAGGAATTATAATAAAAAAATGGAGGTAAAAAATGTCACCAAGACAAACAGCAAAAAAAAGTGCTAAAAAAACAGCGTCTAATGCAAAGAGGCGTGGAAGAAAAACTGCTAGTGTAGCAAAGAAAAATGCCAAAATGACAACTAAAGATGCAAAAAAAGCAGTTAAAGACATAGCCAAAAGTGCTGAGACCAGGATTAAAAAAGCTGAGAAAAAACTTGAAAGATATATAAAAGAAAATCCTGAACAAGCTGTTTTAATAGCAACAGCAATTGGAACAGCAGTCGCAGCTGCAATATCCAAAGTAACAACAAAAGAGGATTCATAAGCTTTAAAAAGCATTTTTTCTAAATTGTGAGAATGGAGCAACAATACAAAATTATTAAGCTCCCTTCTCCAGATATTGAAAATCTAAAAGGTGAATTAATAGAACAGAAAAACTCTTTAGAAAAAAAGATAAAAAAACTGGAAGATAGGGAAACAAAACACAAATTAGAAGAAACACTAATGAGAGTTAGAGAAGCTTCTGAATCACTAATCCCTTTACAAGAATCAATAAGTTTAGCTTGGAAAAGATTAGAACAAGTTGAAGAAGAGATCCTACATTTAATTGAAAAACACTCGTAAACCTTATAATATCCTAAACTTTAAATTTTTAAAGCTCGGATGGCGGAGTGGTTAACGCAACGGTCTCGAAAACCGTACCCTTTGGGTGCCCTGGTTCGAATCCAGGTCCGAGCGTCTTACATAAGTTTTATAAATCGTCATAATAATATAAAAAAATGAAAAAAACAATTCTTATTTTAGGAGCAATTCTTGCAATAGCTTTAATTTGGGCATTTGCACAATATACTACAGGAGAAGGTGCGAGAGCAGAAGTTTCAGATACAACTGGAAATGTTATCTCAAATTTGAATGGAGAAAAAGTATTAATCTCAAATGAAAATAGTGAATTTGAATTTGAAGGCTATGCAGTAGGTAAATCCCACATAGGAACCTTTGATGAATGGCAAGGTTATGCCTATATCAATCAAAACGAATTAGAAGGAATTGAAGGAATAGTACAGGCAAATTCTGTTAACACAGGAATCTCGGGATTAGACTCTCATTTACAAAATGAAGATTTTTTTGAAGTAGAAACATATCCTGAAATTAAATTTACATCAATTTCAATTTCAGAGAATGAGATGACAGGTAATCTATTATTTAGAGGAGTTGAAAAAGAAATAACTTTCCCGATAACAAAAACAGACAATTCAGTTGCAGCAGAATTCTTTTTAGACACAACACCATTTAATTTCAAATATACTGCAATTAACGAAGAGGTTAGAATTAAGTTTAATTTTGTTTATTAAAAAAGGAATCTAGCTCTTAAGATCTCTTTAAATCTAGAAAAATATTCTACTACTTCATCAATCCTAATTTCGTTAGGCTTTCTATCAAATAAGACTCTTACACTTTCTTCTCTTATAGCAAAAAGTAATAATAATAATTCAGAAACATTTTTTGCATTTCTAAATTCAATTTCTTCTCTCTCAACTGCGATATAAACATCATTTGGATATAATATAAATAAATTAAATATTTCAATACAAGGTCTTAGATATAGCCCATTCTCTATTTCTACAATTGCTCTCCCCTCATAAAAATCAGGATATTCTCTAAACATAATAAAAAATTAAAAATAAACTTTTTAAAGAAATATTGTTAATTTCCGACTATTATCCTTCCATCTCTTTGAAAAAAATCCTCAAAATCTGCCTCTATCTCTCTATAAACCCTGCCCCCAACATTTAAATCTCTCATTCTAGCTCCAAATAATCCAGGATCTGCACAACGCATATATCCTTTAGCATATGGCACATCAAATTCAAATCCGTCTCCATAATTAAAATACCTTCCATCATTAAAACCTAAAAATGGAACTCTATAAATTTCAGCATCTCCTAAAAATAAATTTAATTCTCCATCAACTTTCATTCCAGATAAACTAATCAATAAACTTCTATCTAACGTTATCTCTCTCTTTCTAATTTGCCCTGCTAATTGAAGGTATTCTATTCTCTTAAAATTTTTAGGGCCTATAACTAAACCGACATTAACAAAATCTTCTAAGTGTGGCATATTTAAAGCTTCAAAAAGATTCACAACTCTCTTTCCTTGATTTCTTAGTAGCATATCTACTAAAATTGTAGAATAAACATTAGCTCCTTTAATTCCATTATCCCATTTCAGGTTTAGGCCTTTAAATCCTCTTCCAACCTCATTAAAATTTTTTACAAAATCCTCCCCTAATTCTCTTAAAAGCATATTTTTAAATACATTATAAGCTTATTAAATTTTTTATATCTTCCACATTAACTCTTATAAAGTAACTACAAAAACAAACATTTAAAAAACTTCAAAAAAATTAATAATCATGTTGTCAGAAGAAAACAGGCAAGGTTTAATCTCTTGTTTAGAGGAACAAATTCCAGGCGCATCTATTAGTTTTTCCAGAGAGAATACTTCTATTTTAGTAGTTACCGGTAGAATAGAATATAAAAGACCCTCAACATCCTCTGCAGCAATTCCACATTTAGGAGAACAACCTTTGATAGAGATTATTCAGAGAGAGGTTAATCCATTTGGACTAGAAATAAGAGCAGAATGGACAAATCCAGAAGAAGTTAGATATAGCATATTTCCTAAAAATTACTCTTTATAAGTAATAACAGATACAAAGATTTATAAACTCAGATACTTAATCTTTAAAATGTTAAATGAAGAAGAAATTAATAGAATAAGAGAATTTGCTCAAAGTTTAGACATAAATGCAAGGATAGAATACGTAACAATAAACACTGGTTACGACAAATCTACAGTTCCAAGATTAATAACTTCAGGAAGACTCAATGGAGCAGAAATTAAAACAAACTTAAATTATTTTTTAAACGAATTAAACAGTAATGTAGAAACTGCCTTTTTAGGAAGGAACACAGAAGGAGAATTTAGGTTTGCATTTGCACAAAAAGAGAATGAAACTAATGATAGAAATATCTGAAGAATATAAGATCGGAATTCATCACCAAGAATAATTTTTTAATCTCGCTATCTATTTAGTTTTATGAAATGGCTTATATTGATTATCCCTCTAATTATCGGACTTGTTTTAATTAATTTTTCAATTGAAGAAAAAATTTCAATTAACGAAGTTTGTATAAAACAAGAATGCTTTAAAGTTAAATTAGCAATTACCCCTGAAGAAAAAAGAACAGGATTAATGAATCAAACTATAAAAGAAAATGAGGGAATGCTTTTTATATATAATAAAGAAGACTATTACAATTTTTGGATGAAAAACACAATCCAACCTTTGGACATTATATGGATAGATAAAGATTTAGAGATAGTTGATTTTATAACAGCTTATCCTTGTTCTGAAAACTGCCCCATTTACACCCCTTCTGCAAGATCACTTTATGTCTTAGAGATATCTGCAAATAAAACAAATGAATTAAAAATAATAAAAAAAGAAAAAGTAATGATAAATTAACTTAGTGTTTGGCCATGCTGAATGTATGCTTTATAGCAACTATCACTACAGCAGGCACAAAGATTAACAATAGGGTTTGTAAAACATTTTCTAATAGAGTTACAGCACTTATTGCCTCTGCGCCAAATGCACTTGCAATAATCAATACAGCTCCGGACATTAGAAATGGCTGTGTTTCATCTTCAGTTATGTTCATAAAACCTACTATCAATCCAATCACAACGAGAATCCACGTCCATGTTGAATCAAGCAAGCCTAAAAATCCGATCACAACAGCTAAGATGACTCCAATCAAAAATGCCCATCCTCCTAACCCTCTATTGCCTTTCTTCTTTGACATTTTAACACCTCCTTTATATTTTTTAGAGGCATTTCTTCTTTATATATGCTTTGATTAAACAGCCCTTCTTATACTTGAACCTTTTTCACTATCCTCTACAATAAATCCTTTTTCAAAAATTTTTCTTCTTATTATATCTGCCTCAGCGTATTTTTTTTCAGCTCTTAATTTCTCTCTATCGTCTATTAATTTTTTAATTTCAGGAGATATTTTAATTTTCTCTTCTTTCATCTTCCTTATATTTAATCCTAAAACTTCATCAAACTTTTCTAGCATTTTTATCTTGTAAGTAGAATCCAAATCAAAATCATCAATCACTTTCCATAAAATATCCAAAGCTTTTGAAGTATTCAAATCATCATTAATTGCTTTTAGAAAATCATCTTCATAACTTCTTTTTACTCCTCTATGTTTCTCTTTTTTTATTTCAATAATTTTCTTTCTTAATCTTTCATAAGCATTTTTTGCAGAATCTAGATTTTCTAAACTAAATTTCATTTGTTTTCTATAATGGGTCAATAATAATGAATATCTGAAATGTTCAGGTTTATATCCTAATTTTTCCAATTCAGATAAAGTATACAACCTGCCTTTGCTTTTACTAATTTTTTTTCCATCTTCATCAACCAAAAAAGCATTATGAATCCAATAATTTACATATTTTTTTCCTGTTGCAGATTCTGATTGTGCAATTTCATTTTCATGATGAACTGGAATATGATCCTCTCCCCCTGTATGAATATCAAAATGCTCTCCAAGATATTTCATAGACATTGCAGAACACTCTATATGCCAACCAGGAAAACCAACCCCCCAAGGACTTTCCCATTCCTGCTGTCTATTCTCTTGAGAGAATTTCCATAGGGCAAAATCAGTTTTATTCATTTTCTCCCCAATGCCCACTCTTTTCCCTGCCTTAAGATTCTTAATATTTAATTTAGCTAACTTCCCATAATTCTTAAATTTTTTAGAATTAAAGTAGATTCCATCACTTGTCCTATACGTAAAACCTTTTTTTTCAAGTTTTTTTATCAAATCAATCTGCTCTTTAATATGATCAGTAGCCCAAGTCCATTTCCAAGGCAATCCAATATTCAATTTCTTTATATCACCCACAAATTCATTGAAATAGAATTTAGCAATATCTTCTGCTTTTTTACCTTCTTTTTTTGAAGCTAATTCTAATTTATCTTCTCCTGTGTCTGCATCAGAAGTTAAATGCCCTACATCTGTAACATTAATTATATGCCTAACATTATAGCCATTATATTTCAAAACTCTTTTCAAAATATCTACAAATACATATGCTCTCAAATTTCCAATAGTTTGATGCCAATAAACAGTAGGACCGCAAGAATAAATTCTAACCTCTTCTTTTAATGCCTTAAAATCTTCCTTCTTCCTAGATAAAGTATTATAGAATTTTATCATTAAATAAAACACAAAAAGATGTTATAAAACTTAGCATACTAATGCCTTCTCGGTGTTACAATAATGCTATAATTTTTTAAATTAGACCTAGCTAAACACCAATAATTTCTTCCTATAAGCCCTGGATTAAAAGAAGTCCTAATTAATTTTTCTCGTGGGAAAATAGTTATTCCCAATAAGCTACCATTTCCATTTCCTTCGAAAACCTCTCCATTAGTTGCTTTCGCTAGGCCTTCTATCCATCTCCTTGACCTAGTCTTTCCTGGATTGCTATTTTCCAATAACATTCCATAGCCTGAAAAAACTCTTCTTGCTAGATCTAGACCTCTTTTATCTGTGGAAACTCCAAAAGAATCGTCGCCAAATCTAATTTTCACATACCCAGATAAAACATTCATTCTCTCCGGGTTCATCTTCTATACCATTCATTTTAATCATTTTCCTAACAAAAAACACGCTATATAAAGCTTTCGCTTAAAAACTTAAAAATAACTATTTAAAGATTAAATCCTTATTCCAATATGGACGTATCACTTCAATACGATAAAATCGGAAAAGACTATGTTAACGGACAAAAAGAATTTTTTTCAAAAAGAGAAGATGAAGCAATAAAATTTATTAAAAAATCTATTCCAGAATTAAAAAATAAAAAAATTCTTGATCTTGGATGTGGAAATGGAAAAGATATTATCTTATATCAATCTTTAGGGGCAGAAGTATATGGAATTGATTCTTCAGAATTTATGATTAATGAAGCAAAAAAAATTATTTCCAAATCAAAAGTATTTAAGAGTAATTTAGAAAAAACTCCTTTTGAAAATAATTTCTTTGACATAATAGTTAGTCGTTTTTCATTTCACTATTTAAAGAATTTTGATAAAGCTTATAAGGAAATTTCTAGAATCTTAAAAAAAGATGGATCATTAATCCTAGTCGTCCATCATCCCTTAAGAGATTTATCTTATCAAAAAAATAAAATTTATGGTAAACAAGAGACCATAAAAATTGAATTATATAATAATAAAGTGCCTATCTATTTTCCAACTCACACTTTAAAAAACTATTTTTCAAGGATTTTCTTTGATCATTTTCATCTTATAAACTATGAAGAAGAACAAATCCCTGAAGAATATATTAATGAATTTAAAACTCCTGGATTTATGGGTATAGTAGCGAAAAAATCCTAAACCTCTTGAAAAAAATCATTTAAGGAATAAATTTCGTCATAAGTTTTACATTTCATCAATTTATCTCTCATTTTTGAAGCTCCATTAAATTCCTTATAAAAACCAGAACCAAGATATTTTATTCTACTTAAATCAACAATATCATATTTTTTTGCTAATTTTAAATAATCTCCAAATGCTTTTAATCTCTCTTCTTTCTTTATCTCTTTCTCTTTTCCATATTTAGAATATCTTAAAATTTCTCTAAAAATAAATGGGTTACCTATCGCTCCTCTAGCAATCATAACTCCATCGCAAAAATCCATTAATTCTTCTGCATCTTTTCCTGAAAATATATCTCCATTGCCGATAACAGGAATACCTACACTATCTTTAACTTTTCTTATTTCATTCCAATCAGCTTTAACACTATTTCCTTGATTTGCAAGTCTAGCATGAACTGTAATTAATTCAGCCCCTGCCTTTTCAATTTTCTTAGCAATTTCAACACTGTTATTTTTCTTAAATCCCAATCTTATCTTTGCAGTTGTAGTATATTTTTCTTTTAAAATTTTTATCATCTTTTCTATTTTTTCAGGATTTTTTAAAAGAAAACTTCCAGCCTTATTACCTGTAATTCTAATACTAGGACACCCACAATTAATATCAATTAAATCATAATCTAAATCCAACTTGACTAACTTTCTAAATTCTCCTATATCATTTCCTGTAATTTGTAATCCAATCGGCCTATCATTTTCATTAGTTTTCATTAAACTCTTTGTTTTTTCATTTTCGTGCAAAATAGCATCAATGTATAACATCTCTGTATAAGCCATTCCAACTCCTTGTTTTCTGCATAAAATCCTAAAAGCCAAATCAATAACATCAACCATAGGGGCCAAGAATAATCGATTTTTAACTCTAAAATCCCCTATTTTCATTGGTGTTGTAATCTTCATAATCCTATATAGAAATTGTACTTTTATAATTAACCAAATCTTTATATAAGGAATAAACCAATTTGTCTTATGGAAAAAGATATAGATAGAATTCCTAAAAATCATGAAACCGATATTATTATTAGAATAGATGATTTTGGAGGCAAAGTTGGATTAACGATAAGAGAATTTGTTAAAAATGAAAGATACACAGGATTTACAAAAGCTGGAACAAGAATCCCTGCCGAACAATTTGAGAATTTTAAAAAAGCAATAAACTCAATTAATTCTTCTGATTTCGGAGAGGAATCTACAGAAACTCAAAAAGAAGTTAAAAAACCTCAGAAAAAATTAGAAGATGCCCCAGAAGAAATGGAGATGTAAATGAAGTTCAATAAAGTTTCAATTATTTCTTTTATAATTATTGCAATTATAATTAATCTTATTCCTAATCAAGGAATTTGTTCAGAAGAACCTGGCTATTGTATAACACATTACGGTCAACCATTCAAATCTGTTTTAATATCCGGAGAAACCTCTAATATTCCAGGAGATGAATTTACAAGTATTATGCTTTTAGGAGCATTAGGCACAATAGGAAATCTTATCATAGCATTTTTATTAGTAATGTTAATTCAATACCTATTAAAGAAAAACTAACAATATCCTTTTTTCTCTCTTTTATCAACCCAGTTATCAGAAAAAACAACTTTTCCAGAAATTGCAGACATCTCAACTAACTCTCCTTCACTACATTTAATTAAAAAATCCTGGCATACATTATCTTCACAAACCGCTTTAGTCCAAGTATAATCATAATCCGGAGAAGAATTTAACAGCAAAAGCAAAATTAAAATTTTAACTACAATCATTTTTATCATCGATTAAAGCTTTTAAAAAAGAAGGATTATATTCTCTTATACGATTTCCAAATCTTCGTATATCTTCGTTAGATAAATCAGTATCCCTTTCAATAGAACTCAATCCCTGCGCTTTAGTTCTAAATGGATATATCATGCCCCTATAATCATCTCTTGAAATTATAATTTCAGTTCCTCTTAAAAAATCGCTATTGGGGGAACTCAATATCCCTACCTTTACCTTTCCTTTTTCTTCAGAGATTTTAACTAAATGATATGTCCTTGCTTCTTTGTCATATAAATCTTCAGGTATTCCACCTAAATCTGCTTCAACGCTTTCCCTTTCTGTTTGATCGAGCATAAAATTCTATATTTTTCATACTTAAAAATCTTTCCTCTGACACTATTTTTTAATTACTACAAGAATCAAAACCATTTATTTTCCAAAAAAACATACCTTATTAAAAACCTTTTTAAGCCCTTTTAAAGTCATCCTAATATGGAAAAAAACAACATCAGACAACCAATCATAACAGTAGCCGGACATGTAGATCACGGAAAAACATCTATCCTAGATTGTTTTAGACAGTCAGCACTCCAACAAGAAGAAGCAGGAGGAATTACACAAAAGATTTCATTTACAAGATATCCAAGAGAGCAGATTCTAAAATCCTGCCCTTTAATAGACAAAACAGGCATTGATTTGAAGATTCCAGGATTTCTTTTTATAGACACTCCAGGACATGCAGCATTTACAAATTTAAGAAAAAGAGGAGGAGCACTTGCAGACCTTGCAATTTTAGTTGTAGATATAAAGGAAGGAATAAAACCTCAAACCGCTGAAGTTATAACAATTTTAAAACAAAATAAAACCCCCTTTGTTATCGCATTGAATAAAGTAGATACAATCTCAGGCTGGCAGAAGAGGGATTCAATAAAAGAAGCAATAAATTTACAAGCAGAACATGTTAAACAAGAATTTGAAACAGCCCTACTAACATTTCAAGGTTCTTTACACAATCATGGATTTAACTCAGATTTATACTATAACATCCAAGACTTTACAAAAACAATAGCCTTAGTTCCTTGTAGCGCAAAGACAAAACAAGGAATTGATGAATTATTATTTGTTTTATGTGGTTTATCTCAGAGATTTTTAACAGAAAGGCTTGAAATTTCAAAAGAAGCAAAGGGAGTTTTACTAGAAATAAAAAAAGATAAAACAATTGAATGGGCAGAAACAATTCTCTATGACGGAGAAATAAAAGAGGGCGATGAAATTGCAATCGCAAATCTCTCAGGAGAAGCAATAACTGCAAAAATTAGATCATTACAAGAAATTCAACCATTATCTACAAAATTCAAATCAGTTGAAAAAGCAATAGCTGCAACAGGATTAAGAATGCAAATAACAAATAAAGAAAATATAGTCTCTGGAATGCCTTTCCAAAAAATATCAGATAATCT
>Ga0081527_100404_pt1 | contig 23412 bp, 17 predicted proteins | sample HotLakmasection5_FD_70992 | JGI IMG/M metagenome (GOLD analysis project Ga0081527, IMG submission 70992) | Hypersaline microbial mat communities from Hot Lake, Washington, USA - Section #5 (SPADES assembly) (version 2) | ecosystem: Environmental > Aquatic > Non-marine Saline and Alkaline >... | reverse complement strand
CAAAGCGCCGAAAGGAGCGGGTCAAGGGGTCCCTGACCCCTTGCGGGTGCGCGAGGGCAGCGCCCTCGCAATTAGAGTTTCTGACTTTGCAATCGCCCTGCATCTGCCCCAATTTGATTGCGTTTCATGAACAGAATGGGTATGATAGAAGGCCGTATACAAATGTTCGCTCATCGGTGGGGGTTCATCTGTTATGCCTGAACGAACACGCACGACCCAGAACGCGACGACGCAATCCGGTGTTTTGCCGCGCCCGGTTCTGGAACCGCATGACCAGCACGAGTCGCCGCCGCCATCGCCAGCTAGCCGCCAGAACAACGCCGGCGCGGTTAACAGCAGCGCCCCCGTTGTCACCGAAGGTCAGGATCGCAGCGCCCAGCGCGACCATGACAGCGATAAGGGACACTGATCGATTTCCCCCCGCACCCAATGCGTCAGTCCAGGATACACACGATTTATGAAAACCGGCCCGATTTTTGACGCGATGACCGAGTTCTTCGAAGATGAAGACTGGTCATCTCAATGGCTGGAAGGCAAGCCAGTTCTCAGCCTGCCCTATGCCGGAGCCAACGGCAAGTGGGTGTGTTTTGCCCAGGCCCGCGAAGAACAGCAGCAGTTTGTGTTCTATTCCGTGATCCCGGTCAACGCCAGCCCGGAGACGATGAAAGCGGTGGTGGAATACATCACCCGCGCCAATTACGGCATGATTATGGGCAATTTCGAACTCGACTACCGCGATGGCGAAATCCGTTATAAGACCAGCATCGACGTAGAAGGTGTCACCCTCACCGCCCCGCTGATCCGGCAGGTGGTGTATGCTAACGTGCTGATAACCGACCGCTATCTGCCCGGTCTGCTGCGGGTGATCTACGCCCAGGCGGACCCCGCCACCGAAATTCAGGCCATCGAGGATTCGCCGGATTCCGAAGCGGCGGACCTGCCACCGGACGACGATGCAGACGACACTGATTCCGATGCGTCACGGACGATGAACGGCAGCGGCAGAATCAGCGACGACCGAAACAACTGAGGGCAGGCGTTCACGATTGTGCAGCGGGCAGGCGACACACAAATCCCGGACTGCCCATATACAGCCCGGCGTCGATGTTGACACACAGGTTTTCGGCATAGACGACCGGCGCGCTCACCGTTTCTGGCTCCATACCAGCGAAAACCGGGATGGGCGTGTGCCCGTGGACGATCTGCCGCCCCCCGAACAGACGCAAAAACGTCTGCGCCCGTGTGACGCCATCCGGGTGAGCACGCCCCAGACGATCCCTGTTACTGAAAGCACGCCGCGCGGCGAACTGGTCCAGCAGGCGCGTCCAGGCGCGGCTGTCGCTGCCCGCCAGCAGGTCGGCAATGTGCCGGTTGACCATCTCCACCGACGTGCCGTACTCGGCGTAGAACAGGGCGTCAGCATGGATGAACAACCGCGCGCCTACCTGGGCCATCGCCGGGCGCTGCGCCAGCCAGGTATAGTGCGCGTCGGTGAACTGCTCGCGGTCGGCCTCGACGCCGCCCACGCTGCGCCAGTCCTGCAAAAACGTGAGCCGCTGGCCGCGCACCGGCAGGCTGCCAAAGCGATCCACCGCCACGATCAGCGCATCGTGGTTGCCCAGCAGCGCCACGATCTCGCCACCGGCGGCGGCGGCCTGCTGTTCCAGTCGCATGATGAAGTCAACTGCCGCGAAGCCATCCGGCCCGCGATCGACATAATCACCCACAAAAACCAGCGTGGAGTCCGCGCCGGTCCAGGTGTGGTCGTCACCGATGAGGCGCGCCCGGTGCAGCAGGCGCAGCATCTGCTCATAGTGTCCATGAATATCGCCAATGGCGTAAACCTCTGGCATGTGCTGATTGGTCCTTAATGCAGGGGAACGCTCCGGATGGCATACGCCACCCGGAGCATATACCGGTTAAACTGTTGGGGTTCGCTCATCCTGAGCACCGGGTGGTGGCTCATAACCCAGCGAGGCCGCCCGTGTGAAATCGACATCGGCGCGGGCGTCGTCGCCGAGCTGGCGGTAGGTCCGCCCCCGGTGATAAAACGCCTCGCCGTAATTGGGCCACAGGGTAATGGCCTGGTTGAAATCGCCCAGCGCGCGCTGGAAGTTGTCCAGGTGATAATAGGCCAGCCCGCGCAGTACGAACGATTCGCCAGACTGTGGCGACAGCGCCACCACACGCTCGAAGTCATCGAGGGCGTCCAGGTAGCTGCCAACCTGCATAAACAGCCGCCCCCGATTGGCGTGCAGGTTGGCGACGTTGGGCGACAGAACCAGCGCCTGACTGTAATCGGCGATGGCGGCCCAGTAATCGCCCAGGGTTTCGGCGTAGAGTTCGGCGCGGTTTTCATAAGCCCAGCGGTAGCCGGGGTCGATCTCGATGGCGGCGCTAAAATCGGCCAGCGCCGCTTCGACATCGCCCATGCCAGCGTACGTGCGGCCCCGATTGTTGAGGACCCACGTGTACAGCGGATCGATGGCCAGCGCGGTGCCAAAATCGGCCAGGGCTGCTTCAAAGTTGTTCAGGCGGCGGTACGTCTCGCCGCGACTGGCGTAAAAGTCGGCCAGGTCGCCCTGCAGAGCGATGGCCTGGTCGAAATCCTGCAGGGCAGCAGCGAAGTTGTCTGAGGCGATATGCACCTGTCCGCGATTGTAATAGGCAATCGCCAGTTCCGGGTCCAGGCGAATCGCCAGATTGGCGTCCATCAGAGCCTGCTGCTGGTTATCCTGCGCCAGGTGCAGGCGGGCGCGCATGGAGTGGGCCAGCGCGGAGTTGGGGTCCAGTGACAGCGCCGCCGCCAGATCGCGCTCGGCCAGTTCTTCCTCGCCGAGAATGCGATAGACCGCGCTGCGATAGACATAAGCATCCACCCTGCGGGGGTCCTGTGTCAGTGTCCGGTCGAAGCCCTCCAGCGCGGTTTCGTAATCGCGCGACCAGTAAGAATCAACGGCCTGCTCGAACATATTCAGCGGTTCCAGACGCGGGTCGTCCAGAACAGTCGTACTCTGCGCGTTGAGCGCCGTCCCTCCCGCCACCAGTAAACCGATGACCAGCAGTGCGATTATCAGACGTTGCATTCCGGTAAACAAACAAACTGCCTCCTGCTCACATCAACGGGCGGCGGCATCCGTCTGGCGAATGCGCCGAACCTTAGAGTCTGCCGGTTTCGCGCATAATTTACAAGGTACGAAAATCATACGCCCAGGGCGATTGCAAAGTCAGAAACTCGAATTGCGAGGGCGTAGCCCTCGCGCACCCGCAAGGGGTCAGGGACCCCTTGACCCGGCGCCTTTCGGCGCTTTGCGCCGAAAAAGGCAAAGTTTTGGGTTCATCCGCGCTTTTCGTGCACATGAGGCACCAGGAGCAGTTTATACTCTCCGGGTCACTTTTCACCGGGGAGCTAGCCAGATCATCAACGCCATCCCATTCGACCTGCCAGGCTTTGCCATTGACCAGGTTATTGCTAACGAGGACACACTGCACATCCAGGCACACAGCCTCAAAACCAGCGAACACTGCCCCGACTGCCAGCAGCTATCCAGTCGTATCCACAGCCACTACAGCCGTCATCCGCAGGATTTACCGTGTACACAGCACGGCGTACGGCTGGGGTTGTGCGTTCACCGTTTTCGCTGCGCCAACCCGACTTGTCCACGCCGCACATTTGTAGAACGATTGCCAGAACTGGTGCCATTGCATGCCCGGCGCACACAGCGTCTGACTGCCAGATTGCGTGCTGTGGCTTTTGAAGCGGGCGCGGAAGCTGGAGCACGGATTGGGCGGCATTTGGGTATCCAGACCAGCGGCGATACGCTGCTGCGCGTGCTGCGACAAACACCTGAGATCAGCTATCCATCGCCGCGTGTGGTCGGCATTGATGACTGGGCTTTCAGGAAGAGATTGCGCTATGGCACCCTGCTCGTTGACCTGGAACGCCGTCGCCCTATCGACCTGCTGCCAGATCGCCGAGTAGAGACAGTCATACAATGGCTGGCACAGCATCCAGACATCGAAATCGTCACTCGCGACCGCTCACAGGATTATGCTCAGGCGATCACCGGAGGCGCGCCACAGGCCATTCAGGTAGCGGATCGCTGGCATCTGCTTAAGAACCTGACCGATGCTTTGCAGAAAGTGCTCAATAGTCACGCCAGACAACTCCGACAATGGGGTGTTGATCCGCAGACGACGACGCTCATTCAGCTTGACGATGTGCCGGAGCGTTGTCCTGCCCAACATGAGCAGCACCAGAGCCAGATGCGGCGTGCTGCGCGCCTGGAGCGTTATCAGCAGGTTCACCAACTGCACCAGCAGGGTTGGCAGAAGAAGGCCATTGCCCAGTATCTGGGCATGAGCGCGCGAACCGTCAGTCGCTACCTGTTGACCCCCACCTTTCCAGAACGCCAGCCATCGCGACGGGTCTCTAGGCTGGACAGCTACAAAGCCTATTTGTTGCAGCGCTGGAACGAGGGTTGCCACAATGCCACTCGATTAACCGATGAAATCCGTTTGCAGGGATATGCAGGCAGTATCACGCAGGTACGTGAATTCGTGACACGGCTGCGTCTGGCTCAGGCTGCAAAAGCAAATACCGGACAGCCATCACTCTCCCTACCCGCCAGCCTGGCAAACAAACCACTGACACCGCGGCATGCTGCCTTCCTGCTGTTGTGTCCCGTTGATGAGAATGATGACACGCTGACTGAATTTCGTCAGCAGTTCTTCAGACTTTTCCCGGAGATGCAACCCCATGTCGAACCGTTTCAGGTCTTTGCTACCATGGTGCGCGAGAAGTGTGAGGTGGGATTTGATAGCTGGCTACAGGCCGCAATACACAGTGATTGTGCCGTGCTCAGGCAGTTTGCCCGCGGGATCGAGCGCGATAGCGCAGCAGTGCGAGCAGCCTTGAGTCTGGACTGGAGCAACGGTCAGACCGAAGGCCAGGTCAACCGGCTCAAAACACTGAAACGACAGATGTACGGGCGGGCCAAATTCGAGCTGCTTCGCCTCCGTATGCTGCATCCAACCTGATTGCACGAAAAGCGCGGATGAACCCAAAACTTTGCCTTTTTCGGCGCAAAGCGCCGAAAAGTAAGGGCGAGCGCGAGGGTGGAACCCTCGCCAAAAGATTCTGGGACTTGCAAAAGCCCTGAAGAGAGGCGGGGCATTTGGGTTTTTGGGGCGGTGGCGGGCGCGCTGTAGCACGCCCTTACGAAGGGATGGAGTGGCGGATACAAAAGCAGCAGGCCGTTGGTGGGCCTGCTGCCGGTTTGTTGTGTGTTGGGGAGATTGGGGCTTAGTCGCCGGGGGCGGCAGCGGCGACGAGTTCCTCGGCGCGCTCGCGTTCCACCTTGGCTTTGACCTGCTCTTCGATCCAGTTGTAGGTGCGTGCCAGTCCGTCTTCGAGCGAGATTTCCGGCTCCCAGCCGAGGACTTCGCGCAGGCGGTCGTTGTCGGAGTTGCGTCCGCGCACGCCCTGCGGGCCGTCGATGTGCTTCTTGGTGATGCTGACACCGGCGGCGTTGGCGACGATGTCGGCCAGCTCGTTGATGGTCACCATGCGATCCTGGCCCAGGTTGAGCGGCAGGCGGTAATCGGAGCGCATGAGCTTGTAGATGCCCAGCACGCAGTCATCGACATGGCAGAAGGAGCGGGTCTGTTCGCCGTCGCCCCAGATTTCGATCTCGGTGTTGCCGGTGAGTTTGGCCATAGCCACCTTGCGGCACATGGCTGCCGGGGCTTTCTCGCGGCCACCTTCCCAGGTGCCCAGCTCGCCGAAGATGTTATGGAAGCGCACGATGCGCGTCTCCATGCCGTAATCCTTCTGGTAGTGCTCGGCCAGGATTTCGGTCATCAGCTTTTCCCAGCCGTAGGCGTCCTGCGGCTGCGCGGGGTAAGCGTCCTCTTCTTTGAGGGGCTTGACGTTGGCATCGGTCTGGAGATATTCGGGATAAATGCACGCCGACGAGGTATACAGATAACGTTTGACACCGTTGAGGCGGGCGGCTTCCAATGTGTGGAAGTTAATGAGGGCGTTGTTGTAGAGGATCTGCGCGTTGTGGGTGGTGATGAAGCCCATGCCGCCCATGTCGGCGGCCAGCGCATAGACTTCGTCGATGCCGCGTGTGGCCTGCAGGCAGCTATCCCAGCGGCGCAGGTCGAGGATTTCGAACTCGTCGGCATCGACATCGGAATATTCCGGGTATTTCAGGTCTACGCCGCGTACCCAGTAGCCCTGCTTCTTGAGATAGGTCACCAGATGATGGCCGATAAAGCCACCGGCGCCCGTCACCAGTACGCGGGTCTGTTCGTTGCTCATGGATGTTCCTCCGTAAAACTGATCGTTCACTGCTTATGCGGGAATCTCGTACTTGCGGATGCCTAACATCTGTAAGGTGATGAGCACCACAAAGATCGGATTGTTAATCAGGTAGCGTTTAGCCAGGCGGCGCGGCTCGGTTACGAGCCGGTAGAACCATTCCAGGCCGCTGCGCTGCATCCAGGCCGGGGCCTGACTTTTCAGGCCGGCGTGGAAGTCGAAGGCAGCCCCTACCCCTATCATAACCGGGGCGTTGATTTTGCCCAGGTGGGCGTCCATCCAGCGTTCCTGTTTGGGTGTGCTGAGACCCACCCAGACGATGTCGGCGCCGGATTCGTCGATCATATGCATAATATCACGATCTTCTTCCGGCGTGAGTTGACGAAATGGCGGCGAATAACAACCGACGACCTGTAAATGCGGGAAACGCTCCACCAGTTTATCGCGCAGCAGTTCGGGGACGCCATCGGCGCCGCCGTAGAAAAAGTGCTTATAACCGGTTTCGGCGCTCTTCTCGCAGACGGCCAGCATGAGGTCCGGGCCGTAGACGCGGCTGACTTCGCGGTTGCCCTGCCAGTGATTGACCCATACCAGGGGCATGCCGTCTGGTGTGACCATACCGGCGCGGTTGTGAATGTCGCGGATTTTCTCGTCGCGCTGGCTCTCCATGACGCCATGCACGCCGGTAATCGTCACGTAATGCTGTTCGCGGTTTTTGATCCAGGTGTCGATGGTTTCCAGGGCAAGCGGGATGTTGATGGCGCTGACTTTTACCCCTAAAACGTTCGCATGTTTGAACGGGGCCAACGTTCCCCCTCCTGTTCTGGTGATGGCTTCTCGCTGCGTCTGCCGGTTAGCTACTATGCACCATCTCCGCTGATCTGGCAAGCCAGTTCGGCGGAGATGGTGGTTAGGTACGGTGTTTAGAACGCGCCCTTGCCATTGAGAACGGCGGGGATCGTCTTGAGCAGGATTTTAATATCGAGCAGGAACGAGTAGTTGTCGATGTAGTGCAGGTCTTCGTCGGTGTTGAGGTGGCACGGCTTGTCGGAACGCCCGTTGACCTGCCACCAGCCGGTGATGCCCTGCGGCACGCTGAAGCGCTGCCGCTGCCAGGGCTGGTACTCGGCGACCAGCTTGGGCAGTTCCGGGCGCGGGCCGACGAGGCTCATGTCGCCGAACAGCACGTTGAAGAACTGCGGCAGCTCGTCCAGGCTGGTTTTGCGGATGATGCGGCCCACGCGGGTGACGCGGGGGTCGTTGGCGTCCTTGTAGTTTTTCACGTTGCCGTTTTCATCGCGCTCAAGCATCGTGTCCAGCAGCTTGTCGGCATCCGGGACCATCGAGCGGAATTTGAACATTCTGAAGGGGCGGCCACCCTCGCCGATGCGGTTCTGCTTGAAAAGGATCGGGCCTTTGCCTTCCAGGCGGATGGCGAGCGCCACCAGCAGCATGAAGGGCGAGAAGGCGATGATCGCCGCCAGCGAGGCCACAATGTCGAAGCTGCGCTTGGCCATGCGCTCGTAGATGGTCATGGGCGATGTGAGCAGTTTGACCAGCGGCAGTTCGCCGATGTGGGACACACGCGGATTGTAGAGCGACAGGTTCATGCGGTCCGGCACGACGTACACCGAGACCGAGAGCATCATCAACTGATCCAGCAGCGCGGTGTGGCGGTTGTAGTGCGCGCCGGGCATGGCGACCACGACCTGGTCGATGTTGTGCTGGTTGACCAGGGCGAAGACATCCGCTTCCAGATTGCCCCAAACGGGGATGTCGCCCAGCTTGCCGCTGCGCTTGTCGTCGAGCAGGCCGACGATGTTAATGTGCTGGCCAGCGGCCCGGCGCAGGACTTCGGCGGCGTGGCGGGCTTCCTCTCCGCTGCCGATGAGGAGAACGCGGCGCGGCAGAGCGGCCTGCTGGCTGAGCGTCCGCTGCATGACCATATAGAGGATGGCGCGCCAGCCGGTCAGCACGGTGATGTTGAGCAGGGTGTGCAGGACGAGTGTATCCCGCGTGACGACAATATCGAGCGCGTACAGCACGCCCATCAAAATCATCAGCGCCAGGGCGATGGCCTGGGCCACCCGCTTGAGTTCATCGCTGATGCTGAGGTCTTTGACGTCGTAAACCGATAAGCCCAGGAAGGTCGCGCCCCACACGATCATGGTGAGGGCGGCCACGCTTAAGGGAAGGCTGGTGGCGATGAGTGCCGCCGCGACTATAATAGAAGCCAGCGTTCCGGTAATATCCAGGAACAAGGACAGCAAAGCGTAGTTCGAACCCCGTGCAGCGTGCTGCGTGGCAAAAGCCGGGACGTTTTTGCCAACTTTCCTAAGTGCGATGTCGTTCCTGTATTCTTTTACAGCAGCCATCACTTACTCCTCGAACTTTCCAGCGAAACCTGTCGCTTTTTTCCTCATGGTCCTCATGGTACTGATACCACCTTGCTTACAACTAAAACCTGATCGATATTTCACAAGGTGGAAATTTTCATCTGGTACTCATATTTATTGCGTTTTGTTGCGATTTACCGGGTATTTTGGCGCTACTGGATGCCTGCCGGTGCCGCAGAGGGGCCAGATGGCCTGATTTGCGAGAGACTGACTTGTCACAGCGGCTTAAATAAGCACCGCTGATTCAAGGTTGCCACAAAGGGCGGGCAAGTTATCCTTATTTTGTAAAAAGCAGGTTATGAAAAAACAAACGCACCAGTCAGGTGCGTCTGTTTTTTTCGAGGAAAGAGCTTGTCAGGCGGCGGAGAGATCAGGCCCAGCCGCGAACTTTAGAAGTCAAAGGGGTTGATGAGCAGTTCCACCTGGAGATCGAGCAGGCCCAGGCTGATGACGTCGCCGTTGCGCAGGGGATAGGCCACGCCCGGCTGCATCTGTTTTTTGTTGAGCTGGGTGCCGTTGGTGCTGTGATTGTCGATGACCACCAGGCGATCGTTGTCCAGTTGCAGGATGGCATGACGGCGCGACACGCCCATTTCGTAGACATCGAACGGGGACAGGTCGATGCCCGTATAGCCGTTGTGGCCGGTATGGGAATGGCCCAGCATCATTTCGTCTACCAGGTCGAAGACGACCTCAACACCAGCTTTCATCACCACCAGGGCGATACGCCAGGGCCGGTCGTTGCCTCGATAGACGACACCGGGTTCTGGCCGGGCATATTCCGGCTTTTGTTCCCGGTCGAATCGTTGTGTGAGTTTCTGGCGCAGACTCTTGCTCATATTGTCAACAATCATCTGTTTCATCAATGTATTTGATTTTACCATGACGTTTAATTGACACTACATTACTCTGAAAGCCAATCTATTGCCAATCATACCGTTATAGCTTTACAATCCCCTATCAAATGGTTGCAATTACATTACAAAAAGGGTCCATTGACCTAAATTGTATTACGCCAACCTGCATTACAGCTTATAATTATATAAGTCTGCGTTGAAAAACCGTCTCCGCGCCTGACCTGTTCGACAGCCGGGAAAGTCCCCAAAAAAGTAAATTCCTGGGGAAATTCTGTTTAACAAGCACACAAAAAGCTCCAAATACACTAGAATGATATTACGATGTGTTACAAGACATTGGCTTGCAAATAGTAACCTCAAGGCACCTGAGTCGTTATAATATAAGACTTGCAAGGTGGCCTAAAACGCAAGTCCGTCAATCTCAGCAGGGGCAATGTTGACGTATGACTGTTTATAACTCCGAGACTGCAAACACGACCGACGATGCCGCTTCGACTGAGACGCGAATACTCGTCCTGAGCCAGCAGGCGTTACCTGCGATTACGGACCTCGATCCTGAATACACCCTGGATACCTTGCAGGATGCCAGCAGCGCAATGGAAGCCTTGCGCCATGCCGAGTATGACCTGGTGCTGCTGCACGATGCTGGTATAGAGGCCGACATCGCCGACATCACCCGCGAGATCAAGCGGCGTTACCCGCTGGTGCCGATGCTCATCCTGATGCAGGCGCGCAACGTTACTTACGAGACGGACCTGGTTGAGGCGGGAGTCGACGACCTGCTGGAAGCCAGCGTCCCGGCGGACGAGCTGCGCCGGCGCGTGCTGCTGATGATGCGGCAGCGGCTGCGCAATCGGGCGCTGGCCCGGCGCAACCGGAACCTGCACAGCATCAACATTCTGGCGCAGCGGCTGCACAACGCCACCGCGCCGCAGATGCTGGTTATGGAGATGATCGACCTGGTGTGCAGCACCTTCGGGCTGTACGGGCTGGTGATCGCGCTGGAAGAAGGCAGCCGTATCCATCTGTATGCGGGGTCCGCTGGGCTGTCGGATGTACGCCAGCTATACGAGAGCGTGGTCAGCACGCACCCTTACGACCTGTTCGGCAAGACCATCGAGACCGGCAACGTGCAGATTTACCACGATCTGACGGCGTACCGCTATTACGTCTCGATTCCGGTGCTGCCGGATGCGACCAACGCGGTGATCCTGCCGCTGCTGTATGGCGATACAATGTTCGGCGCGCTGGGTGTGCTGGGGACGCCGGAGAATCCGGTGAGTCGCGACGACCTGGTGATCTACGAGCTGATCGCCGGGCACTTCTCCACCGCGTATCACAACATCGCGCATTATCACGCCCAGGCGGTCAGCGCGCAGTCCAGCCGCCATCTGCTGCGCGCCTGGCAGCGCCTGAGCAACCTGGGCGGCATTGAGGAAATCGCCCGGACGCTGCACGAACTGATCGGCGACACGCCGCGCACCAGCAGCGCGCTGGTGTGGCTGTATGGTGACGACCGGCACGCCGACGAAGTGATCGTGGTGGCCGACACACCGGAAGCTGAGGGTGTGTTCCGCAAGCTGCAAAGCGACGGGCATATCGACAGCCACCTCAACGAACAGTTCGACGACCAGATGCAGCCGCTGTCGCTGTGGCTGGGCGTGCGTGGTTCCAGGAACCGGCAGGATATGCTGGGTCCGTTGTTCCGGGCGCTGGGCGGCGGTAACAGCAACCAACTGCTGGTGCTGCCCATCACCGACGCGGTGCGGCTGATCGGCGGTGTGGTCGTCGCCAACAGCGACGGCAACGCCTTCAGCGTGGACGAGACCAACCTGATGGAGAGCATCACCCACGCTGCTGGCCAGGCGCTGGAACGCATCGTGCTGATCTCGGCGATGGAAGAGCAGACCGGTCGCCTGGACGCCATTCTGCGCAGTGTGGACGACCAGGGCATCTTCTTCGTGGCCGATACGGGCAAGGTGGTGTACTGCAATCCGCAGTTCACCAAGCTGACGGGCGTCAACATCTCCGACGTGTTGAGCTACCCGCCGGACAATCTGCTGGACCTGCTGGCGGCGCGCGCTGTCGAGCCGGGCAAGCTGCGCAGCGACGTGCAGACGGCCATCGAGAGCCTGCTGGCCGGGCGCAAGACGTCGATTATCGAAGTGCGTATGCAGGGGTCCGACACCCCCATCTACATCGACTTTATCCCGATCAACCTGCGCGACACCGGCAACAGCAGTTGGATTGGCATCATCCGCGACGACAGCCGCTTCGTCGACGCGCTGGGGACATCGCAGCGTTACCTGCTGGATGTGCTGTCGGAGAGCCTGAGCGTGCCCTATGCCCAGCTTCAGACGACGATCAGCATGCTGCTGGAACAACACGGCACCTTCAGCAACCGCGAGCGCGAGCGTCTGCTGCGCCGCCTGGACCACGAAGGTCGCGTGGTGGGCCAGTTGTGGGAGAACTTCCGGCTGGTGTACAAATTGCAGGTGACCGGCCTGGAAATGGAGCCGGAAGAAGTGTACCCGCGCGAACTGGTGGAACAGGTGCTATCGCGGCAGCCATTTGTGCGCCATCGTCACCATATCCGGGTAGATGCTACCCCACCCCAGTCGACGATTCACGTGGATGAGATGCAGACGCGGCGCGTGCTGGGCTATGTGCTGGAAAACGCCATCAAGTTCTCGCCGCCGGACGCGCCTATCGCCGTGCAGATCAAAACCGAAGGCCGCGACGTACATATCAACGTGCAGGACCTGGGGGTGGGCATCCCTGGCGACCAGATCGACCACATTTTCAACCCCTTTTACCAGACGGAGCGCGACAGCCATGAGGGCGTGGGCCTGGGGTTGTACCTGGCCCGCGAACTGGTCGAGCGGCAGGGGGGGCGCATTATGGCCCGCAGCCGGCGCAACAAGGGCACCATCATCAGCATTGTGCTGCCGGTGGCGCAGCATCAGGTGGACGGGCTGGACCCCGACACGCTGATTAGCGGCTTTGCGCGCACCACCGAGATGGGCGCGCCTGTGCATCAGGCTGACCGGGTGCTGGTCGTCGAGGGGCACAATCCGCTGGACGACAGCATCTATGACCGGCTGGAACAGGACGGCTACGAGCTGCATTACTGCACCGGCGCTCAGGAAGCGCTCAACGATCTGAGCCTGGCGCGCTTTGATCTGGTGCTGGTCGATAACGACCAGGGCGAGGTCTCTGGCGTGGAGACGTGCCGCCGCATCCGCAAGGCGCACGAGGTGCCCATCGTGCTGCTGTCGCGGCAGCCGGCCACGCCGAACGAGCCGGTTCACGCGCTGAACGCTGGCGCCGACGAGTTCATCGACGGCAGCGCCACCACCGAGGTCATCATCGCCCGCATTCGTAATATCGTGCGCCGCGTCCATTTACAGCCGGGGCGCAGCAGAGAGCCGCTGGAACTTGAGGGCCTGTTTATCGACTTCGCCAACCGCGAGGTTTACGTCAACAACCAGATCATCAGCCTCACGCGCATCGAATACGATCTGCTGTACGAGCTGGCGACCAACCGCAACCAATTGCTGACGCACGAGTATCTGCTGGAAAAAGTGTGGGGGCCGGAGTTCCGAGACGAGAACCAGTATCTGTGGGTAAACGTCAGCCGGCTGCGGCGCAAGATCGAGCGCGACCCCAGCAAACCGCGTTACATCCAGACGCAGACCGGGCAGGGTTACATCTTCCGCGATATGTAACGCTCCGTCGCGTCCTCTTGTGACAGACGGCGCTGATTCAGCAGGCGCATCCACGTTCTGGAAATGGTGAAGCGCGGGTGAAACAGCAGCGCCAGCGCCAGCGCGCCTATGGCCGCCCCGCGCCGCCCGGCGCTCAACAGCAGGCCAGCCTGCCGGTAATGGAACGCGCCTTGCGTCTGTGCGCGCAGCAGCACCTGGCGCGGCCAGGGGATTTGCCGCTGCTGTGCCTGAAATTCAGGGAAGCTCAGGTCGTCGCCGGCCATCCAGGCCAGGTTGCGCGCCTGGACAAACGCATGGACCTGCTGCTGGTACATCATGTGATTCGACGTCATGCTGTCGCTGTGAATGCGATAATACAGCAGCTTGTGCGGGATAACGCGCATGGAACCGTGCGGGGCCATGCGGCTCCACAGTTCTTCGTCGGCGGCGGCGACGAGCGCCGTATTATAGCCGCCCACCTGCAGGGCGATATCGCGCCGGAAGAGCGAGGTTGGGTTAAGGATGAAGAACGGCTCGCCGCTGGCTCGCATCGCTTCGTATTCGTCATCGCTGGTGGGGCCGTGTTCCATGAGGCCGATCACCTTGTTGCTGATGTTGATCTGGTAGGCGTGGCTGCCCCAGACGATCACGCCGGGGTCGTGCAAGGCGGCGCTGATCTGCATCTCCAGGCGCTGGGGCAGCGCCACATCGTCGGCGTCCATGCGCGCCACCCAGTCCCAGCGGGCGGCATGCAGACCGGTGTTCGAGGCCCGGCTGACACCGCCGCGCGCCTGCTGGATGAGCGTCACACGCGGGTCGCGGTCGGCGTACTGGCTGGCGATAGTCGCTGTGTTGTCGCTGGAGCCATCGTCGATAATAATCAGCTCAAAATGGGGATAGGTCTGCGCGAGGATGCTGTCGATGGCCTGTGTGATAAAACGCTCTGCGTTATAGGCGGGCATAATCACGCTGATGCCCGGGGTGTCGTTTTTCATGTGGCCTTTTCTCGTTCCTGTTTTTGCAGGCGATAAAAGCGTATGAGTATCACCATTGTGACGGCTCCCGTCAAAACCGAACTGGCGTGCGCGCCGATGATGCCAAAAGCCGCCACCAGCCCCAGCCCCATCGTCATCGTCAGGATGGTGGGCAGCAGCCGCGAGAAAAAGGCGCGCCTGACGCCGCCCATCGCCCGCAGCGCCGTATCGACGATACGGTTAAAGGCGGCCACGACCGGGATCAGGCCCATGATGAAGAGCATCAGGGGTGTCACGTAAGAGTCATATTGTCCATTATACAACCAGCTTATGACAAATTCCCCTAAAAAGGTAATAAAGACTGACCACGCCACCGCCGCCAGCACGGCCCAGCGCACAATTGACGCCAGCAGCCGGTCGAGCGCGGGCTGGCCCTGGTTGGCCAGGGTGCGCACGAACATCGGCAGCATGACGCCGTTGATAGCGCCGATGGTCATCAGCAGCGGCATGATGAGGTTGAGCATGGCGCGCAGCGCGGCGGACGCATCCAGGCCCACCAGCAGCGGCAGCGCCAGATAATAGATGTTGGCCGGGAACCAGGCCAGCAGCCGCTCCGCCGAGGCCCATTTGCCGTAGGCCCAGTGGCGGGCGATGACCGTGCCGGTAGTCAGGTCGTCGTCGCTGGCGGCGGCGCGAAACTGCGGCCTGAGCAGGACGGTGGTCAGCACGGCGGCGGCGGTCACCGAGGCCAGCCCCTGGGCCAGCATGGCGTTAAACGGATTGAGTGTGCCGCTGTGGAACAGAATCACTGTGGCCAGCACAGCCAGCGCCAGATAGATCGCCCCGCCGAAGGTGGCCCGGTGTGGCACGGACAGCACGTAGAAGGGCTGCCGCGTCAGCCAGCGCGTCAGCAGCAGTGGGGACGCCAGCGCCGCCCCGGCCAGCGCGCCGCCCATCAGGCCGGAGTCGAAGCGGGACGCTACCAGCGCGGCAGCGCCCAGCGCAGCCAGGATCACCAGCGACAGCGCCACATGCCCCCGGTAGAGCAGGCCCAGGTAACGCTGGAAACGCCCGGCATAGATGCCAGCGCCGTACACGCTCATCGGCTCGATGAGCAGGGCGTCGTAGAGGGTCTGCGGTAGTAAAAACCAGGAATAGGCGACGACAAACGCGCCGTACTCACTAGGGGACATCCAGCGTGCCAGCAGCACGTTGAGGATAAAGCTGCTGCCGGCGAACAACGCCTGATCGCTGAGTGCGCCGCCGATGCGCGCCAGCCACCAGCGCCCGCGACCGCCCCGCGTCGCGGGGCCGGTTATCTCGGACGGCGACATAAGCCCGGTCTACCGCCGCCAGGCTGGGATCAGAGTCAGGCGCAGCGGGATGTCGGTCAGCAGCGTGCTGTCTGAGTCCTGGCCCAGTTCCTGCCATTCGGACCAGGTGCGGCTGGCATGCGGCCAGCCCCAGTTGTTGTAGCTGTCGTCGAGGATGTAGTAGGTGTTGTCGTGGAACTGGTTGCCGGAAACATTCCACTCGTCGCCATCGTCCGGACCGTCTTCCAGACCGGCAGACAACCCTGTCAGGCTTTCCTCGTGGAGCATGACCATTACATTGTTATGGACCTCGTTGCCGTCGGCCACATGCGGCCCCAGCTCGCCCTCGCCGCGACTCTGCTGGACGATGGCGACGGCGTTGCCGCCGGATGAACCGACGACGACGATGTTATCGTGGACGGTGGTGTTGCCGGAGCTTGAGACGAAAATCTGGCCGCCTTCGAACATCTGGCGGGGTGTGGGGGCGTTGTACATGGCGACGTTGTAGCGGATGACGGCGTCGTAGCTGATCTCGTGGAAGATGCCAGCGCCGTCGTTCTGCACGACCAGGTTATCCTCATAGAGCACATCGACGTTGCTGCCGTCGGTCCACAGGCCCGGCCCCCGGTTGTGATGGACGTAATTGCCGCGCACGACCAGATCGCGGCTGCCGACGAACTTGGTGCCGCCCGCTTCCCAGCCAGGGCTGTAACCGGCGAAGTTGTTGTAGGCGATTTCGTTGCCTTCGATGAGCATGTTATCGCCGATGCCGGAGACACCGATCTGGCCGTTGCGGATAATCTGGCTGTTGATGACCTGGGTGCCCTCGCCGACCGTGATGCCGCCAGCGGCATTCAGGCGGACGATGCTGCGCTCGATGCGCCAGTCGCGGCCTTCAAACGCGCGAACCGGGGCCACCTGCCCCGGCCCGGCGTATTTTTCGACTGTGAGGCCGTAGATGAGTACGTCGCTGGCCTCGCTCTCGAAGGCGATGGCCGTTGTACTCAGCTCGACGACGCGATTGGTCGGGTCCGCCGCCAGGTAGATGGTGGCGTTGTCGTAATCAAAGAACCAGGTGCCCGGCTCCAGATCGTCCAGGCTGGCGACCTGGGGCAGCGGCTGGTCATCGATGAACAGATCGTTGGCGAAGCTGCAACGCGGCGCTTCGTCCAGGCACTCGCCAGACGACCAGGCCTCTTCGGGCTGGTCGCGCAGCAGCCAGTAATCGTCCTCGGTTTCGAAGTCCTCCAGCAGGCGCGACCCGTTGAGTACGGCCCCCGGCTCGCCGATGAAGATATCGCCATCGCGCGGGGTGATGCGCTGCATCCGGTGAACGCCCGAACCGATGATAAACACCGACCCCGGCGGGTGCTGTTCGATGGTGGCCTGGATGTCCTCGCCCACCGGGATGACAATCGCCTGGTCCAGCAGCAGATTTTGCAGTCTTTCGTCCGCGGGTGAGGGGGTGTAGTCCAGCGGAACACGCGGCGGCAAAGTGTCCCGATCCTGAAGCAGCAGAATGGCGACCAGCGCAATTACAGTGCCAGCCAGCAGCACCATACCTGCCAGAACGATCAATCGTCTCGAGTTTTTCATGTGGCCCCTGACTGCTTTATACAGACACGATGCTAATCATAGACAACAGGCCCCAACCCGGCAATATTGGCGTCCCACTACTTACGCGACTATCATAAACCAACCGGCCTAACAGTTGGCTAAAGCAGGCAGGCTCCGGGGCCAGTCGATTTTAGGATGGTGCAAGGCCAGCGGCGTATGCTGGATTATAAGTGCCGGTTCTGGCTCGTTAATAAGCGGATCAACAGGCTGTATTCTGCGTGGCATCAAGCGCATCAGCCACGTCGCTCACCTGTGGGACGCGCTGAATTTCGTCAAGACGCGCGGCAAAATGTACCGTTATGTCGAGGAAGATGGTATTGTATTCGCTTTTGATATTCTGGCGGCCTATCATCAGGTGCGGCGCGCCTGCGATAGCGTTTATCTGCTGTCTACCGATCCACTGGCCAGCCGCCAGCAGGCAAACCCGTTCGTCGGGGCCGGGCATCTGGCAATACTGGGCGTCAAAGAGCCGCTACCGCCCATCGTCTGAGCGGGTTAATGCCGCATTTTCCAGATGACAACCAGCAGGCAAATGGAGACTATGACCCCAACGCTTATCAACCTGAACGAAAACACACGCACCCCACCGCCGGCTGACCTTCCCAGCGAGCCGCCCAAACGGCGGCTGCGGATTCTGCTGTCGGCCTATGCCTGCGAGCCAGGCTTAAGCTCAGAGCCGGGCGTGGGCTGGTCGATGATGGAGCAGGTCAGCCAGCTGCATGATGTGTGGGTCATCACCGCCGAGGAGCACCGCCTACCCATCGAGGCCGAGCTGCGCCGCAACCCGCGCCCCAACGTCCACTGGATATTCGTGGACCCGCCGCGCTGGCTCACCTTCTGGAAGAAAGGCGAGCGCGGGCGGCGCATCCATTATTATCTGTGGCAGGTGGCGGCCTATTTCGCCGGGCGGGCGCAGCACAAACGCACGCCGTTCGACCTGGTGCATCATGTAACCTACGTTTCGTACTGGACGCCCAACTTTCTGGCGCTGCTGGGTGTGCCGTTTCTGTTCGGCCCGGTGGGCGGCGGCGAGTCGATGCCGGCACCGTTCCGCGAGACACTGAGCGCTGAGGGCAAACGCTTCGAGCAGCGCCGCGATCTGGTGCGCGGGCTGGCGCACCGGCTGGACCCCTTCCTGCGGCTGACGCTGCGCCGCATGACGATGGTGCTGGCCACCACCTACGAGACCGCCGCCAAGCTGCAGGACATCGGCGTGAGCAACATCCGGCTGCTGCACGAGGTGGCGCTCTCCGACGACGACCTGGACCGTTTGAGCCAGACGCCGATTGACGACAACCCGGAGACGTTCTCGCTCATCAGTATGGGGCGGCTCATCGGCTGGAAGGGGTATCACCTGAGTATTCAGGCGTTCGCCCGTTTCCACCGGGATTATCCTAACAGCGAATACTGGCTTTTTGGGACCGGCGCGGAGTACGATAATCTGCGGCAACTGGTGCGCGAGCTGGGGCTGGAAGGCGTGGTCCATGTGGCGGGCGCGGTCCCGCGTGAGGAACTGATGGAACGCTTCGAGCGCAGCCATGTGATGGTGCATCCCAGCCTGCACGATGCCGGGGGCTGGGCGTGTGTCGAGGCGATGGCGTCCGGGCGTCCGGTGATCTGCCTGGAACTGGGCGGCCCCGGCGCGCAGGTGATGCCGGAAGCCGGTTTTGTCATCCCGGCGCGCACGCCGGAACAGGTCATCGACGAGATGGCGGCGGCCATGCTCACCCTGGCGCAGAACCCGGAGCGGCGTCTGGAGATGGCGCGCTTCGCCCGCGAATACGCCTTGCGCGACTTTAGCTGGCCGGAGCGCATGAAGAAGTACAACGCAATTTATGGAGAACTGGTCACGACATAATGGCATTACCAACAAACCTGGGACAGATACGCACGCGGCAGAACGGTTATAAGCGGCGCACGCCGCTGCCGACGACTGGCCTGATCGCGCTGGTCGTCGTGGGGGCGGCGCTGGCTGGCGGCGCGGTGACGGGCATGTTCGGCCTGATGGCGGTGCCCCTGGCGGGCGCGGCGCTGGTAGCGGTGTTCATTATGATGCTCGGCGTGAAAATCTGGTGGTGGGCGCTGCTGGTGCTGCTGTTCGGCTATGCGTTCGCCAGCCGGGGTTTCGCGTCGATTGGTTTCTACCCGTTTTACATCGGCGAGATTGTGCTGTCGCTGGGCCTGCTGACGGTGATGGTCGCGCCCTTCACGGACCGCATCCGGCTGGTGAACCCGAACCGCTTCATCAGTTGGCCGATGCTGATGCTGGCGTTGTTCATTTTGTCGCAGGTCTTCCAGACCATTCCCTACATCGGCACATACCAGTTCACCACCCTGCGCGACGCGATGGTTTACGGTTACGCTGCTTTCGCCATTCTGGTGATGATACTGATCTCGTCGCGGCGCATCGAGCAGTTCACTGTGATTTATGGGCGCTTTATTCCGCTGCTGTTGTTGTGGTTCCCGGTGCTGTTCTTCATCTCGCGGGTGTCGGCGTTTAACTTCAGCTTCCCTGGTGCCAGCGTGCCGCTGATCTTCTCCAAAGGCAGCGACGTCGCCGTTCATCTGGGCGGGATCGCCGCCTTTATGCTGCTGGGCCTGGACGACAAGCGCAGAGGCTGGCCGCGCTGGATGACTCTGGCCTTATGGGGCTTCTGGGTGACATCGATGGCCTTCTACGGGGCGCTGGGCCGGGCGGCATTGCTCACCGGTTTCCTGAGCGTGGGCATCGTCATGATGCTGCGTCCGTTGAGTGCGCGCTGGACTGGCCCGGCAGTGATGATGATCTTCTTCCTGAGTCTGCTGCTGGCGACCAACACCTTCTACAGCTTCCGCATCGACTTCGGCCTGCACCGCGAAATATCCGTTGAGCAGTTTACGTATAACATCACCAGCGTTCTGGGCACTGCGGAAGGCTCCGAAAACGACGGCACACGCCAGTGGCGGCTGGAATGGTGGGACGAGATCATAAATTACACGTTCAACGGTCCGTACTTCTGGACAGGCAAGGGTTACGGCATCAACCTGGCTGACGATGACGGCTTCCAGGTGGATGTTGATGGCGCGCTGCGAAGTCCGCACAACGGTCACCTGACGCTGTTAGCGCGCTCTGGCGTGCCTGGATTCCTGCTGTGGGTGGCCTTCCTGGGCAGCGTGCTGCTGATGCTGGTGCGCGAGGCGCTGGTCAACCAGACGCGCCACCCCTGGCGCTCGCGCTTCGCCATCTGGCTGCTGGCATACCTGATGGCGCATGTGCTGATGACCGGTTTTGACGTTTACCTGGAAGGGCCGATGGGCGGTATCTGGTTCTGGACGAAGATCGGCATCGCGCTGAGCTTCTTCCGCGACCCACCAGAAGACGAAACCGCAACCGGCCAGCCCGATCTATCCGCCTCTACTTTATCCCTTGCACCCGGAGCTTCAGGTAATGCACATCGCCCTGTTTGATTACCAGACGGTACGGACCAACGCCATCGGCAACTGCAACTGGCTGATTATCAACGGCCTGAACGATGAGCACGATTTTACCGTCTTTACGCTCAATTTCGAGAACCCCAACCCGTACCGGGTGCGTTTCGTGCGTATGCCGGTGCCGGGTCGTCCGCTGTTTGTGCTGTTCGCGGCCTATCATGTGATCGCGCCGCTGATGCTGTGGCACAAAGGCAACCAGGGCAAGCACTACGATCAGGTGCAGACCATCGAGAGCAATCTGGTGATCGGCGGCAGCGTCGTGTACGCGCATTTCTGCCATCGCGCCTATCTGGAAGAACACTGGGAAGATACACGCCCGCCCGGCATTCGCGGCGTGGCGCGCTGGCTGGATCACAAGCTGCACGCGCTGCTGGAGCCGCTGGCGCTGCGCCGCGCCAGCCATGTCGTCGTGCCGTCGCGCGGGCTGGAGCGCGAACTGCTGCGCCTGTATCCCAAAGCGGTCGAGGGCAAAATCCGGGTCATCCCCAACCCCATCGACACCGAACGTATGCGCCGCCCGGCGGACTACAACCGGGCCGAAGGTCGCGCCGGGCTGGGCTTCAGGGATGACGAGCTGGTGATGATCTTCGTGGCGGCTGGGCAGTTCGAGCGTAAGGGGCTGCCGCTGCTGCTGGAAGCCATGCGCCAGGTGAGCAATCCGCGTGTGCGGCTGGTGGTGGTGGGCGGTCAGCCGGGGGTGCTGCAAAGCTACACAGAACGCGCGCGCTCTCTGGGCCTGGGCGAGCAGGTGCAGTTCGTCGGGTTTCAGAAAGACATTCGCCCGTATCTGTGGGCGGCGGACCTGTTCACGCTGCCGTCTTACTACGAAGTATTTCCGCTGGTGGCCTTAGAAGCGGCGGCGGCGGGTGTGCCGCTGCTGGTCACGCCGCTGAACGGCGTCGAGGAGATGCTGGTCGAAGGGCAGAACGGCTGGTGCGCGGAGCGCAGCGCGCCCGCCCTGGCCGAGCGCATCCAGCACGCTCTGGAACACCGCGACCAGCTTCAGGCAATGGGCCAGCAGGCGGTCGAGAGCGTGAAGGACTATACCGAGCAGAAGTTCGTCGAGAACTGGCGGGCCTTTTACCGGGCACTGGAGGCAGAGCAAGTCTAATAACAGGTCACTACTCAGGTAGTTGCCGGGGCGCGGCCCCGGACCCGCGAGCAAGCTCGTGCCAATTTTGAAAAAGTGGGCAAAACTTTGCCTTTTGCCGCGCTTTACGCGGCAAAGCACGGGGTCACGGGGTTCCTAACCCCGTGCGGGGGTGTGGGGGCAGCGCCCCACAGAAGCCGTGCTGAGTAGTTACAATAACAGACCTTTTTTGAAACTGAAATGAGGACTGTATGCGTATCGCCATATTTGATTACCGCGTTGTTGAAACGAACGCTATCGGTAACTGCCATCGTCGCATCGTCGAGAACCTGAACGATGAACACGAGTTCGTCGTGTTCGCCGTCGAGTGTGACAACCCGGCGCCGGACAAAGTGGATTGTGTGTGGGTGCCGGCTATCCGTCGTCCACTGTTTCTGCTGTTTGTCACCTATCACGTGCTGGCGCCGCTGATCTACTGGATATACCGACTGCGGCATCACATCACGTTTGACAAAATACAGAGCGTCGAAACCAACACCCTGATGGGTGACATCCTTTACACGCAGTTCTGCCATACCGCCTATCTGCGCGATCACTGGCAGGAGACGCGCCCGCCCGGCCTGCGCGGCTGGGCGCGCTGGCTGGATCACAAATTCCACGCGCTGCTGGAACCGCCCGTCTACCGCCGGGCCGAGCATGTCATCGTGCCGTCGCGCGGGCTGGGCCGGGAACTGGAAGCGACTCACCAGGCCGACATGAACGGCGAGATTCACGTCATCGTCAACGCGGTGGACGTGGCGACCATGCAGCGCCCGCCCGACTTCGACCGGGATGCGCAGCGCCAGGAGCTGGGCTTTTCGGCAGATGATCTGGTGCTGGTGTTTGTGGCCGCCGGTCACTTCGAGCGCAAGGGGCTGCCGCTGCTGCTGGACGCGATCGCCGCCGTCGATGACCCGCACGTCAAGCTGCTGGTCGTGGGCGGTATGGACATCACGCTGCGGACGTTTCATCAGCAGGCCGACGACCTGGGCCTGCACGATCAGGTGCATTTCGTCGGGATGCAGCAGGACATCCGCCCGTATCTGTGGGCGGCGGACCTGTTCGCTTTCCCGTCATCTTATGAAACCTTCTCGCTGGTGGCATTCGAGGCGGCGGCGGCGGGCCTGCCGCTGCTGGTGAGCCATCTGCATGGCGTCGAGGAACTGCTGCGCGAGGGTCAGAACGGCTGGTGCATCGAGCGTGAGACCGCCCCCATCGCCGAGCGTATTCGCTACGCGCTCGATCATCGTGACGAGCTGCGGACGATGGGCCAGCACGCCGTTGCGGGCGTCTCCGGCTACAGCGAGCAGGCGTTCGTCGAGAACTGGCGGAAGTTTTACCGGGATTTAGAGGCCGGGCGCATTTGATGAAGATTCTGCTGGTTCACAACTACTACCAGATTCCGGGCGGCGAGGATGTCGTATTCGCCGCCGAGCGCCAGCTTCTGCTGGAACACGGCCACCAGGTCATCGAGTACACCGTCCACAACGACGCCGTCGCGCGTATGAATCGGCTGAAGCTGGCGGTTAACACCATCTGGTCACGCGAGCACCGGCGCGAACTGGCGCAGCTTATCGCCAGCGAAAAGCCGGACCCGGCTCACTTCCGCACCACGTTTAT
>Ga0081527_100401_pt1 | contig 23552 bp, 19 predicted proteins | sample HotLakmasection5_FD_70992 | JGI IMG/M metagenome (GOLD analysis project Ga0081527, IMG submission 70992) | Hypersaline microbial mat communities from Hot Lake, Washington, USA - Section #5 (SPADES assembly) (version 2) | ecosystem: Environmental > Aquatic > Non-marine Saline and Alkaline >... | reverse complement strand
CAGGGGGGCGCACGGAGGTCCGGGCCCCAGGGGTCCTCCGGCCCGCGTCGCCGACGTCCTGCAGCACGCTCGCAGGCGTGCCCGCCAGGCGACCGACGCGGGCCCGCAGCGACGCCTCGAAGTCCAGTTCGCCGGCCATGGCCCGTGCCGTGATGTCGGCGACCTCGTGTTCGCAGCCGGCACGCGCCGCGAGCAGCTCGATCACCTCGTCCTGGATCAGCGTGGAGTCGACGTCCAGCACGCCCAGCCGCTTGGCCCGGCGCTCGAGGTTCTGGCGCTGCAGCGACACGTCGACCCGGTGTTCCCGCGACGCGGCGACCAGGGCGGTGCGCATCGGGTCGAGGTCGCCGTCCAGCACGGTGAACTCGAAAGCGGTCACCGGTTGGCTCGCGAGGCGGATGATGCGGTCGATGTTGCCCCCGCCGGTCGCGATCGCACCGGTCACCGCACCGAGCGCGCCGGGCGTGAGCGGCTGGCCGATCACGGTCACCACCGACCTGAGTGTCGGCGGGGCGGGCTCCGCCGCCTCCACCACCTCGAAGTCCAGCTGCAGGTCGTGCTCCCAGCCGTGGAACAGCAGCTCCTTGAGCACGTCGTCCGAGCCGCCCAGGCCGATCGACAGATCCAGGGTGAGCCGGCCGCGGACCACCACCTGCTCCATGTCGTACAGCTCGGCGCCTGCCGCATCGAGCACACCGAGCAGCCCGGCGGTGATCCCCGGGCGGTCTCGGCCGGTGCAACGCACCAGGATCGTCCGCGTGTGCTCGTCCATCTCGCGCTCGAGCGTAGCGCTGGGGCCGGTCCGGCCGGGGGGTCGTCGCCGACCTGTGCCCGTAGCTTGCGGACCGGTGCCCGTAGGCTGCGCGGCCATGGTCACCTCGAACCCCGCACTGGCTCAGCTCGGCGGCAACCGGCTCGCCGGGCTGCAGGAGCTCGCGCACGCGCTGCGAGCGGACGGCGGCACGCTGTACGACTTCGCCATCGGCGACCCGGACGAGCCGACGCCGGAGCACGTCCGCCAGGCGTTGGTCTCCGCGGTGGGTCCGGTCAGCAACTACCCCACCGCGGCCGGCCAGCCGGCGTTGCGAGCCGCCGTCAGCGCCTGGTTCGCTCGACGCCACGGGGTGCAGGTCGACCCGGACACCGAGGTGCTGCCGAGCGCCGGGAGCAAGGAGGCGATCTTCCACCTGCCTCTTGCGGTGCTCGACCCGTACGGGCCTCGTCGGCACGTGCTGTGGGGCGAACCGGGCTACCCGACCTACGCCAGCGGGGCGGTGTTCGCAGGGGGCATCTCCGACCCCGTAACCCTCACCGCCCACGACGGCTGGCGGCTGTCGCTGAGCGAGCTGCCGGCTGAGCGCCTGGACCGGGCCTGCATCGTGTGGCTCAACCATCCCCACAACCCGACCGGGGCGACCGCCGACCTCGGCTGGTTCCGGGAGCAGGTGGCCGTCGCCCGCGCGCACGATCTGCTGCTGGTCTCCGACGAGTGCTACCAGGAGCTGTGGTTCGACGAGCCCGCACCATCGATGCTGGAGGCGGTCGACGGTGATCTGCGGGGGCTACTGGCCGTCGTGTCGCTGTCGAAGCGTTCCGGGATGACCGGCTACCGCTCGGGCGCCATCGTCGGCGACCCCGAGCTCATCACCCGGCTCAAGCTGCTGCGCCCACACATCGGCACGGCCTCCCCCGACTTCGTGCAGGCGGCGGCGATCGCCGCCTGGGGCGACCAGCAGCACGTCGACGAACGCCGCGAGATCCTCCGCGCCAAACGCGAGGTGGTGCTCGGCCACCTCACCGGTGCGAACATCGAGGTGTCCGGGTCCCAGGCGAGCCTGTACGTCTGGTTCCGGGCGCCAGGGGGCGACGACGCCGCCTACGCCGAGGCGCTCCTGCGCGAGCGCATCGTGGCGTCGCCCGGCCGGGCTTTCGGACCCGTCGGGAGCGGATGGCTCCGCCTCGCGCTGGTCCCGACCGTCGAGGCCTGCGGTGCGGCGATGGCAGCATGGCAGGCGGCGATCGACGCCGGCCGGCTGCCGACGGATTAGGGCTGCTCTCGCTCGGCCCGGCGCAGGGCACGACGCTCGACGAAGCGGGCGCGGTAGCGCTGGAAGGCACTCGCCGACAGTCCACCCATGTAGACGAGGGCGAACGCGGTGAGGGCCAGCGCCGCCGCCAGGAAGGCCTCGCTGCCCACCGGCGCCCCGAGCTCCGCGGAGCCACCCACGCCGGCCTCCGACGGCCAAGGCCACAGGACGCGGACGCTGCCGACCATCAGCCCGATCAGGGCCGAGAGGACGACGTCGTGGGCGCGGGCCAGCAGCCAGTTCAGGAAGGTCGAGAATGCTGCGAGCCCGAGCACGGTGCCGATACCGAACACGATCAGGAGCCCGAGGTCGCGGTCAGCCGCCGCACCGATGATCGTCGGGTAGAGCCCCAGGACCAGGAGCAGGAACGAGCCGGACACCCCGGGAAGGATCCATGCGCTGATCGCGAGGGCCCCTCCCAGCATGATGAGCAGCAGGTTCGGTTCCTCGATCGTGCCCGGCGAGAAGCCGAGGCCGATGAAGCTGACCACGGCAGCGATGACCACCACCAGGAAGTGCCAGCCACGCCCCTGCCTGAGACGGCGGCCAGCCACGACCGCCGCGCCCAGCACCAGGCCGAGGAACACCGCCGACATCTCGACCGGACGGGTCTCCAGCAGCTCGCTCATCGGGCCGGCGAGCGTGAACAGCACGCCCATCATCCCGACCCCGAGTACGGCGATGAACAACCAGTCGATCAGCAGCAGGGCATGCCAGGCATCACGGGGGCGGGCACGCATCAGCAGCGACAGCGTGCGGGCACCCTGGCGGATGTTGGCGACCAGCCGCTCGTAGATGCCGGCGACCAGCGCGACGGTGCCGCCGGAGAACCCAGGTACCACCTCAGCGGCGCCCATGACCCCGCCCGTGACGAAGGTGCCGACCAGAGCGCTGGGACGGCGCATCGGGGCCATGGCCTCGATCGGCCGCTCGACGATCAGGTCCTCCACCGGGAGCTCACCGTCCGGGATGCCATCGAGCGGGTCGAGGGAGATCGGCGCCTCGTCGTCAGCCGTGTGCTCCCCGGTCCGCTCCGACGAGGCGTCAGCCGTGTGCTCCCCGGTCCGCTCCGACAAGGCGTCACCCTCCGGTTCGCCCGGCGCGGCGTGCCCGTCCCCTGCCGTGCCCTCACGACGTGCGCCGTCAGGAGCCGACGCACGGGACGCCGCGGGCTCGTCCGCGGCTCGCGGGTGTTCGTCCTCGGCCATCAGCCCCTCCGTCCGGGCGCAACGCTACCCGGGCGCTGGTCCCCGCACGTCGGCGGAGATGCACGTCCGGACGCGGACCGCTTGTGGCCCGTGTCACCGACGACGTGCACGGAACCGCGTCATCCCGCTGCTTCGTGCCGATCGGACGGGCCCACCGCGGCGGTTGCGCCAGTGGCACGGCAGGCAGCAGCGACATGCTGCTGCTTCGTGCCAGGTCGCGGTGCGCGGTCCGCCGGTCTCGGTCAGCCGGTCAGCGCGGTCAGCCTGGCTGCCGGTCAGCCCGCGAGCATCCTGGTGATCTGCTTGACGGAGGGGACACGGCCGCTGACGACGACCTTGCCGTCGACGACCAGGCCAGGGGTCGACATGATCCCGTAGCCCATGATCTCGGCGGTGTCGGTGATCTTCTCGATCGTGGCATCGCGGCCGAGCTCGCTGAGGGCTTCACGCGTCCGGTTCTCCAGCGTGACGCAGTTGTTGCAGCCGGGGCCGAGCACCTTGATGTCCATGGGATCTCCCTCTTCGTGTCGTCGTGCAGCCGGAACCTGCATGGGTCGTGAGGGCGGAACCTGCGTTGCTCCTGAGAGCAGAACGCGGGAGGGAACAGGAGTCCCCAGGCGAGCGCGGGCACCGAGGGCGAGTCAGGCGATGAGGTCGAAGATGAAGCCGATCCCGATGATCCCCAAGGTCACGGTGGTGACGTAGATGGCGAGCAACGGCAGCTGCATGACGCGCTTGAGCAGGATCATGGCGGGTAGGGACAGGGCGACGATGCTCATCATGAACGCCATCGCGGTCCCCAGGCCGAGCCCCTTGGCGTAGACGGCCTCGATCAGGGGCACCACGCCGGCGACGTTGGCGTAGAGCGGCACCCCGGCCAGCGTGGCCACGGGGACCGACCAGACGCTGTCGGCGATGCCGGTGGTGAGGAAGAAGTCGGCGGGCACCCAGCCGTGGATGCCGGCGCCGAGCGCGATCCCGACCAGCACGTAGACCCAGACGCTGCGCACGATGTCGACGGTTTCCGCCTTGGCGTACTCGACACGGTCGGCCAGGGTCGGCTTCCCACCATCGACGCTCGCCGGTGCGGTGATCTGCTTGACGAACGGGTCGACCCAGCGATCGAGGTCGAAGCGCGACAGCAGCACACCCGCCAGCACCGCCATGGTCATGCCGGTCAGGACGTACAACGCCGCGATCTGCCAGCCGACCATCCCGGCGAGCATCACCACACCGATCTGGTTGATCAACGGCGAGGTGATCAGGAAGGTCAGCGTCACCCCGAGCGGCACCCCGGCGGCGACGAAGCCGATGAACAGCGGCACCGACGAACACGAGCAGAACGGGGTGATCGCCCCGAAGACCGCCGCCAGCGCGAACCCGACCGCGACGTGCCGCCCCACGATCAGGTCACGCACCTTCTCCGGTGGGACCGCGGACCGGGCCAAGGAGATCGCGAAGATCAGCCCGACGATCAGCAGCATGATCTTCGCGGTGTCGTACAGGAAGAAGTGGACGGCGCTGCCGAGCCGGGTCTCGGGATCGAGACCAGCCAGGTCGTAGACCACCACGTCCCACAGGCGCTCGTTGACCGCGTAGAGCACGACCCAGGCGCCTGCAGCGGCGACCAGCCCGAGCACGAGGCGCTGCGTGGGCGATGGCCGGCGCGTGATCGCCGACCCGGGCCCGCCGTGCTGGACCTCGACATCGGGTCGAGGGTCGGTCGTGCTCATCGCACCACCCCGGTCGGTAGCGTGCAGGGGGCACCTCCGGCCATGGACTGCTCCCCAGGCACCGCGCTCGGCAGCGCCGCGTGGACCCGCTCGAGCGCGCCGGCAAGGAGGTGGTAATGGGACCGACGTCCGCGGCGTGTGACGCCGACCATGCCGGCGTCCCGCAACACCTTGAGGTGGAACGAGAGCCGGTTGGCCGGCACGGCGAGGTCGACCTCGAGCTCGCAGTGGCACCGCGATCCCTGGGCGGCCAGGAGGTCGAGCACCGCCAGCCGGGTCGGGTCCCCGAGCGCTCGGAGCAGCTCAGCCCGTGCCTCGACCCCGGTTGCGTTCCTCCGGTCAGCCGCCGCCGCGACCTCCGCCGTCGATGTTCCAACCATGCTTGGACGGTACGGGTGCCCTCCGAGCGTCGACCCTGCCGAAGGTCCCGAACCTGAGGGCACCCTGCCCGCGTTCGCGGCCGCAGGGGCCAGGCCGCGGCCAGGGCGGGGCCAGGTGGGTGGTCGACCCCGTGGTCAGGCTCGCCGGCGGTTCCGCCGCTCGAGCCGGAGCTCGAGGACCTCCGCGTCGCCGACGCCGCGCAGGGCCGTGGCCATCCCCCGCATGGTCGCAGAGACGACCGACTGGGCGAAGCCCCGCAACGGGACCTCGCGTCCATCGGCCTGGAGCTCGGCGAGGTCGGGTCCGCTGCGGTCACGCTGCTCGGCCAGCAGCGTGCCGACGGTCCGGATGACGTCGTCGGGGAACGGCCCGTCGACCGGCCGGGAGACGTCGGCGAGGACCGGTTCCGCGCCCCCGCGCCGCTCGGCGCCGTCCACGGCCACCCGCACCTTGGGCCACGGACCGGCGCTGAACCCCTCGAGGAGCACCACGTCCCCGCGTAGGCCCGTCAGGATCTGGGACAGGAGCTCCTCGGCGCTGCCCTGACCCGCATGGAGCTGGAGCACGCCACCGGGCCCGAGCACCACGACCGGGTCCGCGCCGGCGAGTCGGACCCGCTCGCTGTCTGAGTGCGCACGGTCGGGCTGGAACCCGTGGGCGGCGTGCTTGACGTAGGCGACGCGCAGCCCGTCGGCGACGAGCGCCGACACGACCTGCTCGCACAGCAGGGTCTTGCCGCCGCCGGAGTTGCCGACGACCGCGATGATGGACACGTTGACCAGCTCCTGGCTGCCGGATCACAGGAGGGGCACCGTAGCGACGGCACACGTGCCCAACGCTCGCCTACGGGGCGACACGACCACCAGGAGGAGCAGCCCAGCTCATGTCCGAGCACGTGCCCGACATCTCCGCCAGCTACCGGCCCGCGCGACGCGCAGCCGAGGCCCGGTGGACGCAGGGGCGGGCCCCGCACGGCCCGCCCCTGTTGTGTGGTGCATCAGGCTCGGGTCAGACGACCTCGGCCCCTGCTTCCGCCCAGGCGTCGAAGCCGCCTGGGAAGCCACGCACGTTGTCGTAGCCGAGCAGGTGCAGGATCGGCATCGACAGCGCCGTCCTCCATCCACTCCCGCAGTAGACGATGACCTCGGTGTCCGTCGGGATCTCGTCGCTGGTCGCGAGCTCACGGATCGGGATCGTGATCGCGTCCGCGACGTGGCCCTCCGCGAAGTCCTCGGGCTGACGGATGTCCAGCAACACCGCCCCCGCCTCCTGGGCCCGCTGCGCATTCTCTGCACCCGGGAAGGTCAGGTAGCCCTCCGGCAAGGTCGTCAGGAAGTCATCGAGGGCCGCGACGAGCTCGGGCTCGACGTCCGGCATCCCGAAGTCCTCGAGCGGCGCAGCCTCGGGGGCGAGCTCGTTGCCCGCAGCGTCCCAGCCTGGGGCTCCGGGAGCGAAACCCGTGACGTTGTCGTAGCCGAGCATCCGGAGCGCGGACGTCGCGATGCCGCCGCGCCACGCCGTCGCGCAGTAGACGTAGACCGGCCGGTCGGTCGGGATGTACTGGAGGTTCTGGGCCAGCTCACGCAGGTCGATGTTGATCGAGCCAGGGATGGTCCCGGCCTCCTTCACCTCCTCAGCGGTCCGGACATCGATCAGGACCGGGTCGGCGACCTCGATCGCTGCCTCGAGGTCCTCGACGGAGCGGATGAACATCCAGCCGTCCGGGATGCTCTCGGTGTAGTCGACCACGGCTGCGGTGAGGCCGAACTCAGCCGCAGGTGCCTCCTCCTCGGCCGGCTCTTCCTCGGGCTCCTCGGCTTCGGGCGGCTCGTCGAGGTCGAGCGCGAGCGGCTCGTCGTCCTCCGCCTCGAGCTCGGGGGCATCCTCACCGTCGCCACAGGCGGCAAGGATGAGGAGCAGGACGAGCAGGATCGCGATCAGCCACCGGCTACGGGTCCTTCTCATGGTGGTCCTCTCCTGCGGTGCACGTGGGCCGGCTGCCTGCCGATCCCTGACGATGGATGGGTGCGGCGCTCGGCGATGGTTCGACCCGAGCGGTCGGCGGTGCGGTCGACCGGGTGGTGCGGCGGGGTGGGCTTGCGTCCCCGCTGCGGTCAACCCTGACCCGTCTCCTGGGCGGCCCGACGCCGCGCCTCCTCGAGCCGCTCCTGGGCAGCACGCGCCTCTGCCTCGGCGGCTTCGACCTCGGCGACCCACTTGCTGTGCTCGATCCTCGCGTCCACCGTCGGGACGTAGCCGGTGTGCATCGAGGTCAGCGCCTTGTAGACCACGGTGAAGTAGATGTGCCCGATCAACAGCAGCACGAGCCCGAGCATGGACACGTTGTGGACCAGCATCGTCCATGACAGCAGCGTGTCGGACATGGTCCCGGCGGAGATCCAGGCGAACACCCCGGAGAACACCACGCTCGTGCCGAGGATGATGACCGCCGCGTGGTGCAGCTTCTGGCCCGCGTTCAGCCGGCCCTGCGGCGGCATGTCCGACGCGTTGCCGAGGAAGTACCGGCCCATGTGGGTGAGCCAGCGCAGGTCGTCCTTGTCGTAGGTGAAGGACTCCTTGATGAGCTCCTTCATGCCCTCGCGGTCGAAGAGGAAGTACAGGATGGGCACCGCCATGAACCCGACCGCAGCGACGCGGTGCAGGATGCGCGAGTAGCCCCCCGCGGCCAGGAAGGACAGCGGCTCGAAGATCAGCGGCAGCCCGGTCAGGAACAGCGCGACGAAGGTGACCGCGACGAGCAGGTGGATGTAGCGCTGCGCAGGCCGGTAGCGCAGGATGCGCTCACCGTCCTCGGTGATGACCGGCTGCTTGAAGGTGGTGTCGCTCACGGGGTCACCTCATCGTCGTTGCCCTCGGCGCCGGCACCGGCCTCCTCGAGCGCACGCATCTCGTTCATGTGGTTGCGTCGGGCGATCACCGCAGCCACCCCGGCCCCCAGGACCGAGACGCCTATGGCTCCGAGCCCGATCGGCTGGGCGAAGTCCTGCCAGGCCTCGGTGACCCGCGGGATGTCCGGGTCACGCGGCAGCCCGAGCTGCTCCGGGTCGTCGGGCAGCACCAGCAACACGCCCAAGCCACCGGCCTGGCTCTCGCCGTAGACCTGCCCGTTGGGGTACTTGGCACGCATGGTCGTTGCCCGGGCGTGGGCCTCCGCGGCGATATCCGCTCGCTCGCCGAACATCAGTGCGTTGCTCGGGCAGGTCGTCACGCACCACGGGGTCCCACCGGCTCGGACCACGTCCCGGCAACCGTCGCACTTGGTGGCGACCCCGTTGGCCATGACCGGCACGTCGAACGGGCAGGCCTGCACGCAGTACTGGCAACCGCTGCACGCGGAAGCGTTCAGGCGGGTCAGCCCGTCCTCCTGGAACAGCGCGCCGGTCGGGCAGACGTTGACGCAGGCCGCGTCGGCGCAGTGCAGGCAGCGGTGGTTGTCGATGCTTCCCACCAGGTTCGGGAACGTCCCCGAGACGCGCTCGCTGATCCGGATGTAGCTGACATCCTGCGGGAGCTCGTTGCCGGTCTTGCAGGCGACGGTGCAGCCGTCGCAGCCGATGCAGGCCGTCAGGTCGAGCAGGAACGAGGAGCTCATCTCAGGCCTCCGAGGCGATGCGGACGTAGTTCACTCGCATACCCGCACCACCGCTGATGGGGTCGAGGGCGTAGGAGGTCTGCAGCTTGGTGTCGCTGGCGCCGACCCCGTTGGCCCGGCTCAGCCCCTCGCTGTCGTGGCCCCAGCCGTGCGCCAGGAACACCGCATCCCGACGGATCCGCTCGGTCACCTTGACCGTGACCGGGCCGCTGATCGCGCCGTCCTGGTTCTCGAGCATGACCTGCGCACCGTCGGCGACCCCGATCGACCGAGCCTCCTCGGCGTTGAGCCACACGGCGTTCTCCGGCGTGACGTCGTGCAGCACCGGGGTGTTCTGCGTCCTCGCGAACGTGTGGGTCGGCTGGCGGCCGTAGAGCAGGCGGTAGAAGCCGTCCGGTGGCTCGTCGATGGGCTCGTACTCCGGCAGCGGATCCAGCCCAGCGTCGGCGAGCGTCTGCGAGTAGAGCTCGATCTTTCCCGAACCGGTCAGGAACGGGCTCGAGTCCTCGTGGTCCTCGAGGAAGGGGCGCCCCTGCTGGATGAGGACCCCACCCTCGGCGCGGATGCCATCGAGGCTCGAGCCGACCGAGCGCAGCCGGATCTCGAGGTACTCCTCGATGTCCTCCCACCGGAAGAAGCCGTCGAGCCCGATGCGGGTCCCGAGCTCCTTGGCGATCCACCAGCCGGGTTTGACGTCGTACGGCGGCTCGACCGCGGGTTCACGCAGGTGGATGTAGGGGGTGTCGGTCGCCATCGTGTAGAGGTCCTCGTACCGCTCGAGCACCGTGGCCTCGGGCAGCACGATGTCGGCCCAGGCGATGTGCTCCATAGGCAGCACGTCGATGGCGACGAACAGCTCCAGGTTGCGCAGCGCCTCCTTGGTGCGTTCGGGGTCCGGCACCGACTTCAGCAGGTTCGTCCCGTAGCAGATGAGCCCCTCGATCGGGTACGGCTGCCCGGTGAGCATCGGCTCGATCAGCTCCTGCATCGCCGTCGGACCCTGGAGGAAGGTCTCGCGGACCCCATCGGCGCGGACCTTGCCCGTCGGCCCCGCAGCCAGCGGACCCCGCTCGCCGTCGTCAGCCGGCTCGGCGGAGCACCCTCCGGCGCTGCCAGCCACCGCGTAGGGGGGGTGGGGGACGTCGCCGATGTAGGGGGCACGGTTGAAGAAGATGCCGCCCTCGCGGCCGTAGGCACCGAGCAGGGCGTTGACGAGGTAGACGGCACGCATCCGCTGGGTGTCGTTGCCGTACCAGGTCACGTGCCGGCCCGGCATGATCGCGGCTCGCGGCGCATGGGCTGCGAGCGCCCGGACACTGTCACGGATCTGGTCCGCTTCGAGGTCGCAGATCCCCGCCGCCCACCCGGGCGTCTTGTCCTGGACATGCGCCTCGAGCTGCTGGAAGCCGGTCGCCCAGCGGTCGATGTAGTCAGCGTCGTAGAGGCCCTCGGTGATCAGGACGTGCATCCATGCCAACAGCAGCGCGGTGTCGGTGCCCGGCTTGATGGGCAGCCAGTGGTCGGACTTGGTCGCGACGGTGGAGAAGCGTGGATCGACGACCACCACGGTGCCGGCCCTGGCGTGGAGGTTCGCGAAGTCCTGCATCACGGTGTTGCGGGCATCCTCACCGATGTGGCTACCGATCAGCGCGACGGCCTCCAGGCGCTCCCAGTCCAGCGGCTCACGGCCACCGACGGGGAAACCGAAGGTCAGCAGCGAGGCCTCGTCCCGGGGCGAGATGCACATCGCCGACGCTGGGCTCGCGGCGTTCGGGCTCCCCCAGGCCTGCGCCAGGTGGCCGATCCACCAGTGATCACCGGAGGTGTGGCCGAAGAAGGCGATCGCCTCCTGACCGGCACGGTCCTTGATCTTGTTCATCTCCTGCGCGATGAGGTCCAGCGCGAAGTCCCACTCCACCTCGCGGAAGCGGCCCTCCCCCCGCTCACCGGTGCGGACCATGGGCGAACGCAACCGGTCCGGGTCCTGCGAGAAGGACACCGCCCCCTGCCCACGGGCGCACAGCATCCCCCGGCTCTTCGGGTCCTTCGGGTTGCCGTCGACCTTGCGGATCACCCCGTCGACGCTCTGGACGATCATCCCGCAGCTCCACGGGCACATGTCGCAGACGCTGTAGGTGATCTTGATCTCGCCCTGGCGGTACCAGGCGTCCTCGCGGATGTCCGCGGCGAACGCGGGGGCACCACGCATGCCGTTGGTACCGACCGCACCTGCCACGCCGGCGGCGACGCCGGACTTGAGCAGGGTGCGGCGGGTGATCTCGAGCGGGACCTTGGGCATCGGGAGCCTCGCTGGTGCCTCGAGCGTGACGGGCCATGCACCCGCCGATGGTGCGCGGGTGCGCATGCAGGAGCCGGTCGCCGACGGCTGGGAGCACGTGCCGTCGGCACAAGGGAGGCTCGTCGCAGCCGCTGGTCGGTCTTAGGGCAGTCGTACCCTGCGCGCAGTGACCTCAGGACCCGCACGGTCACACGCAGGCAGGGCCCTTCGCCGGGTCACTCGCGCGCCCGCTGACGCGAACAGGGTCGGATGGCCTCCCCCGGCCACGCCCTCCGGCCAGCGGACGAGGCGTCGGTAGGCTCACGCCGACGACGACCCGCGTACCGAAAGCCGCACCGATGACGACCTTCGCCGCCCTCGGGATCGGGCTCGCCACCCGCGTCACCGGCACCGACCGGATCCTGGACACCTGGTACCCCCTGGCCGTGGTGGGCGGCGATGCCGGCGAGGCCGTCGCCATCGCGTCGACACTCGGCCACATCAGGGGGACGGCGACCTACCCGCTGTCGCGCGAGGTGCTGCGTGACGCTGAGCTGTCCGCGGACCAACTCGTCGCCCGGGCCGTGGCGGCGGTCACCTCCGACGCCGCGCTCAGACCGGCGCCGACGCGGACGGACCGGGTGCCGGTCGCCACCTTCGTCGAGGACCTCGCCGCGGCGCCGCTGGACGCCCACGACGTCTACCTCCGCCTCCACCTGCTCTCCAACCGGCAGTTGCGCCCCCACGGTGCCAACCTCGATGGCGCCTTCGGCCTCCTCAGCAACGTGGTCTGGACCGACGAAGGCCCGTGCGAGGTGGAGACCTTCGACGAGCTCCAGCTCGAGCATGCCCGGGGTGGCGATCGGCTCCGGGTCACCTCGGTGGACAAGTTCCCCCGGATGACCGACTACGTGGTGCCGTCCGGGGTGCGGATCGCGGACGCCGACCGGGTCCGCCTCGGCGCCCACCTCTCGCCCGGGACCACGGTCATGCACGAGGGCTTCGTGAACTTCAACGCCGGCACCCTCGGGGCCTCGATGGTGGAGGGCCGGATCTCTGCGGGGGTCGTGGTCGGGGACGGCTCCGACATCGGCGGTGGGGCATCGATCATGGGGACCCTGTCCGGGGGCGGCAGCGAGGTGATCGCGATCGGCGAGGGCTGCCTCATCGGCGCCAACGCCGGGATCGGCATCTCGCTCGGGGACCGCTGCGTTATCGAAGCCGGCCTGTACGTCACCGCCGGCACCAAGGTGACCCGACCCGACGGAGCGGTCGTCAAGGCCCGCGAGCTCTCCGGGGCACACGACCTGCTGTTCCGACGCGACTCGGTCACGGGCGCGGTGACGGTCCTGCCCCGCGAGGGCACCCACGCGGACTGGGGTGGCCTCAACACCGAGCTCCACGCCCATAACTGACCCGATCGGAGCGAGGATGACCCGTGCAGCCTCGGGTGGCCGGGGCGAGCAGCCGCCTGCCGGGGTCCGGAACGACCTCGTCGACCGGCTGCTCGAGCACCTGGCCCAGGTGTGCGTGACCGGCGAGGAAGGGCCCATCGCGGATGCGGTCCAGGCTCGCTACCGCCGCCTCGGGGAGCCGGTGAGGCGGGTCGGGCACAGCCTCGTCGTGGGCACCCCGCCCGGGGCCGACGGGGACGGCGAGCACCGCCCGCTGGTGCTGCTCGTCGGCCATCTCGACGTCGTGCCACCCACCGATGCCGACCGCGAGCCCCACCTGACCAGGATCGCCGGCACCGAGGTGGTGGTGGGCCGGGGCGCCTCGGACATGAAGGGCGGCAACGTCGTGGCGATGCGGCTGTTCGAGGACCGCGGCCTGCGCGAGCGCAGCCCATACCACCTGGTGCTCGTGCTCTACGCCGGCGAGGAAGGCCCCGCTGAGGGCAACGAGCTCGAGGAGGTCCTCGCGCAGATGCCGTGGCTGACCCAGGCCGCGCTCGCGATCGTCCTCGAGCCGACCGACGGCCGGGCCGAGCTCGGCTGCCTCGGTGGCCTGCACGCGCGGGTCACCTTCGTCGGCGAGCAGGCCCACTCCGCACGCCCGTGGCACGGACGCAACGCGCTCACGATGGCTGGCGCCTTCCTCGCCGAGCTCGAGGGCGACCACGTCCGCGAGGTCGAGGTGGACGGCCTCGTCTATCGGGACGTGTGGTCGGCGACCCAGGGCTGGACCGCCGGGCTCGGACCGGAGCCGGACCCCGCCGCCGCCCGCGCACGCAACGTCATCCCGGACCGGTTCACGGTCAACCTGAACCTGCGGTTCGCGCCGTCCCGCACCCTGGAGCAGGCGGAGAAGGAACTCTGCGAGCGGGTCGGGACCCGCGCCGAGGTGACGGTCATCGACCGCTCCCCACCTGCGCCGCCTCACCGGGCCACCCCGATCGTGGACGCCTTCGTGACCCGCGTGGGCGCGCAGGTCGGTGGCAAGCAGGCCTGGACCGACGTCGCTCGCTTCGCCCGCTACGGCGTCCCTGCGGTCAACTACGGCCCCGGGCTGACCGCCCAAGCCCACCAGCGCGCGGAGCACGTCCCGGTCACCGCGCTGGTCGCGGTGGAGCGAGGCCTACGGCACTTCCTCGACCCGCACCGCTGACCCGGGGCCGGCAGGGACCGGCCCGTGCCGCTCCGGAGGTGCCCGTAGCCATGGACGTGCAGATCGTCCCGCTCGCCGACGCCGCGCCCGATGAAGCCGTGGTCGTGATCGATGTCCTCCGCGCGTTCACGGTGGAACCGTGGCTCTACGCCCGCGGTATCACCCGGCTGGTCGCCGTGCAGGAGCCGGGGGACGCGGTGCACCTCCGCGACGAGTGCCTACCTGGGGCGTTGCTGGCCGGGGAGCACGGCGGGCGCCCTCTGCCGGGCTTCGACCTCGGGAACTCCCCGACCGAGGTCGCCGACCACCCGTCGCTGGTGGGCGCGACCGTGTTGCATCGCACCTCCGCGGGAACGCAGGGGCTGGTGCGGACGATCGGCAGCGGGACCGTCCTGGCGGCGTCCTTCGTGACCGCTGGAGCGACAGCTCGCCTCCTGCAGGCGCTCGCTCCCTCCCGCGTCACCTTCGTGATCACCGGCGCTTCGCTGGGCCGCGACGGTGACGAGGATCTGGCCGCGGCCGAGCTCATCGCCGCGCGAGCTCGGGGGGAGGACCCGGAGGTCGCGGGGTTCGTGTCCCGGGTGTCGAGGTCCGATGCCGGCAGGCTCTTCGCCCCCGGCGGTCCGGACTGGGCGCCACCGTCCGATCTGGTCCATTGCACGGCGGTCGACCGGTTCGACCGGGCGCTGGTCGCCACCCCGGCGGCGGGGCTGGCGACGGAGGTGCCGGCCGTCGAGGTCCAGCTCACCGGGTGAGTCCGCGCAGAGCGCTCGCTCGGGGACGCCGCAGCGTCCACCGCCGTTCACCGCTCGTTCAGGTTCCCTGGGTATACCTACCCCCTGGCAGTACGACCATCCCCAGCCAACGCATCGGAGCAGCGGTGGTGCAGCACAGCGAGAGTCCCGCGCAGGTCTCAGTCGACGCGCCCACGGGTCCAGCCCAGGTACCTGGCCGTCCCCCGGCGGCGACCGCCTCCCCGGCGTCGGCACCATCCGGGTCCCCTGGCCCGGTCGATGAGCACGTCTTCGCCCTCCGCGACGTCGCCGTGTACTACGGCGACTTCCTGGCACTCAGCGACGTGTCCATGGACATCCCGAAGCAGCAGATCACCGCGCTGATCGGGCCGAGCGGGTGCGGCAAGTCGACCCTGCTGCGCTCCCTGAACCGGATGAACGACCTCGTGCCGACCGCCCGCATCGAGGGCGAGGTCATCTACCACGGGGAGAGCATCTACGCCCCCGACATCGACGCCGTCGAGGTCCGACGACGCATCGGCATGGTATTCCAGAAGCCGAACCCGTTCCCCAAGTCGGTCTACGACAACGTCGCCTTCGGTCCCCGCCTCAACGGCGTCCGTAAGGGCCTCGACGACATCGTCGAGGAGGCGCTCCAGGACGCAGCTCTCTGGGACGAGGTCAAGGACAAGCTCAGCGCGAGCGGCCTGGCGCTCTCCGGCGGGCAGCAGCAGCGCCTGTGCATCGCGCGTGCCCTGGCCACCAAGCCGGACGTGATCCTGATGGACGAGCCGTGCTCGGCGCTCGATCCTATCGCGACGCTCAAGATCGAGGACCTCATGCGCGACCTCCGCGCGAGCTACTCGATCGTGATCGTGACCCACAACATGCAGCAGGCCGCCCGGGTCTCGGACCGGACCGCCTTCTTCACCGTCGACGTCGACGACCAGGTCGGGATGCGGACCGGCCGACTCGTGGAGTACGACGAGACGGAGATCATCTTCACCGCCTCCAACGACGAGCGCACCGAGGCCTACATCACCGGCCGCTTCGGCTGAGATCCTGACCGCTACGACGATGAGGGGCCCGAGCATCCGCTCGGGCCCCTCATCGTTTCATCGTTCGCCGTGCCTCACTTCGGCTCGCTCAGCGCCCGTCGGATCGGCTCGCTCAGCGCCCGTCGAGCTGGCTGCGGCGACCGATCACCCGCGCGGCCACGGTGAACAGCAGGACCAGCAGCATCAGCGTGAACGCCCCGGCCCACGCGCGTTCGATCGCCGGCTGGAACGCGCCCCGTGCATCGTCCAGGATCTGCAGGGGGAGCGCGGTCTGGGGCCGACCGGTGAGCTCGAAGACGAGCTGCCGGCCGCCGAGCGCGGTCAGCAGCAACGGTGCCGTCTCGCCCGCACCTCGCGCCACCGCCAGCATCGCGCTGGTGATCAGTCCGGGCCCCGCCGCGGGGAGCACCACGCGCGTGACGACCTGCCTGCGGCGCGCCCCCAGACCGTAGGCAGCGTTGCGGAGGTCGTCGGGGACCAGCCGCAGGACCTCCTCGCTGGAACGCACGACGATGGGCAGCATCAACACCGCCAAGGAGACCGCGCCCGGCAGGGTGCCGAAGAACAGGTCAGCGTCGATGACGAGGGCGGAGAAGACGAACAACCCCACGAAGATCGAGGGCACGCCGGTCATGACGTCGGTGAAGAAGCGGATGGGAGCGACCAGCTTCGACTCCTTGTACTCCACCAGGAACACCGCAGCGGCGACGCCGAGGGGCACCGACATCAGGACCGCGAGGCCGACCATGTAGATGGTGCCGAACACCATCGGCCCGTACCCACCTCCTTCTTCGTTCGGGTTCGCCGGAGGGGGCTGGGTCAGGAACTCCCACCCGAAGGCGCCGAGGCCCTGGTAGGCGGTAGCGGACAGGATGAAGGCCAGCGGGATGAGCGCGAACGCCACGGTCGCGAGCAGCGCTGCCTTGACCAGGCGGTCCTTGCGCTCGCGCTGGATCGAGTTGGCGGTGCGGTCGCGCAGGCTGCGCGGTTGGTCCGTGGAGGGCCGGTCAGTCGTCGAGGTCATATCGAGGCGTCTCCGGTGATGTTGCCGAACCGGTTCACGACCAGCCGGGAGAGGACGTTGACGATCAGGGTCAGGACGAACAGCGCCACACCGAGCGCGACCAGCGCGCGGATGTACTCCGGTGAGGCCTCCTTGAACGCGGCCGCGATCTGGGCCGCGACCGTTTGCGAGGTGTTGAACGGCTCGAAGAGCAGCCGTGAGTTCGCACCGAGGACGAGCAGCACCGCGATCGTCTCACCGAGTGCGCGCCCGAGGCCGAGCATCGAGCCGCCGACGATCCCGGCACGGCTGCGGTGGATCACCACGTGGCGCATGACCTCCCAGCGTGTCGCCCCCAGACCGAACGCGGCGTGACGCTCGTCGATCGGCACCTGTGCGAAGACCTCCCGGGTCACCGCGCTGATGATCGGCAGGACCATGATCGCGAGGACCAGGGCGCCGAGCGAGAGGTTGTTGACCCGCACCGTCCCGCCGAGGAAGGGCAGGAACGCGAGGTTGTCGTTGATGGCGTTCCAGAGCGGGAGCATCACCCCGGCCAGGATCTTCGCTCCGACCAGGCCGTAGACCACAGACGGCACCGCGGCGAGCAGGTCGACCATGTAGGTCAGGGGCTTGCGCAGACGGCGCGGGGCGAGCTCGGTCAGGTACAGCGCGATCCCGATCGCCATCGGCACGGCGATGATCATCGCCATGATGGAGACGTAGATCGTGCCCGCGAGGAACTCCAGGGCCCCGTACTCCCCCGTGATGGTCCCGTCACGTGCGTTGCCCGGGGCCCACTCCGTCCCGAGGAAGAAGCCGACGATCCCCTCCTTCTCGAACACCGGGAGGGCGTCGCGTGTCGTGGCGATGATCATCCAGGCGAGGATGACCAGGACGAGGAGGCCACAGCCGGCGACGAAGGCACGGAACATCGGGTCCGAGAGCCGTGCGCGGCGCGAGGCTCTCAGCCCACGACCAGGCTCTGGTCGGCGAGTGGCTGGCGCGTCGGTCGCTGGTGCCGTCACCGTGGTTCCTTCCGACGGTCGGTGCCGTCGCTCACCGGAGTTCGATGGATCTGTCCGAGAGGGGAACACCGGCCACGGTGGCCCGGCAGCTGCCGGACCACCGTGACCGGTGCGGAGATGGGAGGGCTATACCTCAGCCTTCCTCGTTGATCTGCTCGACCTTCTCGAGGGCTGCCGACTCACCGCCGGAGCCGAGGGGTGCGTACCCGAGCTCCGCGGCAAAGTCGTCGCCCTCGGTCAGTGCCCAGGTCAGGTAGTCCTTGAGCGCGTCGGCGTCAGCCTGCTCCATGCCGCAGGTGTAGGCCAGGACCCAGGTCGCGCCGGCGATCGGGTAACCCTCACCGCCCACGCCGAGGATGTTGAAGCGCAGGTCGTCGGGGAGATCGATGCCATCGGAGGCCGCACCGACCGTCTCGGTGCTGGGGACGATCGGGTTGCCATCGGCGTTGATCACGCTCGCGAAGGGCAGACCAGCCGCCACCGCGAACTCCAGGGAGAGGTAGCCGATGCCGCCGGGCTGCTGGGCGACCGCGGCCTGGACACCGTCGTTCTGCTCACCGGCGACGACGCCCTCGAACCACGGGACCTCGTCACCGGCGCCGTACTCGGCGGCCCAGTCCTCATCCTCATCCTCCAGGTAGGTGGTGAAGATGGACGTGGTCCCGGAGCCGTCAGCACGCACCGTTGGGACGAGCTCGACATCCGGAAGCTCGAGGTCGGGGTTCAGCTCGGCGATCGCCGGGTCGTTGACGTTGGTGATCTCACCGCTGAAGATGTCGGCGATCGTCGCGGCGTCGAGCACCAGCTCCTCGTCCGCGAGCTCCTCGATGTTGTAGGCGACGACGACGCCACCGAACACGGTGGGGATGTGGAGAACCTCACCGCAGCCACGGGCATCGATCGCGTCGTCGATCTCCTCGTCGCTCATGAACGCGTCGCTTCCGGCGAAGTCGGTCTGCTGGTCGATGAACCGCTCACGGCCGCCGCCAGAACCGATGGCCTCGTACTGGATCGCGACGCCCGGCTCGACGTTCTCCGTGTACTCGCCGATCCAGGTCTGGTAGACGGGGTCCGGGAAGGACGCGCCGGCACCGAGCAGGTCCGCGGAGAGCTCGCCGCCTGCGGCATCGTCCTCGGCCTCGGCGTCCTCGGATTCGGTGTCCTCGGCCTCAGTGTCCTCGGCTTCGGTGTCCTCGTCGTCGGTATCCTCCTCCGCCGCTTCGTCGTCGGGCGAGGTGTCTTCGATGTCGCCATTGCCGCAGGCAGCAGCGATGAGGGCGAGAGCAGCGACAAGCGCCGCAGCCCGTCGGGTGGGGATACGCATCGTGGTGCAGCTCCTGTGTTTGACAGCTCCGTGAGGGAGCAGGGAGGGACTTGTCGGAACGGGAGGCACGCTACGGAGCACGGGTAGCCACGAGACTGGTAGTAGGTGAACCCAGGATGAACGCATGCCGACGCACGTTCAACTGCTCTGGCCGCGACAGCCCACGACCGAGGGAGACGGATGGAAGACCAGATCTGCTCGAAAGACGGCTGCCACCGCAGCCTCTGCTCCCGCGGCTGTTGGGGGGTGCACTACACTCACCGACGATGAGGTCGTCCATCACATCATCGGTGATCGCACCGACAACCGGGCAGACGATCTCGAGTCGTGGTCGACCGCACATCCACGGGACAGCGCGTGGGCGACAGGGTCGCTTCCAGGCTGAGCATCCTGACTACCTCGGTGACGCAGCAGCGCGTCGCACCTGACCTGACAGAGGTGCAGGGCCGCTGGTCGGCGCCCGCACCTCTGTTGAGAACGTACCCCCGAGCGGATTTGAACCGCCGTTACCGCCTTGAGAGGGCGGCGTCCTAGGCCGCTAGACGACGGGGGCCCGTAGGACACCCGACCGCGGACGGTCGGGCTGCGTGGAGCCTACACACACGGGGCTCCGAGGTCGAACCGCGGGGTTGCCACGGTCCGGCCAGCTCGGGGGGAAGGACTCGAACCCTCAATAACTGGACCAGAACCAGTCGTGTTACCGATTACACCACCCCCGATCGGGTGTCGCGCGCGACCGCCCGCCGGACCGCCACCGCGGCCTGTGCCGTCCGCTCACACGCGGCTGCGGAGGGTACGCACCCCACGACCCCCACGCAAAGGTGACCCGAGACGACCCTCCCGTCAGTCGTCCCCGCGCGCGGCCTTCGCCACCGGGATCGCCGCGGCGATGCGCTCGAGTGACCGCGTCCGGCCGAGGAGTTCCAGCGACTCGAACAACGGCGGGCTGACCGCCGAGCCCGTGACCGCCACACGGATCGGCTGCGCGACCTTGCCGAACCCGATGCCGAGCCGCTCGGGCAGCGCCCGGAGCGCCTCCTCGATCGCGTCGGTGTTCCAGGGGCAGCTGCTGAGCACCTCCTCGGCCGCCTCCAGGGCCTCGACGCTGCCGGCCTTGGTGAACACCTTGTCGACCGAGACCGGGTCGAGCTCCACCTCGGGGGCCAGGAACGGCGGGGCGTACAGCCAGACCTCGTCGAGGCGCTGCATCCGCTCCTGGATCAGCGGCACGAGCCCAGTCAGCACCGCCAGCTGCTCGGAGCTGATCGGCGGGTGCAGGAGGTGCTCCTCGCGCTCGGTGCCGTCGAGGAACGGCACGAGCCGCAGCGCCAGCTCCATGGGCGGCAGCTCCCGGATGCGCTCGCCGTTGAAGGCCGTGAGCTTGTCCACGTCGAAGGCCGCCGGGGAGCGCCCGACCGCGGACAGGTCGAACTCGGCGATCAGCTCCTCGTCGCTGAGCCGCTCACGGCCGTCGGCCGGGGACCAGCCGAGCAGCGCGAGGTAGTTGCGCAGCGTCTCGGGCAGGTAGCCCTGGCGGCGGAACTCCTGGATCGCCACCGAGCCGTGCCGCTTGGAGAGCTTCTTGCGGTCCATCCCGACCACCATCGGCAGGTGGGCAAAGGCCCGCACCGGCCCGAAGGACGGATCGCGGGCCGGCAGGCCGACCTCGGCCAGCGCGTCATCGAGCAGGCCGTCACGCAGCAGCAGCTCATGCAGGAGCACCTGCCGCGGGGTGACCGACAACAGGTCCTCACCCCGGCAGATGACGTCGATGCCCTGCGCCAGGTCGTCCACCGAGTTCGCCAGCGGGTAGGTCGCCGAGCCATCCGAACGCTGCACCACCGGGTCGGAGATGGTCGCCCACTGGAACCGCACCTCGCCCCGCACCAGATCGGTGACGACCACCTCGCCGTCCTCGGGGGTCCGAAGGCGCAGGCTCGCCGGGCGGCCCTCGGCCCGGTAACGCTCCAGCTCCTCCGGCGTGTGCTCGAAGACCGCCGCCTTGACGACCGGTGGACCCTCCCCCTGTCCGGTGCGGTGGGTCTCGCGCCAGGCCTCGAGCTCCTCGGCGGTGCGGTGGTCGCGGTAGGTGTGCCCGGCCTCCTCGAGCCGGCGCGCGACGGCCGCGTAGAGTGCGGCGCGCTCCGACTGTCGGTAGGGGCCGTAGGCACCGCGGCTGGAGAGCTGCCCGTCGGCGGTGAGTTCGGGGCCCTCGTCCCAGTCCAGCCCGATCCACTCCAGCGCCTCGATCATCGAGCGCATCGAGTCCTCGGTGGCACGCGTGGCGTCGGTGTCCTCGATGCGGAAGACGAAACTGCCACCGTGGTGGCGCGCGTGGAGCCAGTTGTACAGCGCCGCCCGCACGCTACCGACGTGGAGCCAACCCGACGGAGCCGGGCAGAACCGTACGCGGGGACCGGCGGGGGAAGCCGCGGAGCTGGCGGAGCCCGCCGCGTAGGTGTCGGGGCCGGGTGCGGACGCGGTCGACGCAGACGGGGGCACGGTGCTCCTCACGGTCTCGGGGGTCACAGGATGTCACCGGGCCGGTAGCGCGCCGCCTCGGGATGCCGTGCGACCACCTCGGCGACCGCGGCGAGGAACGTGTCGACCTGCTCGGTGGCACGCCCGGTGAAGCCGAGCGGGGTCGCGAACAGCGCCTCGAGCTCGGCCCGGTCCAGCGGTAGGCGCGGATCCGCTGCCAGACGATCGAGCAGGTCGTTGTCGACGCGGCCGGCCTCACGCATCTCGAGCGCGACGGCGACGGCGTGCTCCTTGATGGCTGCGTGGGCGGTCTCCCTGCCGACCCCGGCACGTACCGCCGCGACGAGCACCTTGGTCGTGCCGAGGAAGGGCAGGTAGCGGGCCATTTCGCGCTCGATCACGGCCGGGTAGGCGCCGAACTCCGCGAGCACCGTCAGGAAGGTCTCGAACAACCCGTCGATGGCGAGGAAGGCATCGGGCAGTGCCACCCGACGGACCACCGAGCAGGACACGTCGCCCTCGTTCCACTGGTCGCCGGCCAGCCCGCTGACCATGGTGAGGTGGCCGGTGAGCACGTGGCGCAACCCGACGATGCGCTCGCAGGAGCGGGCGTTCATCTTGTGCGGCATCGCAGAGGAGCCGACCTGGCCGGGTCGGAACCCCTCGGTGGCGAGCTCCGCTCCGGCCATCAGCCGGATCGTGGTGGCCAGGCTGGAGGGCGCTGCCGCCACCTGGACGAGGCCCGCGACGACGTCGAGGTCGAGCGAGCGCGGGTAGACCTGCCCCACGCTCTCCAGGCGAGCGGTGAAACCGAGGTGGTCGGCGACGCGGCGCTCGAGCTCCTCCACCGCCTCCGCACTGCCGAGCAGGTCGAGCAGGTCCTGCTGGGTGCCGACCGGGCCCTTCAGCCCGCGCAGCGGGTAACGCTCGAGCAGCTCAGCGAGCCGCCGGTACGCCTGGAGCAGCTCCTCACCGGCGCTGGCGAAACGCTTGCCGAGCGTGGTGGCCTGAGCCGGGACGTTGTGGGACCGACCCGTCAACACGGTCGTACGGTGTTCGGCGGCCCGCTCGGCCAGGAGCGCCAGCGCTGCGACGCAACGATCGCGCACCACCTCGAGGGAGCGACGGATCTGGAGCTGCTCCACGTTCTCGGTGACGTCGCGGGAGGTCATCCCCTTGTGGATCTGCTCATGCCCCGCGAGCGCACAGAACTCCTCGATGCGCGCCTTGACGTCGTGGCGGGTGACCCGCTCGCGGGCCGCGATGGACGCGAGGTCGACGGTGTCCTTGACCCGTTCGTGGTCCTCGATGACCCCCTCGGGCAGCGCGACGCCGAGGTCCCGCTGCGCCCGCAGCACCGCGATCCACAGCTCGCGCTCCAGCACGACCTTCCCCGCCGGTGCCCACAGCGACACCAGCTCGTCACTCGCGTAACGAGCAGCGAGGACGTTCGGGAGGTCGGCCACCACGGTGCCTGGGTCGGGAGGACGGGTCGGGCTGCAGCGACGACGCTAGCCGCCGGGCAGGATAGGAACGGCACGCCATCCCGACGCCTGGGAACGGCACGCCGTCCCGACGCCGAGGTGGAACCATGACCCGACCGGCCGAGACCCCCGTCACCGGACGGCACCTCGACCGCCGCACCCGCTTCGTCGGGCTGGTGGTGTGGGTGCTCCTGGCGCTCGCGGCCGGCGTGATCGGGTCGGTGCTGCAGGGCAACGACGTCGGTGCGCGCTACCTCGCCTTCGAACGCCCGGCATGGGCGCCGCCATCGTGGGCCTTCGGGGTCGTGTGGCCGGTGCTCTACGTGCTGATCGGGGTGTCGGCCTGGCGGGTGTGGCGAGCGGCCGGCAGCGTCGCCGCAGCGAAGGGGCCGCTGACGCTCTGGGGCGCGCAGCTGCTGCTGAACGCGCTGTGGCCGTGGGTCTTCTTCGGCCTGGAGGCGTTCTGGCCCGCCGTCGCCGTCGTGGTCGCGCTGGACCTCGCCGTGATCGCGACCGCGGTCGCCTTCGCCCGC
>Ga0081527_100400_pt1 | contig 23607 bp, 18 predicted proteins | sample HotLakmasection5_FD_70992 | JGI IMG/M metagenome (GOLD analysis project Ga0081527, IMG submission 70992) | Hypersaline microbial mat communities from Hot Lake, Washington, USA - Section #5 (SPADES assembly) (version 2) | ecosystem: Environmental > Aquatic > Non-marine Saline and Alkaline >... | reverse complement strand
TCAATACCTATGTATACTGTTTGTGTATCTTTCATAAGAGGTCTCCTTTAGGTTTGGTTTAAGTGTTAAGAACTTAAATGTACCAAATTAAGGGCGGCCTCTTTTTTATAATACCTTCGTGGCAAAAACCGGCAGTTTATTGCCACGAAGGCACAAAAACTCAAAGGTTCACGAAGCAAACTTTAATCATTAAGGCCCCATAAATCAAAACCATCTTTTTGGACAGCCTCTCGGGGGGTTTTATCCTTAATATTTTTAATCTCAAATAAAAAAGTAAAGCTGTTTCCCGAACGGAATGCCCAAGGCATAACCACCCCTTCGCGCCAGCTGGCGGATCCCTTCAGGAAAATCCCCTCCTTATCCCGAGGGATCTCTTTGGGAAAAGGGGGACTTTTTGGATTCACTTCCAGATCCCGAACTCAATTTAATCATACGCAAAGATAAGCGCAGCGGGTCCTGAAGTTCGCGTAAAGCAGTGATCACTCAATAACCGGAACAACATCTCCATTCTCCAGGTTGATGATAGCATGATCTCCCGGTATTCGGTTTGCAAAAAGCGACATCACCGTAAAAACAGCATCTATCTGACTCAAAAGATTTTTAGAATTGGCTGGAGAACCTGCAGCTGATTGATTGCTGAACGCATCACCAAGGAGTTCATACTGCTCTATTCGATCGGCCGGAATGTGCCTCAGCGCCAGCTCCCCGGCGTTTCTTATCCGGTAAAAATCAGTGCTCAGAACAGCACCGTCCCACTGTTCAAAGTCACCCATCTCCACCCCCTCGTTCACCAGCAACTTTTCTGCCCGCATGATTGCCGACTGAATTGGATCCTGATCATCGTCCTCATCAAGGCCATTCGCAATTGCCCTGTCAATACCACTCTTTATCTCTGTCCACGATTTCTTATGCCACTCCTCTGCCGGCAGCTGAGACGCGACCAACAGGTGCCGGCCCGTGCTGTTTTCCAGCATCTCCCGCAGGATACCCGGCCACTCGCCCGGCAAGAACCGAAGCCTTGAAAGCTCCCGGATATGCCAGTCGGTAAACTGGAAATAGCTGGCAGACTCAAGAATCCCACGGTTCCAGATTCTCTCATAACCGATGCTGTCCAGGTAGCTCCACTCCTCTTCGTAAAGTGGAAAAAGAGTATCAAAATCAGGAACCTCATCCAGCACAACTGTTTCGGTTTCAATATGCCTGCGATCTTCGAATGTTCGCACAATCTTGTAGGCAGGGACATACGCCGCGAGCGACGGCACCTGGATATTGGTTAATACTTTGCCGCTCTCTTCATCTTTTGCAGTTTGGAGCCCGTTCATGTGCATATGCCCCGCAACGTGGAGCCTTACCCCGGTTGCGGCTACGGTTTCTGTAGTCACAGCTTCAGGCATCCTGGCCATCTGAAATTCATCATCACCCCACACCTCTTCAATCAATGGGCCCGCTCCGTTATAGAAGTCTGCAGCGGGAAAATGACTGAAGCTGATGAGCATCTTCCCCTGTTCCTCTGCACGCCTGGCCACGTCGGCCATCCACGGCAGCAGATGTTTTTTGTGCGTTATAACCCGGTTATACCCCGCATTCCCAGAGCCATGGAACTGTTCACCGTTTTCTGTTTCGCCCTGATCCGCATCGGCCCGAGGCACGTAAACATTGGTATCGAGCGCAAGCAGCCAGACGTCCTTTACCGGCTCAGCCAGGTAGCTCATATCGGGAACATCAAAGCAATTTGTGAAATAAGATTCCCGGTACTCAGCTCCCGATCCCTCATGGCAAACCTCGTAAACACGATTTTCCGGCATAAAAGATGAGTCATCTGCGTTATATGAACCGGAAAACGGTGTCTCGTAGTAGAGGTAAGAATCTTGGTAAGTCAACCCAAAGCCACCTAACATCTCATATAGTCCGCTGTACCCCATCTCTTTTACTTCATCCGTACAGACAACATAGTTAGATTCCGGGATCATATTTCCGGTGTCATTACTTTCGTCTGCTTGATCCGCATTAAGACATGCGGAATGATTGCGGCTGAATACCGGCTGCCGCCTGCCGCCTTCACCCAGGTAGTCCCTTTTCCCGGCTTCCGTGGCAAACGGACGCGTGGGATCGTGATTTCCCGGAGTTAAAAAGAAAGACATTCCGTGCTCCTCACGATATTGATTTAGAATCTCAGCCAGCCCGCGAATATGTGCCGGCTGGCCATCATCACTAAAATCACCGGGAAGCGCCACATATTGTATTCCACGCTCAGCGATATCATCAAGGGCGGCCAAAAATGCAAAATAGTTCTCATTAAAGAGCCTTGTGGAGTTGAGCTGTGCCTCCATGGTTCGGATCACCGCCTGCCTCTCCTCCCCCCGATATGAAACCGGCAATCCTTCAAAGCTCCCCGGTTCAAACTCTGCAAACAGGTCGTGAAAATGGACATCCGGCATAAACGCAATTTCAAAAACCGGTGGTCCTGAGTCTGTGGTTTCTGGCTCAGGGTGCGAACATGCCGCCAGAAGAAACAGTAGAAAAAACGAGATCGGGCTGTGTCTGAATGGCTTCATATTTTATCGTAAATTTGACATAGGCTAACACACTTCTGTTTCTCCCCATTTTCAGGGTAGAATTATTGCGGCCTGGAAGAGTGGCCGGTGGTTTTTCCGGACTCCTTCAAGAGTCGTATACCGTGTTTAGGTTGCTGTTGGCAATATTTCAATATTCAAAAGTAACTTCGTGTTGCTTTTCACATTCAATGCACCAACACCCCTCTGTATCTCCCCTCATTAGGGGAGAATTTTTGGCTACTATCTTAAAATTCTACCTTGATGCTGATCATGTTTCAGGACTCTTTCCATCCATATGCCATGTACTCTCGGTCAAACGTGCCGTCTTCGTACAGGTTGATCAACGCGTACCCGGACGGGGTCTGATGATAATCCCCTTTCCACCAGTTACCTGATACGGCCCCATTGCAGTAGTAGGTCACATCGTTATACACCACTTCATCGAGCAGGTGGATGTGGCCGCTGATGCCCACTTTCACGTTTGGATGCCTGTGGAAGAGCTCAACAATTCGGCGTGCGTCGATATGTACCCACGCTCCCGGTATATTCCAGTCTCCGCTGCTTTCATTGTCACCATCGAAAAAAGCGGCCGCACAGAGTATGGGAATATGGGAGAAGATAAAAACCGGCCGGCTGTCCGGGATAGATTCAAGTTTGTCCTGAAGCCACCGGAACTGCTCCTCATCCAGCCTGGCCGTATACCAGCTTCCGTCCTCATTCAGGTGAGTGCTGTCGAGCACGATAAAGTGCCAGCCTGCCTGTTCAAAATCGTAGTAGCGGTTTTCGAGCCCGAGTTCATTTACCACCCAGGCTTTGCCATAACGCGAATCTCCTTTTGCCTCCTCGACTCCCCACACGTCGTGATTGCCGATGCAGTGCACAACAGGGATAGAGATCTGCTGATTGAGACGGTTCCAGATCTTCCACTGTCCGGCAACGGACTCTTCAGTCTCTTCCAGTGCATCATCTATAGTGTCACCACCATTAAAGATCATATCGGGCCGGTCGTCCAGGCCGTGAATATGGCTGATGCAGAATTTTGTCCACTCTTCGCTGTTGTTTCCGGGTTCCAGGTGCGGGTCCGTCAAATGTGCGATACGAAGCACCCTGTTGTTTCGTTTTTTTTCGCGATCAGCCGCTGCAAGCCCGAATGGGTTTGAAATAGCTGCAGCACTTCCAAGTCCTGCAAGTTTAAACCACTCTTTTCTTTTCATACTGGATAGATTTTTTTTTGCTTAATTATTATTCCCCCTTAGCAAAACTTGTCCCGAACCCTCGGGAGGGGGACTGAGGGGGATGTTCAATTCCGATCTCGTTCAAACCTGAGTTCGATTTCATATTTCTAATCTGATTCAATGTTCTTTACACCCCTCTCTGTCTCCCCTTGTTAGGGGAGAATTTTTGGTCGCCTTTATTCCTTTAGAATTTCATTTTTGCATTCCTTCGGTGCCGATATGGGGTTGCAGCGGACGTTACCACCCGCCCCCGGCAGGGTTACGATGTAGCCTGAACCGTACGGACTCTCTTCAGCATAATCTGTACTGATAAACTGAGCTCCGCTTTCAAGTGCGAGATCTCTGCGTGTGGTATCACCCGAGCGCGCCTCGTTTGTCGGTATATCCGAACGCGTGCGCACAAGAAACCCGCCAGCCGTATACTCTTTTATTTGGTCACCCTGATCCATCACATTGTTCATCTTGATGAATCCGGCCGTAGGCTCACCCGGTTCAGAGCTTACAAACAGCACGCGGTTTTCCAGGTTTGGGTTTCCTTCCAGGTACAGATCTTTATGATGCCCCGTATTGTCCAGAGCAAACATCACTTTTCCGCGGCTGTCTGCCAAAGCCGGCCAGCCCTCCGTCGTCACCGCATCTTCAAGCGTGGCAAACTCACCACGTACATTGTCAGGCGTTATCAAATGACTCTCCTCAAACACGTCACGAATTTCATCATCAAGACCGTGCAGCAGTTCTCTTGTGAAAGCGATGGGCTCTGTAAACTGAATGGATCCGCGATCTTCCATTTTTCCATCTTTTGCCTCAATCAAAATAAAAAGCGGCAGGTGCGTGGGATTCGCCAGAGACCAGTCGCGAATTTCTGAAATACAGGAAACCAAAGTCATACAGGTGGTTCTGTAATCCAGGTCCTGCCCGTGAAGAACTTTAAAGCCCGGTTCTGCCATCTCTTCCGCATTCAAAAACTCTTCGTCGCCGGCGAGCAGTGCACCGGCCGGTTCAGAAAAAAGCCCCCCGGCTGTATCCGCAAAAACATCCAGTTCAAACTGACGAATCCCAAGCTCTTCGAGCTGTTCAGCAAGAGGACGGTGCTCATAATCAATATTCCGGGACCAGCCATCCATCTGCTCGTTTAGCTGATTCACCAGCTCGGGGTGCGGTTTAAGCTTATAGCTGTTGTGGGTTCCAAGTACCTGAATATGGTTGATTCTCAGCTCATCAGCAGGAGGTTCCTGGCAGGCTGCTAATAACATTGTGCAGACTAAGAGAAGGAGTAGATTGGTTGATTTCATTTTAGGAATAAGTTTTTTCATTTCATGTAAACCGGGTTCGTAATGGTAGTGATTTTCTGATCCCTGCGTAAGTTCAGCCGAAGCCAGCCGGCAACGGGTTCCTCCAGAGTATATAGAAACCGTGCGTTTCCATCATTCAGCATTTCGGGGGTGTCCTGTATATCGATCGTTTCACCGTTCAGAATCCACTCGGCGGTAAGGCCATCCCCGTGAGCTGTGGTTACGCTGAACAATATCGATTCTCTCGAATAGTCATCTATTGGAATGGTGCTTCCCATCTCCCACCGTTGCTCGCCTGATTCTGCGTAAAAGGTAATATCGGGATCATCTGCACGCTCTGTTTTCAGGTAAACCCTGCCTGATTTCACACCTTCCAGTATAGATGCTTCGGATAAATTATCTGCCCAGACTACCGTGGTGGGGGTTCCGGGCTGAGCGCTGCCAAATCCCGCACCATGGTCGTCGCTTCCGCCGATCGCCGTAATCCTGTAACCGCGGTTCAGCAGTTCATGCCAGAAAGGAATCCCCGAAATCTCTGTTTCTACGTTAGTACCATTTACAATTTCTATAGCTACTAACTGTTCGTAATTCGTACTGTCGGCACTCCACCCGCATCCGGTACAGCTTGGCCCTGTCTCCCTGCCGGGGTGGTTGATGGATAACAGGGAACCAAGCCCGGCAGACTGCTGCTGGATATGCTGTATGTTTCTTCCCTCGTACCCAATTCTGAAATCGAGGGGAATGCTGGTTCCATACACGTTGGCATGGCCATAAAAGGTCGTTACCTCCTGGCCACGCATCAAAAGCAAATCAGGAAACGTGGGCTGAATCACCATCATATCCTGGTGGTGGCTTACCGTGTTATGATCTGCAATCGCTACGAAATCGAGGCCGTTTTGATGAGCGGCTTCCGCCACCTGGTACACCTGGCAAGGTGAGCGGCGGCCTATTGTGTCGCTGCAGCCAAACGCATCGCTGTGGCCGGTATGGGTGTGAAAATCGCCTTGGTACCATCTCTGCTCATCATTTAAGGGATCATTCAAAGGACCGGTATATTCAGGATGATTTTCCGGTATTAAACGGATGGTGATTTCATATTCTGACTTTTCACGAACCGTGGGAAATCCAAGGGAGATCTGCCAATCACCTGCTGCTACGGTACCGGGAAAATAGGAGGGCGTTGTGCGGTATTTGCTTATATAAAAGGATGATTTTGAGAACCGGCTCGTACCCCGAAATCCGTCAGGGTCGAACAGGCCGATTTCAATTTCGGAGTGGGTATGCTTGCCTGTGTAATCAAACACAACGTGCAAAGCGCCAATGCCATCGGGTACCCTAAACTCTTCGAGGCGGTACGTGTACTGATCGGCGGGTTCAGCCACACCATTGATCACGATTACATCAATTTCCCCTGTTACTGACGATCCCTGAGCACCACTGCTCAGCACCATTAATAAAAGAAGCGCCAGCGGCATGGTTGAGTTGATCTGCAATTTCCGGCTTAATTTTTTAAACATCATATTCAGGTATATAGTAAAAAGACTGTTCAAAAGGGGATTACCCCCATGAACAGTCTCAGTATTTACTTCATATTTACGGTTAGTACCCGGGATTTTGCGTCAGGAAGTCACCGGCATTGGACGCTCCGTCAATCGCACTTTGCGGAATCGGAAAGAGGCGCTTATTCACGTCACTGTTCGTTTTCTCGGTCCAGGAATCTTCGTAAGTGCCAAATCGGATCTGGTCGGTTCTGCGGAGCCCTTCCCAGTAGAGTTCAAAACCCCGTTCGCGCAGCAGAATATCTTCATCCAGAGACGTCAGAGCCGGTGGAATTTGCCCTGGCCGCGCGTTTCTGGCCGCACGAAGCGCGTTGATATCTTCCAAAGCACCTGCCGTATCACCAAGCCGAAATTTCGCTTCCGCCCGGTTCAGGTAAATTTCTCCGAGACGCAGGAGAACAATGTCCACACTGCTGAATGTGTTACAGTTTTGAGAGGTACGGCTGCACTGGTATTTTGAGAAGCGATAGCCAGTGTTATGGAGTCGCCCATCAAGAGTGAAATCTACATTCAGGGTATGGTTTACATATTCAATATCTCCACCTCTTGTACGCCCATTAATTACGGGGTAAATTCTAAAGGTTCCGTCATCGCAGGTGAGGAAATTCCCATCATTTCCTTTTCTTGGGCCCCAGATTACATTTCGCAGAAACCCTTTATCGATTTCGAACTCTTCAACGCTCATACAAAAGAAGTGATCTTCATCGTTGGCGGGATTTACATCGCTTAGATTCTGCAGGTTCTCTGGCACTTTTAGTTCATCTTTGTAGAATCGCGCATCGGCTTCTGCTGCTTCAAAACTTCCGTAAGCATCGGCCCAGGCCTGTGAAAAGTCGGGAGTGGCGGCCGGGCCGTCTGTACCGTCTGCACTGGGATGTTCGAGTCTTGGATTCAAATCTCCTGAAAGTGACCAGTAGGCCCATCGGTTATGTTCCCGCTGCAATACCCCATTCTGATGAATGGCAAAAATCAGTTCGGGATTGCTGTAGTTGGTGTCGTTAAACATATCGAAATATTCTGCGGAAAGAGAGTAATTACCGGAGTTGATAATACTGGTGGTATACTCAATCACTTTATTCAAATCCTCCGGAGTGAAATTGGGTGAGCCGTAGGGATCTCTGTAAACCGCTGCATTCAGATGAAGCCGCGCCAGCAGGGCCTCAACGGCACCCTTCGAAAACCTGCTCGGCCCTCTGTCTGTGTTTATCACGTTTAGCACAGATTCCAGCTCGCTCTGCAAATAATCAACAGCTTCCTGACCCCTCAAAATACGGGATGTTTCGTCGCTTGTCTCTTTATCAAAAACAAGCCCCCAGCTATCGAGCATCAGCATGTTTAAATAGGCCCGCATGGCGATCATCTCGTGCAGAGCACCGGCGGCCTCAGTATCACCTTCTTCCGAAAGCGGCCTCAAAATTTCAATAGCCGATACCGTTCTTGAAATATTCCGGGTCACCTCATTCCAGGCGCTTCCCACAAGGTCGTTGCTGGGCGTCATCAGATGCTGGTGAACGGCAATAAACTTACCGCCATCAAACCAGTCGGTGCCTCCGCGGAATGGAAGTATAGCTTCATCTGAAGCGATCTCCTGCAGACCAAAATAATTGGTATGTCTCCATGTCCAGGAAAGCTGGCCATATGCCGGTGCAATAGCCCCGCTAACGGTTTCGGCCCGGCCGGCCCCTGTCAGAGATTCGTCCAGAACCTCTTCATTCAGCACATCACATCCTGCAATGGCTGCAATCAGTAAACCTGTAATAAGTATGATTAATGCTTGTCTTTTCATTTTTAAGGGTTGTTTAAACGTTTTTGAAATATTTTTTTGATAGAGCGCTCAGCTGAGCAATAATTATAGTACAGTTGAGATTTAAAATGAGAGATTCACTCCAAGCGTGAATGTTCGTGCAGACGGGTAGGTGAACCGGTCGATACCGAATGTCTGAATTCCATCTATCGTTGAGCCCGTATTCACTTCCGGATCAAAACCGGAATAGTCGGTCAGCGTAAACAGGTTCTGGCCGGTAAGAGTGATATCCAGGCTTCGTACCAGTCCCTGAAGGCCGATACGCTCGGGCAGCACACTGTAAGAGAGCGTTGCATTGTTTAATCGCAGGAAATCACCATCTTCGAGGTACCGTGTAGACACCGTGTTCGAATTTGTGGGTGCTTCGTTGGGAAATTCTGTGGCAAAATCCGTTGTGTTGAAGCTCTCAGCCAGCAGCCCTCTCTGGAAAAGAGACATGGCCGTATGATTGTAGATTTTATGTCCCGCAGCACCGTTAAAATTCATATCCAGCCCAAGGTTTTTGTAGTTCAGATTCAGCTGAATTCCGTAAAGCAGATCGGGAAGCGCGCTGCCTGCGATAAAACGATCATCTTCCAGAATCTCTCCGTCACCGTTTCTGTCTACAAATCGGTTGAGTCCATCCGGGCCTATGCCATCGTGTTCCAGCATGTAGAACGCTCCAATTGGCTCACCGTTAATATATCCGTTAATGGTGGCGCCTGTTTGACCCGCGCCTGAAGCCGCACCCGTTGTTAACACGGCAAACGGAGAGTTTGAAACTTCGTTGTCGATCGTTGTCACATTCCCTCCAATACTATACTGGAAGTTGTTTGATACGAAATTTCGATACTCAAGGCTCAGCTCAAACCCGGAATTACGGATTTCCATGTCGGGGATATTGGTCCAGAAAGTAGACGTTGGCTGGATCGGGTCAGACGGCACAATCTCCAGTAAAATATTGTCAGATACTTTATTGTAGTAGTCAAACGTACCCAGCACTCGTGAATTAAACAGCTCAAAATCCAGGCCCACGTTTGTTTGGGTTGATACCTCCCACTGGATATCCGGATTGGCCAGTCGGGTAAAAATCGTACCAAAGGGGTATTGATCCAGGTTGCCAACATTGGGAGTTAACGGGTAGGTATTATTGCCGCTTCTGCTCTCTGTAAAACTGAGCTGCGTAATTTTGCTTGGGATCTCCTGGTTACCGGTTTGTCCCCAGCTGGCCCGTACTTTCAGATTATTTACAAACGAACTGCTAAAGAACTCCTCCTGGGATACGTTCCAGCCCAGTGCAAACGACGGGAAGTAGCCATACTCGTTATTTTCACCAAATTTGGATGACCCGTCCGCCCGAAACGTGGCAGTAAGCAGATATCTGCTGTCGTAGCTGTAATTCACCCTTCCAAAGAACGACTGCAGTTTGTTTTCTTCGGCCAGAGAGGAAACGGATGTCGGGGTAACCGACGTACTTATCTGGTCCTGGAACCGCGGCTCAATACCGTTATTTGTAAATCCTTCCATGTCGGTGCGTCTTTGTTCAATACGAAACCGCTGAAAAGAGTGGCCTGCGAGCAGATTCACTGAGTGTATTCCGCGATCTACTATATATGTGAGCGTATTCTCCACGAGGCTGTTTGTATTTTGATTATTCAGGCTCGTGAGACGGCCATTTTCAAGCCCCTCGAGCAGCGAGAACGGAGACGTCTGTATATCCCTGTTGGTTACCGAGTAATCGATCCCGAGATTCAGCTTATATTGAAGCCCCTCAACAATTTCAAGAGATGGTGCAACATTCGCAATAATGCGGTTATTATCGGCATCATCAGAATAGAGCTCATTTCTGCGAAGCGGATTTAAACGCTCGTCCAATGCTGTGGGTTCGCCGTTTGTAAGCGCAGGAATTGTAGGATTGAGGTTCAGCATATCGCTGATGATAGATCCGCTGTTCGGCCGAAGGTTCTCAGTGCGAACCGCATTCAAACTATAATTCACATCTAATTTTCCATCTAAGGCAGACTGGTTGATGTTTAATCTTCCGGAATATCTGTCAAGCGTGCTCTCCTTCAGGATGCCCTCCTGGTTTTGCACACCCAGGGATGCGTAGTAGTTCAGATTCTCACCGGCACCTCCCCCCAGCGAAAAGTTGATATCGCTTGACATCGCTGTTTGAGTCAGCTCATCCTGCCAGTCGGTATTTGCGCCAAAATCATCCAGTGTACCCCCTGCCGCGGGTACCCGGCTGCGAAACTCACTTGCGCTGAAAACATCGATTTTGTCTGCGATGGTTGATACAGAAGCGGATGAAGAGAAGTTCATAATAGTATCGCCCTGGCGCCCTTTCTTGGTTGTTATTACTACAACGCCATTCGAGGCCCTCGCTCCGTATAGTGCAGCAGCAGATGCATCCTTCAGCACCTCCATGCTTTCGATATCGCTTGGATTAATAAAGTTGAGAGGGTTATTAGCAACTCCTGTACCTGAATTGTCGAGCATAAACCCATCTACAACAAAAAGCGGCTGCGTTCCGGAGCGTAAACTCCCAACACCCCGGATAATGATATCCTGTGCTGCGCCGGGTTCGCCGCTGGCAGAAGTGACATTTACACCCGCAACCACTCCCTGCAGTAACTGCCCAGGGTTTACCACAACACCCTTGTTAAAATCTTCCGAACTTGCTGACGAGATGGAGCCGGTAATGTCGGACTTTCTCTGCACTCCATAGGCAACCACCATCAGTTCATCGCCTTCAAGAATCTGGGGGATAATCTCAATATTGAGGGTTTCTCTGCCGTCAACAGCGATCTCTTTCGTTTCATATCCTACAAATGAGATCACCAGATCCACATTTAAAGAGGGTACATTGAGGCTGAATTCACCATTTGAATCGGTAGACGTACCCGTATTTCCCGAGCCCTTTACAACAATATTAACCCCTGGCAAATATTCACCGGTCACCTCATCGGTAACCGTACCCGTTACTGTCTGGGCCTGCAATGGCTGTGCAGCAAACACGCATATCGCAAGGAGAGACAAGATTGAACACAAACTGTATTTTTTCATCATTTTGATTAGTTAGTTTCCTGTTTTACATATGTGATTGGGAACCCCTGAGCCGGACTCTGCTTCACATTCACAAGAAACTCACCCCATATTATCGGAAGGTTACTGATCTGTTATCAAACATTTACTGTAATGTTAAGTAACTATTATGATTCAATTTAATTCATCCCTCTTGTTCAATGCTAACACTCTGTACTGCATAATTTTAATATCGAATATCATAATCTATATTTCACGAGAATGGAAGTATTTGATTCCCTATGTATTGCTTACTTTTATCATAATGGCGTCATTTAACAGATATTCTCTTGCCCACGGACAGTCTGACAAAAAACATATTGAAGCTTATCCAACTGTTATTAGCTATTAATGAGTGTCATTTTAGAAGATTTTTGAACCTATAAAAGGTTCAAAAAAATAGACTACCATCGATTTAAAAGATTAGTTACTTTATTAAAGATGTTTAATATGTATCACTTTCTAACTTTATTAAAACATTCTACAAAATTCCAAAAGTCAAGACAGTCATAAATTGAAGGAAATTATGAAAAAAGCCTCCTCATACTTCATATCAGCAAGTTTTTTGATTACGATATTATTTCTGTCTGCCTGCGGGCCACTGTATGACCCTATCAATATTACTGGCAAAGTAGTAAACTCCTCTGATAATCAACCTATATCTGAAGCTCTCGTAAAGATCACGTCCCCAACTGAACTGGTTAGCGAAACCTTCAGTGATGAATCGGGTGAGTTTTTCTTCGAAGACGTTGAGGTTGATACGTTAGTAGATATGACTTTTGAGGTAACTAAAGAAGGATTTGTGACTGAAACTGTTACAGTGTCTGCTTCTCCAGAACAAGATTTGACTGTACCGAGTATTGCTGTTACTTCAACTGAGGTTGATGAGGGAGATGATAGCGGCGGGGTAAGTGGAGCTACAGGCGGTGCAGCAGCCATTGTTCTCACAAATCTTGCATCTGAAGTGATAAATATTTCTGAAACCGGCGGCAACGTAAACAGTGCATTTACCTTTGAAGTACAGGATTCCACAGGGCGTCCAATTGGCCCTCAAAATGCTGTGGATGTAAATTTTGTAATAACAAATGGTCCCGGAGGAGCAGAGGGTATATCTCCGGAAGTTGTTCGTACCAATGAAAACGGTACGGTTACATCCAACATCTTTGCCGGAAATGTTGCGGGCAACCTGAGTATTGAAGCCAGAATTGAACGGCCGGAAGTGGGGCTTACTATTCGATCTAAACCAATTCTCTTAACCATACACGGCGGATTTCCAGACATCGAACATTTTAGTATAGCAGCCGATGTGTTCAACTTTGAAGGACTGGCCATAAATGGAAACCGAAACCCGATCACCGTAATTGTGGGGGATAAGTTTAGTAATCCTGCAAAACCTGGCACACCGGTCTATTTTAATACCACGGGCGGTGTTATTCAGGGATCCGGGGTTACGGATGACGATGGAGAGGTAGAAGTGGAACTTATTTCCGGTGATCCGCGCCCCTCAGACGGATTTTTAACCATACGTGCCCATACTTTCGATGAAAATGATCAGGAGATAGTTCGTACCATTCCCGTTCTGTTTTCCGGTCCGCCATCAAGCCAGAATATTACGGTAACCCCCAATTCATTCGATATACCTGCAAATGGCAGTCAAAGGTTTAACATGGAAATTACTGATGTGAATGGTAATGCACTCCCATTTAATACCAGTATTACTGTAACCCCTTCTGACGGAATGACGGTTGACGGAGACGTTGATATCACAATTCCCAACACACTGGGTTCAGGTGAAGGGATAACGCAATTCTCTTTTACCGCACAAGATTCTGATGAAGAAACATCAGAAAGGCAGGAAGTGACAATACGAATCGAAGTAGAAACGCCCGGTGGATTTACGGCGTCGAAAACCATCAGTGGTATCAAAGCCAAAGGGCTCTGACCGCACCAAAATAAAACTCTTTTTCTTAAAGCCGGCAGAAGCAAATTTATCAAACTCCCGCCGGTTTTTTTATTTCAGCCCTCTTCTACTGCCTTTCCCTGGAAAGCTGCCCTTCGGTTCTGTACATGAACCATAAATAGTTCAAAAACGGATAGTTTTCCCTTCAGTTTTCTTTGCCGCAATTGTATCTTACAGGTATACACTTATTAATAACAATGCCTGTTTCCTAAACCTGACACTGAGTCGATTACAGAGTATAACCTCTACGAAAATCGGGAGATCAGAAACAATATACAGGGCTGTCGGGGGCGGGCTGCTAAATTAATCAGAAGATTATGAAGATTACATCTGCAAGCGACGCGCTTAAGTACGTACAATCCAACGATCACGTCTTTGTTCATACCGCTGTAGCCGCACCTTTACAGCTTATTAATGCACTCAGTGAAAGGCACAATGAACTTTCGAACGTAACCATTTATCATCTGCATACCGAAGGCCCCGCTCCCTATGTTAAACCCGAATACAGCGGCTCTTTTCACACCAAATCGTTCTTTGTGGGCGCAAACGTAAGGAAGGCCGTAGAAACAGGCGAAGCCGACTATATTCCCGTGTTTCTCAGCGAAATTCCGCACCTCTTCAACAGGGGAATTATTCCGCTCGATGCAGCACTGGTACAGGTGAGTCCGCCCGACAAACACGGCTACTGCTCCCTCGGGGTTTCCGTAGATGGTTCGCGGGCAGCCGTAAACAATGCCAAAACCGTAATTGCGCAGATCAACCGCAATATGCCAAGAACGCATGGTGACGGCATCATTCATAAATCGCAGATCGACTTTGCTGTAGAGGCAGATGACCAGCTACCCGAATTTCCGCCGGCCGACCTTGCCGACACCGAACTGAAAATCGGCCGCCACTGTGCCAACCTTGTTGATAACGGAGCGACCCTGCAGATGGGTATCGGATCCATTCCCGATGCCGTTCTGGCTTCTCTCACAAATCACAAAAACCTGGGTGTTCATACCGAAATGTTTTCCGACGGCCTGATCACTCTCCTGGAGAGCGGAGTGGTGAACAACTCAAAAAAGAGAATTCACCCTAACAGAACCGTAGCCTCTTTCCTGGTTGGATCGAAAAAACTTTACGACTTTGTTGACGATAATCCCAATGTTGCCATGCTCGACTGTGCCTACGTAAACGACACGGCCGTTATTCGAAGAAATCCGAAAGTGACGGCAATCAACAGTGCCGTTGAGGTGGACCTTACCGGCCAGGTTTGCGCCGACTCGATTGGTACTCGTCAGTACTCCGGCGTCGGCGGACAGATGGATTTTATACGCGGCGCATCGCTCTCGGAGGGGGGTAAACCCATTATCGCACTGCCCTCAACCACACGCCGAGGCGAAACAAGAATTGTTCCGTTCCTGAAAAAGGGAGCCGGTGTGGTAACCACCCGTGCCCATGTTCACTATATTGTAACAGAATACGGAGCTGCCCAGCTTTATGGCAAAGGCATGCGGGAGCGAGCAAAGGCACTTATTCAGATTGCACACCCCGATCACCGCGAAGAGCTGGAGAAAGCCGCATATGAGCGTTTTAATAAACTCTAAATGTTGTTATCCTATAGTGTTATCAGAACTTCATAATTATTGACTCATGAGCAACAACGGGCATCATTCATTTATGTACTACAGCAGCAGTGAAATCTCATCCTATATCGACAGCTTAAGCGAAATTGAGCCCGGAAAGGCGTTTTATCTGCTTGTTTTGTCCGGGCCGTACCGTTCAGCCAAGGAGGCCTTCGAAAAACGGGTGGAAAAGAAGGTGGGCGCGCTCACCGAGGTAAACCTTCGAACGCTCATATCCAACGATGAGGTTGATTCAATTAAGAAGATTGATGCTTTTTTTGATCAGGTTTCCGAATCCGACAAACGGTTTATACTGAGAAACGGAGACGTTCTTGCGGGCGAATACACCGGCCATACCTATTCTACCGTACGGTATGCCACCCCGCAGGAAAAATACCTTCTCAATAAAATGAAGGAGAGCCGCTGTTTCTTTATCATTGATATTCTCGAATATGAAAACATAGACAAAACCCTTCAGCGAAATGCTCAGAACATCATCCGTTTCGATCAGCCCCACTCGTTTATGGGTAAACTGATATGGAAACTAAAGCAGATCTCTTTAAACGGGCACACATTTGCCAACAAGCGAAGCCCGCTTGCCGAGAAGTAAAGCTGCCATCAAAAAAAAGAATCCATACATAAAAAGGGATGATTCTGACATTAATCAGAACTCATCCCTTCTTTTTTTTACACATCCTGGTTTTCCTGAAGAGTTAAGGAGCTGGCTACACTTTTACCTTGCTCTCTTGTTTTGGGTCCAGGTCGTATAGCGATGAGGCCGTGGCCTGTATGGTCTTGTACCACTCGTTACCAAAAGTATCATTTATTTCGTAGTAATCGGAAAAATCGGGCTGACGTATTTTCATCTTCCACTCCTGATTTTTAGCTTTAAACACGGGATCGATGTGCAATAGCTCATGATAGATCAGCATTTTGCGTGTGTCATTATCGAGCATGTCCCACAGCTCTCCGGATACTTCAACCAGGTAATCGTTGCCTGAATAGTGCTTTACCTCGCGTGTTGCTTTCATGCATTTGGCAGCACGCTGCTTCGAAATATTGGGATATACCAGTAAGTAGCCTACCTGAGCAGGCCCCAGCTCAATCTTATGCTTCTCAATTACTTCTGCTGCCAGTTCCTGCAGCTCGGGAGACTCAATCAGCTCTTTATCGGTAAGCCTGATATCGCCTTTAGGATCTAAAAAATCGTTGTCCTGCATAAATCAAATGTTCTTTGTGTAATTTTCATTCTAATAGTGAGCCGACAAGATACAAAACATAGAACCGATTTCAGTATTATGTGTTGCTGATAGATCACTAAAAATAACTGTGCGTTTCTTTGCCGTGTAATAATAAGGTGATAAATGAGTATCTTAAAAGTGGCCAAAGATTCATATTAAATTTTCAAAAAAGATCAAAAAACCATGAAGAACGGATTACTTGCAGGCCTGATCGGGGTTAGCATCGTACTGAGTGTAGATTCCCTGACCCGTGTTATACTTTCAACATATCTTGGCCAGGAAATCCTGATGTTTTCCTATGCCGGATATCCCGGCCTTGCGTGGCCATTTATACTGACTTTGATAGCGGCCATCGGCAGTTTTTTGGGTGGCACGTTTTCACTTACCTATGCGAAACAGCACAGGATCATTGCTGTTATCTCTTTCTTGATCTTTCTTGGGATTCTCAGATATACCCAGATTCATCTTCTTTATGAAACTGAAGGGCTTTTTTACCCGGTAACAGCTCTCATTTTTTCTCTTATTGCACTGCTCGCGGCCTGGAAAGTTACCTCACGCAAAAGCTCGGCGACAACCGAAGATTTTGAAGATAAAGAGCCGCCTAAGCAGAAGCACCACCGGCCCGAAAATCCCGGTTCATAGCATCCACTTCGTTTACCGGCTGCTGCCTCCATTTGGCAAGCTGTTCAAGAATCTGATGGCGAACTTTGTCCGTAAGCTTTTTCACATCCTCCTGTTTATAGACCGAAGCGTCAACAGGAGGCAGTACCTTCAGCTTAATATCGCGGCTCGGCTCAAACACCCACGACTTTTTGGGAAGGCAGCCCTGTGTGCCATCAATCACCATCGGCAATATTCTTACATTTTTACTGATGGCAAGGTCAAAAGCTCCAAATGAAAAGCGGTTCAGCTTTCCCGTTTTGGATCGGGTTCCTTCAGGAAAGAACATTACCGACACGTTTTGATCCAGCATTTCGGAACAGGCTTTAAACACTCCTGCCTTTTTCACACTGCTTTTTCGGTCAACAGGAATATCTTTTGCCCACCGCAGCATCTGCCCGAGAACCGGAAGGTTAAACAGCTCCTTCTTAGCCACCCATTTCATCTCCCAGGGCAGGTTCGAAATAAGGGGTATATCAGCGTTCGACAAGTGATTGCAAACCATCACAAACGGCTCCCTGTCATCAATATCAAGGTGTCCGGTGATTTCAATCTGCCAGTTTGGATTCAGCCTGGACATATATTTGCCCAGATTTCTGAACATTCGGCCTGTTTTGTAGCGAACAGGGTCTCTGTCGAATAGAGACCTGATAAATAAGAGGGGTACCCAAAAAAGAATCAGTAGAAAAATTCCCGCCCATATTACTATGGATTTTAAATACTGCATAGAAACGGCAACTACTTAAGTTTTGGAAAGAAGCTTTTTATAATTCCCCAGACTCCTTTCGAGGGTTTTCTCGTTCGCTTATTTCGCTCAACGGCTTTTTCAATCACCGGTGGAAGTACAATTTTTTTCTGAGGCTCTTCTTGTTTAGCCTTTTCAGGCTGTCTGCTTTCAGGAGCTTTAGGCTTCTCTTTTGATGGTTTGAATTCCGGGCTGTCGGTTTTGGGGCTGCTTTCAGATTTTTTTACCCGGCCGCTGCTTCCTTTTCTCGACGGGCGTCTGGAGCGATCCTGGTTATTCTGCTCTTCCGGCTTACTATCCGTTTTATCTGATGTTCTCTTTTGATCGGTCTTTGAAGAGCTTTTTCCGCCAGACGGCTTGGATTTTTTCTCGCTCTTCTGCGTTTCCTGCGACCTTTTATCTGGTTCGTTCTGTTTTGAAGAACCTGACGAGAAGCCTTCAGTCCACGAAAACTCTTTTTCACTGGAAAAACTCTGAGGAACATCAATCTGCTTGATCTTATTTCCTTTAATATTCATGATCGTGCGGAAGGTCTTGCTGTCGCGCCGGGTCACAAACGTGATGGCAATGCCGCTCTTGTCATACCGTCCTGTTCGCCCGATTCGGTGCACATAATCGTCAGAATTGTTGGGCACATCATAATTAATGATAATGGAAACACCTTTTATATCGATACCGCGCGCAAGTACATCTGTTGCCACAATAACGGGGACCTTACCATTTTTAAATGCGTTGAGTGCTCTGTTTCTTTCATCCTGCGAGCGGTCGCCATGGATACTTTCTGCCTTAATTCCTTCATTTTTCAGCAGACGCTGCAGCTCATCCGTCCCCTTTTTTGTGGAAGTAAAAATGATGCAGGAGTCCCACTTAAGCTGATCAAATATTCCTTTAACCAGCGGTATTTTCTGATGGCTGAGCAGTGAATACGCACGCTGTTCAACAGACTGGGCAGGTTTTGAACGCTCTATTTCAATCATGTCCGGGTTGGTCATAATTGACGACGCCAGTTTCTTGATTTCGCCGGGCATTGTTGCGGAAAAAAGAAGTGTTTGCCTTTTTTCCGGTATCCATGATATAATTTTTTTCATATCCGGAAGGAAACCCATGTCCAGCATGCGGTCAGCCTCGTCGAGCACGAAATATTCGAGGTTCGAAAAGTCGATGCTCACCACTTTATTCTGGTCGATGAGCCGGCCCGGAGTAGCAACAATAATATCAACCCCGGCCTTCAGTGCCTTTGCCTGTATAGAGAAATCGCTGCCTCCGATAACCGTCGCCGAAGAGATGCCTGCATGGTATCCGATTGCAAAAATCTGTTCGTCAATTTGTGTGGCAAGCTCTCTGGTTGGGCTTAAAATAAGTGCTTTTACACCTTTTCTCTCACTTTTAAGTACCCGCTGCATAATGGGTATTACAAACGCCCCGGTTTTTCCCGTTCCTGTTTGTGCTACTCCTATTAAATCTTTACCCTCTGCAACAATGGGGATGGCTTGTTCCTGGATGGGAGTCGGCTCTTCAAACCGCAGATCCCTTAATCCCGCAAGCAGGGATTCTTCAAAATCGAAATCACTAAACTTCAAATGTGCTCTTTATTTTATTATTATTGATCGCTTTTTAATCATCTTCTTAATATAACAACTTAAATACAAGTAATTTTAAAATATTCTGCTGCCCGGATCGCTTTTTATACGGTTGAAAAAAGGTTACCTTTAAGGCCGAAACGATTTAACTAATACCAAATATTTTATATGAAGAACTACGTTTTTAAACTCATTGCAATCACTTTCGCGGCCGCGCTGATTACCGCTTGTGGTAACTCTTATGAATCAGCTTCCCCGAATATTTCTGATCGTAACGACTCTCTGCACTACAGCTTTGGCTATCTGCAGGGTGCAAATCTTGCAAACCAGGGAATCGATGACGTGGATATGAACAACTATGTTGCCGGATTCATGACGGCTATGGATGAAGAAGATTCATCCGCAATAAACGACGATGACATGCAGGCGCTTATCCAGTCATATTTCCAGGAGCTGCAAATGCGGCAAATGGAAGATCAGGCTGCCGAGGCAGATGTTAATATCGAACAGGGACAGGCTTTCCTGGAAGAGAATCTCCAGAATTCTGACGTAAACGAAACAGAATCCGGCCTGCAGTATCGCGTAATTGAAGAGGGTGACGGCCCCAAGCCTGAGGCAACCGATCAGGTTCAGGTTCATTATGAAGGCTCATTGATTACAGATGAAGTTTTCGACAGCTCTTACGAAAGAGGCGAACCCGTTACGTTCCCGCTTAACCAGGTTATCCCGGGCTGGACCGAGGGTGTACAGCTTATGAGCGTTGGATCTAAATATCAGTTTTTTATTCCAGCTGATCTCGCCTATGGCAACAATCCGCCACAGGGAAGTATCATCAAACCGGGATCGGTTCTCATTTTTGAAGTAGAACTTCTCGATATTGTAGAGTAGATTTAACATACTCCGTAAGCCCATTGACAGTTGTGTCAATGGGCTTTTTTTATATCCAAGTTTTTCAAAATAAATTCCATAATGGACCCACTCGTACATACCATCAAAGTAAGAGAAAAAGCACTGGAGCTTGGGTTCGATATGTGTGGCTTCGCACGGGCAGAACCCCTCGACCGGGAGGCCTTCAGGCTGGAGGAGTGGCTCAATCAAAACCGGCAGGGATCCATGAGCTGGATGGAAAATAATTTTGAAAAGAGGGTCGATCCCACCAAACTCGTTCCCGGCTCAAAAAGCGTGGTAAGCGTAATTGCAAGCTATCGGTTCGAAGAGAATGAACGGCACGACCGGAAGATGAATCAGCCCAAAATAGCCAAATATGCCAGGGGCCGGGATTATCATAAGCTGTTCAAAAACAGGCTGAAAAAGCTGTTCTTCTACACAAAAGATTTGGTGGGAGATATCGACGGCCGTTTTTTCGTAGACTCAGCACCGGTAATGGATAAAGAGTGGGCGCGACGCTCAGGGCTTGGTTGGACCGGTAAAAATGGCAATCTGCTGAATAAAGAGTTCGGTTCCTGGTTCCTCATTGGCGAAATGATTGTGGACATTCCGTTTGTGTATGATGCGCCCCAGACCGACCACTGCGGCTCGTGTACAAAATGTATAGACGCATGCCCAACGGATGCCATCTATGAACCCTATCGGATCGACGCCACCCGGTGTATCTCCTATCTCACAATTGAGCTGAAAGAGAAAATGGATCAGAAGTATGAATCTGCGATTGGTGAGTGGATTTTTGGTTGCGATATTTGCCAGGACGTCTGTCCGTGGAATCGTAAAGCGAACTATGGCCGCTTCGACGATTTAAAACCCCGGGATAAAGTTATACACCGGAAAACGGAGTGGCAGGAAATCGCTGAAGATGAATTCCACAGCGTTTTTGAAGGAAGTGCAGTGCGAAGGGCATCCTGGCCGCTGTTTAAGCATAATGCTGAAATTGCAAAGAAAAATATTGAGAATCTTTAAATGCAGATGATGTCTGCGTCCTTGGGGGTGAAGAGTAAACCGCAGAAACCCTGAGAAACGCAGGGAGGGGCAGGAAACAAGAAGACAATGTATATAAACAGACTCAGCGAAACACTGCGACATACTCAGCGAAACTCAGCGAGAAACCCGTCACTTTAGCAACCATTTCCAGATCACTGAAGCCTTAACTTTGTTATCTATTTTTGCCTTTACACTTCAAATGATCGTCCTGAACTACAACCCTCACGTCACTCCGCGTCCTTGGCGATGAAGAGTAAACCGCACACAACGCAAAGCAACGCTGTGGGTGCTCAACTTTTTCAAATTTTCTGCTTGCTAATATCAACCTCAGTTCGATTATAAACAAGGGCAAAATTTACTGAGGCTGTCCAAAAAGATGGTTTTGATTTATGGGGCCTTAATGATTAAAGTTTGCTTCGTGAACCTTTGAGTCTTTGTGACTTCGTGGCAATAAACTGGAGGTCTTTACCACGAGGACACGAGGTCGCGATGCAACACGAGGAACTCTTACTACAACTATATATAAGTAAAATAAATAATTTAAATTGAACTATGGGTAAGCATACTTTTTGGACAGCCTCTTGGGGACGATTATGGTACTTTGATCAGGGATTGGAATTAAAAAATTGACTGCCTGATTTTTTTTAACCACCTCCGTTGGGGAAAAAGGAGGGGACATTTATGACTCCAAAAAGCCCATTATTAATCGAACTCAGGTTATCAGCTCAGCGAAACTCCGCGAGTTAATCAGCAAGAATCAGCAAGAATCTGCAAGAGATAATCTCTGATCAGGAGAGCCAGATCAGCAGCGCGAGTACACAAACCAGCGTAACCCAGAGCGCAAGCGCACGCTTATTAATTTTCTTCGCTTTTTCCGCTTTGTACCAGGTTCTGGGCTTCACTCCCTGCAGAATAAATGTAGCTACCGCGGCAAGATTTACACAGATAACGTTCGTGGTGACCAGAAGAATAGCGTAGTAGGCAAGATCAAATTTCATCTCCCCTACCAGAAGTCCCGCAGTTACCAAAGGCGGCAGCAGGGCAACAGCCACCATCACCCCGATTACTGCTGCCGACATCCCTATGGTATAGGCGAGTACACCCGCCGCGCCCGATGCCAGGGCCAATGCGATATCTGAAAGATGCACCTCGGTCCGGCTGGCAATCTGGTAAACACTTTCATCCACGCTCATCAGAAAACCAAGAATAACCGATATCAGAAAAGCCACACCGATGCCCGCAAAATTCGTTTTTATAGACCGTACGAGCAGCTTGTTATCTCCAAGCGTAGTTGAAAGGGCCAGGCCCACATTGGGCCCAAGCAGCGGCGCAATCACCATTGCACCAATAACCACAGCCGTATTATCCCGGAGCACCCCCAGCGCCGCAACAACGGTGGACAACGAAACCATGGCGATGTAAATGCCGGAAAGCTCTACACTATCTGAAATCTGGTTGTACAGTTCTTCCCGGCTTACCCTTGCCCCCTGCAGCGGCTTTTCCCAGGGGTCAGACTCCCCGTTTTCTTCCTCAGATTCCCCGTTCTTATCCTCTTCCTCTTCATCATCATCCATTCTGGGCAGTGTTGCTTCAACTGCGAGTAACAAAAGCCGAAATCCCTCTCTCTCGCCAATAATTTGTTCAGCTTTATCCAGAAAGTTTTCTGTTTTATTGGCATCAACAAGGGCTTTTAATATGTAGGCGTCTTTAGATTCATCATTCCAGTAGTGATGCACCGATTCATCCTCCAGAAGCTCTGTGAACTCATCTTTGTGTTCACAGGGTACTACAACTTCGATCTTTCTAAGCGGCATAGCTGTCTATTACAGGTTCATTTATACTCTGAAATATAGGCTCCCTTTAAATGAACGGAAAGTAACAGGCAAAACTACTTTTATGAAACGGATAAACCCTAAAGTTCAGGCAGATATATGTTTATCTGCTTTTCTTTGAGCCGATATAGAATGCCAGATAATCGAAATAAACAGATTAAAATAGAGACCAAAAGCGGCCGCAATGGCTATCCCGGCAGGAACCGGATTGAGTGAAATCAGGAATATTGCGACCACCAACAAACCAACCCCCTGTTTAAAATAAAACTGAACCGGCAATTGAAGTGTTATTTCCCCGTTCCCCTGCTGACTGGAAAAGTACCTGTATATTTGATACAACCTCCGGCTAAACAGAATAGCTGCGAAGGCAATCATGATGATGACTGCATTTATATCTTGTTATTTTATTTAAAATCAACCTACTCTAGTGTCATGTCATATGTGAAATGTCGGTAAAAAGTAGTATCTTGAAAGAAACTGCTATGATTACCTACAAAGTCACCTTAACCCAATCTGAACGCGACCAACTGGAAGCGATT
>Ga0081527_100399_pt1 | contig 23688 bp, 27 predicted proteins | sample HotLakmasection5_FD_70992 | JGI IMG/M metagenome (GOLD analysis project Ga0081527, IMG submission 70992) | Hypersaline microbial mat communities from Hot Lake, Washington, USA - Section #5 (SPADES assembly) (version 2) | ecosystem: Environmental > Aquatic > Non-marine Saline and Alkaline >... | reverse complement strand
AAAGTTTTTACGCCTAAAAATTTTAAAAAAATCTATATTTAACAAGTGCGCAGGCGTAGCCTGCGCCACCTATAGGGTGGTTGTGGGTGGGGATTATTTTGAAAATTTTAAGTAAGAATTTTTTGTTGCTCCCTTAATATCTAAAGATGCCTGAAAATTTCAGGCATCTTTTTGGTTATACCAAAAAGTTAAATATTATTGTGCTCTTAAAAAGAAATCAAGACTGTTAGTGGTTTTAAAAAGTTTCCATTAAATACTTTTGCAAAATTTTAAAAAACCTGTATAAAAAAGCGGTGGCTTTGCCACCGCCACCTCCAGGAAAGGGTGGGTGGGCAAGGTTTTTTAAAATTTATCCATTTTGTTCATTTCTGAATAAAATTTCTTATTTATCGTTTATTTTTTTAGAACAATACCTGAAAGAGTTAGTTTTCTTAAAGCCGGGCATGAATGAGACCATGCTCCCGCTTAAACCAGGCATGAATGAGACCATGCTCCCGCTTGTAGGTCATACAAGGTTGTGTATATAAAACGAAGATTATATAAAATAAGAAAAATTTACTTATTTTTTTGTTAAAATTTTGTTAGAGAGAAAAATAAGGTTTATGAAATGGATAAACTTACAGTTCTGATATTTCCCGCAATAACTTTCGTCATAATAACAGCAGGTGTTGTTATGTTTGAGTTGGGGAAATACCTGCATAGCGTATTATAGACCAATGGGAGAAAATAATGTTTAAGCAACCTGAACAAAAAGCAGATATCGGCGTTTTCGGTGGTTCCGGATTTTATAAATTTATTGATATAGTAGAAGAAATTAATATTGAAACTCCATATGGTTCACCCAGTGACAAAGTTTTGCTGGGGAAACTCGGAGATAAAAAAGTGGCCTTTCTTCCAAGACATGACAGAAACCATACAATTCCGCCTCATAAAATTAACTACAGGGCTAATGTATGGGCAATGAAAGCTCTTGGGGTTTCCAGATTAATCAGTCCCTGCGCAGCAGGAAGCCTGCAGAAGCATGTTGAGCCGGGAAGTTTTGTGATTTGCGATCAGTTTGTGAACTGGACAAATGGAAGAGCAGACACATTTTATGACGGACCTATCGCTACACACGTAAGCCCAGCTGATCCGTACTGTTCGGAGTTAAGAACTCTTGCGGCGAAAACAGCCAAAGATGTTGGAATTAAGGTACATGAAACAGGAACAGTAGTAGTTATTCAGGGACCAAGGTTCAGCACCAAGGCAGAATCCAAATTTTTCACAGCACAGGGCTGGGAAGTAATCAACATGACACAGTATCCGGAGGTATTTCTTGCCCGTGAACTTGAGATGTGTACACTTAATATATCACTTATTACTGACTATGATGCGGGGTTGGTAGGTGATGTTGAGCCTGTGAGCCACTCAGAGGTAATCAAAGTGTTCACGCAAAATAATGAAAAATTAAGGAATTTATTATTCGCACTTATTGAACAGATTCCCGATGAAAGGCCGAATTGCGGATGTTCAAATATACTTGCACATTCCCGTATATAAAAACCAGAGGAGAAAATAACATTGACTTTATATCATGCAGTTGCTCAATTATTTCAGATAATATGGCTAATATTCCTTTTAAGGATTTTATTAAGCTGGTTCCCGAATGTTGACTGGTATAAACAGCCGTTTAAGTTTATAAACGATTTTACAGAACCGGTTTTTGCTCCTTTTAGAAAAATGATTCCGTCAATGGGCGGAATTGATTTTTCCCCGATAATTGTGTTTATTTTTTTGGGAATAGCACAGGATATTATTTTAAGGGTGATTTACGCTATTTCAGTATAGAAATTTTTTTGATAGCAGAAAGACACTGGTTTTTCCAGTGTCTTTTATGTTTACAGAAATCGTGCAGCAAATCTTAAAAGGTCTTTAAAGCAGCTGATAAGGAACAAATAAAAAGCTTTTACGTTTAAAATTTTTCAAAAAATCTATATTTAACAAGTACGCAGGCTACGCCTGCGCCACCTATAGGGTGGTTGTGGGTGGGGATTATTTTGAAAATTTTAAGTAAGAATTTTTTGTTGCTCCCTTACAAAACATATCTTCAGGAATATAAAGTCAAAAATATTTATTTCACAGAAATTTTTAAAAATTGTATGATTTCTGTTATTTATTAATTTGTTTAATCACCCAAATGTGGAATACTTAAAATTTTTCTTTTTAAAAATAATGCGAATAACTCTTTTTAAATATTAAAGAGGAGTAAATTTGGAGGAGAGTTATCGCTATTATGAAGAGAAAAACCGGATTCATCCTGTTATTACTTTTGATACTTATTTATATTCCGCATTTGAAAGCTGAAGAAAATACTATAAATGTAGAGAAGTTCCGAAAAAAGCTGGAAGAGGTTAATTCCTATTCTTCAGCTGATAAAAACGTGAAAAAAGCTTATGTGGAAACTTTTTCCAATAGATACGTTATCACTCCGGGTGATACACTTAACATTTCTGTTCTGGGAGAATCAGAATTAAACCGGAATGAAGTACTGGTGAAATGCGACGGATATATAAACGTACATCCAATAGGAGAAGTAAAAGTTGCGGGATTTAATATTGATGAGGTCAGGGAAATCCTGGCGGGCAGGTTAAGCACATATTTTGTTGATCCTGTAGTTACAGTGAATATAGATAGGGCTCATGTTCCTAAAATTTATATCTATGGAGCAGTACAGGAACCCGGCCTGTATCACCACCGCTATGAGGCCGGAGCCCATTCTGATGCGGGAACACCCCCAACGATTGCGAGTGTAATAGCAAATGCAGGAGGGATAGATTATGATGCTGATCTGGAAAACGTACAGGTTATAGACAGGGAAACCGGTCAGAAAAGGAGATATAACCTGCTTAAACTTATAAAAAGCGGTGACCCAAGCCAGGATGCCTACCTGAGCTCAGGTGACACAGTATTTATACCAACAAAACCGCACGGTATCCAACTGTCTGATAATGATTTCCTGCTTGTTTCCGGCTCTTCGATAGCCCCTGATGAATTCCCGGTAAGGGTAAGAGGAGCTGTGCAAAAACCCGGTGTGCATCTCCTGAACACGAGAAGCCCCGGACTTAATACTGCCCTGGCAGCTTCTCAGGGGTTTACTTTTAACGCAAAGACGGACGCTGTTAAAATACATCGGTTAACTCCCACCGGCAGCCTTTCGACGATAATCGCTGATCCGTCTAAATATGATATTGTCCTGAGGCCAAATGACATAATAGATGTTTATGACAAGAGAACAAGCCTTACTGGTAAAAGTTTTGACTTCTGTAAGAATACCTTCGGAACTGCAGGGGGCTTTGGTTCAGCATTCAACCAGATATATTTTATGTTTGACCCGGTGAGAGAGCACGATATTAACTTGAAATAGAGAATTTAGAAAAAGATAGGAGATAGAACAGTGAAATTCCCCGGTTCGGAAAAAATGTTTTTGCTTTTAAAAAGAAATTCCAGATTAATATTTATAAGTATAATAGCAGGCCTGGTTATCGGTATTTTGTATTCCCTGTTTATTTTTAAACCGGTTTATAAGTCAGAGGCAACTTTATTGATCAATAATTCAGACAATATTTTAAGGCAAACCTCTTATTCGGAAAAGGTAGATAAGGAAAAAACGAAATTTATCCATACTCATTTAAAGCTGTTAAGCCTTGATCAGCTGGCTCAAAAGACGTGGAAAGAATTAAAATCAAAATATAAGCTGAGTTTAGACGATAAAAATGGTCTTCGGCGTGTAAAGTCTTCAATTAAGCTTAATAATCCTGAGAATACCGATATAATAACACTTACTGCATATTGGAATAATCCGGAAATTGTTCAGGACCTGGCAAATATTTCTGCTTTAGCTTATATGGAGTTAAACGGTGATATTAATAAAAACGCAATATCCGGAGAGCTTCAGGCAGTCAAAAAAAAGATTGAACAAACACAAAAAGAGCTTTTAGCAGTTAGAACTAAAATAAAAGAATTCCAAAAAGCCAACTCTTCAATAGACTTTACGCAGGAAATCGAAAGTCTTAACGAGAGGATAATGAAGCTGGAAGACAAAAAACAGGAATTAAAGCTGGTTGCAGCAACAGAAATATATAAAATAACCTCAATAAGCAGGAACCTTGGTTTAGAAGAGGAAAATATAAAAAACATGGCTTCTGCAGGGTTTAACAGGAGTTTTACAAACCTTGTTTCAAAACTGGATGAGCTTCAGGACGAACTGGCAGGTCTATCTACAAAATATACTGAGCTTCATCCCAATATAAAGGATATTAAATCCAGGATCGAAAGGGTTGAAAGCCAGATTCAGGAACAGATTAAATTAAGTTTTGGAAATAATATTAAAACCAGTAATTCACTGGTTTTAGATCCCGTAAAAGCAGGTATGGCAGAGGTTCTGGTAAGCAGTAAAGAAAAATACAATGGGCTGAATAACCAAATTCAAAATGTAACAAAGCTTTTAAATGATTTAAAACAAAAAAGGGCTGAAATTCCTGAACAGCAATTTGTTCTTACAAGCTATAAGCATCAGGAAGAAGCACTGGAGAGTATAATAAATAATTTAAAGACCAGAGAAGCAGGGCTTGAGGTTATTGCAGCAGGAAGACCCGGAAATGTAAATATAGTAGATTTTTCTACAATCCCAATATCCGCATCTTTTCCGGGAAAATTCCAGGTTGTTCTTTTATTTACAATATTTTTCGGTATGCTGGCTTCTATAATTGTTTTACTTAAAGACTTTTTAAAGAACAGCTATTCTAATATAGAGGCTGTGGAAAGAGATTTAAACACTCCTGTTCTGGGCGTTATACCCTGGCTTGATAAAGATCTTTATGAAGAGCCGGAAATAATGTTTACACTTGATGAATCTACTTCTTTTTATTCACTGGCATACCAGAAAGCCGTGCTGGGCATAAGGATAAAAGGGGATGCTTCCGGTAAAAAAGCTCTGGCTTTTACGTCTTCGGAGTCTTCTAAAAACAAATCAACAATAATTATGAATCTGGCTTATAGCCTGAGTAGAACCGGCCAATCCGCAATTGTGGTTGATGCGGATTTTAGGACACCTTCAATAGGAAAGGAATTTGGTTTTGAAACCAGCTCTAAATATAGTCTTGCAGAACTTTTAGGGGTAATCAGAAAAGACTTGCAGGATGGAAATGACTTTAATTCCGAAAAAATTAACCTCTGTGTCCGCTCTATACCTAATGTTGAAAACTTTTCGATAATCCCAAACAGCGGAAATATACCTGATCCGGCTGAATATCTGTATTCAGATGCTTTTGATTGCCTGATCAAAAAATTAAAAGAGAAATATAACTGGGTATTCGTGGATGTACCTCCGGCAATAGCTGTTCCTGATGCGTTTATAGCAGGAAGGTATGTAGACGGGATAGTCCTGATAACAGGACTTGATACTAACAAATCCATCTTGCGAAAAGTATACAGGCAGTTTGAGAATTATAATATTAACGTTTTCGGTGTAATAGCACGGGAATACCAGACAAGGGAAGTAATTTTTTCCGGTAAATATATCCGCCAGATGCTCTCCCGCCTGATACCCCAGAGCGAGGACGCAATCACTTAAATGCCAGGTAATCCGGTAAAGCTTTTGTTACAGGCTTATTGCTGGTATAATAATTTTGTATGAAGTTTTATAAAAAAACGGGAGTCGGAAAAAGTCAATGAAACTAACGGTTCTGGGAGCAGGCAGCTGGGGATTAAGTTTAACCTGGCTTTTAACGGATAATTTTAAAGAAATTACTTTATGGTCAAGAAAAGAAGACCTGTCAGATGAGCTGCTTCACACTAAATCAGTGAAATTTCCAGTAGAAGTCCAGCTTAATAACAGAGTATACATTACATCTGACCTTCAGGAAGCCATAAAAGATGCGGAAATAATTATTATAGCTGTTACTACATCTGCTGTAAGATCTGTATACCAACGTTTAAGAGATGCCGGGATCAATAAAAACCAGATAATGGTCAATGTATCCAAAGGTCTTGAACTACCGGGATTATACAGGATGAGCGAAGTTGCAGCGCAGGAACTGCCGGAAAATAAGTTTGCGGTACTTTCAGGACCTACACTTGCTGCGGAAGTCCTTAAAGGCTTACCTACGGCTGCATCAATTGCCTGTGAAGATATGAAAATAGCGAATTTCCTCCAGGAAAAGCTTACTGTTTCAGACAAGTTCAGGTTATACAGTAATACAGATGTGGCAGGGGTTGAACTTGGCGGAAGCTTGAAAAACGTTATAGCCATAGCTTCCGGGTTTGTTGAGGCTATGGAACTCGGCGATAATACAAGGGGAACCCTGCTTAGCCGTGGACTGGCTGAGATTGTAAGGATAAGTGTAGCTCTTGGGGCAAATCCAAGCACGATTTACGGACTATCCGGGGTCGGAGATTTATTTGCTACCTGCAGTAGTCCCCTTAGTAGGAACTACAGAGTAGGCTATATGCTAGGTCAGGGGAAAAAACTCGATGATATCCTTGCGGAGATAGGCACTGTGGCGGAAGGAGTCAAGACATCAAAAGCTGTGCTTGAATTATCAGAAAGCCTGGGCATTGAAACTCCGCTATCAGCTGCTGTATATGAGGCCGTATATACTGAAATCACTCCTGAGCAAATTGTTTCAAAGCTTATGTCTCGAAAACTTAAGCCGGAAGACTCATATAAGCTTCAGAGCAGTTAGCTGTTTCCGGGTAAAAAAATTGACAAAACAGATAAAAAAATTGACAATTTGTTGAAAAAGGATTGAAAAAAGTTGAAAAAAGTTGATAAAAGTTGATAAAATGACCGCTGAATTAATAAAAACAATAAAAGGGTTTCCAAAAAAGATTTTAATAATTCTAATTTCCCTGTTGATTTTGGTAACAGTCTCATGGTTTATGCTTTTAAAGGATATTTTGGCTGATATTGAAACAATAACTTATGATTGGCGGTCAAAACTATCCACAGAGCAGAATGCTCTAGGAATTTCGTTTTCTCATCACGACAGGGACATTGTGCTGCTGGTTGCAAACGATGATAGCACAAAGATCCTGGAGAATTATCCTGAAATCAATCCGGGAAGATGGCCCTGGTCACGTGAAATATGGGGTGATGTGGTTAATTTTATCCAGAAGGGAAACCCCAAATCAATTGTTTTTGACCTGAAATTCGAGGGCTATCAGGGAGAATCCGAAGCTGATACCCTTTCAGACAGGCATTTTGCTGAATCCATAAAAGGAAGGAACGTGGTAATAGCCGCAGCCTTATCACATCCCAGAAATTCAGATAAAGTCGGGGAAATCCTGGGTATGCTTGATGAACAGCTGAAAAAGCAGGGTAAAAGTATTAATAATGCCACTAATGAAGCGGTTGACGGTTACCTGTCAAACTTATACAGCCTTGTATACAAGAGAAGTTCCCTGCCGGAAAAGTTCGCTATTGAGCCTGATTACAACTATTATCAGGGGCTGGCATACGGAAATACCAATCACCGAAAGTTTCTTGACCATATAACTTTTTATGAAAAGAGTTCAATATATGATGAACTCGCTCAAAACGCAGGTTATATGGGTGTTATTAACCTTCAACAGAGTGATAATGTGGTATTCAGAAATCATGTTCCCTTGTACAGGCTGGTACATGCTGACGGAACATCGTATCTTCCTTCCCTGCCCCTTGCAGGAATGCTTTCTGCTATACCTGAAAACGAAAAAAGCCCTGTAAGGGTTATGAGAAATAAAATAATCATAGGACCACGCCACATACCGCTTAATAATCAGGGAAGCCTTCTTCTTAACTGGCATGGGCCGGGCGGGACTTATGAAAACATTCCGATAGCAAGGGTGATACTTAGTTCTGCTTTTGAAAAGGAAAGGATTGAAGCCATAAGAGAGTATGATTTAATACCTCCAGATTATTTTAAAAATAAAATTGTCGTTATAGGGCAGACTTCAGCAGGTACAGATATCCACCCAACACCTATGTCCTCGGTTTATCCGGGACCGGAAATCATAGTTACCGCTATAGATAATCTTTTAAATGATGCTGATACTACAAACCCGGACAGGAGAAAGTTTATACAAAAATCATCCGTTACAATAGATATATTATTAACTCTCGTGCTTTGTCTTGTCATCGGGTATACAATGGTAAAGCTGAAATCCAATGCCCTGAAAGTTCAGGCCTTTGCGCTGGTGGTACTTGCCTTTGTTTTGACAGCTATTTTCTTCTTTGTGCATCCGCAAATAAGAATATGGCTAAATATGACCTATCCGCTGATTTTCATGTTTTTAACCGGAATAAGTTCTTATGCCTATGTAACTTACCTGGAAAACAAGGAGCGAAAGCAGGTAGAGCTTATGTTCGGAAAGTTTGTATCCCCGCAAATTCTTAACAAGCTGCTTACTGAAAAGAAAGAAATATCCCAGGAAGGCCAGAGAAAGGTTATGACCGTACTTTTCTCAGATATCAGGGGCTTCACCACTATGTCTGAGCAGACCCCAGCTGATGAAGTTATTGCTATACTTAACGAATACATAACAGAAATGGTGGAAATCATCCTGAGTTATAACGGCACACTGGATAAATATATTGGTGATGCAATAATGGCTTTTTATAATGACCCGGTGGAAATGGAAGACCACGCTTTAAGAGGGGTGTTGACCGCTCTGGGAATGAAAAATCGTCTTGTGGAACTGAATAGAAACTGGCGGGAACAGGGCAAATCTGAGCTTAATATAGGTATAGGGGTTAATACAGGGGAAATGATTGTAGGGCATATGGGTTCACACCGGCTGGTTGACTATACGGTAATCGGGGACAATGTTAACCTGACATCAAGAATTGAAAGCCTTACTAAAGAGTATGGAGTAAACATTCTAATCAGTGAATCAACTTATGAACAGGTTATGGATAAGGTTGAAATCCGGTTTGTTGATGAAGTCACGGTAAAAGGCAAGAAAAATGCAGTGAAAATATATGAGGTTATTGACCTTAAGCCGGAGCATAAGGAACTTGCCGTTTCTCTGACTGTGAAAACAGATTAGATATTTTGGCAGAGACTCCGCTTTATTTATTTTCAAGAATCGTTTGAGTATCTTTCAATATAGGATTTTCCTTTATTTTAGCCTTCCAGGTGTTGATCCCCTCATCCGGCAGGAACATTTCAACACCATCTATATAACATTCACCAAAATTACTCAATTCTTCCTCAATTTCCCGGTTTTTGTCCTTATCTTTTGACTTGAACCCCTCTTTATAATAAAAACCTACCGGTGAATTATCCCATTCTGTAAAAGATTTGGCGTTTAACTCCACCCTGCCCCCGCAATCGGCTAAAAGACTGGTTTCAACTGCTGTTTGAATAAGTGATTCCCCGATCCCTATATGTTCATCACAAAAGGAAATTAACCTGTTTATGTAAATTACAGGTTTATCACCCGCCTTTTTTTTGCTCAACGACATGTAACCTCTTAACTTATCATCCATAGAGCGGAGCAGGTAATCCTGATAAACTATTCCGTCCACTTCAAATTTATAGCTGGTAAGGTTAAACGATTTTTTTTGATTTTTTTCTTTGTCTTCAAGGGTTACTCCCCCAGCAAAGTTTTCTTTTAACCTGCAAAGATTATTTCTCCAGAGTATAAAATCCCGCCAGTCCTCTCTAAACTTAACACTATGTTTTGCGGTATTAATTTTTCCAAGATGATTGTTTATGCACGTTGGTTTTATATTTTTGATTAAAAGGGGGGGTGGTTTTTTTTCCGGCATTTCCGGCATTACGGTATCAAGGATAAATCCGGCACAAAAAACGGGGCTTAACGAAGGGTTATTTACCCCTTCCTGTATTCCGGCATTATTGCCGGTTTTTTTTACCGGTTTTTGGACTAAAGAATAATTTGGGCTACTGTTATACGGTTTTACTGCGATTAACATATAAATATCTTTTTATTTTTATTTTTTATGTGCGTCTATACGGTTACATTCTGCTCTTTCTTGTTCTCCACGTACTTTAAACATGGGATATTCTTCAGCAGATCCGGGGTTTTTCTTATCTTTGTTATTCCCTCCCCTGGTTTTATTAGTTGCCATAAAAGATAGGTTGTAAGTTCCGGAAATATTCATGTTTTTCTCCTTTTTGTATTAAACTATTCACCTGTACAAAACAGCTGAATGAAAAAAATTTACTCCCAAACATTAAGAAAATTAAGTTTTTCTTATATTTGTGAATATTTTGTTTTTTGTATGTTTTTATATATATAGAATATATTATTAAAAAAATTTACTTAGCATTTTTGCAAAAAACAAGTAAAATAATCTATGTACCTAAAAACCTGCTGAAGGAAGCTTGTTAAAAATGGTTGAAAAAGATAAAAAAGATAAAGTAACCTACGTGGACTTTAAATCAACCCCGCCCAGAAATGAGCGGAAAGAAACCGTGCACAACCCCCTGCATACCAACCCGCTGGTTGATAAGCTGTTCCGGCTTGTGCATACAAAGCTGTCCAAAGGTAAGGAAGATTACAGGTCATATACGGAATTTAAACCGGACGATTTATAAATTATAGTTTATGAAGGAAAGAAGGGGAATTTAAAGGTGTCGAATATAGATCCTTATTTAAGCTATCTGGAAATTGGCGAGCTTTACCAGAAGGTCGGCGAGTATGAAAAAGCAAAACAGGCTTATGAAAAACTCATAGACAGCCCGGAACTTGCGTCTATCGGATGGGTTAACATTGCAAAAATAGAAACAGCCAGGGGCAGGCTGCAAACAGCTAAAAGCTATTATCAGCAGGCAGTCAACTCTGATCCTGAGAGTTATGAAATTATGTATAATTACGCAAACTTCCTGCTGGATATAAACGATTTTGAAGAAGCCATAGAATATTATGATAAAGCTCTTTTAAAAGAGCCCAGTCTTGCTCTTGCTCAATACAACAAGGGTGTGGCTTATACAAAAATGGAAAAATACGATGAGGCGTTGGAAGCATATAAAAAAGTGCTTAAAATCAACCCGGATGATGCGGTTTGCCTGCTGGATATCGGTGCGATTTATCTTGAAAAGGGCCAGCCTGCTGAGTCTTCAAAATACCTGCAAAAGTACCTGGAGCTTAACCCTACAGGCAGTAAAGCGTATGAAATGCTTGCAGAGTGCTTTAAGATGACAGGCCAGCCGGATATTGCCCTTACGTTTTTAAGAAAAGCGTTTGAGTTTAACCCGGATAACCTTGTATTGCTCTATAAGCTGGGTGATTTATACCTGGAAAACGGCCAGCCCGCAGAGGCAAAACATGTTTTTGACCTTGCGCTGGAGTCCAATTCCGTAGATGCGATCCTGATTTATAAAAGAGCGTGTTCCTATGCTTCCCTTGGTGAAAAGGAAAGAGCTTTTAAGGAGCTGGGGATTGCAATGCAGTTTAACCCGCTTATAAAAGAAGTGGCTGTAAAGGACAAGTGTTTTGAACCTTATCTGGAAGATGAAAATTTCCAGAAAATAATCAACTCCAGAAGGCGTCCTATTTAGTTATTAGGCTAATTGGAAAGCATTTCATGTAGTTTTTTGCGTTGGAGAAGGGTAAGCACGTTTCTTTTGCGCAAAAAATTCTCCATAGCATAGTTCCTGAGCTTTTGCTGGTTTATAAGAATCCTCTGCTGAACACTTTTAATCTCTGCATCTAATGCAAAAGGATTGCTCAGAAGGTATCTTAGTTTTTGCTTATCCTGCATTATCTGTGCCGTAAAGCTTTCTCTTGTTTTTTGCCAGTTTAAATCCAGCATATTTATTCTTGCCTGTTGGGCCTGGGACAGGTTCAGGCATTCCCATCTTATAGCAGGGAACTTCGTTTCCTGAGATGTATGGGCATAACACTCGGTTTGAAGCATAAATACCGAGATAAACAGCGCTATAAAGAATAATTTTGTGTATTTATTCTCCATACAGCAGTGAAATAACCTCCTTCGGCGGGGATTTGTCAAGTTCTGACAGGATATAGTCCTCTGCTTTCACGTACATTGGCCTTTCCTGCCTGATAAACCTTGTTCTATCGATATTCACCTCAGCAGGCTCCCCGGAATTAAACTGGAATACTGAAAACCAGCTTAGCACCGCCACAAAAATCAGGGCGGCAGCAGAAGTCAAAATTTTTGTCCTGTTCTTTTGCTGCCTTATCCTTTCAGTTATTTCTATATGTACTTTGTACCCTGGTATAGAAGTATCGTTATTAAAAGCATTTTCAAGGTAATTTCTGGTTAAATCCCTGGTCCTCTTCATTTTTTCATACTGGTTTCTGCAAAATTTACAGTTGAGAATATGTTCCAGGGTATCTATGGTTTGGTTTTTTTCAAGTTCACCGTCAATAAATGCGGAAAGATTTGCTTTCACGTTTAAACATTTTTGAATTTCCTCGGGTAACAATCCCCGGGGAATTATAGCCTCATCAGGATTTTCTTCTGCCTGATAAGCTTTCTTTACGGAAAAAGAGAGCTGCTTTATATTTTCCAGCTCCTGCCTGCATTCAGAACACTTTTCAATGTGTATTTCCACAGCATTTTTTTCCTGGTCGCATAATTCCATATCAAAATATGGGGAAAGCAGGTTTTTGATTTCATCACAAGTCAAAAATTCATTCATTTGTGCCTCTTTCGTGACTTAAATAAGGTTTAATTTCATCTTGAAGCCGTGCCCGGGCTCTTGATAGCCTTGATTTAACCGTACCTACGCTGGTTTTGGTCGTTTCCGCTATTTCTTCATAAGTTAAGCCTTGTAATTCTCTTAAGACGATAACAACGCGAAACTGTTCCGGTAAATTTTCAATTGCTTCTTTTATTTTCTTGTCCAGCTCACCCCCCAGCGACCTTTCCTCGGGAATTTTTTCTGTATCCGCAATATTAATAGCAGGCGGGCTTTCGCCTGACTCCATATTCAAAAATGGAGCGTCTATAGAGATTGTGTTCAGTCGTCGGGTTTTTCGTCTGAGTTCGTCATAAAAAAGGTTTGTGATTATCTGGTTTAGCCAGAACTTAAATGTGGAAGGTTTTTTAAGGTTTTTTATGGCCTTTGCCATCCGGAAAAGCACTTCCTGGGCTATGTCTGGAATATCCGTCCTGTTGGGATCAAGGTGATAAAGGGTGTTGTATACTATTTTTTCGTTTCTTTTGATTAGCTCTTCAAGAGCAAACCTGTCGTCCTGCTGAGCTTTTTCGATTAGCTCAGCAAGTTCCATGCCTTTATAGATGTCCCTTGGTTTTTTTTTCAAGCAGACCTCTAACCCCCGAATTTAGCATGATTCAAGCTTAAAACAGGATTTTGAATCTTTTGTCCTGAAAGCATTTTAATTTGTTATTTTCAACTTATACAGGCACAGTACAGCTAAAAATACAGGGTAATATTATCGGAGAAAGCTAGAACTTTTTAGTAATTTTTATTTGCTGGCCTTAGTGTTGATTTCAGAAAATATTTGTTAATGCTCTAAAAAAATAAACGATAAATAAGAAATTTTATTCAGAAATGAACAAAACGAATAAATTTTAAAAAACCTGTATAAAAAAACTGACCAACTGGTCAGCTTTTTTAACTTTTATAATGATTTTTAAAATCCGGTTTTGTTCAACTTATTCCTTAATTCCCGGAACCTTGTGATATCTTCCTGGACTTTTACGGATTCTTTGAAAATAACCTGGGATACAGGGTGAACCATAAGAATAAAATCAATATGAACTTTCAAAAAGTCATATTTTTTAGGCGGGCCGCCTGCTTTTTTGGTAATTTCCGCATCTGTTACCGCAAGAAACCTTTTTTCCTTATCATTTAAGAGGTCAGTTAACTCTCTGTTCGTGCTGGTATACTTGGATACGTGAACATTACCCTTGATTTCGTGGTCAACTGTTGTTATAAGGACTTCTATAGGTATTGTATCGACTACTTTCTTGGTCATATTCGGCTAAACCCTTTTAAATAAATTTAAAACTAACTGTTATTATTATAATAATATAGTATAATACAAAACTTGCTCTTTATGTTAAAAAATTTAGTTGTTTAAACTTTTTATACTGGTATTTACAATTCTTAATTTTAGTCTATTTTTAACTTGACGTAAAGTTTTAAAGTTGTATTTTAAGATCACTTGAATAAAATCTACCGTCAAAGGGCAAACCATCAATTTTAAAATTTTTGACGGTTATTAAAAATACCCCTCCTTAAATAATCCCGGCTTTAATATAATATTTTGGTCGGGAATAATTTTTAGAAAATAATTATAAAAGATTGTAATGAATAAAAACAGAAAGTCACCATATTTTGAAAATGTTAATTCTGTAATAGAAAAACTTACCGCTGAGCTTGGGCTGGAAAAAGGGCTTAAAATAAGCTCTGCGGCTAAATTTTGGCCAAATATTGTAGGGCCTCGTTTTGAAAAAACTTCTAAGATTTATTCTATTCAGGAAAGCCGGGGGTTTGACACCGTGCTTGTTGCGGTTAATTCTTCTGCTGTAGCGCAGGAACTGACTTTTTACAAGAAGGATATTCTGGTAAAGCTGCGGAAGCTGGGAGAAAATTTTGGCTTTAATATAAAAGAAATTAATTTTTCCACAAAGTATTGGAAAGAAGAAGAAAAACAGAAAATTAAAGAAGATAAACAATTTTCTGAAGAGGAATTAGACCAAATAAAAATTCCTGAAAATGTAATCTATTCAATAAAGACGTCTTTGGAAGAAAAGAGCCTGCTGGCTGAGGAGCAAAAGGAAAGGGTTTTTAATACTATTATAAAAGACCTTAAGATCAGGTTATGGATGAAAAACAATAATTATCCGATATGCAGGGAATGCGGAATTCCAATGTCATGTACCAATTCAGAACAAAAATTATGTCCTTCGTGCAGGTATAAATAGAATTATTTTTTGTTTAACAGGTTATCAAAATTTATTGGTTTTAATGAACAAAAATAAACAAAAACAGCTGCCGGTAATAAATGCAATAATAATCTTCCCAGAGAAGTATTTATATGCCACGTTAAATTATTCGGGCTGATTATATATACAGCAAAATACCCTGCAAGCACGGTTACAAGTATAGAAAAACAAATTTTAAGCCCGGTTTTATAGTTTTTTTCTATTTTAATCCCATTGATAAACGGAAATGCAACAAGAAGCAGGGATACGTATTTATAAATAATGTCTTCAACAGCAAAATTAAAAAACTTTCTGGCGGTTAACAAATACCTGGAAGGATCAAAAATCTTTGAAAAGAGTGTGGAAACCCCTCTTTGATTGGCAAAAATGTCTGTTTCAGGGGCTAAAAATATCTTAAAATAAGCAATAACAATAAGAATGGGTGCGGCTCCGGATAAATAACTAAAAAAATCTTTTTTGACCAGATGAAATTCTCTTTTTTTAACAAAAATTATAAACCTGTAAAAAATAACGCAGAGCAGGAATAAAATTCCTTCGTTCTTGCACCAGGCAGCCAGAGCGGAAGTTATGCCTATCAGGGGCAGGAAGTTATTTTTTTCTTTATCCGAAGATTCCAGGTAAAGCAGGATTATCGTCGCTAAAACATAGAAACTAAGGGGAATATCAGCTATTTGGTGAGTCCCTTTTACGATAAAAAATGGTGTGCTTGCCAGTATTATTCCGCCTACTATGGATTGTAACCTGTTTTTAGAAATGTTTAAAGAAGAAAATAAACTTCCTGTTGTTATTAAAATAAAAGTAAAGCTGGTTAACATAGGGGAAAGAATGCTTTCCTGTCCGGCATAAGTCCAGTTTTTAGCCACAAAGACCGGTAGGAGAAGAGGATAATCTATATGTTCGATAGTAATGTTTTTTTTAAAAAGGTCCAGCCAGTGAAAATTTTCTGAAAGAAAAAAGAACCTGGCTTTTCCGTTCCAGATAGCAAAGGCATCAGTTTCGCCGTAAGGCATATTAAAACTGATAAAAATAAACAATAGCAGCCCGGTGAAGATGGAAATGCCAAAAAGAACAAGAAATATATAGGATATACTGTTGCTTAAACCGGATTGCGTTTGCTTTTTCCCGTGAATAAATTGTTTTTGGGATGGGGTTCTTTTTATAAACACCAGAAAAGCTAAAATTATGGCTGTTATACATTCAAAAACCGGGTAATAATAAAGGTCTCCGGCCATATTTAGCCATATAAACGCAAATAAAGAGGATATTCCCATCCCTGCACCTATTGAGAAAAAAATTTTTAATGACTTTAAATTTTTGTTTAAAAAATCAGGATTAAACAATGATATCCAGAGATAACCTATTATTGAGGATATTAGAAATGAACCGAAAATTTTTAAAATCATTTATTTTTCCCTTTTAAATAAAACTACCCCGTTACTGGAAAACAAAATGGGCTTTAAACCTCGTTTCTCTCTTAAATTTTGAAGACCCCGCCTGTCAGGATGCCGTTGAAAATTCCCGATTACAAATTTTGTATCTTTATCCTGTTTTTCAACAATAATAGGTAGCAGAAAATACCTCATATATAAATACTGGTTATATGCATCTTTTTTGTTCTTGTTTTTTTCTGCAATATAGCCCACCACTGTATAATCAGGGATGTATTTTTTAAGAAATTTAAACCTTTCAGCGTATAAATCGAGAGGATGCCAGATTAACTCCTGTTTTCCATAAAGTGCGTTAAAAACAAACAGATTTTTTTTCAAAAACTTCATGGGACGTATTAAAACCAGAGAAACCAGTAAAACCAATATAAATAGCTTTAAAAAGTCATTTTTTAAAATTTTACGCAATGAGTTAACTGAAATCACTTGCCTTTACCTTGTGCAACCAGCGGCTGAATTTATGATTATCAAAACTGAGCGCAAATTCATACAGGGAATCCAGGAGAACCCTGCCGGAATCTGATCTGGCAACTATTAAAAAAAGCCCCCGTTTGTTTTTCAGTATGGCCAGTTCTTTTTGGATAACCCGGTCCACGTTGTCTTCCGGCTCTTTTATGATTTTTTCCCTGAGCCATTTAGAGAGCGCTATTACAGCAGGTACATCAGCGTTAAAATTTTGAAGATATTTTGAAAATGCTTTTAAAATCATAGTTAAATAATTTGAACAAAAGCCGAAAAATGGCTATATATTCCCCTTTCCAAGGATTGGACCAATTAAAAAATAATAAATATTGTAGTGTATTTTAATTTTATTATATATAATTTTAAATGATATATCAGTAAAAGATTTGATGACAAATTTTTGAAAGGACAGAAAATGGCACAGCAAACCCAACAAAAAGATTTAAAAGGCACAAAGACAGAACATAACTTAATGGCGGCTTTTGCAGGTGAATCCCAGGCAAGGAACAGATACACATATTACGCAAGTGTAGCCAAAAAAGAAGGTTATGAGCAAATAGCGGCGATTTTTACAGAAACGGCAGATAATGAAAAAGAACATGCTAAAAGATTTTTTAAATTTATTGTATCCAATGAAGATAATATGATTGAGATCAATGCAAGCTATCCGGCAGTGTACGGCAATACAATGGAAAACTTAAAAGCCGCAGCCAATGGAGAAAACGAAGAGTGGACAGATTTATACCCGACATTTGCGCAGGTTGCGGAAGATGAAGGGTTTAAGGATGTAGCAATTGCTTTCAGAAAGATAGCTGAAGTTGAAAAAAGACATGAAGCCAGATATTTAAAACTTCTCGAGAATGTACAAAACCAGAAAGTGTTTAAAAAGGACGCTCCTCTGGAGTGGAAATGCAGAAACTGCGGATATATCCATCAGGGAGACGCTTCCCCGCAGGTCTGCCCGGCATGTGTTCATCCACAGGCATTTTTCGAGGTTCACTGCGAAAATTACTAGACAGAAATTTTACAAAAAAACTCCGGACTGTTTAAAGTCCGGGGTTTTTTGTTTATTATAGTGTTCTAAAAATATAAACGATAAATAAGAAATTTTATTCAGAAACTATAAAACGGATAAATTTTAAAAAACCTGTATAAAAAAAGCGGTGGCTTTGCCACCGCCATCTCCAGGGGAGGGTGGGCGGGCAAGGTTTTTTAAAATTTTGCAAAAGTATTTAACGGAAACTTATTAAAACCACTTACTACCGATTTCAATAAGTAATCTTAAAATAAAAGATGCCGGAGTTGATATAACTTCTGAAGATACTACTACAACGCAGGATGGCAGCCATCTTGTAATTGAGGCAGAAACCGGCAGTGCCTCATGCGATACGGAAACCGGAAATATGATTATAAACCCTGCTAATGGAAAACCTGTCCAAATCAATCTTACAGAAGATCTGGAAAAAACACATCGACAATAGCCTGAATTAACCTAAATAATTCCCAAGAATTCGCTTTACATATTGCTGTGTTTCCTTAAACGGAGGAACCCCTCCGTATTTATCCACGTTATGCGACCCTGCGTTATAAGCTGCCAGCGCAAGGATTACGTTTCCATTATATTTATCAAGCATTTTTTTCAGGTATCTTACTCCGCCTTCCACATTCTGTTTAGGGCTGAATGGGTTCAAAACCCCCACTTCTTTTGCAGTTTGCGGCATAAGCTGCATTAATCCTTTTGCCCCGGCTGAGGAAACAGCGTTGGGATTAAAGTCGGATTCCTGTTTTATAACAGCCATTACCAGCTTTTCGTCAATTTTATATCTTTCTGAAACACCCTGTACCAGTTTGCTTATCTCCGCCCGGGTAACTTTCGGGGGTTCTGCGACCTTGTACTTTGGCGGGGTTGCGGGCTGTTGTTTTAAAACTTCTGAAAACTTTTGGGTTTCCTCGGTTTTTTCAGCATCAGGAGGAGCAATAAGCTTTGTTTTTTCCGTAATCAATGTTTCTATCTGCGCAACACGTTTTTGCGCAGATGTAAAGCTGGCGCTGTTAAGCATTTTTTGTATAGAACTGCTGAACATTTTCCCTGTACCTCTCTCAATAACAGAGATCGGAATAAATTATAAGAAAATTTAGAAAAAAGAAAATATTTCCTTCAAATGAAGGGGATAAACTTTTGTAAATTCTTTTGTCTGAAAAATAAATAAATGTTTTTTAGTATCATTGGAGTTATTAAGAGATATTAGTGTCTTAATAAGTTTCCGTTAAATATTTTTGCAAAATTTTCAAAAACCTTGCCCACCCACCTGCTTCCCTAATCGGTATGCGTGAGCAAAGAGCGACGTTTTCTTAAAGTCAGGGCTTTGCCCGGCTTGCAAGAATATAATCTCATTCATGCCCGGCTTAAGCGGGAGTATAGCCTCATTCATGCCCGGCTTGACCGGGAGCATAGTCTCATTTATGCCCGATTTTAAGAAAACTAAATCATTTAGGTATAAAAACTATTTAAGGAAGAAGCTCGGTCATTCTATCATAAGTTTCCGGCCTTCTGTCCCTATAAAACTGCCATTGTTTCCTGGTTTCAGTTATTAAATCCAAATCCAGATCAGATATAATAAGCTCTTCCTGATCTTCAGAACCCTTTGCAAGAAATTCTCCCTTAGGGTTTACAAAATAACTTGTGCCATAATACCGGCCCGAATTGAATTTTTCCGTTCCAACCCTGTTAATAGCTCCTACATAATACATATTTGCTACAGCATGCGCAGGTTGCTCAAGTTCCCACAGGTATCTTGACAAACTGTCAACAGTAGCTGAAGGGTTAAAAACAACTTCTGCTCCTGCAAGCCCCAACAGCCTTGCTCCTTCCGGGAAATGCCTGTCATAACATGTATATACCCCGATTTTGCAGTATGCCGTATCAAAAACCGGATAGCCCAGGTTTCCAGGCTTAAAATAAAATTTTTCCCAGAACCCCTCGAGGTGAGGGATATGATTTTTCCTGTAAATTCCTTTTACTTCACCATTAACGTCTATTACAGCAGTTGTATTATAATATATTCCTCTTTGTAACTCTTCAAAAATCGGGACAACAAGCACTACATTATATTTTTTTGCCACGTCCCGCATTGTATTTATTGTTTCACCGGAAATCTGCTCAGCCCATTCAAACCATTTATTATCCTGCTCAGCCGGGAAATATGGAGAATAAAACAGTTCCTGCATTGCAAAGACCTGCACATTATCCTTAACACCCTTTTCTATAAAAGAAACGGTTTTATCAATATTTTCTCTTTTTGTATTACAGGCTTTTGTCTGGATTAAACCTGCTTTTACTAGTGTCATTTCAGTATATTCCTTTCTTAAAGCTGCTGGTTTTCTTCAATTTTTTGTACTTCGATAATTGCTTCTTCCAGGTTTCTGAGAGTATTACCTATTTCATAAGGACAAAATTTATTTTTATCCATTAATTCCTCTTCAACTTCGAGGATAAGCTGGTTTGCCCGTATTAATTTATCAACTGCCGTGCTCATTCTATTTATACCTCAATTATTAATCACCGGGACTATATAACTAAAGAGAGCATGCTAATTTTAGCCTGCCCTCTTTTTATAAGACTTATAAAAATTTTATACAGCGTAAACGCTTACCTGAGTTCTGTCTCTTCTGTTTTTTTCAAATTTTACTGTTCCGTCAATAAGGGCGAATAGAGTGTCATCTCCCCCGATACCAACATTATTTCCGGGATGAAACTTTGTGCCTCTTTGTCTTATAAGTATATTTCCGGCATTAACAATCTGTCCGCCGAATTTTTTAACGCCAAGTCTCTTGGAATGACTTTCCCGTCCGTTTTTTGAGGAACCTACACCTTTCTTATGTGCCATTAGGATTCACCACCTTCTTATTTCTTTAAACAATCTATGATGCTGCTTTTGATGTTTTGGTTTCCGGGAGGACAATGCTTTCAACCATTACTCTTGTGAACGGTTGTCTGTGTCCGTTTTTCCTGCGGTAACCTTTTTTGCGCTTCATTTTGTAAACCAGGATTTTTTTGTCCCGGTCATTTTTAAGGACTTTCCCTTTTATTTTAGCACCTTCTAAATAAGGTTGTCCTACTTTTGAGTTTTTTCCGTCAACTAACATTAAAACTTTATCAAGCTCAACAGAATCGCCTTCCTGGGCGTCAAGCAGCTCTATATCCACATACTGGCCTTCTGCTACTTTATACTGTTTTCCGCCTGTTTCGACTATTGCAATCATTTTACGGCCATTCCTCTGTTATTTTTTCATTAATTAATCCTACGCTATTTGCGCGTATTTAAATATAACAGCCTGAAAAAACCATGTCAATTTTTGTTTTTAACTTACCTGATGTATTTATAAAATTTTCACAGATTGAAGATAATAAAAGTTAATAAATACAAAAATCCCGGACATTTTTTTTATTCAGGAGATTTATATATTCAGTAACCAAAAAGTAAAGGGGTAATATCATGCAAGTAAGTAATGTAATGACATTTAAGTCCGGAAGAAATCCAGAACCGCCAGCTCTTCCTAAAGAAAATCCGTTTAAGAATTCAGACCCCGGAATAATAGGACAACAAGCACTTGAAGCTTATGCGGAAAAATTAGAAGAACAACATAGAAAAATTGTAAGAGAAAAAGCTAATGATGTATGCGGTGGAGTAATTTTTGGAGGGCCTTTTGGATTGCCTGAGGGCTTTGATGATAGCCTGGAAAAATTAAAGGCCCGGTATGTAAAATACCTGGCTACCAATCCTAATAAAACTGACGCCTGGAGAAAGATAGGAAACGAGATAAAAAACGGATAACCTTTTAAAGTTAATGCTTTTTCTGTTTTCATGTAATATTTTTATTAATGAAACAACTTATCCTATATAAATGAAAGAAACCATATTAAAAACAGGAACAGGCAAAATACTATCAAAAATTTCCGAATATTTTGAACTGATAAAGTTTGAGCATACAATCTTTGCATTGCCCTTTGCCCTGTCAGGTATGTTACTTGCAAGCCCTGAGAGTTTCCCGAAATTAATGACAGTTATCTGGGTCTTGCTGGCAATGGTGGGAGGAAGAACTGCGGCAATGTCTTTAAATCGAGCAATTGACGCAGAAATTGACAGAAAAAATCCTCGAACTTCAAATCGGGCAATTCCTGCTGGCAGGATAAAAAAAGGGTCTGCTCTTATTTTGGCATTTCTTGCCTTCGGACTGCTGATTTTTGCCACCTGGCAGCTGCCCCTGATATGTATACAACTCCTGCCCCTGGCAATACTTATTCTTGGACTGTATTCCTATACCAAAAGATTTACTTATCTTTCCCATTTTGTTCTTGGCGGAGCGCTGGGTGCTGCTGCTGCCGGAGGATGGCTTGCTGTCAGCGGGGAAATAACTTTCCCTGTAATTTTATGGGGATTAGCGATAGTATTCTGGGTTGCCGGGTTTGATGTGATTTATGCCCTGCAGGATATTGACTTTGACAGGGAACATAATTTATTCAGTATTCCGGCGTGGCTCGGTGTGGGAAGAAGCCTCCTGCTGTCACGGATGTTTCACCTGATTACCGTAGTTTTTCTTATTGTTCTTGGCATAATGATAAAAACAGGATTATACTACTGGATAGGAATAATTTTCGCTTCACTACTTTTGACATATGAACATTCATTATTGAAAGAGAACGACCTAACGAAATTAAACATGGCGTTTTTCAATATTAACGGTTATATAAGCATAGGAATTTTCTTTTTTATACTGCTGGATAAACTATTCGGGACTTAAAAACCATAAAATGAACGTAATAACTAAAACAAGAAACATATATAACAGAACATACCTTAAAAAAGGACTGGAAAAACTTTTTGAGAATGCTGTCAAATGGTTTGAAACACTCGGTTATATCGGAATGACCTTTTTTAACTCTTTAAAATGTCTTTTTAAAGGCGATCTTGAGATGCCGAAATTTCTGGAACAGTCCGCAAGATTTGGAGTTGATTCCCTGCCCATAAGTCTTCTTATGGTAAGTATTACCGGAATGATAATTGCTATACAGGTTTCGCTGGAAATGGTAAAGCAGGGAGCGGGCGATTATGTTGGCATGCTGGTTTCTGTATCCATAGTACGTGAATTGGGACCTGTTATCGGAAGTTTTGCGGTAATATCGCTGGTTGGTTCTTCTATGGCAGCAGAAATCTCCACCATGAAAGTAACGGACCAGATCGATGCAATGAAAGTTCTGGGCGTAAACCCCATAAATTACCTTATAGCACCACGGATTTTTGCAGGATTTTTTATAATGCCTTTTGTTATTATACTTGCAAACTTTCTTGGTATTCTGGGCGGCATGTTTATGAGTAAAATGGTTGCGGAACTTAATACGGTAACTTATATAAACTCCGTCTGGCAGGGACTGGATGTAAAAGATATATTATCCAGTATTGTAAAAGCATTTGTTTTTGGCGGAATAATTTCTCTTTGCAGTACATCAATAGGTTATAAAGCAAAGGGCGGGGCTATAGACGTGGGAATAGCCACTACAAGAGCGGTTGTATGGGCATTTGTTATGATCCTGTTTGCTGATTACTTTATATCATGGCTGTTCTTTAGCCAGGAAAGTATTGTATAAAAATTTATTTTACCAAAATAGTAAAATAGCCCAAAAATTTTTCTGATAAATATTATGGGACAGAAGATAAATCCCAAAATTATTTGTTATTTTTATGAATACTAAAGGAGCAACAAAAAATTCTTACTTAAAATTTTCAAAATAATCCCCACCCACAACCGCCCTATAGGTGGCGCAGGCGTAGCCTGCGCACTTGTTAAATATAGATT
>Ga0081527_100398_pt1 | contig 23777 bp, 23 predicted proteins | sample HotLakmasection5_FD_70992 | JGI IMG/M metagenome (GOLD analysis project Ga0081527, IMG submission 70992) | Hypersaline microbial mat communities from Hot Lake, Washington, USA - Section #5 (SPADES assembly) (version 2) | ecosystem: Environmental > Aquatic > Non-marine Saline and Alkaline >... | reverse complement strand
CGAGAGCGATTGTAGCCATTGCGATTGTCTGCTAACTGCTGCTGGTTGTGTTGAAATTGCTGCCAGGAGATATACCCTTCATGATGCTCGTGGATGACAATGGGCCATACCTCACGCTTGTAGTCCTCGGTATAGTTGCTCTTGCGTCCCATTTGCTCCTCCTGATCTTCGTTTGTTGTACAATCTCTCGGAGCATCTGTTACTCTATTTTACCGGGGGTAGACCAGTGTTGACACTGTGTCTGACGCAGAAGTAAATACTGGTGATGGTCGTAAGGCAGCACCCAGGTGCCGTTGGGAATGATGGCGGACACGCGGAGATCACCACGCCGCTCGAAGCGTACCGGCGGTGTGAAGGGCACATCACGCAGCGGCTTCCAGCCGACGAGACGCGCACGCGGATAGAGGCGCTCTTCGGGGGGAGTGTCTTACACGACACAGATCACGCCGTCGGGGTGGAGTGCCATGTGTGCCCGGCTGACATGCACACCGCAGCGCGTGCCCGTGAAGGGTTCACGAGTGACTTTGACCAGCAGCACCGGCTGCCAGTCCAGAGCAGCATTGGGCATAAGAATTCTCCTGGATTGAGGCTATATTAAGTCGTTATATCGAAACACAATTGCCTATAAAAAGATCTGTCGGTGAAAATAGGACAAAGTTAGATAGTGAGGAGATGGTATTTTGGCTGATACAAAGTATGTGGTGAACGTTGAGGGCGCGATTGTTCGTGGCAATAAATATCTTATGATCGTCCGCGGACGTGGAGAAGCACATGCAGGCGGAACTCTCTCATTTGTGGGTGGCAAGGTCGATACTACACAGAATTTCGATCATATTCTAGAAGAAACACTGCGACGCGAAATTATGGAAGAGGTGGGAGTACAAGTATCAGAAATGGCATATGTACAGAGTAGTCATTTCATTGCTGACGATGATGATCTGGTGGTTGATATTATATTTCTCTGTAAATATGACACAGGGGAAGCGCAAATTGTAGACGTTGAGGAGGTCGAAAAAATTCTATGGCTCAGTTCTTCCGAGGTTATGAACCATGCCTTGTGTCCACCTTGGACTAAGTCAGGAATGCAGCGCGTTGAATTATTACGTCAACAACTGAATTGGTAACTTTATAGAATTGCACGGCAGAAAGTGTTTCTTGCGGGAGTAATTCCGGCTTCACGTCAGACAGCCAGAGATCCTTCCTGAAGCTGTACTAGTGCAACCTCAACAGAGATAATTGGAATAGAGGTTGTTGGGTTCACTACGGTAATAAATGCAGAGCCTGTCACGCAGTATTTGCGGTGTGAGTTGGTCTGTACCCGGCTCAAGCACGGCCCGCTTGCCATGTAACCAGCGTGGCTCAATCGGGTTCAGCCAGGGACTTTTCTTGGGCAACAGCCAGACCAACAAGCGCACATCGCCTGTCTGTTTGGCTTGCCGGTTGTGAGCGCGTATCCAGCAACGAACTTGCTTGCTCTTGTGCCAACTGGCATGATCCCAGATCACAATGACCACTCGCTTGTTCTCAGCCCGACCGATGTCCAGCAACTGCGGCAAAAACAGCAAGGTGTTGGCACTATTGGGCTGGCCAGGGCAGAAGGCCAGATGCATCTGCCGGGTATCGTCGCGTACGGCGCCATAGCAAGCCAGCGCTTTGTCGGTTTCGTTTCGGGCTGGCTCACGCTCGACTAACCGGATGCCGCCCCAATCATGGGCGTTAGGTTGAGCAAAGCGGCTGAACCAGCACTCATCCTGCCACCACAGCAGAATGTCTGGGCGACAACGTGCCCAGGTCACTAACGCATCCCGATGTTTTTTTGATCGGGTAAGCCGCATCGCTGCTCTGCATCCGCTTGCGTGCCCGTTTCCAGTTGATCCCGGCACGCTGCAAGGCATCGCGCATTGTCTCGTAGCTAACCTGGGTCTCGGTCAGCCCTTCCTGATGACAAACGGCGGCCAGACGCTCCAGTGACCACAGGCTATGCTCCTGCCCATAAGCGCGTGGAGATGACGCCACGATGTCGGGCAACTGCGCCAGCGCTTCGGCACTGAAGCTAAACCTGGCACTGTGGGGACGATTTGATTTCTCGCGCAGGCAAACCAAACCTTCCTCATGAAAGGCATGGATGGTCGCTCGCACTGTCTCGTCACTGCAATGCAGCTGCTCGGCGATGGCTTGTGCCTTCAGCCTTTTGGCGCTACTCAGCAATATCTGGCAGCGACGCACGGTGAAGCCTGAATTTGAACGCAGCCCGGTTTCAAGGGCTTGTGTTTCTTCTGGTGTGAGTGCTCGTACATAGAGTGCTTTCATTCTCTCAATATAACCCATCGCTACTGATTATTACAGGCTACTCTGTTGAGATTGCACTAGCTTCAAGAACTGCTCACTGCAAGCCCGTTACGACAATGTCCCACATGACGCCGCCTTCATAAAGCAGAATCCTGCCCGCCAAGCTCGATATAGACTTCATGGCGGCTGCCATCATTTTGCAGAACTAGGTGATCTTCAGAAACGACGTGACCATCGAGCTTGATCTGGACAACGCCCCCATTAACGCCCTGTGGATTATGGACATGAATATCGTAGGCTGTTTCACCCTCCCAATAGATAACCTTGTATCCTGGCCAATCTTCAGGAATACAGGGGGCGAATTCCAGTCGATTGCCTCTACGCTTGAGGCCCAATAACCGCTCAATACCCAGACGGTACATCCAACTTGCCGAGCCAGTATACCAGGTCCATCCACCTCGCCCGGTATATGGCGCAACACTGTAGATGTCAGCAGCCACTACGTAGGGTTCGACTCTGTATTTTTCGAGTTTTTCGGTGGTGTCACCATGCAAAATCGGATTCAACAATTGAAACAGTTCACCTGCCGTGTTGCCCTGACCTAATTCAGCAAAGGCCCACACTGCCCAGATAGCAGCATGCGTGTATTGACCGCCGTTTTCGCGGATACCCGGTGGATAGCTCTTGATATAACCGGGGTCATTAGCGGTCTTATCAAAAGGTGGGGTGAACAAAAGCAAAAGCTGATCTTCAGGGCGAACCAGATGCTCTGCAACGGCAGACATCGCTTCTGACGACCGCAAGGGATCAGCTGCTTTTGAAAGCGCCGCCCATGATTGAGCAATCGAATCGATCTGGCACTCAAGGCTCTTTGCTGACCCCAACGGAGATCCATCGTCATAAAAGGCACGTCGATACCACTTCCCATCCCAGCTTTCAGCCTCCAAAGCAGCCTTGAGATGATTTGCCTGCTCCTCATAAGCACTGGCTTGTTCGAAATCTGCCCTTTGTTGGCAGATAGGTGCAAAACGTTTCAACAGGGTGTACAGGAACCAACCCAACCAGACGCTTTCACCGAGTCCCCGAATGCCAACACGATTCATCCCATCATTCCAATCGCCTGCTCCCATCAGGGGCAGACCATGAACACCGGCGGTTGAGCCACGTTTAATGGCACGCAGACAGTGTTCATACAGCGGAAAGGCTTCGGCTGTGGTTTCGTACTGACCATACCGTTCTTCTTCGTCCGGCTTCAATGCGTCGCCGCGAAGGAACGGAATACTCTCATCCAGGATCGCTTCATCTCCGGTTACTTCTACGTAATGAGCAACCACAAATGGCAACCAGAGCAGATCGTCTGAGCAGCGCGTCTTTACGCCGCGTCCTGACGGTGGGTGCCACCAATGCAGCACATCGCCGGCCTCAAACTGATGCTGTGCCGCACGAAGAATATGGTCACGAGCGATCTCCGGTGCGGCCCATAGCAGCGCCATCACATCCTGCAACTGGTCGCGGAATCCGAAGGCTCCGCTGGATTGATAAAATCCTGAGCGGCCCCAGATGCGGCAGGAAAGCGTCTGATAGAGCAGCCAACGGTTTAGCATGATGTTCATCGCCGGATCAGGGGTCTGGACGCTAATTGTCCCTAAAGTTCGATCCCAGAACTCGGTGACAGCTTGCCGTGCGGCCTCAACCTGGTCGGGATACTGATTACCCTGGATAAGCTGTAAGGCATGTTCCCGGTTATGTCCTTCGCCCAACAGAAAGAATACTTCTTCGCTTCCACCGACAGGCAGGTCAACGTGAAGCTGAATAACCGCACAGGGATCGAGACCAGGCTCAACGGTGCTTGCCAGCCCGATGCGACTCAGTGCGGCAGGGTGACTCAGATCACCCATACGCCCCAGAAATTCAGCGCGATCGGTGGTTAAGCCATGCGGGGCCTTGCTCGCCGCCAGGAAGGCAACACGCTCCCCGAACTCGGTATTGTAGCTGTTGCGTGCCAGCAGGGCTTTGCTGTTATGGTCATATTCCGGGACAATATAAGTCTGTGAAGTACTCCGGCTAACCCCAAGCACCCATTCCGCATAGTAAGTGACCGTCACGCGGCGCGGACGATTCCAGGTGTTTTCCAAGCGTAACTGAATGATCTTGACAGGCATATCAACAGCCGCGAAAAGCAGTGTCTTCTGCCTGAGTCCCTGACTGTGGTGTTCAAACAGCGAGTATCCTGCACCATGCCGTACCAGATAGGGTTCAGCATCACGGCTGGGCAGCGGCATGGGCGACCAGACCTGAGCTGTTTCCTCATCGCGCAGGTAGAGCGCTTCACCGGGTGTATCAGTGACCGGATCATTACGCCAGGGAGTCAGCCGATTCTCGCTGCTGTTTTCGGCCCAGGTGTACCCGGCTCCCGACTCAGAAACCAGAAAGCCAAACTGCTCGTTGGCGATTACGTTCACCCAGGGAGCCGGCGTCGATTGCCCGGCTTCCAGATAAATCACATACTCCTTACCGTCTGCGCTAAAGCCACCCAAGCCATTGTCAAATTGCAGGTCTGTTGGTCGGGCTAAAGGTGGCGTCGGCTCGATCGCATCCAGGCTTGAAAACGACGGTGTAAAAAGGGGCAAAGAGGACCGATGAATGGAAAGGTGTGGTAATTGTTCGGCAATTGAACCCCTCTGTCCATCCAGGATGACCCGTGCAGCCGTTTCGAGTAAGGTTCGATTCTCTGGCTGCATCTGGTCGGCATTGACTACAAAAATGCCACCGCGCCCGTTTAGCCATGAGCTGCTGTTTGAACGCGCAATCAAACGCTGAATCTGCTCCTGAAGTTCCTGAGAATAACTGCTATCCCGGAGATTGAGAATCACCAGATCAATATTTATCTGGTGTTCGCGCCAGTAAGTGTGAGTACGCAGCGCTTCCAGCACAAGTGGCAGCTCTACAACATCACGAATGCGAACAAGCAACACGGGGACATCGCCGGAAATCCCATATGCCCACAGGTCAGATTGCCCTTTGACATTGGCGCTGATCACGTCTCCTGAAGCCCGTAAGCCCGCATGAGGATAAAGCAGGAGCGAGAGCAGCTGCTCTATCCGCCCTAATTCTGGTGTATCCAAGTCAAGCTGGCGGAGAGCCAAATCACTCTGACGGCGGGCACGCTCAACCGTTCGTTCCAGCATCGTCCAATCCGCATAACGCTCGGCCAACGCCAGAGACTCCGGACGTGATCGGGTTACCAACGTCAAATATGCGATACTTACTCTGCCATACGGTTCCAGTTCGACATCCTGACCAAGCGCCATAATGGGATCAAGCGTGACTCCCAGCGTTTTGGACAGGTTGCCACCTCTATCCAGCGCGACTGGTAATCTGGAGGTGTGTCCTCTACCCAGAAACCGCAGACGGTCGCTTTCATACGCGCCGGTAATCGGAATTTCTGGATTGGTAATCAGTAAATGCCCCAGATAGACCGGTTCTTCATCGGCGCGCAGTCGGCGGTGAAAGAGAAGCATATTGCTTTCGGGTATATATTCACTTTCGATGAACAGTTTATTGAAGGCAGGATGGCGTTCGGCCTGGGATGCAAGCAGCACCTCACCATAACTGGTTACCCGTAATTGTCGCTGCTGGTCGCTGTGGTTGATCAGATTGATCTGCCGGATTTCTACGTCGTCATCTGCTGCTATGGTCACCTGCATGTTCATGGTGATGTCATAATCACGGCGTTGGAACTCGACCTGATGGGGGTAAAACATGACATGCTGATAATCACGCGGGACTGTCGTTGGTTGGTATCCGGCTGACCAAACCTTACCACTTACCTGATCCTGCAAATAAACCCAGAGTCCGCTGGCATCCAGCGTTGTATCGGCTTCCCAGGGGGTCAGGGAAAGACCTTGCCACTGGCTGTAGCCACTGCCAGAGTTGGTAATCATCGTATTAAAGCGACCATTTGACAGTATATGTACCTGCGGCACGGTCGTGCTATCTGGCACCTGCCAGGGAGCGATGTTTATCGGTGTGGATGATTTTATCCGCGCATCAACTGCGATGGGATGGGGGTTTTCGAAAGGCACTTGAGCAGGGATTTTCTCTTGCAGCAGCATGGAAAAACTCTGAACTCGCAGGTCCGTATGAAAGCGCTGAATCATGACATCATTCAGTAGATAATTGGCCAGGGACATTAGAATCATGCCCTGGTGATGTGCCATGTAGGAACGGACAATCGCGTGGTTCTGCCGCAACGGTACACGATAGGGCGTATAGTCAACCGCCTCATAAAATCCGAAAAGCCCTCGCATATTTATCTGGTCAAGTTGATCCATATTCTGGCGTACTGCCTGTGGGCGCAGTCTGAGTGCGAGCAGCGAAGCATAAGGCGTGATGACTAAATCCTCAGTCAAGCCGCGCTTAAGCCCTAATTCCGGCACGCCAAAAGCATGATATTGATAGGTCAAACTGCTGTCAAAAGTATAGTAGGACGACTCAGATATGCCCCAGGGCACGTTCTTTAATTGTCCATACGCAATCTGATTGTCAACTGCCGCACGGCAACTTTGCGCAAGAAAAGTCTGCTCGTAACTTTTCATGAAGAGGGTTGGCATCAGGTATTCAAACATCGTGCCACTCCACGAGAGGAGTGTGAGGGAATTACCGACCCGCGTAACCGGTCGACCTAAATGCAACCAGTGACTCGGTGGAACCTCACGCTTGGCAATCGCCAGAAAACTGGCGAGACGCGCTTCAGACGCCAGTAAATCGTAGAAGTTGTCATCCAGTTTATCGCCCGTGACGTTGTAGCCAATGTGAAACACCTTGCGCTGGCCGTTGAACAGGAAACCGAAATCCATCGCCCGAAAGTAGGTTTCGGCGCTGGCTGCAAGTGCCTGATAATCGAGCACCAGAGTAACAGCCTGCCCATGCGTCCTGTTCAGGCTTTCCTCTAGTTGGGTACACCAGAGCTGTGCTTCTTGCAGGTGTGGATCTGAAGTGTCATTCGCCGGTAAGTGAGTTTGCAGATTGCCGACGTTAGCTAATAATGTTTCGCAGATCGCTGGCAGGTCGTCCAGATGTGGAGAAGCAGGGAGCGCAGCTAACAACGCATCCCATGCAGTAGCGATAAGCGGGCAAACATCTGCCTGGACAAACAAGGCCGGCGGTTGGCTGATCGACAGCAGCCACGGCATCAGCAAATCCATATCCCGCTGCATACTGGTCAGGTGATGGCGAAATCGCTCAGAAGTAATCCGTAATGCATTGAGGGTCTCGGCATTGGGCGAAGGTGCCTCTGACTCCAACACCGCAATAATCAGGTCGGAAAGTGTCGCCCAGGCTTCCTGATTCAACCAGATCACGAGCGAGGCCCATTGATCCGGAACTTGTAGAATGGCCTGTATGGTTTGTCGCAGAGAGACCATGTATGTGTGCAAATGCTCCTGGGGCGCATCTGCATGGTGCTCATAAAGCGTATCCAGACTCTCTTCCAGCAGTCCCAGTGTATCCAGTAAGCCATACCAGCGATGAAGGGGTAACACGTCGCTATCGGCAAATGTCAGACAAGCCTGCGTTATCACGATCAAACATCCAGCCAGATTACCGCTGTCCACCGTCGAAACATAGCGTGGCGCCAGCGCGGCCAATGTTTCTGTGTCATACCAATTGAGAAGATGGCCGCGATAATGTTCCAGCCGATTGAGTGTGTCGAAGGTCGCCTGCAAGCGCGCAATCAGATCGAAAGGCCCAATGTATCCCAGATCGTATGCCGTTAATGTCGAGGTGAGCAGCAGGCCGATGTTGGTGGGTGATGTGCGATGGGCAGTGAGACGGGGTGCGTCCTGAAAATGATCCGGTGGCAGCCAGTGATCTTCAGGCCCGACCGTTTGCTCAAAGAAGAGCCATGTCTGCCGGGCGAGGTGGCGCAAAGCGGCTTCCTGATCAACTGGCAACGCAGGTTCGGTGCGTGTATTCGGCAGATTAAGCCAGTAAGCAACCTGGGGCGATATAAACCAAAGCGCCAGGAGCGGCAGGGCAAAGGGAAGCGCTGCTGAGTTTACGATAGCAATCAATACAACGAGCACGGTTGCAAATATTGGAACCGGTAGCATCTCACGCCAGGTGGATTCTGAGCCACGATCAACCCCAAAGTGCTGCGCTGTTTGAGCTGCCGTTGTCCATTGCAGCATACGTGTTCGGGTGATGAACAAGCGCACCAAGGTCGTGCTGATGGCACTCAGCGTTAAGATCGCTTCATAAGGGAGGAAAACCAGTGCCAACAGCCAGCGCAGCGCATCGAGGCGGCGTGAGCGCTGCACATCATCCACTGATTCTGCCGGTCGCTGCCAGCGTATGCCCGTTAACAGTGACATCAGGAACGGGAAGCCCAGTATCAGCGAGGCAGTTAGAGTCCAGAACAGCGGTGAACCAACCTGCCCCAACCACGCCGCTACCAAGAGCGCAAGCAAAGCCGGAGTTACAAGACTGCGCCGCAGGTTGTCGAAGATTTTCCAGCGATCAAGCGCAGAAAAGGTGTTCGGGAGGGCTTCTCCGGATTGATCTGTAGACACACGTGCAAACAACCAGGGCAGCAACTGCCAATCGCCACGTATCCATCGATGCAGGCGGCGAGTATACGCCAGATAGCGAGCAGGATACTCCTCAAACAGCAAAATATCGCTGACGAGTGCGACACGCGCATGAATACCTTCGAAGAGGTCGTGGCTTAGCAGCGTATTGTCAGGAATACGATTGGCCAGACATACCTCAAGAATATCGACATCGTAGATGCCTTTGCCAACATAGCTGCCTTCGCCAAACAAATCCTGATAAACATCTGAGACGGCGCGAGTGTACAGGTCCAAGCCAACATCGCCTGCAAAAATCTGTGTAAAACGCGACTGCTGGACACTTGTAGGCTTGATCTCAATACGTGGTTGCAGAATGGAATAGCCAGCAACTACTTTGCCACTGTTGGGATCGTATTCTGCGCAGTTGAGCGGATGCGCCAGGGTAGCAATCAGTCGCTGGGCGCTGCCTTCTGGCAAAATCGTATCCGCATCCAGGGTGATGACATATTTGATATGTGGCAGAACTCTCAGTTCACCAACCTGCACAGTATAAGAAGTTGCGTCATTCCCTCGAAGCAGATGGTTAAACTCTACGAGCTTACCTCGCTTGCGTTCCCAGCCCATCCAGGTATTCTGAGATTTGTTCCACTGGCGCTGCCGATGAAAGAGATAAAACGGCGGCGAATCCAGCCGATACTTGGCGTTCAGCGCAGAGATTCCGTTCTGCGCATGGCTGATTAAGTCATCGTCCTGGGGCATATGCTGGCTGGGTGCATCGGCATAGTCCGTTAACAAGGCAAAAAACAGCGCGGTGTCGGCATTGCGCAGAAAATGGAGTTCCAACTGTTGTAGTAATGAATCGATCTCGGCAGCATCGCTTAGCAAGGTCGGGATGACCACCATTGTATGGTACTCGGTTGGGATTCCATCCTGAAATTCCAACCGAGGTAGAATATGAGGTGCGACGCTCCTGGTGACGGCCCAATTGACCATGCTGCTCGCAATTGCTGTAGCTGGTAGAAAGGTGAGCAAGCCCACACTAAGAATTTGCAGGATACTATCGCCTGTAGATGTGGCATAGGTGGCAAATGCCAGTGTAAGCAGGGCCGTGATCAACCCCATGCTGACTAAATAGGTGGAAGTGGGTCGGTTGAGCAACCAACGGCGCAGAATACCCCACCCTGATGGGCGATATTGAAACCATGCTTCCAGATCTCGCTGCCCATCGCCGATCAGATAATAACCGACGTGCGCCTGACGTGAGGAGGACTCCGCCTTCTGGCTAAATGCGATCGCCTGCCTGCTGACAGTTTCTTCACTCTGTCTGGTCAGGCGAGCGAGCCGTTCAACCACCTCTCGATAGCTGTTGCGCGTGTCAAAATCCATCGCTGCATAAACACGCGCCGGGTCTAACCGCAGGATTTCATCCACCAGACTGACACGCTCAAAGAAGACCTTCCAATCCTGGGTGGTCAGCAGGCGCAAACTCGTAATGCAGGACCGCACCACACTGTCATCCGTAACGGTAGCTGGTTGCGGCGGTGTGTCAATAGATTGGCTGAGTGCAGTGGTAAGATTGCTCAGAATGCCCAGGCGCAGCATTGTGGGAAAGGCCCACAGCTCTCCCATGGTTAAAGGCACATCATCCTGGAATGCCTGCAAAAAGCGGATAATCTGCTCAATATCAAGTTTATGGCGGCTGTAGGTAATCAGTTCGCTTGCCAGCGCGTAGTTTCGCGGGATGTCCAACCACGATGGGTTCTTAAGTTTTGGCAATTCTCCATGATAACCGGGGGGCAGGTCTTCACGAACCTGACGTATGGCCTGCTGTATCACGAAGAAGTTGTCCAGCAACCACTCTCCCGCATAAGTCAATGGTATTTCTGTCTGAGCGGCACTACTGAAGTGCCGATAGGCATCGGAGATGAGCTTTTCATGTTGTCGCAGTCGATCCAGGAGCAGCGGCTCGCCCGTTGTATGTGCTGCCAGCTCGAACTGCACCGCCAGCCGCCGTGCCAGTTCTTCCAGGCCGACTTCGACTGAAGGTGATTCCTCCGGGCTGCTTAACGTCTCCAGGTCGGTGGTATGGGAAAAAGGCAGATCATGTGTCATTGGTTAGCCGTGTCGGCTGCCTGGTTTCCACGCCTGAGCGCAGAAACTCAGCGGATTCCCATTGCAAATCCTGAACAATTAGTAAGGGTGTGGTGCCATCGGTGATGAATCGATTGGTGACACTTCCGTACGGCCATCTTGTCTCGCCAGAGTAACCATGAGCGCTTAACACGATGAGATCAGTCCCCTCCTGTTCACTTACACGCTGAAGTGTGGCAGCAACATTATCGCTAACGAGCAAGCGGGTTTGCGTGTTGGCAGGCAAATGGGCCTGGATCTGTTCCAGATATTTGCTGCCTTCCTCGCGGTTACGCTCGATAACACGGTTGACCAACTCCATATCTTCCTGACTTAGCGGCATATGACGGGCCATTTCTGGCTTGCTGACGACGTGAACCAGCAAGAGATCAGGTTGGAAAGCCTCAGCAAAAGCCACTGCCGCTGTCAACGCGGTTCCGGCCCTTTGTGATCCGTCTAGAGGAACCATCAGTCTCTGATAACGCATCTCAACAGTAAAGTCAGTGGAAGGCTGACTTGTCCGTATAATCAGCGTGGAAATCCGGACACGCTGGAGAATATGCTGGACGAGGCTGCTCACACCGCCACGATTGATCCTGGTTTCACCATAGCCACTTAAGATCAGCAAATCCGCTTGTGTAGCCTGAGCAAGTTCCACGATTTTCTCAGCAGCATTTCCTTCGAGAAGAATAGTCTGGACGGACAAGTTCTGCTCTTCCAGGCGCGTCTGCATGGTGGCCAGGTACAAATTGGCCGCCGATTTCTTCATGTACCAATCCAGGGGGTCTGCCTGTGGCAGCCGCAGCGACGCCGAGGGTTGCTCCAGGATGTGAGCCAGAGTAATCTGAGCATTAAAGGCTTTGGCGATGGCGATGGCATGCGGCAGCACACACTCCGCGAGGGGTGAATCATCCAGGGGAATTAAAATGTGGTTCAACATAAGTGCCCGTTAGGGAGCCTTTCATTTTACAACAGATGTTGGCGCTGGAATCGATCGATGTCACCGGAGAACAGCCCCTATTGCAGCAAAGCGCCAATGGCCGCCAGAAACCCGGGAATGCTCACCGGTTTTGCTAAGCAGGATTCTGCCCCAAGTTCATAAGCGGTATTTACGGTCAGGCTGTCGCTGCTGCCGGTGGCGACAATAAATGGGATTTTTGCAAATGTGGGGTCGGCTTTGACAGCCTTCAAAACCTCTATGCCGTTCATAACGGGCATATCCACATCGCACACGATAAGATTTGGTCCATGCTGGCGAACCATTTCCAGGCCAATCAGGCCATTTTCAGCCGTCAGGGCTTTGTAATTCTCAAATTCGAGGATTTCCGTCAGGTTTTCCCGATAATCAACGTCGTCGTCAATAACCAGTATCGTATACACTGCTGTTTCTCCCTAAGCACAAAGTGAGCAGGAACAGGGTTATCTGTGGGTGGTGTGGGAGTTCAGCTACTGCCCCTAGAATCAGTATAAGACCTGGCCCAACGCGACACACCCTCCTTTGAGAGGATTTGTCTGTCCTCCTTTAGGATGATTCATTTGCCAATTGCCGGACTTTTTGCCACTATCAAAAAGAGATATTTGCGCGTCGCGCGCATGGGTGAAGGTGGCATACGATGAATGACATACGCGAAGAAATTGAGATTGTTCGAAACTGGCTCAATGAGCTTCAGCAGAGTCCCACGATGGACGACCCATTAGCGCTCAGCGCGGCCAGGGCAACACTCAGCAAGATGGTCGGTCTGACAGAACCCGTCGTCGATCGGGTTGATTCAGAACAGGATATGTCCGAAACGTATGAGGATCTGGAACGACGGGTTCAGGAGCAGACAGCCGTACTGACCCGGGCGACCAACGCCCTGAAGAGCCAGATCACCGAACGAGAAAAGGCGGCGCGAAAGCTGCGAACAGCGTATAACGATTTGGAGACGCACCTTCAAGAGCACATCGCGTATCAGTCCCGGCTGAACCAGCGCCTGCAGGAACAAATTGGCGAACAGATGCGAATCCAGGCACTTGCGCAGCAAGAGCGGGCTTTAACTGAAGCCCTACGCGACACGCTGGCGACGATGAGCAGCACGCTTGATCTGGATAAAATTCTGGATCATATCCTCGATACCGTTAAGCGGGTCACCCCATATGACGGGGCCAATGTCCTGCTGGTGGAGTCCGACCTGGTGCGCGTGGCACTTCACAAAGGCTATGCTGAGATGGGGCTGGAAACCGATTGGTCAAACCAGCGCATTCCCCTTGGGAAACTGGCGATCCTGCAGCAGATGATCGATATGGGAAAGGCGCTGGCGATACCCGATACAAAAACTTCTCCAATGTGGATTGGTTTTCCGGGTGTCGATTGGGTTGGCTCGAATGTGATTGCGCCGATCCGCGCCAATGGCAGGGTGTTGGGCTTTCTGTCGCTTGACAGTGCCACGCCGGGCTACTTCACCGAGACCCATGCCGAGCGCCTGCAAAGCTTCGCAGACCAGGCCGCCATCGCCATCCAGAACGCTCGCCTGCTTGACCGCGCCAAACGCGCCGCGGTCCTGGCCGAGCGGAACCGCCTGGCGAACGAACTGCACGACACCATTTCCCAGACCCTGTGGTCAATAAGCCTGATCTCCGAGCGCCTGCCGGCGATATGGGAACTTGACACCGAGGAAGGACGGCGTGTCCTGAGCACGCTGCACCAACTCGCTCAGAGCGCCCTGGCAGAAATGCGAGCACTGCTGATGGAGCTTCATCCCGCCTCACTCACCGACGCCGAACTGAGTGAACTGATCCGCCAGGCCGCCGAGATCATCACCAACCGGACGGGGTTGAATATATCGGTGCAGGTGGAAGGTGAAGACCCGATCCCGGCAGATGTACATTTCGCGCTCTATCGCGTGGTGCAGGAGGCACTCAACAATATTGTGCTGCACGCTTCGGCCAGCAAGGTTGATATCTATTTCAGCAGCCGGGCGGGGCATGTCGACCTCACTGTGCGGGATGATGGAGTGGGCTTTAACTCGTCAGACATCGCCCCCGGTCGTCTGGGGCTGAGTATTATGAATGATCGCATTCAGAATATCGGCGGAACGATGGAAATAGTCAGCTCAAAGAGTGCGGGGACGCTCATCAAAATCAGTTGGACGGCAGCAGCGGAATAAGAACATGATAAAATAGGACAGACGCAGCCAGATAATCAACAGGGGGAGCGAATGGAAACGCAAACGGCGATACGGATCCTAATCGTCGACGACCATGCCATGCTGCGTAAAGGTCTGGCCGTGTTTCTGATGAGTTATGACGATCTCAAGCTGGTTGGCGAGGCAGTCAACGGCAAAGAAGCCCTGGCAATGTGTGCGGACACACGACCGGATATCGTCTTAATGGATTTACTGATGCCTATCATGGATGGCATTACGGCTACCCGGCTCATCCGCGAGGAATTCCCCGGCACCCAGGTCATCGCCCTCACCAGCTTCGGTGAAGAGCGCCTGATCAAGGATGTCATCAAAGCCGGGGCAATCAGCTACCTGTTCAAGAAAATCGCGGCGGACGACCTCGCCCAAGCCATCCGTGCCGCCCATAATGGAATCTCCACTTATGCGCCCGAAGTAACCGATATCCTTATCGAATCGCTTCAGAAACCGAAATCACTCTTTGAGTCGCTGACCCCGCGCGAACACGAAGTGCTCGTGCTGATGGTGAAAGGGATGGGTAACAATGAGATTGCCGAGACCCTGATGGTCGAACTGTCTACGACAAAATCGCATGTGGGCAACATTCTCTCCAAGCTGGGGGTTGCCAGTCGTGCCGAAGTGATTGCAATGGTCCTGGAAGATAATCTCAATCTAGGAGACTACTATATCGAATAGAGGCGCAATCGTCACTGTGAATGGCCCGCATGAAACAGTCGATTTGCAGCTGCAACAAAGTCATTCCAAAGGATGACAGAAAACTCCTCTCGAAGGATGATGCCTGAAAAAGATTAAAGCCATATACTGATCATAAGCTCCCTATTACGCCTGCGGTGCGATTAAGATCGGGAGATTTGTAAGCCGCTATTCCACCCCCGTTAACTAAGATCAACACAGTCCTGCGGCCAGTCCACGAATTGGCTGACAATGCGCCCTTCTGGTGTACACCGATCTGTTGATTGTGCGATTGCTCCTGGTCCGGTTCCACAGAAAGAGAGACTACGATGAAAACGATTGTCGCTATATACGACGACATTGCTGTAGCGCGGCAGGTGGTCGAAGATCTGGTGGACGCAGATTTCCTGCGCAGTTCCATCAGCCTGATTACGAACGACGCCAATAATCAGTACAGTCATTATCTGGACAAAGACTACACTCCGAGGAAAGACGCTGTTACCAGCATACAGGGTGCAGGCTTTGGCGCGGCGGTCGGTGGTTTGACGGGCGTTATTGTTGGCCTGGCGAGTCTGGTTCCGGGTATTGGCCTGGTGATCGCAGCCGGTCCGATTGCGGCAGGACTGACCGGGATTCTGGCCGGCAGCGTCACTGGCGGTATCATCGGCGCGCTCGTTAAGAGCGGTGTGCCCAAAGACGAATCCCCGTATTACGCTGAAGGCATTCGACGCGGCGGGACGCTGGTCAGCGTTCAGACTTCCGATACCCTGCGTGCAGAGGACATCCTGAATCGTTACGGTTCGACAAATATTCACGAGCGCATCAATCAGTGGCGGCAGGAAGGCTGGACGGGTTTCGAAACACCAGAAGAAGGTAAGGCTACTGGCGATTCGTCCCCGAACACGCTGACAACGGTCACCACAGACACGACAACGACCAGAGTCACGCATAGAACGCGTGCAGGCGAGCCGCTGGCAGTCGCGCCATTGCTGAGCCAGGAACCTCTCCCAGACGACGAAGACACAAGCAAATCATTCCAGGTGGTGGTTTCTGATACCCCAACCGATGACGTGACAATCCCGCACACCCTCATCACGGATGCGCCGATACCTGTCGATATGACTCCCGAAGGCATGACGCCCAGTGAGCCAGATCCGCCGGTGCTTGAGGGAGGCCCACGTCGGATATACGAGTATACAGCCGATGATTTCCAGGTACTCGAAGTCATCGAAGATCATCCCAAAGGATGACACTATAAACCCTCTAAAGAAGGATGTGTAGCCAGGCTAACCATCCTATACTGAATGTAGAGGTAATTTACGAAGCTTTTGGAGATAAGGATAATGGATCAAATGGGATGGTTAGCGTGGTTGATAGTTGGAGCAATTGCTGGCTGGCTGGCCAGCATAGTCATGAAAACGAACAGCCAACAAGGGCTGCTCATGGATATCGTGGTCGGCATAGTCGGCGCTTTTATCGGCGGTTTCCTGTTTGACCAGTTTGGGTCTACGGGCGTAACCGGATTCGATGTCTGGAGCGTCTTTGTCGCCTTCATCGGAGCGGTGGTCCTGTTGGCCCTGATCCGAATGGTGACCGGACGACGGTTGATGCCTCGATAAAGAAAGCTGCCGAACGTGGTTGCGCGGAGTTCGGGGAGTATGGGCGGCAAAACACCCATATTCCCCCGAAAGTAAAACAAGATGAACGATTCGGTAACGGTGAGTTTTGTACCCGAACAGCTTATCACCTGGGTCATTATTGGCCTGATCGCCGGGTTGTTAGCTGGCCTGCTGATTCGGGGGCAAGGGCTGGGGTTTGTTTCAAGTGTGGTGATCGGTTTGTTGGGCGCTCTGTTAGGCGGGTTTCTGTTCACTGTTCTGGGTATTCAGCCCCCATCCGCTTTGAACGGTGGCATTACCCTGGCCTGGGCAGATATGTTCGTCGCATTCATTGGTTCAGTAATCATCCTCTTTATCTTCGGCGGCTTATATCGCCGTCGTCGCCTGCTATAACTTTCCGTCTGACTACATAAGATTGAGGTACCACCTGATGAACGATGACCGTGTCTACTACAGTCACGACGCTGAAGTGCACGCAATGCGCGCCAGAACCGTGCTGACCCTGGGCTTTCTGACGTTTGGCCTGGGAATTGGTGCAATTTTAGCTTTGCTCTTTGCCCCCAGTTCCGGCAAAAAGACCCGTCACGAACTCGCCAAGAGCGTCGAAGATGGATGGAACTCCGGGCGCGATACTATTGAACCGGTCGTGAAGCGACTCGATAAAGAACTCACTGAACTGCGCAAGAATGTTGAAGAACGTCTGAAATAGCCAGTGGCTGTGTTTGTTGCCAGTACCTGATGTGGAACAATAACTATGATACGCTCGTTGGTCATCACACCGAATGCCGAATACTCAGCCAGTGAAAACACCGCTGGTCAGGTTCTTCTGCGCCATAATCTCTCACAGGAGAGCCTCGAAAAGTGCTTTGCTGACGGTGACACCATGTGGATCGATATCTGCGCACCCGAAGATGATGAGATCCACTGGCTGGAGCGTTTGCTGCAACTGTCCGCAACAGTCGTTGATGATCTGCTGCGGGAAGACCGGCGCCCTACCCTGCTGGTATACCCACGCTATCTTTTCCTTTCCCTGTTCCAGCCTCATTCACAAAACAAGGCCATTGTGGGTAAGGAAATTCACTGCATCATCGGCGAACACTTCTATGTAACCGTGTGGCAAAAAGACGCCTCGGCCCTGGAAGAAGCCTACAATCGTGTGGTCCAGAATCCAGAGTTATGGCATCGAGGGGTGGCCTATTTTCTCTACCTCACCGCACAGCATACCATCGACACCTATTATCCTCTGCTCGATCACATCAACGACCAATTACACGCGCTGGAAGAAAAATTCCTGAATGACAGGGACGATAAACAGGCTCAGAAGTCTGTATATCGCATCAAACAGCATCTGATACGACTCCGGCAGATGATCGCCCCGCAACGCGAAGTACTCTCAAACCTGATGGGTGAAACACGCATCTCAGAAAACAGTGACATTCGAGACCTGTTTCGCCATCTCTACGAGCGACTGCTGGGCATCTATGATGTGATTGACTCACAGCGCGACCTGACCAGTAGTGTGCTGGAAGTGGTCGGCAACCAACATTCTCGCCAGATTGGTGAGGCAGTAAACCGTCTCACCATCATTTCACTGGTATTTCTGCCTTTTACGTTCTTCCTGGGACTGTTTGACGCGGGTTTCTTCGACGTCAGCGAAACGATGGTTTTACCGATCAACGGCCTGATCCTCGCCTTTCTGACTGTTGTGGTGATGATTGCGGTCATCGTGACTATGCGCTCGATTTTTCAACATCGTGGCTGGGTTTGAACATGATGGAACGCAGACCGCTAACGAACCTGGAGGTGCACATGAGCAGCAAACGACAGATCTCTATAGAGGAAGCCCGTTCGATCGGAAACCTGCTCAGAATTGATTGGTCGAAAATCGACCCGGAGCAGTTTCGGCGTGGGCTTGAAGTAGAGCTTGAGCACGGCGCGCATGACTCAGAGACTGACGTCATTGGCAATGATTTGACGCTGACGGGGAAAATCGCCTGGGCGCATCTCAAAGAGATTCGTGACTACTACACATGGTTGGACGTTCTCGAGTCCAAGGCGCTGGGTCAGCCCAGCGATATCTGGCATAACCAGGAAGCATAGGCACAACTCGTCTGCATCTGGAAAAGGACACGGAAAAATGGCCGGAAGCGAACTACGCAATCAGGAATTGAATCGGCACGAAGAAAGAGTTGACCGGAACATTGAGCACCATCAGGCGCTCAATCTGAATGAGAAGAAGCGCGGTGTCGCGGCGGCAAATCAGAATTCGACTATCGCCCGCATCGTCAACATTGTCTACTACCTGTTCGGCGCATTGGAACTGCTGTTAGGGATTCGCGTGGTATTGCATCTGCTTGGCGTGAACGCAGAAAACGCCTTCGCCAGCTTCATCTATACGCTGTCGGCACCGTTTGTTGCGTTGTTCGCCAACCTGCTGCAGAACCCGATTTTGAGTGGAGACTCTGTACTGGAAGTTACCACACTCATCGCCATGCTGGTGTGGGCAATCGTGGCCTGGCTGGTCGCCCGCTTTATCTGGTTGGTGATGAGCCGCCCGCGCTAACCGGGGCGAATGCTCGCAACCGAATCTACAAGCACACACGTTGTTTTGTTCATGGAGAGGAAAAGCGATGAACATTAGCTGGGACAGGATCGCAGGCAAGTGGAAGCAAGCCACTGGCGAAGCCAAGAAGAAGTGGGGCGAGCTGACAGACGACGAACTCGCGGAAATCAACGGCGACCGCGAAATCCTGGCGGGCAAACTGCAAGAGAAATACGGCATCGCCAAGGAAGACGCCAACAAGCAGATCGACGAGTGGGCCGACAAACTGAAGCTGTAGTTCGGGCCTGTGGTGGTCGGTGTACCGACTGCCGGACATAAACCACAGCCAGCGAAAGTATGACAAACACAGCATTTCGCTGATGGAGAATAATGACTATTACTTCAGAGAATGACACACCTCTGGAGATCAACGATCTGGCAGAGGGGTCTCGGGACACCAGCGAACCTGTGAAACCACTCAGCTATTTGCAGAGGGCGCCGATTCCCAGCGTTTATCGTGACTTCGGAGCTATGGACGGGCTGGTTGGACCAGACCTTGAAGGCCGGGATGACAGCAATGCGCAGGATGCTGCGCCAGTGACACACGAGTTCCAGCCTCATTTCAACAGCCAGCATTGATGGGCAGAGGCTGTAAGACTTTCCACTTCACCAAGAATGCCGTTCAATTGAAAGGACTGATAACATGGACAAGCGCAACAGCAAGAAAGACAAGAACAAGAAGAAGAAGCAACCCAAGTCAGAAGAATCGAGCAACTCCGCCGATAAGCTGCCGGTGCTTCCGGTGAAGCCGTCGAACATTCGACAGAAGAAATAGGCTCAGCGTAAAGCTCGTGAGCCAGTGCAACAGCAACAGCCGCTCACCCGCGAAAAACTGAGTGGTAAGCCGTCCAGGTTGGACGGCTTTTTGTTTGATCTGAAATAGTCGAGACGAGACTGTAAGATATTTTGTGTAAATGGAGTGCCCGTATAGGAGCTATAATCAGCCGCCTGGAAGGCGGCAGAAAGGCACACCATGAAGACACAAAAGCCTGGAAAGCAAACCGATCCCCAACAGTACCTGCCCTCAGTCGAAGCCATCCGGCAGGAGCTGGGCAAAGTCCAGTCCATGGACGATTTCTTCGGCAAGGATGGTGTTTTTGCCCGACTGTTTGCCGAGACACTCGAGCAGATGCTGGACGCAGAACTGACCGCCCAGCTGGGATACGAGCCCTACGAGGCCAAGGGGCGCAACACGGGTAACAGCCGGAACGGCCACTACCCCAAGAAAGTGCGCACCAGTAGCGGCGAGACCGAAGTGACCGTGCCGCGGGATCGCAACGGTGAGTTCGAGCCGCTCATTCTGAAGAAACATCAGACCAACACCAACGAACTGGAAGACAAGATTATCGCCATGTATGCGCGTGGTATGACGCAGCGCGACATCGAGGATCAGCTGGCCGAGATGTACGGTATCGAGGTATCGGCTCAGACCATCAGCACGATCACCGACAAAGTAATGCCGCTGGTGGAAGCCTGGCAGAACCGTCCGCTGGCTGCGGTGTATCCCATCATCTACCTGGATGCGATCCACTACAAACTGCGCAAAGATCACAAGGTCGAAAACCGCGCCATTTACATCGTGCTGGCCGTGGATCTGGACGGTTACAAGGATGTGCTGGGTCATTGGGTGAGTGACGGCGCGGAAGGGGCCAGCTTCTGGCTGGGCGTGGTGACCGACCTGAAAAATCGGGGAGTGGAAGACATCTTCATCGCCTGTGTCGATGGTCTCAACGGCTTCAGGGAGGCAATCCACTCGGTGTTTCCGCAGGTGGAAATCCAGCGGTGTGTCATCCACCAGGTCCGCAACAGTCTGAAGTATGTGGTATGGAAGGATCGTAAGGCCTTTGCTCAGGACCTGAAGGCCATCTATCGTGCGCCTACCCGTGAGATGGCTGAAACACGTTTACTGGAACTGGCCGAGAAATGGGGCGACAAATATGCCATTGCTGTGCGCTCCTGGGAGAAACACTGGGACGAGTTAGCCACCATGTTTGATTATACGCCGGAGATCCGCCGCCTGATCTACACCACCAACGTCCTGGAAGCTTACAACCGGCAGCTGCGTAAGGTCACCAAGAACCGCGGTGCCCTGCCGTCACCAGAAGCCGCTCGCAAGCTACTGTGGCTGGCTCACCGGGACATCGCCAGGAAATGGACTATGCCCGTTGCCAACTGGGCCAACATATTGAACCAGTTGGCAATCCGGTTCGAGCGCCGCTTCCCGATTTAGAGGATCGCGCCGTTTACACAAGATTCTTGACAGACTCGGTTTTCCCACTCACTGGCTTCACTTGCACCAAGAATCGCCAACAGATCAGCGATTACTCTGGCAACTGGCAGCGTATCCCGGACGAAGATCACGCCTGTGTTCTGCAAAATCTGCACACAACACCTCACCCGACAGGCAATCACGCACCCCCACAGCACTTCATGGAATGATTTTCCGACTCCAGGCCGCAAATTCCCACTGCACGTATTGCATCGATCAGATGCGCAATTTTCGTCAAGCTCCCAGACCTGTTGTGCCGTATAGTGAGCATGTCAGAGCAACAATCGGAGGTGTAGCCATGACACAGGAAAAACAGACATTCCTGATCCAGTCCATCGGTACCGTTGAACGTCAGGATGGCCGCGTGGCCGTCAGGGTCGATGCGGATTATCGCCCGGCACTTAAGGGGCTGGAAACGTTCAGCCATGTGATTGTTTACTGGTGGGCAAGCCACTACGATATGCCCGAATGCCGGGAGTTGCTGGTGGTGCCGCTACCTTACGCCGAGGAACGCGAAGCGGGTGTGTTTGCCTGCCGCGCTCCCGTGCGTCCCAATCTCATTATGAGCACGGTCTGCCAGATTGTGGAGGTGGACCTGGAACAGGGTACAGTGGTGATTAACGACATCGACGCCTTCGACGGCACGCCGATCATCGATCTGAAGGCTTATTTCCCGGTGATGGACCGGGTACGGGAAGCTCACATCTCTCCAGATCTGGTGGGTTGGCCGGAATGGGTCCCCGAAGAAGGTATGGGCTTGATGGAAGGCGAGGGCTAAACATAATCGGGGTTCAGGGGCAAACCCTGAACCCCACGAGGATTGAGTACGCTATGCAACCACAGGTCGTAATCCGGCGACAGCCGCAACTGATTCTGGCTGGCTTGAGCTTTTTTGGCGATCCGTTTCATTCGCATGCTGGCTGGACCGAAGCAAATGAGATCGGGCGTCTGTGGCAGCGCCTGCTCACCTCTGTGCAGACGGCGCGGCAGCTATCCGTGATGTACGAAGTGCATGTACAAAACGACGAAACCCTCGTAACCGGCGAGTTTGAGGTGTTTGTGGGTTACGAAGTATCCGCGCTGGATGTGTCATACCAGTTGTGTGTAAAGATTCTGCCAGAAACCGAATACGCCGTCTTCACGTTTCCGGGTACGCAGGTCCACCAGGATGAACCGGTCGTCGATAACTGGCTGCGCGCGAATGGCTACCGGACTGCCTATCCATTTTATCTGCAGCAGTATGATCAGCGTTTCAAGGGGATGGACAGGCTGGACGAATCGGTGATCGACTTTCTTGTGCCTGTGCGCCGTGATGGCTAATGGACTCATGTCCCAGATCGATGCTATCTTCCAGGCGATGACATTTGCTGAAGATCACCTGCAAGCGCCCATCAACGTGGCGCTGATGGCGGAGGTCGCGTCGTATTCGCTGTACCATTTTTGCCGGACCTTTGGCAAAGTGACCCGACACACTCCGTATGATTACCTCATTCGCCGGCGGATTACCCAGGCCGCGCAGGCTGTCGTCGAAACGCAGCAGAAGATCATCGACATCGCCTTTGACTACCAGTTCAACAGTCATGAGGGCTTCACGCGGGCGTTTGGGCGCATGTTCGGTCTATCGCCCACCGAGGCGCGCGAACAGGGATTTGTGTCTGCGCTGCGATGTTTGCCCGCGCTCACCTACGATCACCTGATCTGTTTGCAGACACACAAGTATCTGGTGCCGGAGATGATCCCCATCCCAGACGTAATCCATGCGGCGGTTCTGGCAGGCGTTCCCAGCGGAGATGACCCTGTCTGTCAGCCGTTTACCACCGAGCATCATGAGTGGTTGCCAATTGTGATTTCGGCCCGCAGCGAGTGGACACAAACCGACCACGCTGCCGGTGATTCCACCCTCTGCGCCTGTTTTGCCCTGGCTCCCGGAGATGACGACCTGCAACTGGTGCTGGACTGGGTTCTGCACACCTGGTTGTTTTACGTGCCGTATCATATCCAGGGAGCCTATGTACTCGTCCAGCACCATGCAGACCAGCGGCGAAATCTGTACGTCCCGGTTGTGAAGTTATAGGTTCATCCGCCTAGAGACGCCAGCCGAACAGGTTTTAAGTTATGAACTGTTGAAGGCCGCGGCCATGTATAGGGTGTGTCCATAGCAGCCGGCACAAGGTGTATATCACATTGGGAACCGAGGTTTTGCGCTATTCCGTGAAAACCCACGACGCCACGCAATTACCAACCAGATACTCCCAATCAGAAACAGCATGAATACGATGGTTTCGCTGGGAACCCCCTGATTGGCGTTGTAGAACAGCGGATATACTAAACTTGCGCTCAAAGGTGTTAATGGGATCAGCGAGTATTGCCACCACGCAGGTTTGGCGGCTAGAGAAGAAACAATCGCATCACCCGAAGAATTCACCGGTCGACGAAGTGCAC
>Ga0081527_100397_pt1 | contig 23934 bp, 19 predicted proteins | sample HotLakmasection5_FD_70992 | JGI IMG/M metagenome (GOLD analysis project Ga0081527, IMG submission 70992) | Hypersaline microbial mat communities from Hot Lake, Washington, USA - Section #5 (SPADES assembly) (version 2) | ecosystem: Environmental > Aquatic > Non-marine Saline and Alkaline >... | reverse complement strand
GAATAAAATCAATAATTAAGGAACAAATAAAAAGTTTTTACGCCTAAAAATTTTCAAAAAATCTATATTTAATAAGTGCGCAGGCTACGCCTGCGCCACCTATAGGGTGGTTGTGGGTGGGGATTATTTTGAAAATTTTAAGTAAGAATTTTTTGTTGCTCCCTTAATACATATCAAATCAATACGAAATTACGGACTCGTGTTTAAGATTTTTACGAATTAACAATACATACATTAAGAAATATTAAGAAAATTGCAATTATACAACTTTTATAAAGATTTTTAAATTTATCGCAAATCCTCTCTGCATAAGCAATTATCCGGATCAAATATTGATTTAATGTTTAAAATTAACTATGTAAACAAGTTTTTGATATACTATTTGTTGAGTAATACCTTATATATTAAATACAATTATTTAATTATTGGAGTTTGGGTAAAAGCGGCAACAGGACAGAGGGGTTATTTTGGCTTATCAGTGTACGACTATCGGGGAAAACAAAAAAAATACGGCACAGGTATACTGCACACCTGACCCGTCTTATAAGGCGTATAAAAGCCAGAGACAAAAAAGAGCCAGGATCAGAAAAAAACAGGCGGCCAGGATCAGGTTTCTTATAATTTTCTTTACTGTTTTGGGATTAATTATACCTGTTGTATTTATGCATAATTTTTATAATGTTTACCTTAAAAGATTTAACAACAGCAGTGTTAAAATCCCTAAAGAAATATCTTATCTTCACTCAGCAGAGTTTAGTATAGCAGACAGTACTTTTCTTGATACAAAATACATTGATCCTGTAAATACGGAAAATCCACTTATGTTATCTCCGATTATGACTGAAGAAATGCCGAATTTAAAACGAAAACTTAAAAACCTCATGGCAAGCTATCCAAGGTTAAAACCCGGAATCCTAATCTGGGATTATTCAACTGGTAAGTATGTTAATATAAACGCAAACAGAGAATATTCAGCAGCAAGTATAAACAAGCTTGCAATTTTATACCAGCTTTTCAGGAGAGCGGAAAAAGGACTTATTGATTTAAACGACTCTATGAGCACGGAAAAAGCCTTCATAACAAGAGGATCCGGCTCTTTGCAGTATTTTCCCCTGGGTACAACCCTTACCTATAAGAGATTAGCCGAATTAATGATACAGCAAAGTGATAATACAGCTTCAAATATGCTTTTAGCTGTTGTTGGAGGAATGAACGAATTAAACAGGGCTATTAAAAACTGGGGATTCAGCAAAACACACTTTTATGAATGGCTGCCTGACCTTGATGGTAAAAACATAACCACTCCTGCAGAAATAGGAAAGATGCTCTATAATGTCGATAATCCTGATTTCCTTTCTCTCAAAAGCCGGGCAGAAATTGTAGAAATTTTGGGACATGTAAAAAACAGATATTTAATCCATGCAAGTTTGCCATATAATACAGAATTTTTGCATAAAACAGGCGATATCAGCTCAATGTTAGGGGACGGAGGTATTGTAATTCTGCCTGACGGAAGAAAATATATTATTGTAATTATGGTAAATCGCCCCTGGAACTGTTATTCTGCAAAACAATTTATTGTAGAAGCCTCTGATATAGCCTATAAGTCAATTTCAAGAAAAATATTCTGATTTTTTCTAAATACGTTTATTTTTGAAAGAAAATTAAACCCGGAAAAAATTTTTATTTTATAATATAGGTAAAGTTCGATATTATGCATTAGCTTATGGATTTTTTATAAATTCAAGAACAAACATTAATTAATTAGAATCAATGCTTTGTTTAGAAGCGATGTAAGGAAAAACAAGGGCGAGTGGCGAAATGGTAGACGCGCTAGTCTTAGGAACTAGTAGGAAACCCCTGTGTGAGTTCGAATCTCACCTCGCCCATATAAATAACAAATAAAAATGCATTTGTGAATATGATCAGTATATTAACAGAAAATTTTCCAAAGCCTTTAAAAAAGCTGGACCGCATACTAAAACCCATAGAAAAAGAAATCTCTCTGCTGGAAGATCATTTAAGGGGAAATTTATTTAGCGGAAATACTGAGTTGGATAAGCTGGTAAGTTATTTTTTTAAATCAGGCGGCAAAAGGCTAAGACCGGCTATAATAATACTGTTCGGAAAAGCCACTAATAAGGGGTACCTTCCGGTTAACAACTTTGAACTTGCCCTTGCAGTTGAAATGATACATACAGCTTCTTTAATTCATGACGATGTAATTGATGACTCCGAAACCAGACGAGGAATCCTGACATTAAATAAAAAATGGGGATCCAAGACAGCAGTTATAACAGGGGATTACATTCTCTCAAGAGCGCTGGGTAAGCTTACTTCCTTAAATATACTTGCAGTACAGATGTTTTCAGAAACATTGAATGAGCTTTGCGTAGGAGAAATTCTGCAAAAAAACCAGAGTTATAAAATAACAGGTATTGATGAATACATAAATAAGTCAGAAAAGAAAACAGCAAAACTTTTTATGGCGGGAACAGAATGCGCTGCTTCCCTTATGCCGGAAACTAATAATCTGGTAATTAATGCAGCAAGGGGATATTCACTTAATTTTGGCATAGCATTTCAAATTGTTGATGATATCTTAAATTTTACCGGCAAACATCAAAAAGTTGGAAAACCAATGGGAAATGATCTTAAGCATGGAATACTTACCGCACCGGTAATATACGCAGTACAGGAATATGAACAAAAAGGGGATTTTACCCTAAGAAAACTTATAGAAAATAAATTTAGACAGGAAAAAGATTTCAAAAAAGCATTAAAGCTAATTATGGAATCAGAAGGTATAAAAAAGGCAATAAAGCTTGCAGAAAAATATGCTCAAAAAGCAATAAGTTCTCTTGATGTTATCGAAAACAACTCGTATAAACAGGCCCTGATAGATCTTGCAAATTATACAGCAGACAGAAGCTACTGATTTATACTCAAAAAGGAAAAATAAAAATGATCAACAATATACTCAATAAAAATATAACTCGGGAGCAGATAAAAGATTTTATAAAAGAAACAATAGAAACGCTGGTAATAGTCTTTATTCTGGTTGTTTTCATAAGATCCATAATCGGAGAACCCAGATGGATCCCATCCAGTTCGATGGAACCCACATTACAAGTCGGAGATAATCTTATAATTGAAAAGATATCTTACAGGCTATCAGAGCCTGTAAGAGGAGATGTAGTTGTATTTTATCCGCCTCACCATGAACTTGACCCGTCCTTATTAGGGAAATTTAGCCGAATGGTAGGTTTTTTCAGCAAGGATGAAGCTTATATTAAAAGGGTAATAGGTGTACCCGGCGATAAAATACAGGTTGTTCCGGAAAAAGGTGTTTATGTAAACGGAAAACTGCTTGAAGAACCGTATAAAAAAGAAATTTTCTATGGTATGTGCCATTCAGGAATGGTATGTGGACCGTTCTCTGTACCCCAGGGCAGTTATTATGTACTGGGCGATAACCGTAATGACAGCACAGACAGCAGGTACTGGGGTGCTCTACCGAAAAAAAGAATTGTAGGAAAAGCATTTTTCAGATTCTGGCCGTTGAACCGTATTGGCACTATTAATGATCCGAAATACGATATCGAAAACAAACAAAATCCTGCTCAGTAATTTTACCGGTATTACTTTTGTATTGCCTCAAGTATTTCATTTTGAATTTGCAGCAGCACTTCCAGTGACTCTTCGTCAGGATGTGTAAATCCCATTAAATGTAGTATCCCGTGGCATAAAAGAAATCTTATTTCTTCTTCCAGACCTATTTTATTTTCATCTGCCTGTTTTTTTGCGGTTTCTACAGAAATAATTACTTCGCCAAGTGGGATCTCTCCTTCGGGATTGACTGTTTGCTCATAGCTATCGGCAAATAGAGCAAAGGATAATACATCTGTTGGCTTTTCTTTGCCTCTATATGATGTGTTCAACTCCTGAATTTCCTCGTCATCTGTCAAAACAACATCAACACTTATTATTGCTTCCGACAGGTCAATACCGCTGAGTACAGAACCTGCCATGATATTTTTACTTTTAAGAGCATATTCAATTATTAAACCTGCATCTCGTTTAAGCTCATTACTGTTTACCGGATGTATTTCCTGATTATCAGTCAAAGAAATTTCAAAATTTATCATTATTATTAACCTTCATGCTTATTCTCAGAAAGTTCGCTGTTTTCTTTTAGCTTTATAACTTTATTTTCTATTTCACTTTGTAATTGAGCCTGTTTTACTCCGTTAAGATTTTTTTTATTAAGCTCCTGCAGTATATCTTCGTGATATTTTACTCTGTGGTGCTGCATTCCTCTTAAAGTGCGTTTAAACACGTTCGCAACTGTCTTGAGATCTTTCTGTGTAAGAGGACTTTCTGAAAGCTGTCCGTCAATAAGTCTTTCCCTGATAATTTTGTCAATAATCTCATCCACAACCTCCTGGTCAGCATTTTTTAGAGCCCTTACAGCTGACTCAACTGCATCTGCGACCATAAGTATTGCTGCTTCCTTGGAAGACGGTTTTGGACTGTTGTAGCGGAAATGCTCTTCAAGAATATTTTCCGCCCCTTCATTTTCAATTGCCTGCTTGTAAAAATACGCTACAAGGCTATCTCCGTGATGCTGAATAATAAACTGGTGAATAACAGGAGGAAGTCCGTATTCTTTTGCAAGTTCTACACCATCTTTAGGATGTGCAGTGATTACCATTTTACTAAGTCTTGAAGTTAATTTCTCATGAGGGTTTTCTATACCAAAATAAGATTGGTTTTCTATAAAAAATAATGGTCTTTTGAGCTTTCCTATATCGTGATAAAAAGCTGCAACTCTTGCAAGAATCGGATTTGCACCGATAGCTTCTGCTGCTGCTTCGCATAAATTACTTACCATAAGGCTGTGATGATATGTTCCGGGTGCTTCAAACTGCAACCTGCGCAGGAGTGTCTGGTTATGATCAGCGAGTTCTGCAAGGCCGTATGGTGTGGTTATCTTGAATGTGTTTTCGATTAACGGCAGGATTCCAAGCGCAATAATACCGCTCAACAGACCATTTGCAAAGCCCATAAACATCTTCATAACCATTAAGCCCAGGTCAATGTTTTCTGTATTGTTTTGCAGCAGGAACATTACCAGCACAACAAACATCTGGATAAGACCAACATCAAAGCCTGCCCTTACCATGTCCATTCTTCTGTAGTAGTTCACAGAATTAGTGGTAAATATAGCGATTATAGCTCCCAGCATAAATACAAAGATATATTCCACAGGATACTGAAGCGAAACTCCCAGCATAATCAAAATAAGCATGGTCACAAGCAGGGATACTCTTGAGGATGTAAACACTGTGAGCAGTATAGCAATTGCCGGGATTGGCACAACGTATGCTAACATATCTTCCGGCAGGGAAACCGCAAAAATGGCTATTACAACTGTTAATAAAGCTATAAGCCCTGTATAAGGTATCTTGAGAAATTTAAGCTCGAAATTTTTTAGATAATAAACTGTTGTAAACAGGCAAAGCCCTACCAGGGAGAAAATACCTATAATTCCAATTAAGTCCAGCCTGTTAACATTATAACCGAGCTTTTTAAGAGCTTTTCTCTGTATATCCTTGATTCTTTCACCTGCAGAAACAACAACATCGCCTTTTTCATAAGTAATTATCACCGGCCTGACATCAGATACAACTTTTTGTACTGCAAGCTCCGTGGCTGTTTTATCTTCTTCCATATTAGGCTCAAGCACTTTTTTTACCAGAAAGCTTATAGCGAGTCTCTGTGTTTTGGGAAGTGATTCATCTATATGTTTGTCTATTATTTCTTCTTTGTTTTCAAGCAGTTCAGCTTCTGAAACCCCGTCTTTTAATATCTGGTTTAATACACTGAGGGAATTTGTTGCAATTTTTGAGAACCCGGAATCCGATGACATATACAGATAATCTGCTGCAAAGTTTACAAAATAATTTTGTTTATCTTTTATGTCAAACAGGTTTTTTATTTTTTTTCTTTTTTCTGTATTATCAGCGCTTGAGTCTCTTATTTGTTTTATAGTATCAAGCGTTACACCCAGCTTTTTTCTCATATCCTGATTGACATTATCCTGTATAGGCCTTAAAACAGGCTTTACTTTCAGGGATTCATATTTTTTCTTAGCTTCTGTCTTGTCAGTATCTTCAACTTCTATTGTCCTGGAAGCTATGACATTAATCTTGCTAACGCCTTCTTCGTCAATAATTGTATGAAACAGGAAATGCCTGCTGGACAGCAAAAATGTAAGAATGAAAAGGCTAAAAAAGAGTATAAAGTAATTTACAAACTTTTCTGAACGGAATAATTTCATTCCCCTGTTAATTATGACCGCTAATTTTTTTATCATATATGTTCAAACCAAATTATATTTTTAATTATGTTTACTATCGAATTATATGCTCAATAACTTAAATTTTTTTAAGTTTTGTTTACCAATTTTATATTTTACCAGCAAAAGTATAAATACTCTATTTTTTATAGAATTTTTTAGCAAATATCTTCTGATGATTTTATATCTACTTTTTCATAAAGGTCGTGAACTTCTTTCTTATAAGCAAGTTCTGTACCTGTAGTCAACACAGCCGCAGAACCAAAGGCAATTCCGTACCTGAGAATCTCCTCTTCCGGCAGGTTTTTATGGAACCCGTATAAAATACCGGCCACCATTGAATCGCCTGCACCGACTTTGCTTTTTACCTCAACTTTTGGGGCAAATGCGTGCAGGATTTTCTTTTCATTAACAAAGATCGCCCCACCACTTGCAAAGGAAACTATCACGTTTTTAACACCCTTTTGTACAAGCTTAACTGCTTCTTCTTTTATATCACTCAACTTTTCCAGTTCTTTGCCGGTAATCTGGCTCAACTCGTGCAGGTTAGGTTTAATCAGGAAAGGCTTGGCCTTAATACCTTCTATAAGCGGCTTGCCGCTGGTATCGAGAACACATTTTATACCCCTGGACTGAATAAGCTCAATCAGGTCTTTATATACGGAATTAGGTACTCCCTGCGGCAAGCTTCCGCCAAAAGTCACGTATTTAACCTCCTCAGGCAGATTGTCTATTCTTTTATATAATTCATTTAACTCATCCCTGTGGATTTCCGAGCCTTTTGTACTAATTCTTAGCTGGTCATAACTTCCCAGCTTGGTAATTATCACATTCATACGTGTTTCTTTCTTGCAGGGAACGAAGTTCAGGGTTATATTTTCCTGTTCCAGAATTTTTGTAAACCTTTCTCCGTTAATCCCTCCAATGAACCCCATTGCAATGGTCGGCAGGGCAAATCTCGCCAGCATCCTGCTTACATTAATACCTTTTCCTGCTGCATAAAGAGCTGCTTTCTTTGCTCTTTGTGTTTCGTTCATAGCAAGTTCTTCTATCTGCAATATATAATCAAGACCCGGGTTAAGAGTAAAGCTTATGATCATTATCTGTCTCCTTCCTTTATGTGTTTTTACGTAGAACAGGATTCTGAAAGGGTTTTCCTTAAAGATTATTTCATGTCTGTTAGCATAAATTTTTTATTTTTACGAAACAGTAAACCAGTTTAATACAAATAAAGCATTGAATTAATGAGGAAAAAAGACTGTTTTTATAGCTTAATTCATCTGTTACCCCCCCTGAATATTTATTAAGATTTGTTTCATTATGCTCAATAAACCGGCTACTTTTTTAATCAGGTGTTTTGTATATTAAAGCAAAAAAATCATGGGAAAGAGTAATAAACAATGATAAATACCATATATAACACTAAATACCAGACCAAATACAATGATTTGCAGCTCGTTAATTTTCAAAAAAAAACAAATAACAAAAAGCCATCATTCGGAGCTTTAGCATCTGATAATGAACTTAAAGAGAATTTCAAAGATAACAATCATCGTCTTGCCTGGGCATATCTCTCTGATGCATGTACAAGGTTAGAATACGGGTATGGAACAGCCAGGGAGGAGGAAAAAGCATTAAGCAGGACCCTTTTGCCCGGAGTAAGGGCCTTAATGCAGCAAGCTGTGAAAGAAATTATGCCTGAACCTGCATTTGAATATAATAAAACAGTTGTGGATCACTACAAGAATATAAACAACGAACTGGGCGATGCCGTAGTGAAAAGACTGGGCGGAGAACCCTGCGCCGCTCCAAAATGTGCGCCTAAACCTGTAAATGACCCGAAAGACCTTCCCCCGTTTGATCCTGAAAAATTAATGCCGGAAGTTGCAGGAATGAAGGACTTAAAAGAAAGATTATATAACGAAGTGTACGCACCAATAGTATATCCTGATAAAAGATGTGATAAAAAACCAAATGCCATACTCCTTTATGGTCCTCCGGGCTGCGGAAAGACATATGTGGCGCAATCTATGGCAAAAGCACTTGGCATGGCATATATGGAAATAAACATGGCTAAAGTCGGGGATAAGTATATTCACAACACTTCCAAAAAACTGGGTCAAGCATTTAAGGAAGCGGAAGACAAATCTCCCGCCCTTTTGTTCATAGATGAATTTGATTCCTTAGCTGTTAACAGGAGCAATATCGGTGAAAGCTCACATTCAAAACTTGAAGAGGTGAACACCCTGCTTGATCAAATACAAAATGTCGCTGACAGGGATATCCTGCTGGTCGCTGCCACAAACAAAAAACATTTGATTGATGGGGCAATAATCCGTTCAGGAAGGTTCAGCAACTACTATGAAGTGGGGATACCTGATAAAGAAACCAGAAAAGCCATCCTGAAGGCTGGTTTATTAGAAAGACCCGCAGGTGAACAACTTGCTAAAGATGAGGAATTCCTTGAAAAAACCTCTGAAAAGCTTGAAGGCTGCTCAAATGCTGATATAGCTTCCGGGATTGGAAAAAGCTTTGGTGCGGGTGTTGTGCATCTTGCATTCTCTGAATACAGAAAAGACCCCGACAGAGGGGATTTCATAACCAGGGAACATTTTGAAAAAGCAATGAATTCAAAAGCTTTCAAAGACATAAAGAAAATGACTGCAAAAAGCCTTGAAGAATACGATATGGAAAATAATAATACCACCCAAAAACTCCCCTCAGGTGAATGGGGGTTCCAGCCTCCCTCAAAAGCTTAGGTAATAAGGAACAAATAAAAAGTTTTTACGCCTGTTAGTGTTCTAAAAAAATAAACTATAAATAAGAAATTTTATTCAGAAATAAATAAAACCCATAAATTTTAAAAAACCTGTATAAAAAAGCGGTGGCAAAGCCAGCGCCATCCCTAATAAATTATGTAAACAATAAAAGAACCTGCCTAATGGCAGGTTCTTCCAGTTAATTTATTTTTTAATTTACATCATGCCCATTCCTGACATTCCAGCGCCCGCATGCATTGCTGATTCGCCTTTTTCTTCAGGAATTTCTACGATAGCTGCTTCTGTTGTCAGTATCATAGATGCGATTGATGCAGCGTTTTGTAATGCTGATCTTGTTACTTTTGCAGGATCAACGATTCCTGCCTGTATCATATTTACATATTCATTTTTCTGAGCGTCATATCCTATATTTTCATCTTTATCCAGAAGCTCTCTTAACCTTTCAGCAACAACTTCACCTAGTGAACCTGCGTTGTCAGCGATTTGTCTTACAGGAGCGTCAAGAGCTCTTATAAGGATTTCACCGCCGGTTCTTTCATCACCCTGAAGTTCTTCGAGTTTTTTAGGTAAGCTCTTTGAAACTTTAACAAGTGTAACTCCGCCGCCCGGAACAATTCCTTCTTCTATGGCAGCTCTGGTTGCGTTAAGAGCGTCTTCGATTCTAAGTTTTTTATCTTTGAGTTCTGTCTCTGTAGCAGCTCCAACTTCGATCACTGCAACGCCACCTGATAACTTGGCAAGACGTTCCTGAAGTTTTTCTCTGTCATAATCGCTATCAGAAAGCTCAATTTGACGTTTAATTTGTTTTACTCTGTCAGCAACTTCTTTTTTGGTTTCGTCGCCAACCACGATAGTTGTTTTATCTTTTGTAACAGTTACTCTACGTGCTTTACCCATCATTTCAACTGTTACGTTCTCTAATTTAATTCCTAATTCTTCTGTGAATACCTGCCCGCCTGTTAAGGTAGCGATATCTTCGAGCATTGCTTTTCTTCTATCGCCGAATCCGGGTGCTTTTACAGCTACAGCTCTTAAAACTTTTCTCATTGTATTCACTACCAATGTAGCGAGAGCTTCGCCTTCGATGTCTTCTGCAATTAAGAGGATTGACTTTCCTTCTCTTGCTACCTGCTCAAGAACAGGTACTAAGTCAGATACAAGGTTAATCTTTTTGTTTATACAAAGCACTAAAGCATCTTCCAGTACTGATTCCATTCTTTCTGTATCAGTTACAAAGTATGGGCTGAGGTAGCCTTTGTCAAACTGCATACCTTCAACAACTTTAAGTTCTGTTCCGGTTGTTTTAGCTTCTTCTACAGTTATAACGCCCTCGTTACCTACTTTATCCATAGCGTCTGCAATGAGGTTTCCAACGGTTGAGTCATTACCTGCGGAAATTGTAGCTACCTGAGCGATTGATTCTTTTGATTCAATGTTCTTGGAGCTATTCTTGATTTCTTCTACTGCGTAAGCAACGATTTTGTCGATTCCTCTTTTTACCCCTATTGGATTTGCGCCTGCTGCAACGTTTTTAAGTCCTTCTTTTACGATTGCCTGTGCAAGAACAGCAGCTGTAGTTGTTCCGTCACCGGCAACGTCATTTGTCTTGCTGGATACTTCTTTTACTAATTGAGCGCCAAGATTTTCTAACCCTTCTTCCAGTTCGATCTCTTTAGCGATAGTAATTCCGTCGTTGACAATCTGTGGAGTGCCGTATTTTTTATCTAATACAACATTACGGCCTTTAGGTCCTAAAGTTACCTTTACTGCATTGGCTACTGCATCAATCCCTCTTTCCAGGGATTTGCGAGCTTCTTCATTGAATACTATTCTTTTTGCCATTTTTTAATAACTCCTTTGTTTCTTATATTCTTATTTACTTATTATTTGTTGAAAAAAATTGAACCGTTGCACATTAAACGTCTACTGTTCAATAATAGCCAGTATATCTCTTGCGGATAAAATCTTGTATTCTTCTTCACCAACTTTAATGTCTGTTCCGCCATATTTTGTGTAGAGTACAACATCACCTTCTTTTACTTCCATTTCTTCTTTTGAGCCCTGTTCAAGAGTTTTTCCGGGGCCTACAGCTAAAACTTCGCCTTTCTGAGGTTTTTCTCTTGCAGAATCAGGAAGAATAATTCCGCCCGGTGTTGATTCTGTTTCTTCAATGACTTTAATGACTACTCTGTCTGCTAATGGTCTAATTTTTAAGTCTTTTGACATTTTTTACTTTTCCTCCAAATCAATACTTAAATAATGCTAACAAAAACAAGTGCGTTTACAAATATAGTTTGAAAATTTAATGATTTATTAATGTTTCCTTAAATTCTTATGCAGCCTTATACCAAAACTGCATTAAGCAACGACCAACCTGTATGAATTAATTATTTTTAACTGGCCGTTACAATTTTAAAAATATATATAATTTTTAAAAAACATTAAAAAATTAATAAAAAATTAATTATTTTGTAAATATTTAATTAACTTAAGGAACAAATAAAAAGTTTTTACCCCTAAAAATAGACTAATTTCACTATAACAGTATCTGTTGATTTGAATCCGGGATCAATCCAGCGTTGTATTTCTGCATGTCCACCCAGACCATCACTCTTGAACTCGTTTTAGGGTCTTGCTAAAGCAGTTTAATTGCGTACAATTATCAACAGGTAAGATACTGTTAGCTTTTATTAAATACTGGATAGCTTGCCACGTAGGATTTACACTGCAAATCCTACTCTCAATGACACTTATCTGCCCTGTGTGCATTAAAACAATACTGGTAAGATACCAAAAGCGGATTGGCGGCAGAGGCTGTAAATACAGTAAAACTGTACTTACTTCCTGCTTAATGCTGCCGACCAGGCACAATTTGCATAACGCTGGTCAATGCTGATAGTGCGCTTGCTAACCTGACAGGAATGCCTACATAGAGTGGTTTTAAGGTATTATAAATTATTCCGGTGGCTCAGGCTTGTTTTTAAGGTATGATTTAATTTATAAGAAGAAAAAAGGAGAGAGTATGTATCAGGTTTACATTAAGACCAAAAACAGTTATGACGAAAGAAAATTAATTGGCGAATTTGGGGATTATGACGAAGCCTGGGAAAAAATTGAGACGGAACAGGCAAAAGATAAAGATATCAAATATGTTATCGAGGAAACAACAGGTGCTGTTGATGTTTATGGCAATTTAATAGTAGATATTATAGAAGAAAATTAGTTATACGGAACCTTATAAAATAAAAGAGAGGACCGAAGTCCTCTCTTTTTGTATCTGTAACCTGAGTTATTTTTAGGAGTAACCGAACTGCTTGACTGCTTGCTTCTCGAAGGTCTTAGCCATCTTGATGTTCTCTTCATCAAGTTTGACCATTGTTTCAAGCTTGTTCTTTTCTGCCAGTAACTCTTCTTCTTCACGTTTTGCGTTACGTTTTTGGTTCTTTAGCATACTTATAAATGGCACTAATGTAGTTGCTCTACGGAAAAGCTCTGCAATTGTATTACTTAACCGATCCATCTCTTCAGTATCATGTGCCGTACCCAGCTGTCCCATAGCCATGTCGGTACCCTGGCTATTAGATGTTCCATCAGGCATTGCCTGGTTCATTTGCATTGAATTGCTGATGCCCTGGCCTCTGGACATATAAATAGGTATCATTGTCCTGGCTTCACTATAAGCCTGTTGTGCTTCCGCCAGCTGCTCACCTAATTCTGATACATCTTCTGTTTTTTCTCGTACAAGTTTTGCTATTTCCATCAACTTGTCCTGGTCTGAAGACAGACTTAGGGACGAAAAGTTTTTGAAAAACGCTGCTCCTGCTAATGACATACGCTAACCACCTTCCCAAAATATTAATTCACTAAACTTCCTGCTTTAGCATTACATTTGTATTCACTTATCTAATAATTTAAAAACAATACATAAACGAAAATTGCTAAATTATTCCAAAAACTGCGCTTTGGATATAATTACAGCCAAACACATTGTCCTGCAAGGGTTTTTAGCCTAAAGGCAAGGTGCGTTTTCTATATATGTTCAATATTTGTTTTTTACCAAGTATATATTCCATAAAGAAAATACACCTATAAAATTACGGACAACTTATGTTTATATTTCTTAACAAAAGCCGGTTCCTGCTCTTTTTTAAAGCCAAAATTCTCTTATATTGTGATTTAATGGATGGTTTATAGAAAAGAATCCCGCAATATATTACGGGATTCCAATCCTTATATTTTCAGGTTGAAGCACTAGCAGGCGCATTCGCCAGCGTTGGCTTTATCCAGATACTTTCCCAGCTCTTCTACCCTATCTGTTTTTTCCCACGGGACTTCTATGTCTGTTCTTCCGAAATGCCCGTATGCAGCAAGGTTTCTATAAAAAGAACCATTATTTTTAGCCGGGAGGTTTCTCAGATCAAACTTCTCGATAATGGCTGACGGCCTTAAATCAAAGTTTTCCTGGATAATTTCGCTTATCCTGTCGTCGCTTATGACGCCTGTTCCGAAGGTATCAACAAAAATGGATACAGGGTGGGCCACGCCGATTGCGTAAGCGAGCTGGACTTCGCATTTTTTTGCAAGACCTGCTGCTACTATATTTTTAGCAACATATCTTGATGCATAAGCTGCGCTTCTGTCGACCTTTGTGGGGTCTTTTCCGCTAAAAGCGCCGCCGCCGTGACGTGAGTATCCGCCGTATGTATCTACAATAATTTTTCTTCCTGTAAGACCTGCATCACCCTGGGGTCCACCAATTACAAACTTTCCTGACGGGTTTATCAGGTATTTTGTATGGTTATCAGGTTTAATTTTGTCGTTTTTGAATACAGGATCAATTACGTACTTTTTAAGGTCTTCTGTAATAATTTGCTGAATCTTATAATTTTCTGTTTCATTGCCGATAATAGGATCGTGCTGGGTTGAAATAATAATTGTGTCTATCCTTGCAGGAATCCCGTCCACGTATTCTACTGTTACCTGGGTTTTTCCGTCTGGCCTTAAGTAAGAAAGATCGTTGTTTTTTCTTACCTGGGAAAGCTTGAGAGCTAGCCTGTGAGCAAGGCTTATCGGAAGAGGCATTAATTCAGGAGTTTCATCACAGGCAAAACCGAACATAATTCCCTGGTCTCCTGCTCCGAGTTCTTTTGTTTCTCCTGTATCACAACTGCATGCATCCCTGGATTCCAGAGCTTTGTTTACACCGCTTGCAATATCAGATGACTGTTCATCTATACTGGTTAGTACAGCACATGTATGAGCATCAAAACCGCCGCCTGATTTTCCTACGTAGCCGATATGCTCAACTGTATTTCTGACTATCTTTGGGATATCAACATAACAGTCAGAAGTAATTTCTCCTGTTACCAGAACCATACCTGTGGTAACTGTGGTTTCTGCCGCAACCCTTGAGGCAGGGTCTTTTACCAAAAAAGCGTCTAAAATTGAATCAGAAATCTGGTCGCAAACTTTATCCGGATGTCCTTCTGTAACTGATTCAGAGGTGAATAAAAAGTTTTTTGAGGTCATTTTATGTTCTCTCCTGTTTAATTAACAAAAAATATAGTTTATTTATTTTTTAACTGCTGTTCTTTTTGATAGTACATATCGTACAACCCTGATTCTTTCAAAGCAATAATAAATCCATCGATTATCTGCTCCACATCACGGGTAGGTAGGGTGCTTAATATATTTAAGGCACTGCTCAGGGAGGGGTTTTGATCGTACCATCTTCTTTTTTGATAAGCTTTATAATAGCCGAATAACTTATCTTTGCCTATACTTATATTATCTTCTTCCTGTTTTTTCTGTTTCCAGACAAGGTTAACCACCTGGTACAGGTATTTTGATATCTTCTCAAGTTCTTTTTCCGATAAACAGCTTAAAACCTTCATCATTTCTGCAAGTTTCGGGCTTTTATCATGCCATCTTTTAATATCGCTCATAATCCGTATTCTTTATATTTAATAAATTTGCCATAATATTATAATAAAGAAGAATTTTAATAGCAAAAACTTAAACAAAGATAAATTTAAAAAACGTTTTATCCAGGCAGCTCGGAACTGTGCTGTCATTGCGAGGAGGGCTTCAGCCCGATGCGGCAATCTGTTTAAGGTAAACTTTGGCTGTTACGGAAAAAAAGGAAATGTCTTAATGAAAAAACTTAACATATTTGTAATCAGGCCTATAAGCATAATCGGGGATATACTGATACAGGGAATCGCCCGGGGCTTTGAAAAACTGGGGCATAACGTGCTTGTATATGATGTGAGAGAAATAGAAGAAGAAGCTGTGAAAAACTTCCGGCCGAATTTTTTGCTGGGGCTGGATTATGCGCATCTTATAAGAGAAGATTCGGAAAAACTCGTAAAAGAGCTTGACGTGCCGGTTGCGCACTTTTTTATTGACGATCCAAACGCAACCTTTGCCCATTCAGGCGATTTAACCCTTTATAACAAGCTGGCAAACACAAACGACATAGTTTTATGCTGGGATGAGGCGTTTTTAAAGGATTTTAAGAACGATGCATATTACCTGCCTACGGGAATTGATTTTGATACCTACAAAGAGCCTGATCCGGGGGTAACCAATGAAAAATCCACTATTCTTTTTGCGGGAAGACCGCTTACTGACAAGCGGGAAAAAATTATAGCAAGGGTTGTACAGGAATTCCCGGGGCTGTTGAGTATTTATTCATACAGAACCCATTTTGACCGTAGTATTGACGCTATGCGGGATAAGGGGTATCTCAATGAAGAGGAGATAGAAGAATATAAAAAGTGCTACAAAGGTTTTCTACAGGGGGAAAAGGAACTGGCTGCCGCTTATCACAACAGCGATATTGTGTTGAACATAACCATGGAGCAGGGGCCGACCAGCATGAATTCCAGGGTTCTGGAGGCGCTTGCCACGGGTTCCTTCCTCCTGACCGATTATGTTGCGGATACCTCAAGGTACTTTGAGGAGAACAAGGATTTTGTTTTCTATACTGACCCTGATGATGCGGTTAAAAAACTCAGGAAATACCTGAATAACCCGGAATTAAGAAAACAAATTGCTGGAAACGGCAGGAAAAAAGTCGAGGAAAACCATACTCTGTACCAAAGAGCCGGGCAGATTGTGGAAATTATGGAAAAATACCTTTGATTACCCTTATAAGTCCTCGTTTTAGCAGGAAGTCCTGTGCCACTTTTGCCGGATCCTGTTTTTCCCCGTTAACCAAATAATTCAGCTTCCGCATGGTTTCATTATCAATTATACCGGATAACTGACATAAGAGACTCTTTACTTTCGGGTATTTATCAAGAATTTCCTGTCTTACCACAGGTGCGGCAAGATAATCCTGGAAGAAATTCCTGTTATCCTCAAGGGATTTAAGGCATATGTAATTATCAGTCCGTCTGTACTGTATGCGCTTATTATGTCTAAATGAGTTATTGTGCCCTTAAAAAGAAATCAAGACTAATTTCCTATAAATTTCTATAAAAATACGATAAATAAGAAAGTTTATTCAGAAATGAACAAAAAAGATAAATTTTAAAAAACCTGTCACCTCCAGGGAAGGGTGGGTGGGCAAGGTTTTTTAAAATTTTGCAAAAGTATTTAACGGAAACTTATTAAGACCACTAATATTTGGAATTCCGCTGGCATAGCCGAGGTTTTCGATATTTATAATTGCTTTCCGGGTATCTGAAGTATCATAAAAGTCGGAATAGATTATTGCAATGATAAAAGATAGTAATGCAACAGTCATTAAGAACTCAAACAGAGACATTCCGTAACTTCTTTTATTCATGCAGATCACCCTGTATTTCAGTAACTTTAGGTATCTCAATAAATTTTTTTAATTAAATATGACAATAAATATCATAACTTATTTTAAAATTATATTTTGCATTTTACAACATATATTTCTGGTTATCTAATGCAAAGTAATAAATATTTACACTTGATAAGGTTTTTCAGGATGTTATTAAGACGCAAAATTTGATATTTAGCACGAAAAAGAATTAGAGTTATAAAAATTATCAGGTATAATTTTAATCATGAAAGATACAGCCTCAAAGACAGTTATTCCCCTGGAAAAGCCGCTTAAAGGCACAATAAGGATACCCTCAGACAAGTCTATTTCTCACAGGGCAGCAATATTTGGCGCTTTGACAGAGGGAGAAGTTGATATAAAGAACTATTCCCGGGGAAAGGATTGCAAAAGCACTTTAAATGTCCTTGAACAGCTGGGGGTTAGGGTAGATTACCGTTCTGAAAACAATATTATCATCTATAATAAAGATGGTTTTAAAGAACCAAAAGGATGCCTTTATGCAGGAAATTCAGGCACAACAATGAGGTTAATGTCCGGAATATTGGCAGGAGCGAATTTTTCATCAGTAATTACCGGCGATGAAAGCTTGAATAAACGTCCTATGGGAAGAATAATCAAGCCCTTAAAACAAATGGGCGCTAATATATCAGCTGAATGTGATGATACAAAAGCTCCTATTTCAATCAGAGGGTCAAAACTTAATGGCATTGCGTATAATTCACAGATAGCAAGCGCACAGGTTAAATCCTGTATACTACTTGCGGGTTTAGATGCCGAAGGAATAACTATTGTAAAAGAACCATTTAAGTCAAGAGACCATACAGAGAGACTTTTAGACTATCTTGGTGCCAATATAGATGTTGAGGATACGAAAGTAAAGATAAGAAAGTCAAAGCTATGTCCGAAACCCCTGTCTGTTCCTGGAGATATCTCTTCAGCAGCATTTTTTATTGTAGCAGCCAGCATTGTTCCGGATTCTGACATTATTATACGGGATATAGGCCTTAACCCCACCAGAACCGGTATTATTGAGGTAATGAAACTAATGGGGGCAGATATTACTATCCTTGATAAAAGGTTTGAATGTAATGAAGAAATAGGGGATATCCGGGTTAGAAGCTCTGAACTTCAAGGGATAACTATAGGAAAAGAACTTATTCCCAGCATAATTGATGAAATACCTGTAATTGCAGTAGCAGCTACACAGGCAAAAGGTACTACTATTGTAAAAGAGGCTGAGGAACTACGCTTTAAGGAATCAGACAGGATTAAAGCAACATGTATGCAGCTGAAAATGATGGGTGCTGATATAGAAGAAGCTGATGATGGCTTTGTAATATCTGGAAAATCTCAGTTAAGAGGAAATTGTGTGCTGGAGTCCTATCAGGATCACAGGATTGCAATGTCAGCTTATGTAGCGGCATTGGCTTCATATAAGCCTGTAAAAATCAATGATTTTCAATGGGTAGACATTTCATTCCCTGAATTTACTGATATATTTGAAGAATTAATGCGGGAAAGCTGATAGTTCAACTTATAACGTGTAATAATAAGAAAGAGAGTCTAAAAATGCTTGATATAAAACAAATAAGAGAGAATCCTGATAAGGTAAATGAGCTATTGAAAAGGAGAAAGCCGGATTTGTCGGTTGATGAAATACTGGAGGTTGACCGTCAGCGGCGGGAATTACAAGTAAATGCGGATAATTTAAGAGCTCAAAGAAAGTCCTCATCACAGGATATAGCGAAACTGAAAAAAGAAGGCATAGATACAGAGGAACTTCAGGAAAAAGTCCGGCAAATAGGCGATGAAATAAAAGTCCTGGAGGAAAAAGAAGCTGAACTGAATAATAAACAAAGGAATATACTGCTAAATATCCCCAACACCCCTGCTGAATCAACACCTATAGGGGCTGATGAAAATGCAAATATCATAATAAAAACAGCTGGTGAGCCGACTCAAAAGTCTTTTCCCATAAAGCCTCACTGGGAAATAGGCCCTGAAAAAGATTTGCTGGACTTTGAAAGAGGAGTTAAAATCTCGGAATCAAGGTTTACTGTGTATAAGGGGCGGGGCGCAGCTCTTGAAAGATCATTGATAAGCTTTTTCCTTGATATACATGCTAAAAAGCATGGATATACTGAATATTTGCCGCCATATTTAGTTAATGGCGCAGCTATGACAGGTACAGGGCAATTGCCGAAGTTTAAAGATGATATGTATAAGTGCGAAGAAGAGGATCTGTACCTGATACCTACCGCAGAAGTTCCTCTTACCAATATTTATGCTAATGAAATCCTTTCTGAAGAAGATCTTCCAAAATACATGATGGCTTATACTCCTTGTTTCAGAAGGGAAGCCGGATCAGCGGGCAAGGACACCCGTGGCTTGATTAGACAACACCAGTTTAACAAAGTTGAACTGGTAAAACTCTGTACCCCCGCAAAATCCCCTGAGGAACACGAAAAACTTACCTGTGATGCGGAAAAAATACTGGAATTACTGGAATTGCCTTACAGAAAGATTGAGCTATGTAGTGGTGATTTAGGTTTTAGTGCACAAAAATGCTATGACCTTGAAGTATGGCTACCATCATCTGAAGATTATAGGGAAATATCAAGCTGTAGCAATTTTGGAGACTATCAGGCAAGGCGTGCAGGCCTTAAATACAGGAATAAAGAAACAGGAAAGCCTGAATTTCTTCATACAATCAATGGTTCAGGACTTGCTGTAGGGCGTACATTTGCGGCAATATTGGAGAATTTTCAGCAGGATGATGGTTCAATCCTTATTCCGAAAGCTTTACAGCCTTACTACGGATGGGATGTAATAGAGTAAAATCATTGACAAAAGTCGATTTTTCGTAGACAAAAGTTGATTTTTAGTTGAAAAAAATTGACAAAAGTTGATAAAAGTTGACTTTTATTTCAAAAAACTACAAACCGCCAAAATTTAACCTTAATAATGCAATTTTTAAAAAAATTGCACAAATCACAAATTCAAAAACTTCTTAACAAAACTCTAACATTTTCCTAATACTTTTTCTTTTTGTTTTTAATACTATTCATATATAGGGCACAAAGCAAATTTGTAGGGAAATTTTACTTATGATGCCTGCAATACATACAAAATATATTTACACTGCTCTTGGTGAGCAGCTATCAGGCGCAGCGCTAAAAGTTGTGAAAACAGGAGTTGAAAAGTCTGATGCTGTACACAACCACCTTATACCGCAACAGCACGTTACGAGAAACCCCGATGAGGGCGTGGAGTTTATCGGCAGAGTTGGCAATTATGTTTTGAAAACTCTGAAAGATGCTTCGGAGAAACTTGAAGCAATGAAAGATGGAGAAACACCGCAGCTAAGGGACGAATTTGATAAAACGGTTGCAAAAGGATTGTACGGGATAGGAAGGTTTTTTCATGCCGTACATGACGCAGCTTCGCATTGGGATATACTTTTAAAACATCCTGAAACCCGAAAAGATGGTTTTGCAGAAATTTTACAGGGCAAAAAACCGGTTCCACCAGATGTAATGGCTTGTAAGGGTGTTACATTTCCTCAGGAATGGCTTAAAGTTTCAGGCTGGTATATTCTAAGACATATAATGCCGGATGGAGTATTAAAAAAAGCTCTGGGTAAAACTATTAAAAAAATGTATGAAAACCCGGATGCGAGAGAAAGAACGCACTTTTCTGTCAACCTGGACAGGAACGGTACACCAGGAGACTGGTATTACAAGATTTTTGAAGGCAAATCGGGTTTTGAAATGGCAAGTAGCGTTTCTGTAGGACATACAAAAGATATGTTCCACGAAAATTTCAGGGAAGGGCTTGCGCATGAGATAGGTACAGAAAAAGCTTTCAGGTTGTTTAATGCATTAACCACATGGAAGCCCAAAAACAAGACTGTTTTAATGAATGCTGATAAAATTGGGGAAGACTCTCTTCTGCCTGAGATAGAGGGGTTTATAACAAACAGGAGAAAATTTGACAGCTTACGGAGTATTGAAAATTTCAAGTTTGGGGATATGGTAAGAGGATTTCGCCGTTCAAAGGAGCTTCCCTCAAACAAATATTTTGACGAATTAAGAGGAATAACAACTCAGTCAGCTAAAATAGGCTAAATTTAAAGGGCTTGCAGCGACTGCTGTTTTACGTGGTTATTCTTTTAAAAATTTTAGTAAATATATAATAGTTGTATTAATAAGTTTTTGTTTAATACTTTTGCGAAATTTTAAAAAACCTTGCCCGCCTAACCTTCCCTGAAAGAAAATGAACAAGCAATCAAGGTATATCAGGAAGCTGGTAAGATTGTCACGTCAGGATTTTTTAAGTATGTTAATATTATTAAGCATCATTAATGGGAAAAATCCCTCCTCGCAATGACATCCACCGTTTATTTTTTTATATTTCCGGATTAAGGGAGCAACAAAAAATTCTTACTTAAAATTTTCAAAATAATCCCCACCCACAACCACCCTATAGGTGGCGCAGGCTTAGCCTGCGCACTTGTTAAATATAGATTTTTTGAAAATTTTCAGGCGTAAAAACTTTTTATTTGTTCCTTATTTTAAAAATAAAATTTATTTAAAGATTATTAATTAATACGACTAATAACGGAAATTTATTAAGATTACTAAAATTTTTTAGTCCTTGATTAATGTTAAAAAATGTTATTATTCTGTCCAATGCTTTTAAAATTTGTTAAATTGTGGAATATAACACAAATATAAGGAATAAGTTTACTTGAAAAGAAATAAAAAAACATGAAAAATAATTATAATACAGGGTTTTCGCTGGCAGAAGTGCTTGTAACTATGATAATAATTGGTGTTTTATCTATTGCAGCAGCTCCTTTTATTACCCAGAAACGAATAACAGAAGGCTATGAATTTAATACAGTAAAATGCATAAAAGACCAATATGCAGTTGATTTAAACTCTACAGCCTGCGCAAACTCCATAAATTACTGCAAACATAACACTATGCAGGCGTGCAAGGCCCTCATGCATTACGCCGATCACGGCAGCACTCTGGAACAGAGCTCTGCCCGGAAGGTTTTGCGTGAAGTATGCGACAACGGCGGAGAGAAAGCCTGCGAATACCTGGTGAAGTCCTGTATGAAAGACAGCAGTGTATGCGACATAACAAGCTCTGATTATGACCTGGCATATTATCTCCGGCTTGCCCAGAGCGATGCCACGCTGGGCAGGCTGGAAGCAAGGGATTTGACCAAATCACTTTATAAACTGGAAAATACTAATATTGTTACAGTTGTGGAAGACATCTGCTGTAAACCTGACCTTAACACAGCCTGCGATGTAATGAACATTATAGAATGTCCGTGGATATATCAATACGGCGGGGATGATGGTGATAAAGCAAGGGCTATGACCATAGACGGTGATTATATATACATAGGTGCACAGGAAAAAAGCGATCCTACCGGTGGGGGGACAGACCTCGCTCTGATGAAGCTGAACCTCTCTGATGGCACAGTAGACTGGAAAAAACAGTGGGGCTGGGATGGAGGAACAAAGGGCACTGAATGCAGGGCAGTAGCTGTCTCAGGTGATTATTTATATGCCGCAGGGATGGATAACCAGGACGGCACATGTGGCGGTGATGACATATTTGTAATAAAAGTAAATAAATCAGATGGGTCTACCGTATGGAAATATCAATATGGCGGGAGTGATAAACAAAAAGCTTTTGGTATGACAGTAGGCTCTGACGGGTATATTTATGTTACAGGACATGACTATGATTGCACGGGCGGCACTTCGGCAGATATGTTTGTGATGAAACTGGATACAGACGGATATGTGCAGTGGAAATATCATTATGGAAACCAGGGAGTTTATGATGCTGGTTATAGTATAGTTGAATCCGGTGGAAAACTTTATATAGCCGCAAGTTTTAATGGTTTTAAACTTGGCCTGGCAAAACTGGATACAGACGGCAATGTGGAGTGGGCAAATAAATATAATAATAATCTTTCATTGTATGATCTTGTGGTGTCAGGAAATTATATATATGCTACAGGGAATATGAATTATGATGTTGTAGTGATGAAGGTAAATGAATCGGACGGTTCTGTGGTCTGGGCAAACGCTTATGGCGGGGATGATGCGGATACAGGCGAGTCTATAAAACTGGAAGACAATTATCTTTACGTAACAGGCAGGATAGATGATTCCTGGACTACAGAAGAATCAGGAACTGATTATATACATGTCATGAAATTAAACGAGTCAGACGGGTCCCGTGTATGGATAAACAGGTACGGAGGCAGCCAGACTGAACAGGCAAGAGCTCTGGAGCTGAACGGCGACCATATTTATGTTACAGGCTGGGAAAGCTCAGACACTGACGGAGGAGACGTAGATATTGTTCTACTCAGGTTCAGAAAGGATATAACTACCAGCAATATTGATGAGATATGGGATAAAGAGGGAGAAACCCTTGATACCGAACCATTGACTCCGACAGTAATTGACCTTTTATCCGTATGGGATATTAACAAAGTAACTATAGCTGACGGTTGCGGTTCTGACCCATGCTGGGTATGTGAGGGTACTGTTCTTGGAGACACTGATGAAAATATTAACGCATGGGATTCTGTAAATGGTGAAGATATTGATGGATGGACACTGGAAGGAACGATACTTGATGACGAGGTTATTGATGAATGGGATTATTCACCGAATTAGATGACCTTATGACACTGAAGTTATTGACGAGTGGACTATCATCGGTAAATAATGACACAGGTATGAGTTCCTGATCAGGTTTATTGAGTATTGTGAACCTGTAAAATTAGACAGGAAAGATAAGGAACAAATAAAAAGTTTTTCTACGCCTCAAAATTTTCAAAAAATCTATATTTAATAAGTGCGCAGGCTACGCCTGCGCCACCTATAGGGTGGTTGTGGGTGGGGATTATTTTGAAAATTTTAAGTAAGAAT
>Ga0081527_100396_pt1 | contig 24079 bp, 19 predicted proteins | sample HotLakmasection5_FD_70992 | JGI IMG/M metagenome (GOLD analysis project Ga0081527, IMG submission 70992) | Hypersaline microbial mat communities from Hot Lake, Washington, USA - Section #5 (SPADES assembly) (version 2) | ecosystem: Environmental > Aquatic > Non-marine Saline and Alkaline >... | reverse complement strand
CCGGACAGGGCAACTATCCCGCAGCTTCCTCAGCCACTTCGGCGGCCTCGTCCTCTGGCTCAGCCTGCTCGCTGACCAGGCGATTGAGCATGTCCGCCAGCAGTTGCAGGAAGGGCTGCGCCTCGTCGAAGCGTTCGAACGCATCCGGCTGCGGTGTGTCATTCGGCCCTGACATCAGCCCTCCTCCCTGCCATTGGCGTAGTACGCAACGGCCTGCATCAGGAAGTGCCGCGCCAGGTGCGACGGTGAAACCTGCATCTGCTGGGCAAGCTGCTGGATTGCCTTGCGCTCTGTCGCTGTCAGCCGTACACTGAAGATATGTTCCCGCTTCGGCTGGGGCTGCGGTGGTGTCATTGTTGTGCTCACTGCATCACCTCTCGTGCTACGTTTGTCCTCAGGTTAGCACCCCAGCAGATCACAGCCCCTGAAATTCTCCGGTTTTTGGGTTAGTAGTTTTACATTTTTCAAGCCAGCTTTTGGGCCTGATGGTGTTCAAGAGGATACAAACAAAAATGCTGGTCCTTCACCGGGAGGCGCGCGCCATGTCACCGATGAAGCCAGCATGTTGATGTAGGGTGGACAAATCCGTGCAAGTACACAGATAGCTATAACAAGCGAATTCCTTACGCATGATATTAGCGGTGATAGAGTACCATAATCTAAACACCTATCACGACTAAATCAGACTCATCCTGTAGTATGACAAATGGTCACGAAGGCAACCCGCACGATGAGCGCGAAAGACTTGCAGTTAATCTGGCAGCAGGCCCAATCTGATCCCTATCTACATACTGCGCTGGCTTTGATGCTACTGAATGGCCTGAACACCGGGCAAATCAGACAGATTGCCGACGCACAGATTGATCTTCATGCCGGATGGATTACAACCCACGACGCCAAAACTTATCCACTTGTGACTCAGACCAGGGATGCATTAAGGGTACTCTTGGGGCCGGAGTCTGAGCTATCTGTCTCACGTCTGGAAACAGCCTGCCAGCAGCTTGACCCGTTTGAAGACGCGGCCCACCGCCAGTTATCCGGCGCGATCTGGATCAATGATGATGAGCTTCAGATCATGCTTAAAACGACTGGACCGATGGAAACGCCGATTCTCCCGCTGCGTTTCACATTCCCGTTTTCAATTGTCGATCGGCTACAACCGGACGAGACATCAGACGTCGCGCAGCGGGCACGCAGCGTGTTACAGACATCCGCCGATTGGCTGGCCGTGCAGATACTTGCAACAGATATGTCGCCTTTGCAGCGACTCCTGCATCTCCTGCGACAGGGGAGTTTGGTCTTTCTGATCGTGAGCACGGGCGTCAGTGGGCTGAATCTGATCCACAACGTGCTGATGGGACGCCTGCTCTCTCCAGCCGACTACAGCCAACTGACCTTTATCGTCACTCTGCAACTACTGATCGGGCTGCTACCGATGGCGATACAAACGGTCGTGGCACGTTTTGCTGCCCGCTATCATGCGCAGGACGACTCAACACTTCTGGCCGCGCTCTACGCCAGATTAGGACGTTTAGGCTGGCAGGCAGGATTCCTGATCGCGCTTCTGCTGCTGCTGCTATCCCCGATCATGGTCAGCATGTTCCAACTGGATAGTATCACGCTTCTGCTACCAATCATTATCGCAGTACCGTTTTTTGTCCGCATGGGACCAGATCGCGGCATATTACAGGGTATGGGTAGGTCTTTCTGGCTGAGTGGCGCTTATCTGGCGGAGGGCAGCATCCGCCTCACGGTCAGCGTGATATTGGGTTATGCGCTTGTGAGCGCCGGGCGCAGCCTCGAAGGCGCAATATGGGGCGTGGCACAGGCGATGCTAATCACATGGTTCATCAGTTGGCTCGCGCTGCGGCATCTATGCACTGACAAGAAAGCGATCTCCGATGAACCAGCCCCAGAGGCAGAGTGGCTGCAAGTGGGCTGGATGGCGGCGCTGGTATTGATCGGCCAGGCACTCATCACAGATAGTGACTTTCTACTCGTCAAGAACTTCTTCTCGTCCGACGACGCCGGGTTATATGCAGCGATTACCGTGCTGGGTCGCATCGTATATTTTGGCGCGCTGCCGTTGACAATTCTGCTTGTTCCTGTGGTGGCCAGAAAGCAGGCGCTCAACGAGCCGACACGCCCTATTCTACTACTGTTGATCGGTGGTGGCGTGGTAGTATGTGGCGGCTTGGTCCTGGGGTCGCTATTATTCGCTACAGACATACTACGCATTCTTTACGGTGACGCCTATGTGCCAGCAGCCAGCCTGCTTGCACCTTATGCATTGGCAGCCTCGCTGTATACCCTGACAAATCTGGTGATCACCTATCAGGTCGCGCTGGGCTGCGGCAAAGAAACCTGGATGCCGATCACAGCCGGTAGCGCTCAGGTTGTAGCTATCATTGTGTTTCATGGGTCGCTGGCTCAAGTCATCGCGATACAGATCATCCTGATGGGGCTTTTATTTGGTGTTGTACTGTGGCGTGTGATTCGATCCGACAATGCACCATCCGAACCCGAAGCCGTTGTGGCCGCAACACCCGGATAGGCGCGCATGGTAGACAAGCTTGAGGCATGGTTTTCACATAATCGCCTGCTTGTACTGGCAGTTGTCGGCACGGTGGTTTTTCATGGCGGGTTACTGCTTTCCGGCAGTTACCGCGGCACATATGATGCTTACGTACATATCTTCTTCGCCGACCACTACGAACGATCATGGTGGTCTTTATGGGAACCTCGCTGGTATACCGGATTCACAATGGTCAGTTACCCACCGCTGACCCATCAGCTTACTGCTTTGATCTCCAGAATCAGCAGCTTACCTACCGGTTTTATGACCGTGATGCTGCTGTCGACGGTGACAACCACCATCGGCATTTACCGTTTCAGCCGTTTGTGGGTAGGCCAGCGTCCAGCGTTGTATGCGGCACTGCTGGCAGTCGTCAGCAGCAGCATCGCGGAGACAGTTCATGTCTTCGGTCAACTCCCGACCATGTTTGTCATCGGGATCATGCTCAACGCGCTGCCATTCGTGTGGCGCTGGGTGGAGCACGCCGACATCAGCGATCTGTTTCGCGGGTGGGCCTTATTGATGGTGGCTGCCGCTGGACATCATGTGACCACACTGTTTGGCATGGTTTTCTTCAGTGGTCCCATCCTGGCGACGGTGCTGGTGCGAAAGTTCCGCACGCCACATCTCAACGAAAACCACTTTGAAAACGAAACATTTCACCTTCGGCAAGTCGGGCTGCTAGTACGACAGCGCATCAGACGAGTTGCGCCATCTTTCTTCCGCTGTGGCGTCTTTGGCCTGGGGTTAATCATTATCCTGGTAGTCACCGTACTGCCCTATTGGCTTTGGAGCCGCAGCGATCCGATCACTCAGATTACAATCCCACACGCCAGTCGCGACAGTTTTATCGAAAACACACCCGCCGGTCTTATGTTCTTCCTGATCCCATGGGGCGCGCTGCTGGTCATCCTACCTTATGCACTCTATAAGGGTTTTGGAGGTCCCAACTGGATCCTGGCGTCGTCACTGGCCCTGATGACGCTCCTGGGTACCGGTGGAACGACACCTATCCCCGCGATGTTGCTCCGAGGCGCGTTCTATATTCTCACGCTGGACCGTTTCACATTCTGGGCGACGATTATTATCCTACCTTTTGCAGGCCTGTTCGTAGAAAGCCTGCTTCACGGTCGGCTGGGCAAGTGGATTGTTGCCCATTGGGGCGCGTTGTGGCGAGCCACTTTTGCTGCCAGCCTGGGAGCCGCATTTATTGGCCTGGCTTTGTTTACCGCTAACCTAACGCAGTACCGGAAATTTCAGCCGGAGCCAGTGGACATGATCCCTATTGTCGAGTTCATGGCAAAAGACAATCACGATCAATGGCGCTATCTGACACTCGGCTTTGGTGATCAAATGGCCTGGCTCAGCGCACAGACGGACGCGCTGAATGTAGAGGGTAACTATCATAGCGCGCGCCGTCTGCCAGAGTTAACCAGCACGCCGATCGAACGGCTGGATGGCGCGAAGTTCACCAGTATTCCCGGCCTGGGAAGCCTGCAGGCTTTTCTGACGAATCCACAGCGGTATAATCTGAAATACGTTTTTGTGAATGACGATTTCTACGAACCCCTACTCTACTTCACAGGCTGGCACAGCCTGGGCCGCCTCGAAAATGACGTTCAGGTGTGGGAGCGTGTCGACGTACCACCGCTGCCAGCGGCTATTCCGGTACAGGTCTACCCGGCGTGGCAGCGGTTGATGTGGGGAACACTGCCAGTAAGCAGCCTGCTGGTAGTGGCGCTGATGTTCTTCTTCACTACGCTGGTTGTGCCGCGTTACAAACTGAGTGTGACCCGTGTACCGGGAATCGGCAGGGTTGTCCGCTTACCCCTGATCCGCTTCTGGCTGATCGACGATGATCGGCACGAACCTCTCCCGCACAGTGAAGACTGGCAGCTATGGAAGCGGCTAACGCGGCGGATGTTCCCGGAGTTGAGATTATCCCCAGTGCCGCGCCAAAAGTTGTACGCTTTGATGCTGTTGCTGCTGATGGTCGGCGGCCTGTTGTTTGGGTGGCGCGTACTGCGCCAGCACACGACATCGCCCCAGGCGGTCATCCTGGCCTACTATGATGCGCTGGACTTCAAACGCTTTACCGAAAGCTACACCTATCTTCAGACTGACCTGAGCCGTGAAGAATATCTGCGCTGGCTGTCCTTGCAGGGCGGCATTCTGGCCTCGTTCGCTAAGCTGGAGAATCTGTACATCCAAGCCGGAGCAGTCCAGGAGGATAGTCTCACGGCTTACGTCACAGCGGAGTGGCTAACCGCGCTGGGCACTTACCCAGTTTCGCAGACGTGGGAGTTGGTAAAGAGTAGCGACGGTTGGCGTCTGGTTCTGGATGTGGAGCCTCCTCAATTGCCGCGCCAGACGTTTGTTGCCACGAGCGATGTTGATTTTTACCTTGACCTGCCCCTGACCACATTAGACGAAACTGCGCTTAATCGTGGCAATCTGGATCGGGCGGTGCTGAGCGTCAGTCCTGTTAGTGTTCGCTATCTGCCACAAGCGCCGATAGGCTTTGCGCCTGAAGACCATGATGCCGGGCGAATCGAGGGGCGCTTCGAGGGCCTGATCAGCGTTATTGGTGCGCTCACCAATCATTCGCCTTTCCCTACGCACATCACTGTAACGGCTATACTGCGCGATGAGGATGGGCAACGGTTAGCAGAGACAAATGCGATGGATGTTATGCTGCACCAGTTGTGGGCACAGGAGACCACACCATTTCGAGTTGATTTTTCGGGCGCAGATGCCGCTGAAATCCTGGACATCGAGACAATTGCGTCAGTCGAACTGATCGTTCGTGGTATGCCGACCGCCTACAATCTTGACCGTCCACTCGTCCTGCTGGATGGGCACACACTGTATAACGCTGGATCGCGCCTGGTCGATATTCCACATATTATATTCAGCCACCCTGATGATAGCGGCGGTATCGACTGGGTGAGCAACCTATACCTGGAGCGAGCAATTGCGCCAGGCAGTGTGCTGGAATTCGCTGCGCCGGACGTGCCGGATAGGCTGCGCTCACTCGACCTGCCAGTAGAGATCACAGGGCCGCGCCTGACCGAATGGCTGGCTGAGAATGTTCGGCAGACCGTTGTACATGGATATAGTCGATGAAGTTGTTAGGGGTTCTGGCACTTGTTGTGGCCTATGTACTGGGTAATATGACGTTTGCGCTCACCGACAGAACGCGCATCAGTGTGAAGGCTGAGGACACTCTATACGCAGGAGAAACGTGGACGGTGACCGTGTTTGTCATAGATGCCGAGGCCGGTGAAACGGTCCGGGCCACGCTAATAAACGGTCTGCAAATGCTCCGCGCCAATTTGACACTAGGAGATGGTGGAGTCGCGCTGTGGCGCATACCAGCCGGGCAGATCGTACAAGCTGGACAAAGCCTGCTGATACTGCGCTATGATGAGCACGAGATTCGCTATCCGTTGCGTGTACTACCGACCGATTCTGTATCTGCTGACCTGTTTGCGACACTCAACCAACTGATGGCTTACGGGGAAGGTGAAACGACCGTCATCTCGCTGCCACGTGACGAGTGGGGTAATACCACAGCGGGCGATGAGCAGTTGTGGTTGAATAGCCATTACCCTGGTGGCCACCGCGACACACACGAACTCACATATGCTGGTGGACTAGGCTGGCTTACGCTTCAAAGCAGAGGCGGCCCTGGTCGCCTGCGTTTGACCCTGGAACAGGGCCGTATAGTTACAAACCTGGAGCTTCATCAATCGCCAGGTAGACCGCATGATATCACGCTCTCTCTGGCTCCGGGGTGTGTGCTGAATGATGGTCGGGACACGGTCCTAGTGGGTGCCACCATCATGGATGCGCACGGAAACACGGTTGCAGATGGCACGCTCGTTACTTTTACATGGCGCAATGGGCAGGGCGTCGGGCGCACGGTTGATGGTCGCGCCAGTCTGCGTTTACCTGCACCTACTCGTACCGGTTGGGTGATGTATCGCGCCGCTGCTGGTGAAGTTATCTCAATGCCCGAATTCCTGCAAGTGACGCAAGGCTTTTGTCCTAATGACTGAAAAAGCACGGCTGAAGTTTGGGATTTTTGTCATCGGCGTGTTCGTTACTGTGCCGATTAGTGTGATGGCGGTTTCGCTGATGGCGCAGTTCATCACTCACTTTCAGCAGGGCGCGGACCCGGCTTCAATCTTTCGTGGGCACACGCTAACGCTGCCAGGCCCGGATCAAGCGCGCTGGGAGGCATTCGGCGCAGATATCGCGTGGCAACCTTCGCGTCCAGAGCAGGAGGAAATCATTACCGCGTACTGGTTAGCATGGGAAGCCCTGAACCGCGCCTATGAAACGGGAGACATATCTGACCTGGCGACCTACTGGAGCGGCGCGGCCTACGAGCATGCAATAATGGCAATTGATCCACAAGATCGTTTCATGCAAACACATAGCGGGCACGTTCTACATCTAACTTTTTTCAGCGATGACGCCAGTCTAGTCGTCTTCAGTGACCCCGAGTTTATGCTGACAAGGTTATTGAAAAATGTTTCAGTCAGCCTGAGGGCCTCAGCCGACGTTATTATGACTCTCGATAATGGTTTCTGGCGGGTGCGCAGCATCACGCTAGATTATTACTGAGTACAAGAGAACTGGAAGCTTAACATTTCTCACATGAGCATATCATTATAATAAAACTAAACGGGGACCAACTCGCGATGACAGCCATAACGTTGCAACATCCAACACTGCGCAGAACCTGGCTCCCACTTGGGTTAGCCGCTGTTGCGCTGCTGATTCTGAACATAGGGCTATATACCCGACTGGGATCCCAGCCAGCAACCCCTCGATTTGAGTTCCCTTATTACGAAGATTTCTCGACATTCACCGTTTCGGATTACAACGCTTTTGGTGGAAATTGGGTCGTCCGTGACGAAGCACTGGTCCAGTTAAGCACGAGCGGCTATGACCTGATGACGTTTGTCCCTATCAATATCGACCCAGAGCAACCCTACGTGTCTGAGACCACCCTACGCTTCTTGGGTGGGTCGATGGGAGGTGGAGTCATCTTCAATGCGCAGCAAACTACCAGCCGTCAGCAAAGTCATATGGCGCGCTTCAACGTTGATGGGGGTTCGCTGTGGCTGATTTATGGCTATTTTGGTGATGACAGTGACTTTGTGGGGCAGGGCAGCGCAACACTGGATATTGAGCCGAATGATCCGGCAGCGCGTCAACTGGCTGTGCAGGTCGATAATGAGACCTATTCACTTTTTGTAGACGGTGTCGCTGTCGCGCGTGATGTGCCTCTGGTATATCGTGGCGGAGCGGTGGGCTTCATTTCGGCGACTTCACAGATCGCATTTGACGATGTGCGAATAGATGCCAATTTTGTCTCCCCAATTGTTGAACAGCCGGCTGAACAGTCGCCTGAAGTGGTAGTTGAACAGCAGGTTGGCTCATCTGAACAGACGACGATGCTCGCCGATATGTTCGACAGCAATGGTGGCGAATCGCTGTGGCGCCCTATCAGCGGTGACTGGAGCTTTGTGGACGGTGCGTATGTTCAAGGCCAATCCAATGGTTTCGATCTGAGCACCGTTTATCAGCAGACATTTGCATATCCTCTGAACATCAGCGCCATCTTTCGGCACCAGCAGGGGGCCGGGGGTGGGCTGCTTTTCAATCTGCCCTCTGCTGACAATAAGAGCAATGCGCAGATGGTCCGTTTCTTTGAAGATGGAAACGTCCTCGCCTGGGGCTATTTCGACGAAAACGGTGCGTTTAACGGACAGGGCAGCGCGCCTGTCGCCTCAGCAGAAGGCACAACGCATACACTGGAAGTCCTGGCGACAAATGACACTTACGCCATATATCTGGATGACACCGAAGTCGCTACCGGCATACCGATCAACAGCCCAACTGCGGCAGGTTACATTGGTCTGACCGCTTCCCAGAGCGTTGTCGCGTTCGATGCTGTCACCGTATCCGCAATGGGGGAGCCGTCAACCACTGTCGCCAATATTGACGCAGAAGCGGCGAACGGTAACTGGGTTGTTGACGGTGGTGTTATCCAGCAAACAGATACAGAAAACACGGATTATGTGGCGGGTACGGGGTTAGCCGGCGAGCAGTTCACTGTCAGTGTGCGCATTACCCTGCCACCAGATAACCCAGACGCGGGCGGCGGCATTGTCTTTCATATGGGTGGCAGGGATGATCCGCATCAGGGTTATATGGTACGTTTTGGTAGCGGAGGACAGGAGATTTTCTGGGGACGTTATAGCGCGGATGGCGTCTTCATGGGAGAGGGTGGCGTTCCGCTTAACCTGATCGCCGGTGAAGCCTATGAACTACTGCTCAATGTGCGCGAGGACAGTTTTGATATTCAGGTCAACAATGAAACGCTTGTCGGCATGATCCCCCTCGAGCGCGGCAGCGGTTGGATTGGGCTGGTGAGCTTTAGTGGCCCAATCACATTTACCGATGTCAGCGTGCAGCTTGGTGAATAGACATGGATAACATCACATACCGACTGTCACCGCTGAAAACCGGTGTCAGAAATGCCCTGGAACATCTGAATCAGCCAGAAGTATTCTGGCTGACGCGACCTTTGCTCGCCTTTCTGATCACCCGGTTCATCGTGTTTGTCGGCGCATACCTGGCCGAAATCGCTATACCAGGCGTCACTGGTGAGGGATTCTATCGTGTCAGTCCTGACAACGTCTGGCTCGATGTCTGGGCGCGCTGGGACAGCGCCTTTTATCTGCGCATCGTTGAAGATGGTTACTGGTTCGTACCCGGCCAGCAGAGTTCGGTGGCTTTCTTCCCACTTTACCCGCTGCTGATGAGCTTCATCGCGCCGATTACCGGTACATTGGGGGCAGGTGTGATAGTAAGCAACGCCCTACTGTTGGGGGCACTGATCTTCCTCTACAAGCTCACGGAGATGGAGTTCGATGCCGCCAGTGCCGGGCGCGCTGTTTTCTACATCGCAGCCTTCCCGACATCGTTCTTTTTCACAGCCGTTTATACCGAAAGCACGTTCCTGTTCTTCACCGTCAGCACGATGTATTTTGCTCGCAAACGCATGTGGGCCTGGGCGGCTTTGTTCGGTGTGCTGTGTGCCTCGTCGCGGATCGTTGGCGTGGTGATCTGGGGCATTGTCGGCCTGGAGTGGCTTCGCTCACATGGGTGGAACCTGGAGACAATCCATAAACGGGAGTCATGGGACAATCTACTCAAGGCGGTCAGGACAGACTGGCCCAACCTGGCAATCATCTGCATTATACCGCTAGGTTTACTCAGTTATATGGTGTTTCTCAACCATAAATTCGGTGATCCGGTGGCCTTCTCCACCACGCAGAGCGCATGGGGGCGTGAGATGCTCGGCCCCTGGACGATCATCTGGCGTGACTTGAGTGGCTTGATTGGTGGTGATTTTCTCCGGGGCGAGATCTGGTGGCATGTTATCCTGGATCTGAGCGCCTATTTTGCTGTTCTGGGGATATCGGTCGTGGTCTGGAAAAGACTTGGAGCCAGCTACGCATTGTATTGCGTCATCTCAATTGTGATCCCTTCGATGAGCGGTACAACGAGTTTATCCCGTTACGCCCTGGTGATATTCCCCGTGTTCATGATGCTGGGATACTGGGGACAACGCCAATGGTTGGATCGGGCGCTGATAACTGGCTTCAGCGTTATGCTTGGAATACTGACAGCAATGTTTGTAAATTGGGTCTTTGTGGCGTAGCTCGGAGGAATAAGCCATGCCTTATAGCAATTACGAGCGCTGGAAGATAACACCGGTCGACGGAGAGCCTTTTCTATCGATTGTGATTCCGGCTTACAATGAAGAAGTGCGCATCATCCCGACTATCGGCGCTATCGCCTCGCATGTCTCTGATCTGGGTTTTGAATGGGAGCTAATTCTGGCCGATGACGGTTCAAAAGATAACACGGTACAATTAGTCGAAGCGCTGGAGTTTGCTAATCTGCATGTGCTGCGCGCGGAACAGAACGGCGGTAAAGGCAGTGCCGTGCAGCGTGGTATGCTGGCAGCTCGTGGAAAGTACATTCTCTTCTCTGACGCGGATAACTCCACGCCAATTGAAGAAGTCACTAAGTTCATTAACACGCTGAGTACCGATGGCTATGATGTCGCCGTCGGTTCGCGTGCGATAGAAGGCGCGGCGGAGGCCAACAAGTCGCTGCTGCGGCGCGTCATGAGTGGCGGGCTGCGCTCCATTGTGCGCTATGTCCTGAACATCACGGTCCGCGACACACAGTGCGGTTTCAAGATGTACACTCGTGAAGCTGCTCATCGACTGCACAGTACACAGACGATCATGGGGTTTTCATTCGATTTAGAAGTCTTGTACCTGGCTTTTAAGGTCGGCTATAGGGTGCGTGAGATTCCAGTGACGTGGGTAGATGCTCCTGGGTCAAAGGTTGATACTCGCAAGGAAGTTCAGCGTTTTCTCCGGGACATTGTCAAGATCAAGACGGCAGACTTTAAGGGCATCTACAACCTGAGGTTGAAGGACCATGAGGATCGCACTCGTATCAACATACCCACCCAGTAAGGGTTCATTGAACGAATACGCGTATCACTTCGTTAGCTATCTGCGGCTGAAGCCAGAGGTCAGCGAAATTACCATTCTGGCGGATGAACTCCCATCTGGCCTCAGTTACCCGGCAGATGACACAGAATCAGGGCGGGCGTCTGTTCACATACGCCCGTGCTGGCGTTTTGGTGACTGGAAAAACGCCAGACGCATTCAGCAAGCTATGAAGCAGATTCAACCGGATGTGGTGCTGTTTAACATGCAGTTTGCCACCTTTGCGGATCGTCGTGTGCCGGGTGCGCTGGGCCTGCTGGGGCCGTGGCAGGTGAAGTCAGAAAGAACAGTCAGCGCGGTCCTGCTGCATAATATTATGGAAACGGTTGAACTGGATAAGGCTGGATTCGGTGGCAATCCAGTGATGATGTGGATTACGCGGCAGGCGGGCAACATCTTCACGCGCATACTGCTCAAAGCCGACCTTGTCGCTGTGACAATCCCCAAGTATGTCGATATTCTGACCAGCAAATACGGCGTAGATCATGTCGTACTGGCTCCGCATGGCTCTTTCGAGGAAATACCTGAGCCAGCCTATGAACTACCCGATGGACCACTGCAGATTATGGCTTTTGGTAAATTCGGCACGTACAAGCGCGTCGAGCCTCTGATAGAGGCATTCGCGTTGTTGCAGAAGTCCCACAATAAGCCGCTCGAACTGGTGGTCGCCGGGACGGACAGCCCGAATACACCAGGCTATCTGGAAGGTATACGTGAGCGTTATGCTCATGTGGCCAATGTACGCTTTACTGGATACGTTGAGGAAGAGGATGTACCACGTGTTTTCAAAGAAGCCGCTGTTGTTGTCTTCCCCTACAACAGTACAACGGGAAGTTCGGGCGTGCTTCATCAGGCGGGGAGCTATGGTAAAGCTGTCGTTTTGCCCAACCTGGGTGACCTGGCAGAACTGATCGCTGAGGAAGGCTATACCGGCGAATTCTTCGAGCCAGATGATCCACATAGCATGGCCCAGGCTATCGCCAAGTTCATTGACAACCCGGAACACAGGCAGCATGTAGGGTCACAAAACTATCTCGCGGCGTCTGGACTACCAATCAATGAAGTCGTTGACTGGTATCTGCTGCATTTTGAGCGATTATTAAACACGCGGAACAAGGTTTTGGCCGCTGAATCTACAGAGAGGGGTTAACCTAATCATGGAGCTAAAGCATCGTAAAGCGGGCACTGTCGACATCATCGAACTCAGTGGAAGATTTGACGCCTACGAAGTACCGCTGGTTAACAGATGGTTTGATGAACACACCACAGCGCAGCACGTCATTGTCAATCTGGGTGGGGTTGGCTTTATCGACTCATCCGGTTTATCAACGCTAGTAAAGGGGCTAAAGCGGTGTCGTAACCATAACGGTGACCTGTATCTCTGCAATCTACAGCAGGCAGTCACCATTATTTTCGAGTTAACCCGGCTGGATAAAGCATTTAACATCTACGACGATGAGCAGAGCGCTTTAGACGCCATTCCTGGGTGAGCTGTTTGCCTGTCTGTGGCAGAAACTGAGGATGCATATTGGAACTCACGATTCGCGAACATATTGTCCGTATACAGATCATTGACATACGAGGGCGTTTGCAGGCCGCCAGTGTTGGCGCACTTCGCAATGAACAGACCCGACTGATCGACGCTGGTAATCAGCACTTTATCGTTGATCTGCGCGAGACCACTTTCATGGATAGTGCAGGCATGTCGGCACTGGTTTCTCTGCTCAAACAGGCAAAGCAGATCGGCGGCGACGTAGTACTCGTCAAGCCAACTGATGAAGCGGCCTACCGGATTTTGACGTTGACCCGATTCGATCAGGTTTTTCGCATGGCGGACACCGTAGAAGACGCACTCAGACTATTCTGAGGTTTCATTGTTGGAGGGCTGTTGATGTCAGACATCGAGAAAAGCCAGTTACAGCAGGCCAATACGCGCCTGATGCAGTTAATTGCCAGCCTGGAAGGTGGCGTATTGGTTGAAGATCAGCACAGAACGATAAGCGTTGTCAACCAGGCTTTCTGTGATATGTTTGGCATTCAGGAATCTCCGGCGACACTGGCTGGCACGGATTGTTCGGGTAATGCCGAAGCCAGCAAGAATCTGTTCACGGCCCCGGATGCGTTCGTCAGTCGTATTGAGGCGCTTCTGGCGGATCGGACGATTGTCACTGGTGATATGCTGCGTCTGGCCGATGGGCGCGTTTTCTCCCGCGACTACATACCGGTGTTTGACGCCGACAACCTGATCGGCCATTTGTGGCACTATCGCGACGTTACCGAGGCAACTCTCGCGCAGGGCCGCATGGAGCGCCTGCTGCGATTCGAGACGGCCAATAAAGAGATTAATCGTCTTTTTCTACAGATGGAAGACATCGATGAAGCCCTGAATCGCTCGTTAGCCATCACCGGGCAATTGCTGGATGTTTCGCGGGCGTATGTCTTTCGCATCCGCGAACATGAACGTGTACTTGATAATACGCACGAATGGTGCGCGCCCGGTGTCAAACCAGAAATAGACAACCTCAAAGGACTGCCTTTTGACGAATTGCTGCCGTCGTTCTTTCCGATGATGGCTGACCATGACCTGATAGCCCCCTCTCACATTCGTGAACTACCGGATGATCTGCGGGGGATCCTTGAGCCACAGGACATTGAGACGGTACTCTGGCTACCAATGTATCTGGATGGGCGTATTGAAGGCTTTATAGGCTACGACGAGGTCCGTAACCCACGAACATGGCTGCCGGAGGAAATCACCACAGCGCGCATCATCATGGAGAGCTACGCACGTGCCCTGGAACGCGAAATCGCGTCGCAGATGTTAATCGAAGCACATGATGAGGCCGTACGTACCGCCCGCATCCGAACCCAGTTTGTGGCAAACATGAGTCACGAAATTCGCACTCCGGTCACAGGCATACAGGGCATGCTCGAACTCCTGCTGGAAACCGATCTGGACGATCTTCAACGCGAATTTGCCAGCGAAGCCCTCAATAGTTCGATACGTATGCTGGCAATCGTCAATGATATTCTGGACTTTTCCAAATTGGAAGCCGGTCAGATCGTGCTTAACGCGGACCCGATTGACCTGCACGCCATCGCCACCGAGGTCAAAACAACATTCTTCCCACAACTGAAGGGCAAGCCCATCGAGTTCCACCTGGATATGGATCCAAACATACCCTATCGCGTATACGGCGACGCCACCCGTATCCGGCAGATTCTCATGAACCTTGGGGGCAACGCCGTCAAGTTTACGCATCAGGGGTCTGTCACCCTGTCAATCCATGTGCTTAGTCATTCCGACAGTGCTGTCTACCTGCGGTTTTCGGTCAGGGACTCCGGTATTGGCATCGCACAAGAGAGCATAGAACGCATTTTTGAGAGTTTCGTGCAGGCAGATGGCACGACAACGCGCCGATATGGCGGTAGCGGTCTGGGATTATCAATCAGTAAGCAACTTGTCGAACTGATGGGTAGCAATATTGAAGTCGAAAGTGATCCCAAAACAGGCAGCACATTCAGCTTTGTCCTGCGACTAACCATCGCGCAGGAGACCCGCAGCAGTGGACCAATGGCTCCGGATTTCGTCGGACTGAATGTGCTGGTCATCGACAACAATCGTACGGCGCGTTATGTGTTGGTCCAGCAGTTGGAAAACTGGGGTGTCCGTGTAACGCAGACAGGCGAAGTTGACAGTGTACAAGTACTCTTGTTGGAGAATCGATTTGACCTGGTCTTCCAGCGCTGGCCATCGGTGAGCGTCACATCTCCAGGCCAGGTCACCGCCTCGTGCCCTGTCATCTACATTGCCGACTCAGATGTTGCTACCGACTACGGTGAGCGATCTTTATTGAGATGGCCCATCGACCAGTCTAGACTATACAATCTTTTGGCCGAGGTTGCGCTTGCTCATTCCCCGCAGAGCCCTCCATCCACACGGAGCCAGGCAGAGAGTGCGCGTGTGCTGTTCGCTGATGATCTACCGGTTAACATTGATCTGGTCAGATACGCCCTGGAAGATGCACGCATTCGTGTTGACGCCGTGGAGAATGGTCAGGAGTTATTGGAACAACTGGAAAAGGACAGTTATGACCTGATCCTCATGGATGTGCAGATGCCTGTTATGGATGGTATAGAAGCCACGCGGCGCATACGCCAGTCCAGCGCCGTCTTTCGTGACATCCCCATTCTGGCGCTGACTGCCAGCGTCATGCCTGAAGAACGTGACCGTTACCAGGCAGCGGGTATCAATGCGATAATAAGTAAACCATTTTCCATAAAACATCTACGCGAAATCGTGTCGCAGTGGATTAAGATGAAGAGAAGCGCTACGCTAGGTTCAGATACTTCCTGACCAGACTGCGCAATTCCTGGGTGCTAAACGGCTTATAGAGAAGATCGACCGCGCCCACTTCCTGTGCGGTCATCCGGTCACCAGACTGGCTGCGTGCAGTGAAGATAATCATCGGTGTATCCTGAAGGTGTGGTATATCCTTCAGGCGACGCATCACTTCAAAACCATCCATAACCGGCAGGTTAATATCCACGATGGCAAGCGCCAATTGCTGCTGTTGTGCGAGTTGTATCGCTTGAACGCCGTCTTCCACAGCAATCACCTCAACCTGCATTGCCTGCAGTGCGTAAGTGACTACGCGACGGGTCACACTATCATCATCAACAACCATAACTGGCTGATCCATTTCAAGCTCCTAGAGTCTTCCTCAACTGCCATTCGTTTCCATCAGCAAAATGCTCATATCTGACTTCGTCAAATGACTGCTGAATTATATAAAGTCCCATGCCGCTTTCGGGCAGACTAAGGGGATCGGGTTCGGGCAGGTTATCGGGCGGAGTAAACTCGGTGTCTGCAAAATCCCTGACGCGGATCACAATCTCATGCGCCATGTGATTCAACTCAAATTCGATCTGCCCTTCCCTTCCAGCATAGGCATGGCGGACAATGTTGACCAGTAGTTCCTGTACCGCCAGCACTATCGTGGTACGATCGTTGATCGAGAGTGAGGCCAGGCGCTGCTCAAGACATCCGGTAAAACTGGAGACGGAATCGAGGCTGGCTGAGAAGGACTCGCGCAGTTTCATAGCTTATCTACCTGTGTACAATGTCGTTATCAGTGTCTGGTCATCTTCGATCAGACCAGCGCGTTGAGAAGCATCAACAATATGCTGGGTGATTGAAACCACCTCTGACGAACTGGATGGGACCGTGTTAAGCAATCCCGTTTGCCCCCAAAGCCCAGATTGTGTTTCTATCTCGGTGAAGCCGTCGCTGTGAGCGATGATTAGGTCGCGTGGTTTCAGCCGGAGAAACTGTGCTTCAGCCTGTAGGCCAGGCAAGACCCCGACAGGCGGCGCGGTTGCCTCCATTCGCAGCCAGTTGTTATCGTGCCTGACCAGTATGGGAGGATGTCCGGCATTGGCGAGTTCCAGCATACCGGTGGTTGTGTCTAAAGATAGTATCGCCACAGTCGCCATCAGGTCGGTGCGCGTGAATGCGCCATAGAACTGTGAGTTGACCGCCCTCAGTACATCTACTGGCGCCAGTCGCAAGCGCAGCGCCATTGTAATTGCGGTGTGCAGCGCAACAGCCGCCAGCGCTGCCGGCAATCCCTTGCCGGCGACGTCGAGGATGAACCACATCAGATGATCCTCATTTGTCTCCAGCCATCCCCAGGCATCGCCGCCAACTTCTCTGGCGGGTTTCCAGTAGGACGCAATCTGCACACGATGGAACTGTGGTGACTTAGCGGGTTGAATTGACGCCTGTATCTCGCTGGCAATCTGCATATCGCGCGCTTGGATGACTTCTCGTTCTCGTAGTAAAGCCAGTTGTGCAGCCGTAATCTGCCCGCCAATGCGCTCTGCCATGCGCGTGATAATGCGCAGATCAACAGCGGAGAACTTGTGCTGACAGTCATACGTGCCGATACCCAGCACACCAATACGCTCGTTTTCAGAAATAACGGGTGTAAAAGCCCACTTCACAGGGATGCCGGTATTAGTTTCTAGCTCAATGATCTGTTCATCCCTGATGTCAGCCAGTTGTGGTACCGCATCCCGTGACAAGCTGATCAGTTCAGGAATGCTGTACCATTCGTCGGCTTTGTCCAGATAAACTCCAGCAAGGTCGGCTAACGCCGCTGCGGCCACTGTATGCAGAATGGGTTCGATATTCTGTACGGTTTCCGCTTGAGTGGGGACTTCCTGCAAGAACGGAACCAGTTGATCCCACGCCTGGGTGAGCGCGATAGTCATCTCTTCAAGCTCATTTTCGAGTTGTTGAATTCGATTGTTGTTGCGTTGAAGGTCAATCATGGTTTGAGTCTGCAATCATTCGGTGTATTCCAGACGATAACTTGTCCCATATATCCGACTAACAAGCCTATCATCAGATTATACCATTACCGTGTTCGACGCATTACCTGCACTTGCTACCGATTCAGGACTTTCGTCGAAGGTTACCATATGGTAGATTCGCGGCGATCTCACCACGTCCGATTTCCCCTTAAAATCCATCCTTTGTCGATTCGCCAGATGTCCTGCTGTTTCCGTGCATGATGACAACTCATCATAATAAATTCACGGTTGTTTTTGAAGTATAATATAAAATGTCAGCAGGCCGGGTCTTTCTATTAGGATCGGGTATTCACTGAGTCTGGAAAGATTCGACACATGGAAACTAAATCAATAAAGTATGAGATCGGTATCATTAGTGATTCTTCACACGATGCGACCCACCTTTCTGCCCTGCTGAACGCCCAACCTCAATTTGAAGTTTCCATCCAAGATACTGAAGTTATGGCATCCGCGATATTCACAAAATGGGATGTCATCCTGTATTGTGCCTCGGTTGAACAAGATGTCGCTAAACTCATTGGTTTCCTGGCGCAAACGCAGCGAATAGCGCCCTTCATCATGGCTTTGGCGCAACCAACAGCAGATCAGGCCGTCGATTTGATGCAGGCCGGCGCATACGGCGTGGCCGATTGGCGACATACTGAGCGTATCCTTCACCTCATCAATAAAGCGCTGGATGCCAGGACTGCCCAACAGACAAAACCGGTGCTCGACGAACAACGAACGGGGGTTCTGCCAACAGTCAATAATGACCTGGAGACCCTACACACCCATTTGGGTGCTGTGCTCGATAGTATGCAGGACGCGTTGTTGTGTGTCGGATTGCCGGATAGACAGGTCATTTTTGTAAGCAATGCCTTTGAAGAAGTCTTTGGATATCCCCACGAGCGTTTCATAGACGATGCTGATTTCTACCAGAAAATCGTGCATCCTGATGACCTGGTGCGTGTAACAGAGGCTATACAAACCTGTTTGAGGGATGGTTTCGTGGAAACGGATCACCGCATCATCCTGCCTGACGGGCAGGTGCGCTGGTTACATCGTCGAGCATGGGTCAATTATGATGAAAACAGGCAGCCTGTTCGTGTGAACGACAGCGCCCGCGACATCACCAAGCGTATACAAACGGAAGAGGCGCTGCGGCAGAGTGAACAACGCTACCGGCGTATGTTCGAAGCGGTCAGGTTGCCCAAACTCATCATCGACCCACAAACTGCTCGCATCCTGGACGCGAATGCCGCCGCCGTGAACTTCTACGGCTATCCTCTGGAAATGCTCAAAACGATGACGATGATGCAGATCAACATCGCAGAATCGAAAGTCATCCTGAATAAGATGGCGCAGGTCTTGAGTGGTGAAATCAGTTCCTGCATTTTCGAACAACGATTGGCCGATGGCACCATCCGCGATGTGGAAGGCTTTGCAACTGGCATAGAACTCAACGGCCAGCAGTCCTTGTATTGTACCTATGTCGACATGACGGAACGCAATCGTTCCCGGAAGGCACTGGAAGAAGCCAATCAAAGGCTCGAACAGCGCGTCGTTGAACGCACAAAGGCACTGAGAGAAGCCAAAGATCGAATCGAGGCCATTTTCAATCACAGCGGTGATGGCATTGTGCTTCTGGATGTAGAGCACGGTGTTCAGCAGACTAACCACGCCTTTAACAGAATGTTTGGGTTAGCTGAGGACGGTTACTTTGACAGGAAGTTGTCGGAGTTTGTATCAGATGGGTATCGAACACGCCTCGAACTCGCGATACAGGACACCACGATACGACACGAAACGCGCCGTATGGAGATCCAGGCCAGGCGTGCTGATGACGGGACAACTTTTGACGCCGAGATCAGCATCGCCCCGGTAAAAGACTCAGAAGATGCCGTCGAAGATATTGTATGTATATTCCGAGATATCACCGAGCAGCGAGCCAGTCAAGCGGCCTTGCGTAACAGCGAAGAACGGTATCGCACACTGATTACGACCATGTCGGAAGGCATTGTCCTGCAAGATCGGAATGGCGCAATCCAGGCATGGAATCCTGCTGCTGAGCGCATTCTTGGTCTCTCAGCCGATCAGATCAATCAGCGCACATCGATCGATCCGCGTTGGGGGACTGTTCATGAAGATGGCAGTGATTTCCCTGGTGAAACCCACCCGGCGATGATCGCGCTGAAGACAGGTCAACCGCAATCCAATGTCCTTATGGGTGTGCATAGACCGGATAGTTTTCTGCGCTGGATACTCGTTAACGCGCAGCCCATATTCCAGCCGGATCATAAGCTTCCAGTTGCAGCCGTGACGACTTTTACGGATATTACGGAACGTAAAACCATCGAAGAAGCGCTTCGAGTTGCTACAGAACGCCTCCAACTGGCGACATCTGCCGGGCAAATTGGCGTCTGGGATTACGATGCCGCAAATGACGTAATGCACTGGGATGAACAGATGTTTAAGCTGTATGGAGTAGATGGCACGCAGTTTATGCCCTCAGTTGGATCCTGGCAGAACGCTGTACATCCCGATGATATTGCGCGGGTTCAAGATGAGGCTGAGGCCGCAGCCAGGGGCGAAAAAGCCTACGATTCGGTATTTCGCATTGTCACCCCTGATGGCGAGATACGTTACCTGCGCGCCATAGCGAATCTTTATTGGGACGACTGCGGAAGACATCTGCGAACGGTCGGCGTGAATATCGACATCACCGAGCAAAAGACCGCTCAGATCGCCCTGCGTGATAGCGAAGAACGGTATCGCACGTTCATTGAAGTCTCGCCCATTGCTGTAATCGTGAGTGACGCTAACGGCAACATCGTATTAACCAATAAAGCAGCAGAACAGATCTTTGGCTATGAACGTGATGAACTCATCGGTGCCCCCATGCAAATGCTTGCACCCCATGAGTTTCGTGAGGCTCACGCCCTGATCATAAAGGAATTCGTCTCTGCCCATCAACATCGCCTCGAAGCCATGGAACTATCCGCCACACGTAAAGATGGACACGTATTCCCGGCAGATGTTCAGCTCAGTCTCGTGAATCTGCATCCAGCGCCGCTGGTTATGGCGCTTATAATCGACGTTACACGCAGAAAGCAGGCTGAAGAAACACTGTGGATGGCACTGGAAAAAGAAAAAGAACTGGGTGAGTTGAAGTCTCGTTTTGTGTCCATGGCATCTCATCAGTTCCGTACCCCGTTGGCCGCCATTCTCGCCAACACCGAGACACTTAGCGTGTATCGTGAGCGGATGGACAGCAGCCAGATTGACACGCGCCTGGATCGTATCCGTAAACAGGTTTTGTATATGAAGGATATTATGGAAGATGTGCTGGAACTGGCGCGGATACAGGCGAATCAGCTTCAGTACCAACCTGTAGTGGGGGACCTGGGTGTCTTGTGTCAGGAAATCATTGAGGATTTCGAGCATCAGGAAAGCTATCGTGGTCGGATCGTCTACAGCGGGCCAGAAAACCCGTTGACGGCTGAATTTGACCCGCACCTGATGCACCATGTGATCAGCAACCTGATCCATAATGCGCTCAAATACTCGGCACACGAACAGCCAGTGTATGTTCATCTTTCACAATCAGACGGTGACATTATTCTGAGTGTAAAGGATCAGGGGATCGGTATACACCCGGACGACTTGAAGCACCTGTTTGAACCCTTTTATCGGGCTACAAATGTTGGAACAATTTCTGGCACAGGTTTAGGCCTGAGTATTACCAAACAGGCAATCGATGCGCATGGCGGTACAGTGCACGTCGAAAGTACACCAGAATCAGGTACAGTTTTCATGCTAACGCTACCTCAAAAGGACTGTATTGATGACAAAAATAGTCGTGATTGAAGATGAATTTGACATCCGCGACGAGATCATGAACTGGCTTCGATTTGAAGGTTATGAAGTCGTTGGTGCGAAAGACGGCAAACAGGGACTCGATGCGATCCGTGGCGAACACCCTGATCTCGTATTATGTGACATTATGATGCCAGAGATGGATGGCCACGAAGTGCTGATTGAGCTTCGGGCAGATGTGAATTTTGCCCAGCTTCCATTTGTTTTTCTAACAGCTGCTGCTGATCGTCAGTCTGTACGGGAAGGGATGAACCTGGGCGCGGACGACTACCTGACTAAGCCTTTCCGCCATCAGGAAGTCATCAACATGGTGCAGGCACGTTTGGGTAAGCAAGACCAGATTCAGACGCAAATTACCCATTTGAATGAAATCATCGACGCAGAGCGAGAGCAGTATCTGCTAAAATCAAGATTAGTGGGTATGTTCTCACATGATTTCCGTAATTCGCTAGCAACCATTCTGATGTCATCCAACATGCTTCGAAGCTATACGGATCGCATGTCACCTGAACGAAAGCAGCAGCACTTTCTACGTATTGATGGGTCAGTCCATAAATTGCTACAAATGCTGGATGAAATGCTGATGACATCTGAGCTTGAAAATGGTCAACTCACGCTCAATCTCCAGCCAACCAATCTTCGAATGATGCTAGAAAGCCTGCTTGAAGAGTTTAAGCTGATTAGTGGGGGAAAGCATCAACTTGTACTGTCAAGCGCGCTACCAGAACTCGTTGATATTGACCCTAAACTTGCACAGCATGTCATCACCAATCTGATTTCTAATGCGATCAAATATTCGCCCGAAGGCACGGAGATTCGGGTTGTGGCGCAGGTAGAGGGCGGGGAGATAGTTATTGCTGTTGCAGATGCGGGTATTGGTATTCCCGAAGACGACCTACCCCATATCTTTGAACCCTTCTTTCGTGCGAACAACGCCCACAACATAAAGGGCAGTGGTCTGGGATTGGCGCTTGTCAAGCAGATATTAGATATCTGTGGTGGCAGAATTGATGCCGTCAGTCAACATGGTAGCGGTTCTTGTTTCACAGTCTATTGCCCGATTAAGCTTGGTTAACTGCATTAAACCAATATCCATTGCAAGCCTATCTCACCGGCTCACATCACCCAGCAGGCACGCCTTAAGTGTAGACATAAAGGGGCTAAAAGAGCCGTCATATCTTGAGTCGATTTTGCAGATTTGAGCGCTATCCCCTACACCGATCCTTAAACGCCTCATACAGCCTGACCTTCGTCCGCAGACGGTGCGTCACCCGCCGCTTGATGCGCTGACCATCCTTACCGAACGACGTCAGCACGCCATCAGCTTCTTCCTGGATGACTTGTATCTTGCCGATGCCGGGCAGATCGACCCATTCACCGCTGGCGATGTCATCGGCCAATGCCTCAAAGTAACGCTCCACGGCTTCGCGCACGAGGGCTTTGGTGAGATAGCGTCGCTGTCGGGCGACGTGGGCAATACGTTGGGTGTGGTTCACAGTGATTCTCCTGATTTGTCGGTATCCAACTGACAGTACCGACAACCGACAATACCGACAGTTGGATTTGTCGTCGGTTGTCGGTGTGTCGGTGTTGTCGGTAAACTATGCTTGCTCGCTGACATGCTCAACGGCGATAAACCACTCGGCACGATCCATGCGCCGCTCCTCAATCAAACCTGCCCTGACTAAATCCTGCGCCAATTGCCGCGCCTGCTTGGCGGAGAAGTTCAGGTTGCGGTAGAGATCGCGCAGGGCAACACCGGTCGCGCCTGTCTGCCGGATGGCATTGAGCAGACGATCCTGATGGCGTTTTTCCTGCACCGCTTCGCCGCTGCGGTCGAGCTGCTCCAGCAGCCGATGGGCTGACTGCCGCCAGCCTTCAGCCAGCGCCTGCCCTGCCTGCCAGTGGCCAACCGTCACAGTGGGCACTTCGTCGCCCGTCTTCAGCCAATCCAGCGCCGCGAACAGGGACGCCAGCTTGAACGCATGGACGTGCATCCGCCCATAGACGCCCTTCAGACGGTCATCCAGTTCGGTGTCCCGCCCAGGATCGCACATGCGCCGCAGCCAGTCGCCATAACTCTGCACCTGCTGCCAGCATTGGACATTGAGCCGCAGTGATCCCGGCGCTTTCATGCCGGTTTCAGACTGCTGCGGCGCTGGCAGACGGTCGTGCAACGCTTTCAGATCGTCAGCCAGCGACTGTGGCACACTGCGATATTGTTTCGCTGCTGGACGTTCGGTGTAGTTGGGTTCTGGACTAAGCAGCGCAAAGCGGATCAGCAGACCGTTATCCCAATCTCCCGTGCTGACCGCGCACGACAGGCTGGCCGGTGTGGTGACACCCAGGATGCTCAGCGCCGCGTTCTCGACGATGTTCAGTCCGGTCTGGGTGTCCTTGTCGAAGTAGTCCGGGCAGTCGTAGAGTTCCATCAGCAGGTCTTTCATCCCCACCATATAATCCCGTTTGTTGATGGCGCCAAACAATCCAGCCACCTCATCTTTGAGCAGTCCACGCTGAGCGGCGAAGGGTTGCGCCTTCGTCAGCCGTTCCTGCTGCTCTCTGGCGAGCTTGTCGAAGTTGGAGGGCATCCGCCCCGCCAGCGCCTCCTGGAAGCGTTCGGGCGAACCGGGCGTCGGCATCAGCATGTGCGGAATCG
>Ga0081527_100395_pt1 | contig 24202 bp, 23 predicted proteins | sample HotLakmasection5_FD_70992 | JGI IMG/M metagenome (GOLD analysis project Ga0081527, IMG submission 70992) | Hypersaline microbial mat communities from Hot Lake, Washington, USA - Section #5 (SPADES assembly) (version 2) | ecosystem: Environmental > Aquatic > Non-marine Saline and Alkaline >... | reverse complement strand
CCTCCAGCCTGCAGCCTGCGGCCTCCAGCCTTCCCCCCCGTGCCGCATCGCCCACGAGTGCCTGACCGACTATCAGCGCACCGTGCTCAACCTGCCCGACGGCCTGCCCGGCATCGTCATGGCATGAGATTAGGCTGGAGACCGGAGGCCGTAGACTGTAGGGTTACAGCATGAGAGATCACACAAAGCTACGGGCGTTTGAACTTGCGGATGCACTGACAATCGCCGTTTACAGGGCTACTCAGGCGTTTCCGCGCGATGAGATATTCGGACTCACGTCACAATTGCGGCGTGCCGCAGTGTCCATCCCATCGAACATTGTCGAAGGCTGTGCGCGCCATTCGGAGGCGGAGTATCTGCACTTTCTGGACATGGCATACGGCTCCGCACGTGAGGTCGAGTACCAGATAGGCCTTTCTCATCGGCTAGGCTTTCTTGACGCATCCCTGCACGAGCAACTCCAGCAACGCGCTACCGAAACGGCCAAGGTGCTCAACGGATTACTCCGTTCACTCCGTAAGTCCTGATCTTGCCTGCAGTCTGCAGCCTCCAGTCTCTAGCCTGTTTCAGAAGCCGACCCGCTCTTGTGTCCGAAATGCCAGAAGGAGATGCGTATCGTTTCTCTGATCGACGACCGAGCGGTGATCGAGCGCATCCTCCGCCACCTGGGCCTGTGGGAACAAGGTGTGCGTGTCTTACCGTCGAGGGCACCGCCTGAGGTTGCCGAATGGGTCATCGAGCCCTGTTTCGATGACCCATTCCCGGATTACGACACCGAGCCGGTGATGATGTACGCGAACGGCTGAGCCATCGCGACAGGTTCGGTGCGTCTCCGGACACTGCCGTATGCGTCTCATCGAGCCGTTTTGCCGTCACGAGGTTGTTTCATCCACGGCTTGACTGCATTCGCCGTTTTTGCCACGAGTTGACACCTCCGGCTCGGTTTGCTACCTTTTCCACCATGAAAGCGCTCCTTCAGACCAGTATCAGTGGGCGGGTGCCCGCGCTGCCTGAAAAGCGATTTCTTATCAATCAATATGAATACCAACACCAAAACCGGATTAATGGGCATTGGCCTCGACACCTACTGGCCGCAATTCGAAAACCTTCTGGAAAACCTGACCGGTTACCAAAATCAAATCAAACAACAACTGGAAAATTTCGGCGCAACTGTTGTCGATGCGGGATTAGTTGATAATCCCGTAAAAGCCCGCGAAGTTGCGGATTTTCTAAAGAATTTCTAAAGAAATCGGATATCAGCGTCCTGTTTGTTTATGTTTCCACTTATGCCCTTTCCTCTACTATTTTGCCGGTGGTGCAAAAGGTAAAATGCCCGGTGGTCATTCTCAACCTCCAACCCGTTCCGCAGCTCGATTACGAAAAATTTAACGCACTGAACGACCGCGGAAAAATGACCGGCGTATGGCTCGAACACTGCCAGGCATGTGCAGTTCCCGAAATTGCAAACGTTTTTAATCGTGCCGGGATTTCTTACGATATTGTCACGGGTCACCTGCAGGATGAAAATGCGTGGACCGAAATTCAGCAGTGGGTGGAAGCTACGTCGGTTGCCGAAAAAATGCAGCAAAACCGGCTTGGCGTACTCGGCCATTACTACGGCGGAATGCTCGATGTCTACACCGACCTGACCCGGCAAAGCGCCGCTTTTGGAACCCACTTCGAAATGCTCGAAATGTGCGAACTGAAGAAGTTGCGTGATGAAGTGACGGATGAAGAATTAAAAAACAAAATAAGCGAGTTTGAATTTTCTTTTGATGTGGCGCAGGAATGTGATTCCGACGAAATCAAACGGACTGCTTTAACCTCCGTGGCCCTCGATAAGCTGGTGGAGAACCATCAACTGGGTTCGATGGCTTATTATTACGAAGGCGTGTCCGGGAATGAATACGAAAACATCGTCACATCGGTAATTGCCGGAAACACGCTGCTAACTGGAAAAGGCATTCCGGTGGCAGGGGAGTGCGAAGTAAAAAATGCACAGGCCATGAAAATAATGTCCGAATTCGGCGCAGGCGGCTCTTTTTCCGAATTCTACCTGATGGATTTTAACGATGATGTTGTTTACCTCGGCCACGACGGACCGGCACATTTTGCCATTGCCGAAGGAAAAGTAAAACTGGTTCCGTTGCCGGTTTATCATGGTAAACCGGGAAAAGGGCTTTCCATTCAAATGACGGTAAAACACGGTCCGGTAACCCTGTTGTCGGTGGTGGAAGGAAAAGATGAAGTTTTCCTGTTGGTGGCTGAGGGAGAATCGGTGCCCGGACCGGTACTTGAAATCGGGAATACCAACAGCCGGTATAAATTTTCATTGGCCGCAAAAGACTTTATGGATGCCTGGTCGAAACAGGGGCCGGCCCACCACTGCGCCATAGGAACCGGCCACATTGGAGGAAAAATCGAAAAACTGGGCAAACTTAAAAAAATGAAGGTGGTAAAGATTTGTTGAATCAAACAACCAGCTTTTTATTAATTGCATTGCCGGGTAAAGAAAAAATCAGCGGGCCGGGTAGCCCGCTGTTTTTTTTGTGATACGTTATTTTTATTAGACTCCTGCGCGTTCGCGGCGCATGAATTCCTGCAAGCTTGGGTTTGTTTTCGGTTGATGCCCATTCAACGGAACAATGCGTTCGTGAATGGCGTCGAGCATCCAATTCGGTTGCGGGAAAAATGCGTCTTCCATTTCGGCGCACGGCGTGATCCAGTTGCGCGATCCTACGACCACCGGCGGCGCGTCCAGATCGTCAAACGCGAGTTCCGTCAGGTTCGCCGCGATGGTTTCCACGACCGATCCGCGCTCGCACGCGTCCGATGAAAGCAATACACGACCTGTTTTCTTCACGGAATCCACCAACGGTTCGTAGTCCAATGGATTGATGGAGCGTACGTCAAAGATATCCGCTGTCATACCGTACTGTTTCTCCAGAATATCCGCTGCTTCTATCGCGCGGTACAACGTCGCGCCAATGGTGATCAACGTGATGTCTTTGCCGTCACGCCGTTTGGCTGGCGGGCCGAAAGGCACTTCGTAATAGCCCGCGGGAACTTCAGGCTCAAACATTTCGCCGATGTCGTACAAACGCTGGCTTTCGAAAAACACCACCGGATCACTGCCTGCCAGCGCGGTATTCATCATGCCTTTAGCGTCGTAGGGCGTAGACGGGAAGACTACTTTAAGGCCCGGAATATGATGGCACAATGCGGCCCAGTCCTGCGAGTGTTGCGCGCCGTATTTTGATCCTACCGATACCCGCAGCACAACCGGCATTTCCAATGCGCCTGCTGACATGCTTTGCCATTTGGCTAGTTGGTTGAATATCTCGTCGCCCGCGCGGCCCATAAAATCGCAGTACATTAATTCGATCAGCGCCCGCCCGCCTTCCAAGCCATAACCAACGCCGGTGCCGACAATAGCGCCTTCGGAAATGGGGGAATTAAACAAGCGATGATACGGCAACGCCTCGGTCAGGCCGCGATACACCGCAAACGCGCCACCCCAGTCCCGGTTTTCTTCGCCGTACGCCACCAATGTCGGATCCACATGAAACCGGTGCAGGATGGCTTCAAACAACGCATCGCGGAATTGCAGCATTTTGTTTTTCGAAACCGGTTTGCCGTTTTCAAATGCCGACCGCACTTTGCGGCTGATCGCCTGGATGCGCGGATTCTCGTCGTATGGCATTAACACTTCCGCTTCACGGTCGTCGTATTTCTCTTTCTTTTTATTCGAGAACATAAAGTGCGCAATGCGTTCGGCTTCGATGCGCGGCGATATCGTCCTATCCACAGCCAGCCCGACTGCTTTCGTGACGACCCCGCGAATCCGGTCTTGTATAGCGGTTGCGCCTGCTTCGTCGAGTAAGCCGATGCGCTGCAACTCGCCGCCAAACCAGCGGATCGAATCGGCTTCCTGCCATTGGTCCACTTCTTCTTTTACGCGGTACGATGACGCGTCCGACGGCGAGTGACCCGAGTAGCGATACGTGATGGTTTCCAGTAAAACCGGTCCGGTGCCTTCTTCGATTACTTGCCGCTTGCGCCGGATAGCGTCCACGACGGCCAACGGATTATAGCCGTCCACGCGCTCGGCGTTCATCGCGTCTTTATTCAGGGCCGAGCCTACCCGCGCCAAGGCTTCATACGCCATGGTTTCCCCATGGGTCTGGCCGCCCATCCCGTAGAAGTTATTCATAAAGTTAAAAATGATCGGGAGTCCACCGCGATGCGCGGCGTCCCACAGATGATAAAACTGCCCTTGCGCCGCAAAGTTCAATGCTTCCCATGTTGGACCGCATCCCATGGATGCGTCACCGATGTTGGCAACGACGATGCCATTTTTCTTGTTCACTTTTTTGAATAGCGCCGCGCCGGTTGCGATGTCCGCGGACCCGCCGACAATGGCGTTGTTGGGATAAATTCCGAACGGCGTAAAAAACGCGTGCATGGACCCGCCCAGGCCGCGATTAAATCCGGGCGCGCGTCCAAAAATTTCGGCTAATGCGCCATACACCAGAAAGTTAATGGCCAGCGCGCGTGTGTCGCCGCTATGATCTTTTTCCACAATGGAAAGACACGTGCCTTCCATGTAGTTTTTCATAATGTCCAGTAACGCCGCGTCGTCGAGTTTCCGAATCGCGGACATGCCTTTGGCAAGAATCTCGCCGTGCGAGCGGTGCGATCCGTAAATGTGGTCGTCCGGCGTCAGCAGAAAAGCCTGCCCGACCGCCGAAGCTTCCTGGCCGATGGATAAATGCGCGGGACCTTTGTGATCGTATTCGATACCCTGATACGCGCCTTCGGTTTTGATGGTATGCAACATCGTCTCGAATTCACGAATAAGGCACATGTCTTCGTATAAGCCAATTAGCGCTTCGTCGCCGTATTGCTTGCGTTCTGTTTCAAGCTTGGTGCTGTATTGGTTCAACGGAATATCGGCGGTCTTAATGACGCCGGATTTGCGTTCTTTAGCGGGTTCTACAATTAATGTTTTGGGCATAGCGTTGTTCCTCTCTTCTTAATCATTATCTTAATTCGTAATCGTAATCCTAATGAGCCGCGGCCAACACGGCATCGCGCATGACTTCCGATACAGTCGGATGGGGGAAAACCAAGTCGGCAATTTCATCTGATCGCACTTCCATTTCGATCATACTGGCCGCGCCGAAAATCATTTCCGAGCATGCCGCGCCGATCATGTGTACGCCCATCAGAGCGCGTGTCTCGGCGTCCAGCACTACTTTGGCAATACCGCGTTCCTCTTCGTGTTCCGCCATGTATCGTCCGTTGATGGTCATGGGGATTTTCGCGGTTTTGACCGCCCGGCCTTGTTTTTTGGCTTCGTCTTCCGTAAGCCCTACTGTGGCCACCTCCGGTGTGGTGTACACGACACCCGGTATCGCGTGATACCGCACGGTGTCATGCCGGCCCGCGATATTGTTTACGATGACTTCGCCCATGCGCGATGCCGCGTGGGCCAGCCATACGCGTCCCGTGACATCGCCCGCCGCCCACACGCCCGGCACATTGGTCGCGCAACGGTCGTCAATGCGGATGCCGCGCCGGTCAAAATCCACGCCCCGTGATTCAAGTCCGAGGTCGGCTACATTGGGCGTGCGCCCGGTCGCCATCAATACCACATCGCGCGGCACGCTTTTTTGTTCACCGCCTACAGAAAGCAGAACTTCTTTTTCGGTGATTTTTTCGACTTTCGCGCCAAGATGAAACGTGATGTTTTTCTTTTCCAATTCCTTGCGCAGAAGTTTGGCTATTTCCGCGTCCACCGCCGTACAAATTTCCGGAAGCATTTCGATCACGGTCACCGGGACGCCAATCGAACCGAAAAAACAGGCAAACTCGCAGCCGATCACGCCGCCGCCGATGACCACGAGACTCGCGGGCTTGCTGGATGTTTCAAGGATGCCTGTCGAGTCCACTACGCCGGGCAAATCCGCGCCGGGAATAGGCGGTTTGGCGGGCGATGAGCCTGCGGCGATCATGACGTGATCCGCGGAAAATATTTCGTCGCCTACGGCCACTTGGTTGCCTTTAAGCAACGAGGCGCGCGCGTGGATCACGTCCACTTTATATTTTTTCATCAAACCGGCCACCCCTTTGCGGATGGTTTGGATGATGCCGTTTTTGCGCGTTTGCACCGGGCCGAAATCAAACGTTACGTGATCGGCCACAACGCCGTAGGCGGCGGAGTGGGTTGCGTAGTGAAATAATTTGGCGCTGTGCAACATCGTTTTCGAAGGAATGCATCCTTCGTTCAGACAGACGCCGCCGAGATGACGGTTTTCCGCCAGAAGAACGCTTAATCCGCGCTCGCCCGCGCGCTCGGCGGCTACATAGCCGGCGGGGCCGCCGCCGATGACTATTAAATCGTAATGCTTCATTTAACTACATCCTCGCTTAACAACAGTTCAATGTTTTCCAGAGTCAACGCCAAATCCTGCAGGAACCGGGCGCCCGGCGCGCCATCCACCGCCTGATGATCAATAGTCAGGCTCAAGTTCATCGCGTCAACATGCTCAACCCCGTGTGCGGTTTTCACTGGCTTAAGAAATATGCCGCCCACGCCGAGAATCGCGACTTCCGGCGCGTTTAAGACCGGCGTAAACGATTCGATGCCCAACGAACCAAGGTTTGTGATTGTGAAAGTGCCCCCGCTCAACAGGTCCGGCTGGATATTCCCTTCCTGGCAGGCTTTCGCTAGTGGACGGATCGAGCCGGACAACGTCGTCAGGTTCATCTGATCCGCGTTGTGCACGACCGGAACCATCAGGCCCCGCGGTGTGTCCACGGCAATGCCTACATGGACATTCGGGTATTGCAAAATTTTGTTCCCGAGAAAATGCGCGTTAAGGTCCGGGTGACGCAGCAACGTTCGCACGGCGGCATACACGATAATGTCGTTGATGGTTACAGGGGGGATGCCGAATAGCTCGCCGTGTTTTTTTACTTTAGTGCGATACACTTGAATGGATGACGCATTAAAACTGCGATAAAGCGTTAATTGCGCGGTGGATGTCAGCGAGGCTTTCATGCGTTCGGCGATGATTTTCCGAATGCCTTTGACGGGGATTTCTTTGGGCGCAGCCGTTGCGGCCGTGGCGCGCAAGTCGGCGGTTAATACCATGCCGCCGGGTCCTGAGCCGATGGATGGGGCACGCAATCCGCCCGTTTGGGCGGCCGCTTTGGCGGCGGGGCTAATGCGCCCACGGTCCACGGCTGCGGCGATGACATCGCGCTCGATAACGCGACCGCCCGGACCTGTGCCCGCTAGTGCGGAGACATCCAACCCTTCGTTGCCGGCACGCTTTCTTGCGCGCGGCGAGGCGGCGTGGGAAGTGGTTCCGACCTCGTGCCTGCTTCCCTCTTCCGACCTCTCGCCTTTCACTTCTAACTTCTTACTTTCTACTTCCAACTTCTCACTCTTCCCCTGACTTCCGACTTCCGGCTTCAGCCCTCCGTCCTCTGGGCTCTGTCCTCCGCCGGGTCGCAAATCGCTTGCGTCCTCGCCGGGATTCCCGACGGCTGCAATATGGGTAAGCACGGGCACATCGTCCCCTTCTTGGAAGAACAATTCGAGGATCGTTCCGTCTATTGGAGATTCCACGTCGAATACCGCTTTATCGGTTTCAATGCTTGCGACTATGTCACCGGTTTTAACCGCATCGCCGGGTTTGACTTTCCATTCGACGATAATACAGCTTTCGACGGATTGGCCCTGCCTGGGCATTAGAATTGGTGTTGCCATGGTAAGTTCCTTTCTAAACGCATTCTACTGAAATACCTAATTTAGCCGCGGCTTTAGCAAGAGGGGCGGGGAAGCCGTGGTCGCTAATAATCGTGTTGATGTGACGAGCGTTGCCCGAACGGGCAAATGCTTTTTTTCCCGCTTTGCTGCTATCCATCATTAAAATGACTTGATCGGCCCGTTCCATGACCATTTTTTTGGTATACGCTTCGTTCGGGTCGCTGGTGGTAGGGCCTTCCGGTAATGCAAAACCCATAGTGCCCATGAAGGCTTTGACAACGCGAATTTCGTGGAGGACAAGGCGGGTTAATGTGCCAACCGTTGTCTGGCTTAAGCGGCGTAGCTCGCCGCCAATGAGGATCAGGCGCGGGCCGCGTCCCGACAACGCGATAGCCGCGCGTAGAGAATTGGTGGCTACGGTGATGTCGTTGCGATGCGCCAGCATGTGCGCCAGTTCCAGCACCGTGCTTCCGCCGTCGAGGTATATGGAGTCTCCGGGTTCAATCAGGGACAGGGCTTTTGCCGCGATGCGCTTTTTTTCCTCCGACGCAATGGCGGTTTTATCGTCGAATAACGGTTCCTGTAGTTTCTGATCCTGAAAAACCGCTCCGCCGTGGACTTTCCGTATGCGTCCTTGTTTTTCGAGCACATCCAAATCGCGACGCAACGTCGCAATAGAAACCGGGAACGCCGCAAGCAACTCTTTTATGCGGACCACGCCCTTGCCGCGAACAAAATCCGCAATGCGCGCCTGCCGCTCCGGAGCCAATTCTTTGGAGGTATTACTCATCATTGAATGCATAATGAATCATAAAAAATCATAATGCAATCAAAAACGATCATAAAAACATAGCAATATGATCAAATAAGGGCGCGAAAAGACGTATATTCTCTGTCCCTAAAGGAATTCCGGCCGTGCGATCAATGCCGACGCAGGTACAGCCTGAATTTCATTCGTCAATGGGAAGCTTCGTTCGCCCGCATACACCACGTGGCCTTGCGTGATGACGCCGTCTTCCAGGCCCGCCCGCAGCCCTGAAGCATCATTTCGTGTCACGGAAACACCGCACTTAAATTCGTACCCGATGCGTTCTTCGCCACGGTCAACGATCAAATCAATCTCCGCGCCCGCTTGCGTCCGGTAAAACCAGAACTGACTGCCGATACGCGTGATCTGTTCGAGCCCGATTACGTTCTCTATCAGCATCCCTTCCCAGCTTGCGCCACGGCGTGGTGATTGCAGCAAATCCCGGTCCGTCCGAATCCCCAGCATATAATGGAGTAGGCCGCAATCCCGTACATATACTTTGCGCGACTTCACCAGTCGTTTTCCAAGATTGGCGTGCCAGGGCTGAAGACAACGTATCAGGAAATGCCCTTCCAGTAGATCTAGATGATGACCAATGGTATGGTAGGTAACGCCCAACGAGCGACCGAGTTCGGACGCATTAAGCAAGCCACCATGCACATGAGCTAACATGCCTAGAAATCGGCGCATTTCCTGTGGCGACGTCTTCAAGCCATAGCCTGCAAGATCACGTTGAACCAGCGCCTGCACATATTGATCAAACCAAGTGATTCTTTTTTCCGCATGGCTTTCCCGACAGGCATCAGGATACCCTCCTTTAAGCCAATAAGCGTCCAGTGAGCCCAACTCATGCGCAATTTCACCGTACAAAAACGGGGTTAGCTCCACCATGCCTACCCGGCCCGCCAGGCTTTCGGAAACCTGCTTGATAAGGCTGGGATTCACGGAACCTAACAGGTAATAGCGGCCATTGCGCCGGCGATGCTCGTCAATCACGGACCGGAGCACCGAAAAAAGCTCGGGCAGTTGCTGCGCTTCATCCAGGATCAAAACTTCATTGAGGCGTCGGAACGCCCATTCCGGATCATCGGCAAAAACCGCATAGTCAGACGGCTTTTCAAGGTCGAAATAACTCCCCTGTATCCACTCCTTGGCCAACGTCGTTTTTCCGCACTGGCGCGGTCCCAGAATCAGCACGGCCGGAAACTGAGATGCCATTCTCTCTACAACAATCTTTGAGAACCGGGTAATCATGATTGAAATATAGAACTATGATTTCTATTTTACAATAATATTCTTAACCTAAAGCTGTACATGATCGGATCGAGAACAAACGTTTACTGCTCAATACACGATAAACGCGTGTGTATCGTAGCCGGAGAGTTTGGAGCGGCCATTCAAGAATAGGAGCTCTACAAGGAAGTCAGCGCCGACAATCGTGCCGCCTAATTGCTCGATTAGTTTGATGGTGGCTTTCGCTGTGCCGCCTGTGGCGAGTAAGTCGTCTACAATCAACACGCGTTCCCCGGGCTTAATAGCGTCTTCGTGTACCGCCAACGTGGCCGAGCCGTATTCCAGATCGTATGACGCTTCGATGGTTTTGTGCGGCAGCTTGCCTATTTTCCGCACAGGCACAAAGCCTGCGCCTAACTCAACAGCCAATGTCGCGCCAAAGATAAATCCGCGCGCTTCCACGGCGGCAATTTTATGAATGACCGCTCCACGGCGATGATCCGCGAATAATGCAACCGCATCTTTTAACAACAGCGGGTCGTTTAATATCGGGGTAATATCTTTAAAAACAATGCCCGGCTTGGGAAAGTCGGGCACGTCGCGAATAGCTTCTTTTAACCGATCCATATTCATCAACTGGTTCTCCCGGCCGGCATGACAGGCGCGGCGTTTTCCTCCATCATGCCGCGCAATTTCTGAAGCGCTACATTTTGAATTTGCCGTACCCGTTCACGGGTGATGTGGAACCGTTTGCCGACCGTTTCAAGCGTTTCCACACGAGCCCCCATAAGCCCGTACCGGTACTTTAAGATATCCCGCTCGCGTTGGTCGAGTTTTTCAATAAATTCCTTCGCTTCTTCTTTAAGCTGACGATCATTCATTTCATCGAATGCGCTTCGCACACGGTCGTCTCCAATAATTTCAGAAAAGTCCGCGCTATCATCGTCGCCAATAGGGGCATCCAAGGACGTGGGGCGCATCGAAACGGTTTTCCATTGGCTGATGACCGAAGGTTTTACGCCCAGCTCTTCCGCCAGCTCTTCGTCCGTAGGTTCGCGACCCAATTGTTCCTGCAACGAGACTTCGGCCTTGCGCATACGCGCAATTTTATCCACCAAATGAGCCGGAAGGCGGATGGTCTTGCTTTGATTAGCCAAAGCCCGTTTGATAGATTGCTTGATCCACCATGCGGCATACGTGCTTAGTTTGCTGCCTTTCTTGGGGTCAAAACGTTCCACCGCTTTCATTAGTCCGATGTTGCCTTCGGAAATAAGATCTAACAAAGGCAGACCGTACCGCGCGTAGTCCTGCGCAATTTTGACGACCAACCGCAGATTGGCCCGGATCATCAAGCTCTTGGCTTCCTGATCGCCGCGTTTGATACGTTTCGCCAGACGGATTTCGTCTTCCGGCGTCAGTAAGTCTACTTGTCCGATTTCCCGTAGATATATTTTTATGGCCTTATCGCGATCATCTAACATGATAAAATGCTCCCTATACGAGCAGTATGTCGGCTAAGTCCCCCTGAAGCTGACACTTCTTTGCTAAAAATCCGATGACACGCATCGTTTATATTTGACCATTTCTGTTGGCCAAACGTTCGGAAGTATCTAAAAAACAATGAGCGTCAAGGGCATGCCATTCGGTGTTTACTTGCGTCAGCGTTCCCAAAAGGCTTTTAGTTTCCTTAACGCGATTTCAATAAGGTCCACGTCTATGCCGGAATAAGCAAAACGGATACAAACGCGTTCCTCATCGGGTAACGGTTTGCCGAAATGGCTGCGCGAGCAAAACGACACGCCTGTTTCGCGCAAAGCATCCAAACGGAATTCGGCGGGTGAGTCATAGCCCAGACGTTTGTAGACCTCGGTAACGTCGGGGAATAAATAAAAAGTTACATCGGCGCGGTACACCGATACGCCTTGGATGTCATTAAGCAGCGCGGCCAGTCGGTCCCGCCGTTCCTCCAGGGTATTAAGAATCGCATGGCGGCCGGCTTGATCCCCGGTCAACGCTTCCAGACCTGCCCATTGAATAAAATGCGTTGTGCAGGATTCGTGATTTACATTCAGTTTGTTGAAAACATCAATAAGTTCTTTGGGGCCTATAGCGCCGCCCAGCCGCCAGCCGGTCATCGCGTATTTTTTGGAAAACGTATACGCGATAAGCGTGCGTTCCTGCATGCCGGGCACGCTGGCGATGCTTTTGCTTTTGCCTTTGTACCGGATATCGAAATACGGTTCATCGGAAAAAACCATGAGGTTGCGCTTTTGCGCAAGTCCGGCAAGCCATTGCATTTCGTCGTCATCCGATTCCGCGCCCAGAGGGTTTTGCCCGTTGTTGTACATTATAAGTTTCGTGCGCGGCGTCAGCGCCGCTTCGACTTGATCGCGGTTGATGCGGAATCCTTTATCGGTCGCGATGTAGCTGTACGGCACAGGTTTGCCGCCCAGAAATTCGATTTGTGATTCATAAATAGGGTAGCCGGGGTTCGGGTATAAGACTTCGTCCCCTTCGTTCATTAACGCCATCAGGAATTTACCGATGCTTGGCTTGCCGCCGGGCTGGATAGACACGTTTTCTGCGGCGTACGACAAACCGCGGGCGCGCCCTACATCATCCGCCAACGCCGCGCGCAATTCAGGGATGCCCGCTGCAGGACAGTACGTGGTTTTTTTGTCCAGCATGGCGCGATAGCCTGCTTCAATAATGTTAAGCGGCGTGCGGATGTTCATGTCGCCGAGGTGAAAGGGATACACCTCGTGGCCTTGATCGGCCCAAGCTTTCGCATCGGCGCTTACGGCAAATGCGGTTTCGGTGCCTAGTCTAGCTATGCGTGCTGCATGGTTCATGACGCGAGCTCCTTTCGTAACAGTCAAAGGTAACAAACAGACGAGGAATGACAAGGAAAAGAGCAAGGATTGACGTTATTGGACGAGGTTGCGTATGATGTCTGCATGTCTTCGTTAAATGCTTATACTATTCGTTGTCCCAAGTGTCAGGAAACCATGGATGTGTCGCTGTACGATTCCGTGAATATCGAACAGAATCCGATGCTTCGCGAAGAATTAATGAGCAACATGCTTAATGCCATCACGTGCGAAGCGTGCGGGTTTCTGTTTCGCGTGGATAAGCGTTTGTTGTATCACGATCCGGACCGTCGCATTATGGTGTACTGGTTTCCGGGCGAACAAGAGAAGTTTGAGGGCGGACAGGAAGAATTTATTTCGGCGCTTCAGGAATTAAATAAATCATTGCCGGATACGTTTAATCCGCCGACGGTGCATTTGGTGTTTCATCGCGTGGAACTGGTGGAGCGTATTCTTGTGCTGGAAGAAGGGCTAAACGAACGCATTTTGGAATATGTCAAATACCTCATTTATTCGCGGAATGCCGAAAAGTTAAATCCGGAAGCAAAGATGCTTTTACTTAATCCGCAGGATTCCACCGAAAACGATTTAAATTTTGTCGTGCTGGATGCGGCTACGATGCATCTTGAAGGCGCGCTTCAATTTCCCCGCGCGGCTTACTCGGAATTGGAAGACATGTTTGATCGAGACGAAAAAACAGGGCATCTGTTGGAGCTGTTTCCCGGTCCGTACATCAGCGCCCGCGCCATGCTGATCAAAAACAAGTAACCAGCCTTCTCCCCTTCCAACGTCTCACTTCCCACTTCTTACTTCTTACTTCCGACTTCTTACTTCCTACTTCCTACTTCCTACTTCTTACTTCTTACTTCCTACTTCCTACTTCCTACTTCCCACTCGCGCGCATTTCTTTTTCGACGTAGACTTGCGCGGCTAATGCCTGGGAACGCCAAGCGCCTTCGGGATTGTTATCAAGATAATCTTCGTACAAGGCGCGCGCTTCCTCGAATTGCTCCATCACTGTCAGGACCCGTGCTTCGCTTAACAGAGCCATTGGGGCCAGGTAATGGTCCGGATCGTTTTCGCGCAATGCGCGAAACGCGCTCAACGCGGCGCCGAGCTGACCTTCCGCTTCCATGCAATAGGCCAGTCCTAAATGCGCGGAAGGCGCCATGACATGATCCGGGTATTGCTCGATGAATTGTTCGTAATGGTTGCGGGCCAGATCAAACCGGCTTTCATGAAACCGTTCGGACGCCAACGCAAGCAGCGCCATCGGCGCGGAAGGCGTATCCGGGTATTGATCCAGAACGCCGTGCAAGTGGTCCACCGATTGCGCATTTAAAAGCATTTCCGATGCGCGATCCCGCACATTTTGTTGCTGGTTCTTATAAAAATACGTGCCCAGTGAAAGCGCCAGCGCAATAGCTATGCCGATGCCCGCTGCAGGGCCGTACGCGCGTACGACTTCCATCGGGTCGTGGGTGTCGTCGAATTCCGGTCGCGGGGCCTTCTGTTCCGTTGTGTTCGTTTCCATAGATATTTTTCTGTTTGATGCAGCGACTACGCGACCAATTCGTGCTGTGCGGCGTTCCGCGCGGCAGCGTCCACGGTCTCGTACAATCGCTTATGTTGTTCTACACCTGCGAGTCGGTAACGTCCGGTGCAATGGTGGGGCGTGACATAGCGGGCTCCGTCTTTCGGCAATTCATGACGGTAAAAAGCTTCGTACTGCGCCATCGTCAACGGGAACCTATCTTCCAGCATATCGGCATGGCGTTCCGCGTGAAGCGCGTCCCGGTACCCCGGCAAAACCACGCCGCTAAAATAAGCGGCCATGCAACCGGACCCATAGCTGAACATACCTATGCGGTGTCCCGCAAGATTTTCCTGCGTAGTTTCAAGCAAAGAAGCCAATCCGATATACAGCGACCCCGTGTAACTGTTGCCGATTACGCGGTTGTACCGGAGTGACGCTTCAATATGCCGGGCGCGCTGTTCCGGCGTGGGTTCGGGCGCTTCGTTGATTTTGGCCAGATGCGTGTGCGCTTTATCGGCCATGCGGGTGAAAGGAAGGTGATAGCAGTAATGATCGTGGTCATGAAAACCGCGACCGGATTCTTCGTGATATTGCGCCCACGATTCCGCGAGCGCTTTCAGGTAAATTTTTATCGAGTATTTCCCGTCCACGAGCGCTTCGTCCCGATAATTGGGGCGCCAGAAATCCATGACATCCTCGGTATAGGAACCCCATTCGGTGTCGAACGCGATGACGGTGGGCGTGTCCGATATCACCATCGCCACTGCGCCGGCGCCCTGCGTGGGTTCACCCGGCGTGCCCAAGCCGTAACGCGCGATGTCGGAGGCAATGATCAGCACTTTGCGTCCCGGTTTTTGCGCGACAAGCGCCAGCGCCATTTGCAGCGCGGCGGTGCTGCCGCAGCACGCCTGCTTGATTTCAAAAGATTTGCAACGGCGGGGGAGGCCCAGCAACGCGTGCGCGTAAATGGCCGCCGCTTTGGATTGGTCTATACCTGATTCCGTGGCGAACATTAAGGTGTCAATTTTCGAGGCGTCCACATGGCGCAACGCTTCGTATGCCGCAGAAGCGCCTATTGTGACCACATCTTCATCGGGCGGGGGCACTGCCATTTTATCCTGGCCCAAGCCGGACGTATATTTGGCGGCGTCCACGCCGCGCGCGCGCGCCAGCTCATGTAAATCCAGCGCGTAACGGGGGGTATACAATCCAAATGATTCAATGCCTATGTTTTTCACATCCACATCCTGACTCCGGGTTCAAGTCCGGTAATTTGCTTTGCATTGCAAAGTTTGAAAAGAAAAAAATGCGTCATGGCGCGGCCCATTCAAGCGGAACAAGATGAGGCGTAGGCGCGCGTTGTTCGTCGGCCGCCAGCGAAGCGGCAGCCCGGCGCAGCGCGTCTTCCAGCGCGCGCAGGTAATCCACGAAATGCAGGCGGCCTTGATCGGTTAAAACAATCATCGTGCGCTGTTTGGATCCGTCCGGGCGTTTATACACGCGCACGGCGCCTGCGTCGTGAAGCGCTTTCAAGTGCCGGTTTAAGTTGCCGTCGGTCAAGCCATGCCGTTGTTTAAGCTCGGCAAAAGCCAGCGCCTGTTCTTCCGCGCACAAGTCCGCCATGATCGCCATACGGCTTGGCTCGTGAAACACGCGTTTTAACGCGGCATACGGGTTATCGGTTTTCGTTTTCATGGTTGTTTTCATTTTCCTCCACAGAGGTGAAGTATCGGGGCGCCGCGCGCTCCATGCGTTTGTCATCCAAATATAAAATAATGCCGCCCGCCCATTCGCCAGCAAAAAAGACAATGCCCATGGCCCATGGATTCATAAAAGATGCCGCCGGGGAAACCACCCACGCCGCGCCCGCGCAGATATAAAACAAGCCAACCAGATTTATTGCGCGGGGAAGCACATGCCGCGAAGCCAGGTTGGTAAGGCCGAACATCAGCATCCAAATGCCAAACAACAAGTCGAGATGGTTATGAATAATCAACCCGGCCGTGAGTGTGGCCCCGGCAAATAAAGGCGGTAGAACATCCAGCACGGGACGAAGGCGTCGCGGGTTTAAGCGCACGCTTCGATCGTTCAGGTACCAGTAAACCAGCGCCCCGCCGTTAAGCACAAGCGCCATGGCCAGTACGCCGCCCCAACCGATTAAATGCGCGGCGCGCGTCTGAGGGTAAAGCGGGCTGGACATCCCAACCGCCACAACCAGCGCCAGGGTTCCCGAAATCGCGCGTGTCGGCCCTGAAAAACCATGGAAGCGGATGCGCTCCAGAATCGTGTGCTGCAAGTTCCGCACTTGATCCAGCGCGTCGTGTACATGATGAGATAAAAGGCTGCGTTCCATAATGCAAACTATACGCGATAGGGGGACTGGCCGCAAGGCGCGAGTTTAACGCGGAATCAGCAACGTAAAGACACTGCCTTTTCCGGGCTCGCTGGTTACCATGATTTTGCCGCTGTGCGCTTGTACGATGTGTTTAACAATGGATAGTCCCAGTCCGGTGCCTCCGAGCTGGCGGCTACGCGATTTGTCCACCCGGTAAAACCGCTCAAAAATGCGGTCTTGATGTTCTTTGGATATGCCGGGCCCTTCATCCCGCACCACAATCGCGATGCGTCCATCTTCTTCGTGCGCGCTTACCTGTACATTTTTGCCCGGTTCGCTGTATTTGATGGCATTGTCCAGGAGATTGATAACCGCTTGTTCGAGTAAAGGCGCGTTCATGCGGGCTTGCAATTGCGGGCTGCATTCCTGCTTGACGTTTATTTCGCGCGCTTCGGCTTTGGTGGAACAAGCCAACACCGCGCCATGAAGAATTTCGGATACGCGTCCGGCTTTGTGCGTGATTTCACCCCGTTCCGATTCCTGCTCGATTCGGGACAAACTTAATAAGTCCTCAATAATGGCGTCCAGACGATCGGCTTGCCTCGCAATGATGTCGAGAAAACGTCGCGCTTCCTCCGGTTGTTCAAGCGCGCCGTCCTGAAGGGTTTCCATGAACCCTTTGATGCTTGTAATAGGCGTTTTAAGCTCGTGCGAAACATTCGCCACAAATTCCTGCCGCATGTTTTCGAGCCGCCGCAGGCGCGTGACGTCGTTCAGCACAATCAACGCGCCGATCTGGTTGCCGTCGCTGTCGGTTAACGCGGACCCTGTCGCTTGAATGAATTTTTCTTCGCGCCCATGCAGCACCAAATCGCCTTCCGTGGTTTTGCGGCTGGCCAGCGTTGTGTGAATAAAACGCTGCAAATCAGGATTCCGCACGACTTCCAGAATCGCTTTCCCTTGCACGTCGCGCGACGCCAGCCCAAGCAGCGTGACCGCGGCCCGGTTGATGTTGATGATGCGCTGTTCTGTATCTACCGCAATGACTCCTTCGACCATGCTGGCCAGCACGGCTTCCTGTTCGTTGCGGCGACGCACTTCCGCGGATACGCGGTCTTCCAATTGCCCGGCCATCCAGTTCAAAGTGTCCGCAAGCATCCCGATTTCCGAAAAACGGGATGACGGCATGCGTAAACCAAAGTTGCCGTGCGCGTATTCCTCCACCGATCGCCGGATGCGGCGTAAATGCCGGTCCAGCGGAATCCAGGCCAAGCCCCCGCCCAACGCGGAAAGCGTGATCAGCACTAAACCGACACACGCCACGCGCGCGCGAAGCGCCGTCACGGCTTTTTGAATCGTGTGCGGAGCAAGATCGTCCAGATGCACGAGATAATTGTAATGCTGAACGCCTGCGTACCAAACCAGAATAAAAAGAATAAACGCGGACGAAACAATATAGAACGTCAGAATGCGCCATAAAAGACGACGACGGTGTATGCCGGATTCAAACTTCACGGAACCTGTATCCGACACCTCTTATCGTTTCAATATAATCGGAGCACTCGCCTAATTTGCGGCGAAGACCAACCATTTGCACGTCCACGGATCGCTCCGTGACAGCATAATCCTCGCCCCGCACCGCATCCACGATTTGTTGACGCGTAAACACCCAGCCCGGTTTCCGGGCAAGAAAATGCAACACGCGAAATTCCGTGGCCGTCAAATCCACGGCTTGGTTTTTAACGGTTACGCTGTGACGTAATGGGTCAATGGTGATTTCGCCCGCCCGCACCGCGCTGGTTTCTGCGGGCATTTCCTTGTTTCTGCGACGAAGAATATTCCGCGCGCGCGCCACAAGCACTTTCGGGCTAAAAGGCTTGGTAATGTAATCATCCGCGCCCAGCTCCAAGCCGATAACGATATCGGACTCTTCGCCTTTGGCTGTTAACATGATGATAGGAAGCCCTTGTGTTTTGGGATCGCTTTTAAGGACTTTGCATACTTCCAGACCGTCCACGCCGGGCAGCATCAGGTCGAGCACAATTAAGTTGGGCATTTCTTCACGGGCGCGCCGTAACGCATCCTCGCCTGTGGAAACAACATCAACGTGGAAACCTTCTTTCGCTAAATTATAGCGTACCAGTTCCTGAATATCTTCTTCGTCCTCGACGACTAATATGCGTTCGCGTGCCATACGTGAACCCTTTCAATTTTCCGAATGTATTATATATATACCAATAGAGCGTAGAAACAAATCATTAGAAAACGATTAGGAACAAGCAATTAAACCGTTAAACTTAATATGAATTTATCAATAAAGAACGGGGATGGCGAGGGCGGAATCATTTTTTTTGATGATGAATGTCCCTTGTGCCAAGCCAGCGTGCGGTTTATCCGCGCGCGTGACAAACGACATTTCTTTCGCTTCTGCCCGCAGCAATCTCCCGAAGGGCACGATCGTTTGCAGGCGCTGGGGCTGGATCCCTCCGCGCCCGCGAGTCTGGTGTATTGGGACGGCGCGCGCGCGCACCAACGCAGCGATGCGGCCTTGCGTATCGCCCGCCATTTATCCGGTTTATGGCCGGTATTGACGGTTATGCTGGCGCTGCCGCGATGGTTGCGCGATCCGGTCTATAATGTAGTTGCCCGCAACCGGTATCGTTGGTTCGGGCGGGTTTGAGTTTTTTCCTACCAGTCGTAGGCAATGCTTAGCCCGATCTGGCGCGGATCGGCGGGATTTTCATATCGTCGTGGCGCGGCAAAATCGAAAGGATCGGCTGTCGCGGTATCTAATTCGTTGGAGAAGAAAAACACGCGCTTCTCGTACCGCTCGTCCAAAATGTTTTTGGCCCACAGGGTTATCGTCCATGCGTTGATCCGGTAGCCCGCGGAGGCGTTGACCACGTGAAATGCGCTGCGTTTCTCGTTGTGGTTATTGGACTCAAAATACGCATCGCGCCCCGCCAGTTCCGCTTGCGCAAAAAATCCTTCGTGATGCGCGCGATACTGAAGCCGCGCATTATACGTATAGCCAGGGGCATTGGCCAAGGCCCGGGCTGGCACAACGCCACCGGGATCGGTGTAACTTTTCCGGTCGGTTTCCAGCAGGCCCAAGCCCGCGTGCAGCGTTAATGTGTCGGTCATAAACCACGAAGCCTCTGTTTCCAGTCCATAATGTTCGGCTTCTTCGCCGTTCACGGTCAAATACCGGAAAAATCCGCCGGCGCCGACCGAGTCCCGCAATTGGACGTCGTCCCGATGCAGGTAGAAACCGGTGATCCGGGTCTGAATATCTCCATCCAACCAGCGACTTTGCAGTCCCGCTTCATAATGCCAAAGTGTTTCTTCATTATACGTCCGCGGATCGTCGGGCAGGGTAAAACTCGCGACATTTGCGCCGCCCGCTTTGTACCCGCGTGTCGCGCTGGCAAACATCATTTGATCGGCGTGAATATCGTATTCCAATCCGGCTTTGCCTCCGAACAATGGGTCGGATTCTTTGCTGCGCCCGCCAATGGGAAAACCGTAGGAAGCGCCTGAACTGTCTACGTCAACCGAATGATATTCCGAGCGCAAGCCTATGGTTAAACGCAATTCTTCGGTTACGTCATGCCCGATTTGTCCGAATACGGCATAGGTTTCCGCTTCGTATTCGGATTGCGATTCAATGCCGCCAAAATCGTCTGTATAACGGACCTCGGATTTTTCCTGCATGCGCTGGGCGTAAACGCCAAGCGTCCACCGGTCAATCCCTTGCATGACGGATTCGCCCGGAACGGAATCGAGCCGTATTTCCTGGGAAACAAGCTGCCGGTCTCGTGTGGTGCTGGAAAAACCGTTATAGCTGCGCGGATCGCTGCGGCTGGTCCAGTCTGCATCGAAGCTATACAGCGAATCTGTGTCGGCATAGCGTGTAATCGCGCTTAGGTGCGCATGGGGCCAACCTTCGTGCGTTGCGCGCACGCTGCCGGCGACGGTTTCCTGTTCGTCGCGGCCCGGCTCGTCGGAAAAAGTGTCGAACCGGCTATTATCCAGCGAAAACTCATCGTAGCCATTATCGGCATGCGCATAAAACAACGCGGCGTCCACCGCAACATCATCGGCGGCGTTCCAGCGAAGTTTAAGGCGGCTCATGTGCTCCTTGCGTTCATTGGTGTCGTCACGCCCAAGCGTGCGATTGTCGCGAAAGCCGTCCTGGGACGAGCCGTATAAAGCCAGACGGAACATCAGGCGTTCCGGATCGTGACCATGTAGCGGTCCTCCCACAGCCGCTCCGCCGGCCATCATGCGATCGCTACCCACGGAGCTTTCCAGGCGCCCTGTCCAGTAGGGCGTGGGTTCGTGACTGGCCAGTTGCACCAACCCCCCGGCGGCATTTGCGCCATACGCGCCTGCTTGAGGACCGCGCAGGATTTCCACCTGCCGAACATCAAATAGGCCCGCGACCGTGCCGAGGCCCGTGAGGTCTATATCATCCAATAAAAAACGCACCGCTGAATCGGGTGTTTCCCCCTCGAACTGGGAATTTTCGCCGACGCCGCGTATTTGAAAATACCGCGGACGGGACGTGCCCCCGGTCCACGTGAAGTTGGGGATCAGGTTAATCACATCCTCCAGATGCTGCTTTTCCGCCCGGTCCACCTCCGCTTGATCCAGCACCGTAACGCTGGCCGCGATATCCTGCACTGTCTGACGCCATAAATCGCCCGTGACGACCACAGGCGCCAATTCGACCGCCGCTTCGCCGGATTGAGCATGAGCCGCGCTTGCGAGCAATCCACTGAGCAGTCCCGCTGTGATTATGTTTTTCATTTGAATCTCCCCGTTTGTTGGTGGATATGTGAGATCGTCTTGCGCGTTTATGTTGATGAAGGACCGCGTACCACAGCCTGCTGCCATTTCCACCAGCCGTAAAGACCGAGGCACAGGAACAGGGCATATTGGAAGGAATACAGATACGCTTCTTTCACCCAGTAGATATGAATGCCTAGCACATTGACGATCAGCCAGCCGATCCAGTTCTCCATGCGTTTGCGCGCTTGAAGAAATTGCGCGAAGAAATTCAATACCGTCGTGGTTGAGTCCCGGATTAATAAATCCGGCGTGGGAATAAAAGCCACCGCGCCGGACAACGTTGACATGGATAGCGCCCACAGCGCCACAGCGCCCAGCGCCGACACCCCTACTAAAGCTTGCGTGCGCGGGGATAGCCACGTTGGGACAAACGGTTCATCGTTTTGATGGCCCCGTTGCGCCCAGACCGACCAGCAATACAATTGAATCGGAATGTAGGCCACGTATAAAATCGCGTCGGACACGAGGCTCCATTCAAACCAGCACAAATAGGCGGAAATGGTGGTCCAGATCAGGCCCAGCGGCCAACCCCAGATATTCTGGCGGGCAATAAGAATGACGCCGATCACGCCGCACAACGTTGCAATGACTTCCGGAGCGCTGGCGCCGAGGATGTAATGCCATTCCATCGCGAAGGGATCGAATCCTGACTGTTCGTTCATGTTTCCTTTCTTGTCCCGGCGGAGAAAGGAAGCGCATGCTCAAAAAAAAGGCCCGCAACAGTGCAGGCCGGCGAATGTGCGAACAGCGCCGACTTCCTACGACGGTATTAACCGCATCAGGTTCCAAGGGTCTTCCATCATGGAATCTCAGCTCTCCGCGCCTACGCGCGTACCAGCTCCCCTGTCGTTCAGGGCCGACCAAAACACAATCCAACGGCAAATGCAATAATAAATATATATTGCTACGCGAAGCGGTGCATTAAAACACAATCGGGCATAAACCCAAAATCGCGGATTCGGTGTTCCACACGCTCCTGCCTGCCGCAGGCAGGATTGAAATGACGCATCAGAGCGTGTCCAGAGGACTAATCACCCCGAGTGGCCCCTTGTTCAACACATGCGTGTAAATCATGGTTGTCTTTACATCCGAGTGACCCAGCAATTCCTGTACCGTGCGAATGTCCTGCCCCGCCTCCAGCAAATGCGTCGCAAAGCTGTGCCGCAGCGTGTGCGGCGTGATGCGCGCGGCAATTCCCGTTTCTTCCGCCGTTTTTCTCACCGCGCGCTGTATCCGTATCTCATGCAGATGATGCCTGCGCACATGTCCCGACCGGGGGTCCGTCGAATACTCATCAGCCGGAAACACATATTGCCACGTCCACTCGTACGGTGCAGATGGATATTTCCGGGCCAACGCATCCGGCAATTCTACCTCGTGCATGTCTTTCTTGCGGTCCTCCTCGAACAACTCCAGCCGCCAGTCCAGTTGCGCCTGCAATTCCTCGCGCAAGGTGCTCGGAAATGGTACACGCCGGTCTTTTCCCCCTTTGCCATCGCGCACCGTGATCTCGTTGCGATCAAATGAAACGTCCTGTACCCGCAACCGCAGGCATTCGGATATGCGCATGCCTGTCCCGTAGAGCAATCGTATCACCAGGGCTTCAACCCCACCCCCCAAATGGTTCAGCAGGCGCTGCACTTCCTGCCGACTACACACCACCGGCAGGCGTTTGCCTTGCCGCGCCCTCGGAAAATCACTGAAATCCCCAACCTCCTTTTTCAGAACCTTGCGATACAAGAATACCAGCGCATTTAAGGCCTGATTCTGTGTTGTTGCCGCCACATTGCGATTTAAGGCCAGATAACTCAAAAAGGCATGTATCTCCGCCGCGCCCATCTCGCTCGGCTTTCTCCCGTGGTGATACTCCACGTACGCCTTCGTCCACTGCCAGTAGGTCTTCTCTGTCCGCAACGCGTAATGTTCCGTCCGCAACGCCTTCAAAACCGCCGCCCGCAAGAGGGCCATGTCCACCCGCCGACTACCCGCCGCCCCCTGCCTGGGCGCCGGTATGTTGGATAGCTTCTTTACTTCGCGAGGTTGCGGAATTCTCCGATCCTGTTCCCCGCCCGCCGTCTCCGCTCCACGGCTTTCCGCTACAGGCGCTTCCATCGGTGCCTCCAATACCGCCAAATCCCCCAGCGCAATCCCCCGAAATTGCTCGTAATACAATATCAATGCTGTGCGGGCCTGCTCGATCTGCCAGACTTCCATGCTCGAATCTCGCCTCAATTCCCCCAGAAAACACGCAATTTCCTTCACCCCAAGCGAACGCCGCGCCCTCCCGGGATTCCGATTGAAAAATTGCCGCACCCAGTGCGCGTAAAACGAATGCTGCCGCTCCGCCACCCCGGCCTCCAGCAAAACCTCGAAATACCCCCGAGGCCATTCCGGACTCGGATTATATGCTGCTACCGGTAATCGCTCCATCTTGCGCTTCTGTTGGATAAGTTCATCATTCATACACGTCATCATATCCAACACAACACCGCCCGTCAACCCAAAAAGTTTTTGACTCGCCAAATATATAGAAATTTTATTGTTGCAATTCCTCCCGCCCTTCTTTAGCTTTCGAAAAATTGTTGTTGGATAATCTGATGTTCCCCGGACGCAGCCTTCGGCCGCGTCCGGGGAACGTCGTGCTGCCCTGCGTCCAACAAATTGCCTCCGGCTGCGCCGGAGAACAATTTGCTGGACCTTACGGTCCGGCTGCTCCACTCTGTGTACACAAGCCTGCGGCTTGCGACACAGAGTTCCGCATCCGGACGCAGGTCAGCACGACGTT
>Ga0081527_100381_pt1 | contig 25261 bp, 24 predicted proteins | sample HotLakmasection5_FD_70992 | JGI IMG/M metagenome (GOLD analysis project Ga0081527, IMG submission 70992) | Hypersaline microbial mat communities from Hot Lake, Washington, USA - Section #5 (SPADES assembly) (version 2) | ecosystem: Environmental > Aquatic > Non-marine Saline and Alkaline >... | reverse complement strand
GCGACGCCCCGCCCCCGTCGCCCGCCCCGGAGGCCGTCGCCGATCCCTGCGCCGCGCACCAGGGTCGCGAGCTCGAGCCCTTCCTCGAGGTCGCGGCCCCCGTCGACGGGCAGGTCGCCGCCGGCGCGGTGGACCTCGTTGGGTGCTCCAACGTGTACGAGGCCACCGTCAACTGGCGGCTGGTGGACGAGGCCGGGGGCGTTCTCGACGAGGGCTTCACGACCGCGGACTGCGGCACCGGCTGTGTCGGGGCCTTCCGCGACACGGTGTCGCTGGATGCGGCCGCAGGGCAACCCGCCGTCGAGCTCGAGGGGTTCTGGATCAGCCCGCAGGACGGATCGGACGCGGACCTGGTGGCCCGGACGATCGTGCCCGGCTGACCCCGGCGCGGTGGATCGGCCCACGCCTCACATCCGCAGCACGCCGCGCCGGATCGGTCCGATGGGGGCCTGCACGGCCGCCGCGAGACCGAGACCGACCACGTCGCGGGTCTGGGCCGGCTCGATCAGGCCGTCGTCCCACAACCGGGCGGTCGCGTGGTAGGGGTGGCCCTGCTGCTCGTAGGTCGACCGGATCGGATCCTTGAAGGCCTCCTCGTCCTCTCGTGACCAGGTGCCGCCGTCTGCCTCGATGCGGTCACGTCGGACGGTGGCCAGCACGGTGGCCGCCTGCTCGCCACCCATGACGCTGATGCGGGCGTTCGGCCACATCCACAGGAACCGCGGGTCGTAGGCGCGCCCGCACATCGCGTAGTTGCCGGCGCCGAACGAGCCTCCGATCACCACCGTCAGCTTCGGCACCCGGGCGCAGGCCACGGCGGTGACCAGTTTGGCGCCGTCCTTGGCGATCCCGCCGGCCTCGTACTCGCGTCCGACCATGAAGCCGGCGATGTTCTGCAGGAACAGCAGTGGGATGCGCCGCTGATCGCAGAGCTGCACGAAGTGCGCGCCCTTGAGCGCCGACTCGCGGAACAGGATGCCGTCGTTGGCCACGATGCCCACCGGGATGCCGTGGACGTGCGCGAACCCGGTGACCAGCGTCTCGCCGTACAGCGGTTTGAACTCGTGGAAGCGGGAGCCGTCGACCAGGCGGGCGAGCACCTCCCGGACGGGGTAGGGCTGGCGGACGTCGGCCGGGAGGATCCCGTACAGCTCCTCGGGGTCGTGAGCCGGCGGCTCCGGCGTGCGCAGGTCGAGCTCGAGCGGCCCGGTGCCCTCGAGGCCGGTGTCCACGGCGGCGCTGCGCAGCGGCAGGTTGGCCACGGCGTCCCGGGCCAGCGCCAGCGCATGGGCGTCGTCGACGGCGAGGTGGTCGACCACCCCGGAGGTGCGGGCGTGCAGCTCGCCGCCTCCGAGCTCCTCGGCGGTGACTTCCTCGCCCGTGGCCGCCTTCACCAACGGCGGCCCGCCGAGGAAGATCGTGCCCTGGTGCCGCACGATGATGGTCTCGTCGCTCATGGCCGGGACGTAGGCGCCGCCGGCCGTGCAGGAGCCGAGCACCACCGCGATCTGGCCGCACCCGAGCGCGGACAGCTGGGCCTGGTTGCGGAAGATCCGGCCGAAGTGGTCGCGGTCGGGGAACACCTCGTCCTGCAAGGGCAGGAACGCTCCGCCGGAGTCGACGAGGTAGACGCAGGCCAGCCGGTTCTCGCGGGCGACGTCCTGGGCTCTGAGATGCTTCTTCACCGTCAGCGGGAAGTAGGTGCCACCCTTGACGGTGGCGTCGTTGGCGACCACCACGACCTGCCGCCCGGCCACCCGGCCGACCCCGGTGATGAGCCCGGCCCCGGGTGCCTCGTCGTCGTAGAGCCCGTGTGCCGCCAGCGGGGAGAGCTCCAGGAACGGGGTCCCCGGGTCCAGGAGCGCCTCCACCCGCTCCCGGGGGAGGAGCTTGCCACGCTCGACGTGGCGCTGGCGCGCCTCCGGCGAGCCCCCCGCAGCGACGCGGGCCAGCTGGGCCCGCAGGTCGTCGCGGAGCCCGAGATGGTGGTCCCGGTTGGCCACGAAGGTGGGGCTGGCGGGGTCGACGGTGGTCGGCAGGATCGGCATGGCGTGATGCTAGGTCGCGGACCGGCGGCGGCCGCCATCGGGACCTCAGGCCCCGAGACGTTGCTTGACGAGCGCGGACACCCGGGCTCCGTCGGCCCGGCCGGCGACCTCCGCCATGGTCGCCTTCATGACCTGGCCCATGGCCTGTGGTCCCTCGGCCCCGAGCCGGTCGACGACGGCGGCCACGATGGCCTCGAGCTCCGCGTCGTCGAGCTGGGCGGGCAGGTACGTCGCGTAGAGCTGGGCCTCGGCCTGCTCGGCCGCCGCGGACTCGGGTCGTCCGCCCGCCTCGAAGGCGCTGGCGGCCTCCTTGCGGCGCTTGACCTCCGTGGTCAGGACCTGCTGGACGATCCGATCGTCCAGCCGACCCTGCGGACCGAGGCCCTCCTCGACGGCCCGGTTCTTCAGGGCTGCCACGGCCATCCGCAGCGCGGAGGTGCGCTGCTTGTCACGAGCCTTCATGGCGGCGTGGAGGTCGTCCTCGATCCGGTCCTGCAGGCTCACGGTGTCCCTCGTCGCGACGGCCCCCGGAGCCTACTGGCCGTCGCTGGCCGGTGGTCGGCCGGGCGGCCGCTGCTGGCTTCCGCCTGGTCGCCGAGGACGTGGCCGCGCCCGGACATGGCGAGACCCGCCCCGGCGGGTCTGCAGCGGGACGGGTCTCGCGGTCTGACGTCGTGTCGGTCCTGCGGGCGGTGGGCGGCCGGCTCGGCCGCTTCCGTCACTCGGTCTCGGTGGCGGCCTCGACGGTCTTGCGGACCGAGGTGGTCGCGGCCTTGACCTGGCTCTTGGCGGTCTTGGCCTGCGGTCCGGTGGCCTCGACCGTCTCCTCGGCCGCGTGCCGGGCCGCCGTCGCGGTGCCCTTGGCCTGCGACAGGGTGGCGTCCACGCCCTTGCGGGCGGTGGTGACCGTGCCCTTGGCGCGGCTCACGGTGTCGTCGACCGCCTTGTGCGCGGTCGTGGCGGTGGCCTTGGCCTGGGCGGTGACCCGGTCGGCCTGCTTGGTCGCGCTCTCCCCGGCGACGTCCGCCGTCTTGGTCACGGACGTGAAGGCACCACGCAGCTGGGACCGGGCGGAGTCGGCCTGATCGAGCAGCTTGCTGACCCGCTCGTCCTTGCGGACGTCGTCGGCCAGCCTGCGGCCCTCCTTGGCCTTGGAGTCGAAGCGACCCTCGAAGCTCTCGAGGTAGCGGTCGGCATCCTTGGCGAGACGCTCCCGCAGTTCGCCGACGGTCTCCTCGAGCCGCTGTGGGACCTCACGGACGCCCTTCAGCTTCGCCGGCGCCTCGCCCGCCTCGCTGCGCAGGTGCTCGAGCCGGTTCGGCAGGTCCTTGGCGAGGTCGACGACGTCGCCGACGAGACCGGCGGTCGCGTAGCCCGCGTCCTCGAGGATCGTGCGCAGCTCGCGCTCGCGCAGCCGCGGCGTCGGCGCCTTCTTCGGGGCGGTCTTGCGGGTGGTCTTCTTGCGTGCGGTGGTCTTGCTGGTGGTCTTCTTCGACGGCGTCCTGGCGGCCGTCTTCTTGGTGGTCTTCTTGGCGGTGGTGGTCGCGGCCATGGTGGCCTCCTCAGGGGTGGACGTTCACTGTCCCGTGGTGACGTCCGGGGAGGGGACGGCGCGGGAGCCGGGCGGGTTCGCCATCGGGGCGCACCTACCGAGGGCGCTGTCCCCTCGCCGGACGTCACTACCGGTCTGCTTGCCATAGTACGCGTTGAGCGCTAACTCTGGCAAGCACTCAGCGATGAACGGACGGTCACCGCCGACGTCCCATGGCTTGATCGCCCGGGATGGCGCGCCGTTCGCGAACCGCAGCAAGCAACAGCAGCGCGGGCTGGTCAGGACCGCAAGGCGTCCGCGTGCAGCGACAGCTCGGCAGACAGCACCTGCTGGACCGGTCCGAGCCGCAGGTCGAACACGCGTGCGGCCCGTTCGAGCAGCCCGTTCCACCACCCGGGGGCATCCTCCCGAAGCTGCGCGGTGATCAGCAGGTCCGCGACCGCGCCCAACGGCCGGAGCTCGCTGGCGATGCCGACGACGTGGTAGCCCCGGCGGCGCGCGGCGGCGGGATCGGTGGGCACCAGGTCGGGGTGGCCCAGCGTGACCGTGACCTGTGCGCCGTGGGGTACCTCGGGCAGGGTCGACGGCCAGTCCGTCCCCTCGACGGGGACCCGCACCAGCACGGCATCCGCCGGCAGGGTCAGGGGTCTCACGGTCACGCGTTCCTCGCAGCGCCGGAGGGGGACGACCCCGGCATCCTCGCACCCGGCCGGCCGGGAGTCACGCACCCGCGGCGTGCGTCGTAGGCTCGAGGGGCCCATCTCGAGACCAGGGGTGAGCGGGCGGGGACGGCGGACGGGGATCGGGATGCAGGTCGCGCTGCTGGGTGCCGGCGGCACCGTCGGCCAGGTCGTCGGACGGCTCCTCGAGGATCGGGGGGCCCGCTGGGTCGCCGTCGGCCGGGACGAACGCCGGGCACCGGCCGGATCCGACGTGGTGGTCAGCGTGGCGGGTGGCGACCTGGCGACGACGCGGCAGGTGGTCGCCGCCGCGCTCGGCGACGGGATCGACGTGATCGAGGTGGATCACGAGGTCGGTTACCTGCGCTGGCTCGGGGACCTGGCGGCCGGCACCGGGCAACGGACCGGCGCACGGGTGGTCGCCGGAGCCGGTCTGCGCTGGGCCGTGGGGGACCTGCTGAGCGCGCTGGCGGCAGCACCGGTGCCGGGTCCGCAGGAGGTGCACGTCGCCTACACCTCGGGCGGGTCCCGGCACCACCTGACCCCGGGCGAGCGGCGCGCGGCCATCGCCGCGCTGGAGGCCCCGGGCTTCGCGCTGGAGCGCGGCCGGATCGTGCCCGAGCCCCCGGGTGGCCTGCGGCGACTGGCGTGGTTCCCACGTCCGGTCGGGCCGTCGCATGCCGCTGCGGTGCCGGGTGGTGAGTCGCTAACGGTGCCGCTGCACCTCGCGTCGGTGCGGACCGTCCACACCTACGAGGCGATGCCCGGCTGGCGGGCCGAACTGCTCCAGGCCCGGGCGTCGGTGGCCGGTTCGGCCGGCGGGCGCCGGTGGCTGCAGCGCCGGCTGGCCCGCCGACCAACGAGGGCTGCGGCCGACCGATCCGAGGAGCGCTGGGGCTGCGTGGCCGAGGTCGCCGGGGTTGCGGTGCTCGGCCGGGCCTGGGCCTACGGCCTCGATCCCGTCGGCGTGACCGCCGAGGTCGCGGTCGAGCTCACGTTGCGGGTGATGGGGGCCCCGGGCGGGCAGCTCGGCAGGGGCCTCATCGCGCCCAGCCAGGTGGCCGACGCCGGTGCGCTGCTCGACGCGGTCGCCGACCGCTGCGGGTTGCGGTGGTCGCGCTCCCACACCCTCCTCGAACGTCGGTGACCGCATGGCCGCGACCTGGGCTACGGTCGGAGTTGACCGACACGACCGGGCACCGGGGGGCGACCCCGGGCCTGCACCGTGTTCAGCAGCAGCCCGTGGCAGCGGCTCGGTAGGCAGCGACGGTGTTCGCGCAACGGTCGCGATGACGGGCAACGGCAGCGACGAGGTGGAGGGCGAGCGCATGGCGACAGCGGAGCAGGCGGCAGCGGCACGGCTCGAGGAAGCGCGGGCGGTCCTCGCCGATCGCGCCGAGGAGGCGCGCCAGGGGCTGACCGAGCGAGCCGGGCCCGTGCTGGCCGAGCGAGCCGAGCAGGCCAGGGGCGGGCTGCAGCGTCGCTGGCACGAGCTGGAGCAGGAGGTCCCGGTCGACCTGGACACCGTGGTCCCCCAGCTCGAGCGTGGCCTCTGGCAGGTGATCCGCGCGGTACTCGGGGTCCTGCTCCTCGTCCCCAGGCTGCTGGTCCGGGCGCTGGGCGGGCTCGGCACCCTCGCCGACGACGTCAGCGAACGCGGCCTGGTCGTGGGCGAGCGGGCGCGTGAGATCGCGGCGTCGGTCCCACCCTCCCGGCGGGAGCGTCGCCGGCGCCGCTGGCGGACCGCGGCCTGGACCGGTGCCGGCTTCGGGGTGGGCCTGTTCGTCGGCTGGTTGGTCGGTCGCCGGGACCAGGCGATGGTGACCTACGAGCCGGCCGAGCTCGGAGCCCACCTCGAGACGGCGCCCGTGCCGCCGGGCCCGGTCGCTGCGCCGCTGGACACCACCGACGAGCAGCCGCCGGTCAGCGTCGCCGAGCAGGAGGCGTCCCCGGAGGAGGACGAGCCGGTCGACGCCATCGAGACGGCGCCGGTGCCCCCGGGCCCGGTCGCCGCGCCCCTGGACACCGAGGACCACCAGCCGGGCGAGCCCGCCGAGGACGTCGGTGACGGTCCCGGCCACGGCACCGAGGAGGAGGACCAGCGGTGACCGACGAGCTGCTCGGCGACGAGCAGCTCGAGGGAACGGTCATCGGGAGCTACCTGTCCGATCCGACGACCGGCTTCGGGGTCATCGAGCTGGAGCTGGCCAGCGGTGACGGCGTCCGCTGCGTCGGCCCGCTCGCCGGCCTGATCGACGGCGACAGCGTCCGGGTCGTCGGACGCTGGACGACCCACGCGCGGCACGGCCCGACCTTCGACGTGCTGCTGTACGAGCAGCTGGTGCCCACCACCGTCGCCGGGTTGGCGACGCTGCTGTCCGGTGAGCGGTTCGCTGCGGTGTCGCAGAGCGCGCGCACCCGGGTGCTGACCACCTTCGGCGCAGGCGCCGGGCGTGTCCTCGACCATCAACCCGAGCGGTTGACGGAGGAGGCCGGCCTGGATCCGGCCGAGGCGGCGGAACTGGCCCGGGCCTGGGCCGGAGGCCGCGCGCTCGCGGATCTCGTCCGGCTCGTGGCTCCTGTCAGGTGGCCGCGCGACGTGGTCAGCAGCGTCCACGGACGCTTCGGACCGGAGGCGGTGGAGCTCGCCCGCACCGACCCCTACCTGCTGCTGGCGGCCGATCGCGCCCGCTTCGCGCACGTCGACGCCTTGGCGCGGCATCTCGGGTGCTCGGCCAGCGATCCCGGGCGATTGGCCGCCGGCGCCAGGGCCGCGATCGACGCCGCCCGGCGCCGCGACGGGCACGAGCACCTCGACCGGGACACGGCCGTGGCGGCAACCGCCCAGCTGCTCAAGGTCGATCGGATCCTCGCGGCGCAGGGGCTGGAGGCGGCGGTGGCGGCCGGCACGCTGGTGACCGACGACCTCGGCGCTGGCACGGTCGTGACCACGCCTGCCGCGCGAGCTGCCGAGATCGCGCTGGCCGCCGACCTCGACCGACTGGTCAGCGCCGAGGCCCCACGACTCGTGCGGTTGGCTACGGGCGTGTCGCCGGCAGCGGAGCTCACCGACGGTCAACGCGACGCGGTCCGGGCGGCCCTCGCCTCGCCGGTGTCCGTGCTGACCGGGGGACCGGGGACGGGCAAGACCCGCACGGTCGAGGAGATCGTGCGGATCGCGGAGGCCGCGGGCCACAGCGTGGCGCTGTGCGCCCCGACCGGACGTGCGGCCAAGCGGCTCGAGGAGCTCGTCGGCCGCCCGGCCTCCACGGTGCATCGCCTGCTGGAGGCCCGGCCCGATGGGCAGGGCGGGTTCGGGTTCCGCTACGGGGCCGGCGAGCGGGTGCCCTTCGACCTGGTCGTCGCCGACGAGGTGTCGATGTGCGACACGTGGCTGGCCAGCCACCTGGTCGCCGCGGTCGAGACCGGGGCCCACCTGGTCCTGGTCGGCGACCCCGACCAGCTGCCGTCGGTGGGGCCCGGTGACGTGCTGCGTGACATCGTCGCCTCGCGGGCGGTGGACGTCACCGCGCTCACGGAGATCCACCGCCAGGCCATCGGCAGCCGCATCGTCACCCTCGCCCGGGAGGTGCTCGACGGCACGGTGGGGCAGCTGGCACCGGTCGACGGCGACGTGTTCCTGGCCGAGGAGCGCGACCGGCGGCGGCTGGTGCCGCGGGTGGTCCAGGCCGTGGCCGAGCGAGTCCCCGCCCACCTCGGCATCTCCTCGGCCGACGTCCAGGTGCTGGCACCCGTCTACCGCGGACCGGCCGGGGTGGACGCCCTCAATGCCGGGCTGAAGGCGGCGCTCAACCCCGCTGCAGGTCGTCCGGACGTCGCGGGGTTCCACGCCGGAGATCGGGTGCTCCAGACCCGGAACGACCCCGGGCTGGACGTGGCCAACGGCGATGTCGGCACGGTGGTGGACCTGGATCGGCGACGGGGACAGCTCCGCGTCGCGTTCCCGCGAGGCGAGGTGACCATCGACCGGCAGGGCGCCGTCCATCTGACCGCGGCGTGGGCCGTGACCGTCCACAAGTCGCAGGGCGGGGAGTGGCCGGTGGTGGTCCTGGTCATCGACCGGTCGCATCGCGGGATGCTGTGGCGGAACCTGGTCTACACCGGCGTGACCCGGGCCCGCCGCGCGCTGATCGTGGTCGGCCAGGCGGAGGCGTTGCGCGCCGCCGCACGGCAGGATCGTCCGCGCGAGCGCCGCACCGGTCTGGCCGCTCGTCTCGCGGCCCTGGCCGCCGATCCGACGGTGCCGGCCCGCTAGAGGGGACTCAGTCGCCGGTGGGCGGTGCGGGCGCCCCCTCGGGTCGCAGCATCGGCGCATCGGTGCTGTCGGGGCGTGCCGCCGTCGAGCCGATCGCCTCGTCGGGCACCATCGCCCATGCGTGACCGAACCGTGCCATGTAGGCGTACAGGCCCCCGCCGTCGTTCTGGACGATCTGTCCGTTCAGCCAGCGCGCCTCGGGCAGGCACACCAGGGCCACCGCCTCGGACGCGTCCTCGGGCGTTGCCGCGGTGCGCAGCGGATGGGTCAGCCGTTCGGCGGCCTGGAGCTTGTCGTGGTACGGGCCGGCCATCAGCCGGATCGACTCGGTGTCGATGTAGCCGGGCAGCACCCCGACGGCGGTCACACCGAGCGGTCCCAGTTCGCAGGCGAGGTAGCGCACGAGCGTCTCCAGCGAGGACTTCGCGGCCGCCAGCAACCCGTGCCCGGGGATGTAGCCGACCGTGTCCGCCCCGCTGATGGCCACGATGCGGCCACCTCGCGGCTGGAGCAGGGGGAAGGCGAGCTGGGTCAGCAGCAGGAAGTGGCGGACCGTGATCGCGAAGGTCTTGTCGATCTGGTGCAGCTTGAGCTCCAGCAGGGGCTTGAAGGCGGTCGCGGCGGCGTTGGCGATGACGACGTCGAGCAGCTCGCCGCGGTCGGTCAGCTGCTCGAACAGCGCCCGGACGCTCTCCTCGGCCAACAGGTCGAGGGGCTCGGCCCGCGCACCGGGCGTCAGCGCCGTGCACGCCTCGACGACCGCGGCGGCCTCCTCGGCACGTTGGCGGTAGGTGACGAGCACCTCGGCGCCCATCCCTGCGAGGCGCACCGCCGTGGCGGCGCCCAGCCCGCGCGAACCGCCGGTGATCAGGACGCGCTTGCCGGACAGGGGGCCGTCGTCTCGTGCTGCCACCATCGTCTGTCGCCCCCTCCCGGTGACGGGCGGGGCGAGCCTGCCACAGTCGCGCCCGTTCGGCGGCACCGGTCGACCGATCGGCGGCTCCCGGCCGGAAGCTGTGGGCCTGCGCCAGAGCTGGAGGCCGGGGGCCGGAGCCGGCGGCGACGACCCGAGCGGGCGGCTGCGCCCAGGATCAGGAGGCGTGCCGGCGGGGCAGGCCGCGGGCCGCGAGGTCCCGCTCGGCCTGGGCGATCAGCGCGGCCCAGTCCGGGAAGAGCTCGCGCAGCGTGGCGGCCGACACGCCGCTGCACAGCAGCCGGCGCACCACGTGCGGGCGATGGCGTCTCGGGTCGATCAACAGCTCGCTGCCGTCCGGCATCGGGACCGCCACCCGATCACGCTGCAGCTCGACCATGAGCATCGTTCCCACCCTCTGGTCACCCCCGTCAGCGCCCTGCCGGCGGTCCGTTGACCTCGTGCTCTGCATCGGCACCGGACCCCGCACGCTTGATACCACTCAGCGTGATTATGTCGTTGCTCTGGGTGGTCAGATGTGCGAGCGCGGGGGTCCGCTAGCGTGCCCGCATGGCTGAGCTGCTGGACGGGTACCGCACCGATGGCTTCTTCGACGAGGTCGTCGACGATCGGGGTGGGATCCGTCCTCACTACCGGGCGTTGATCGAACGGTTGCGGGGCTTCACCCCGGGCGAGCTCGAGCGGCGTGAGCGCATCCGTGACGCCCTGTTCCGGTCGGCCGGCATCACCTTCACCGTCTACGGCGACGATGCCGGCGTCGAACGCACCTTCCCGATGGACCTGCTGCCGCGGATCATCCCCACCTCGGAGTGGGAGCAGGTCGACGCCGGGGTCAGCCAGCGGGTCACGGCCCTGAACCGCTTCCTCGAGGACCTCTACGTCGGTGAGCAGGCGGCCGTGCACGACGGGGTCGTGCCACGCTGGCTCGTGCACACCGCGGAGGGCTTCCGCCGCGAGGCCTTCGGCATCCCGGTGCCGCACGCTGCCCGCTGCCTGGTCTCCGGGGTCGACCTGGTCCGCGACGAGCACGGGCGCTACGTGGTGCTCGAGGACAACCTGCGCAACCCCTCCGGCATCTCCTACGTGCTCGAGAACCGCGCGGCGATGACCCGGGTGCTGCCGCTGGCGTTCTCGGAGCAGCGCGTCCGTCCGGTCGATCACTACGGGCCGATGCTGCTGCGCGCGCTGCAGGAGGTGGCGCCGCCCTCGGCGGGCGAGCACCCGACCGCGGTCGTGCTGACCCCCGGGGTGTTCAACGCCGCCTACTTCGAGCACGTGTTCCTCGCCCGTCAGATGGGAATCGAGCTGGTCGAGGGGCGTGACCTGGTCGTCGACGAGCACGTGGTCCACATGCGGACCACGCAGGGGCTCAAGCGCGTCGACGTGATCTACCGGCGCATCGACGACGACTACCTCGACCCGGTGGTCTTCCGTCCCGACTCCGCGCTCGGCGTCCCCGGACTGCTGTCCGCCGCCCGGGCCGGCAACGTCACGATCGCGAACGCGGTGGGCAACGGGGTGGCCGACGACAAGGCGGTCTACGCCTACGTCCCCGACCTGATCCGGTTCTACCTCGGTGAGGAGCCGATCCTGCCCAACGTCCGGACCTACCTGCTGTGGGACGACGAGCAGCGTGCCGAGGTCCTGTCCCGACTCGGCGAGCTCGTGGTGAAGCCGGTGGCGGCCTCGGGCGGCTACGGCATGCTGATCGGACCCCACGCCAGCGACGCCGAGGTGGCGGCCATGGCCAAGCGGGTCCGGGCCGACCCCCGCGGCTACATCGCCCAGGAGGTCGTGCGGCTGTCCCGGCATCCCACGCTGGTCGGCGACCACCTCGCCGGGCGGCACGTCGACCTGCGGCCCTTCGCGATCGCCGGGGAGAGCGTCGAGGTCGTGCCCGGTGGGCTGACCCGGGTCGCCCTGCGCGAGGGCTCGCTCGTGGTCAACTCCTCCCAGGGTGGCGGCTCGAAGGACACCTGGGTGCTGGACGAGGTGGCGGCGCGCGCCTCGGCCGAGCTCGCCACCGACCGGGAGGCGGCGGCGTGCTAGCCAGGCTCGCGGAGAACCTGTTCTGGGCGGGCCGGTACATCGAACGGGCCGAGGACACCGCGCGGATGGTGGACGTCACCTACCACACCCAGCTCGAGTCCCCCTACGGCGAGGTGGAGCTGGCCTGGCAGCAGCTGCTCGACGTGCTCCACCTGCGTGCGGCCTACGGGGCACCGATCGAGCCGTTGACGGTGATGCGGTTCCTGGTGCTCGACGCCGACCACCCGGGTTCGATCACCGCCTCGGTCACCCGTGCCCGTGAGAACATCCGCTCGGTCCGTGAGCTGGTGTCGACCGAGCTGTGGGAGGCGGTGAACGACCTGCATCTGGCGCTCGACGCCCGCGATCTGGGCCGCGAGCTGTCCGAGCAGCCGTTCGAGCTGTTCCGCACGGTGCGCCGCATGAGCATGACGATCTACGGCGTGGCCAGCGAGACGATGCCAAGAGACGAGGGCTGGCGCTTCATGGCGCTCGGCCGCCTGCTCGAACGGGCCGAGATGACCTGCCGGCTGATCGACGTCCGGTACGCGCAGCTGGAGGCGATGTCGGGTCCGAGCCAGCGGCTCGCCCAGGCGTCCGGCGAGGTGGCACGGGGCCCCGACCGCACGGACTTCCACCACTGGATCGCGGTGCTGAAGTCGGCGTCGGCCTTCGAGGCGTACCGGCGCCGGTACCGAGCCTCGATGGACCCCGCCGACGTGGTCGAGTTCCTGCTGCTCGAGCCCGACCTGCCACGCAGCGTGCTGTTCTGCCTGCGGGCCGCCCGGCACCAGCTCGACACCCTGCGCGACGGACGACCGAGCCCCGCGGCACGGCGCCTGGGCCGTGCGACCGCCTCGCTGGAGTACCGCGACGTGGGCGAGCTGTTCGACGTCGGGCTCCCCGGGTTCCTCGAGGGGGTCCAGCGGGCCATCGCCGGGGTCGCCGAATCGATCGCCGACGAGTTCTTCCACCACCACCCTGACGGCGCGTTGCACGCGATCGCCGCCGGCTGAGCGCAGGAGCGCACGTGCGGCTCGACATCCGGTACCTGTCCCGCTTCCGCTACGCCACCGCGATCAGCGAATCGCAGAACGAGCTGCGCGCCTGCCCCGCCACCGACCATCGGCAGGCGTTGGTGCACTACCACGTCACGACCGACCCGGCCTCCCGCGTCACCTCCTACGTCGACTACTGGGGGACCCGGGTCGACACCTTCGGCATCAGGGAGCGTCACCGCAGCCTGGAGGTGTTCGCCGAGGCGACCGTGGAGACCCAGGTACCGGTGCGGCCCGAGGTTCCCGTTCCGACCGCCGCGTTGCAGGACCCCCGCTTCCGCGATACCCACCTGGAGTTCCTGCAGCCGTCGGCGCACGTGCGGTTGTCGGCCGACGTCGCACGGCTCGCGCGTGGGGTCGCCGCCGGGGTCGGGGACGACGTGGTCGCGCTCGCGCAGGCGGTCCACGACCGTGTCGCCGAGCTCCAGTACCGCACCGGGGTGACGGCGGTGGGCAGCAGCGTCGACGAGGTGCTCGCCGCTGGCGGGGGGGTCTGCCAGGACTTCGCCCACCTCGCGGCGGCGATGCTCCGCGCGGTAGGTGTCCCCGCCCGGTACGTGTCCGGCTACCTGTTCACCGCCGACGATGCGACCGGGGAGGACGTGGTCGACGACGAGGTCGACGTCCAGACCCATGCGTGGGTCGAGGCGGCCATCCCCAACTGGGGCTGGTTCGCTCTGGACCCGACGAACAAGCAGCACGTGGGGGAACGGCACGTCACGATCGGACGCGGGCGGGATTACGACGACGTTGCACCGCTGCGGGGCGTCTTCGTCGGCGAGCAGCGCCATGAGCTGGACGTGTCGGTGTCCATGCGCCGTCTGTCGCTTGCGCCCCTGGGTGACGTCGCGGTCGGTCGCAGCCTCCAGCAACAGCAGCAGTAGGACCTGGGTGGGGCCGGGCGACCACAGAGGCGACCCGGCCCCACGACCGACCTGCGGTCGTCGGTGACCCGTCCGGTCAGCCTCTGACCTCGGCGTAGAAGGCATCGATGTCGGCCAGTGCCTGCTCCAGGTCCTGGTTGCCCTGGATCCAGTCGGTCATCTCGATCCAGAACGACCCGGTCTGCGACGAGGCACCGACGTCACCCGGCATGGTGTCGGACCCGTCGAAGCGGAACGCATCCGATTCGGCCAGGATGTCCGATGCGGTCCGCGCCGAGTCGCTCGGGTAGACCGATGCATCGAACACCGGCGCGTACGGTGAGAGGAACCCGCCCTGCGCGGCCCAGCCCTCACCGGCCTCCGGCGTGCTCAGCCATGCGATCAGGGTCTCGGCCGCGGGGTTCTCGGTGTAGAGCGCGGCGAAGTCCCCGCCACCCATGGTGGTGCGGCCGTCGTAGCCGTCCTCGATCACCGGCAGGTAGAAGAAGTCGAAGTCCTCACCGAACTCGGCCTCGGGATCCGACTCCTCGATGAAGCCCTGGATGAACGTGGCCTGACGGTGCAGCCCGCACTCGACACCCTCCTCCGGGTCGCCCAGGATCCCGGTCACCGAGGTCCCGAACGCCTCACGGGCGATCTGCTCCTGCCCACCGAAGACGTAGTCGTCGTTGGTCCAGATGGGGACCAGGTACTCCTCGATCGCGCCCTGCACCTCGGGCGAGGAGAACTCGAGCTCCCCCGCGACCCACTGGTCGTACTCCTCCGGCCCGAGCGCGCGCAGCACGATGTCCTCGACCCAGTCGGTGGCGACCCAGCCGGTGGCGTCACCCGACTCGATCCCGATGCACCACGGCGCGTCGACGATGTCGTCAGCGGCCATGGTCTCGGTGAGCTCGATCATCTCGTCCCAGGTCTCGGGGATCTCGTAGCCACCCGCCTCGAAGACCTTGGGGTTGTACCAGACCAGCGACTTCAGGCTCAGCCGTACCGGGATGGCGTACAGCTCGTCGTCGAAGGTCACCAGGTCCAGCAGCCCACTGACGGCCTCCTCCTCGATCCGACCGACGTCGGCGACGTCGTCGAGCGGCATGACCACGCCCTGGTTGTAGAAGTCCTCGAGCAGGCCTGGCTGCGGGTGCAGGATGATGTCGGGCGCGTTGCCAGCCCCGATCCGTGTCCGTGCCAGCGACTCGAAGTCGTTCGAACCCTCCTGAAGGACCTCGATGTCGGGGTACTCCTCCTCGAACGCGCCGAAGATGCCGTCGATGAGGCCTTGCACGTCCTCCTCGCCGGTGAAGGCGTGGAGGATCGTCACCTCACCGCTCTCCGCGCTCTCAGCTTCACCCCCACCATCGCCGCCCTCAGCGCACGCAACCGCCACCATGGCCAGCACCGTCGCCGCAGCGATCAGACGCCACCCCCCAGATCCAGCGTTCCTCACGGTCGAACCCCTTGTCGTCGATGTCCATCGGGCCGGCGAGACCCGACTGAACGCTTGTCGGGCGCGTCATCCGACGTTCTTCTACGATGGCAGTCGGAGCCGCTCGTGTGCACGGCCGTTCGTCGGTAGCGCGCGGCCCCGAGCTCGATCGTGCGGGAGATCGGATCCCCGGCACCGCGAGGGCGCAACGGCCCCAGCAGGTCGAGGGCTCGGCCAGCCGCGTGGGTAACAAGGGGAGGACCCCGGGGATCCGCGGGCCTTTCGGCCGGCGTCTGCGGCCCGGTCTCGTTGGGCCTGCGTCGTTGTCCCTCGGGGTCCTCGGCCGCGGCGGGGTCGCAGCCCCAGTTGCTGCGGGGCGCGTCGATCGGACGGTTCCTGTCGCGGCGTCCACCGGTCCGCGGTGCCGCGGGTGTTGTCCCACACCCGGTGCCCGCACCGTCGCCCGGAGAGCCAGCAGACGCGGTTCCCGGATGTCGCGCCCCCATCGGAGCGCTGGACGCCGGTCGCGTCGCCTCGGCTGGTCCGCTGCTGGATCGGTGTCGTCTCACCGTAGGTGTCCTCCGCGCCGGGGTCACGGGCCGGTGCGCTTTGCGGGACGGGCCCGTCGGGACCGGGCGATGGGCGCGCGGGCTTGCCCGAACGCTCGACGAGCCCTACCCTTTTCTCAACCTCGATGTTGAGGAAGTCGCTCCTGGTGGTCCGGCCGTGGGCCGCGTCACGGGGTGATCCTCGACCAGCGGCGGCCGAGATGCGGCCGAGATGAGGACCGACCCCATGAGCGCCACCCCCGCGACGACGGACGCCAGCCCCACCGCGGGCGGCGCCCGATCGCTCGTGTCGCTGCTCGGCGAGCAGCGGGCGACGATCGTGGAGCACCTGAGACGCAACGGTGATGCGACGGTGAGCGAGCTCGCCGTCCGTCTCGAGGTCTCGGAGGTCGCCGTGCGACGGCACCTCGCCGTGCTCGCCGCCGAGGACCTCGTCACCTCCGAGGTGATCGGGGGCGCACGCGGACGTCCGGCAGCCCGCTACCGTCTGACCGCAACGGCGGGGCGCCTGTTCCCCCACCGCTACGACCGATTCGCGACCGAGGTGCTCGACTACCTCGATGCCCAGCACGGCCGGGCGGGCCTGTTGGCCTTCCTGCGCTGGCGCGTCGACCGAGAGGCCGAGGGACTCCGCGAGGCGGTCACGGCGGAGGACCTCCACGCCCGGCTGCAGCAGCTCGCCGACGCGCTGTCGGAGGCGGGCTTCGATGCGTCGGTCTCGGAGGACGGGGAGAGCTTCACCCTGGTGCAGGACCACTGCGCCATCTACGACGTCGCCAAGGAGCATCCGGAGGTGTGCAGCTACGAGGCCGCCACCTTCTCCAAGGTGCTCGGCAGCGACGTCCAGCTGTCACGACGCGAGACCCTGGCCGGCGGCGCGAGCGCGTGCGTGTGCACGGTCAGGAACTGCAGCAGTGCGGTCCAGGAGCCCGACCCGGACCGCATCCCGGCCACGACGGGCGAGGACGGCGCCGCGACGGTTCCGAACCCGACCCGACGGCACAGCGACACCGACACCCGCCCCACCTGAGCAGGAGACGACCAGTGAGCCAGACCGAGATCGACCTTCCGGTCAGCGACGCCCGCCGGAACCAGCAGGCCGTCGCCCAGGACCTCGCCGAGTACAAGTTCGGCTGGTCGGACCGCGACGACGGCTACGCCTTCACCTCCGGACGTGGCCTCACGGCCGAGGGCGTGGCGGCCATCAGCGAGCGCAAGGGCGAGCCGACCTGGATGCGCGATCTGCGCCTGCGCGCCTTCCAGGCCTACGAGCGTCGCCCCATGCCCAACTGGGGCGCCGACCTGTCCGACATCGCCTTCGACGACATCTTCTACTACGTCGAGGCCTCGGAGAAGCAGGCCAACACCTGGGAGGAGCTGCCGCCGGAGATCCTCCAGACCTACGAGAAGCTCGGCATCCCGCAGGCCGAGCGGGAGCGGCTCATCGCCGGTGTCGCGGCCCAGTACGAGTCCACCGTCCTCTACCACAAGGTCCGCGAGGACCTCGAGGAGCAGGGGGTCATCTTCCTGGACACCGACGCCGGGCTCCAGGAGCACGAGGACATCTTCCGCGAGCACTTCGCCACGGTCATCCCCCCAAACGACAACAAGTTCGCCGCGCTGAACACCGCCGTGTGGTCGGGTGGGTCCTTCATCGTGATCCCCGAAGGCGTCAAGGTCGACATCCCGCTCCAGGCCTACTTCCGCATCAACAAGCAGAACATGGGCCAGTTCGAGCGGACGCTGATCATCGCCGAGCCCGGCTCGTACGTGCACTACGTCGAGGGGTGCACCGCGCCGATCTACTCCTCCGACTCCCTGCACTCGGCGGTGGTGGAGATCATCGTCAAGGAGGGTGCCCGGGTCCGCTACACGACGATCCAGAACTGGTCGAACAACGTCTACAACCTCGTGACCAAGCGCGCTGTGGCCGAGAAGAACGCGACCATGGAGTGGATCGACGGCAACATCGGCTCCAAGGTCACGATGAAGTACCCGGCGGTGTGGCTCACCGGCGAGGGCGCCAAGGGCGAGGTCCTGTCGGTGGCCTACGCCAACGACGGACAGCACCAGGACGCGGGGGCCAAGATGGTCCACGCCGCGCCCTACACCACCTCCAACATCCTCTCGAAGTCGATCTCCAAGGGCACCGGCCGCACCAGCTACCGCGGGCTCGTCCAGATCAACGACGGCGCGCACCACGCCCGCTCGGCGGTCAAGTGCGACGCGCTGATGCTGGACGACACCTCGCGGACCGACACCTACCCCTACATGGAGATCGAGCAGGAGGACGCCACGATCGAGCACGAGGCCACGGTCTCCAAGGTCAGCGAGGACCAGCTGTTCTACATGCAGTCCCGCGGGATCGACGAGGACGAGGCCACGGCCATGATCGTGCGTGGGTTCATCGAGCCGATCGCTCGTGAGCTGCCGATGGAGTACTCCGTCGAGCTCAACCGCCTGATCGCGCTCGAGATGGAAGGCGCCATCGGATGACCACCCTCACCACCCTCACCGAGGAGGCGCTCGCCGGCGCCAGCGACGCGGCCGCTGAGCCGTCGTGGCTGCGTGACCGGCGACTCGCCGCCTACAAGCGCATGCTCGATCAGGCGTGGCCCGACAGCCGCGCCGACGAGTTCTGGCGCTCCACGCCCTTCGCGCAGCGCATCGACGTCGAACGTGAGCTCGTCACCAGTGGCGCCGTCGACACCCCTGCCTCGTTCACCGCCGACCTCGATGTCGAGGTCGCGGTCGCCCGCATCGTGGACGGCGCCCTCGTGGAGGTCACCGTGCCGAGCTCGCTGGTCGAGCTCGGGGTGGTCGTCGCCGACCTGTCCGATGCCGCCCGAGACCACGCGGACCTGGTCGAGCCAGCCCTCGGCTCCCTGACGAGCTCCGACCGCGAGGGCACCGGCGGCGACGCCGATCGGACCGTCACCGTCAACGATGCGGCCTGGACCGCCGGTGTGTTCATCTCCGTCCCGCCCGAGGTCGAGCTCGACGTCCCGATTGTGGTCCAGGTGCACGCGACGGTCGGCGGCGCGCACCTGCCGCGGGTCCTGGCCGTGCTCGGCCATCACGCCCGCGCGAGCGTCTACCTGGAGCACACCTCGGACGCCGACACCGACGCACTCGTCGACGAGGTCGTCGAGGTGATCGCCAACGACGCGGCGCAGCTCGACGTCGTCTCCTTCCAGCGCTGGGGCAACCACGTCGACCACCTGGCGCTGCAGAAGGTCCAGGCCCACCGCGACAGTCGGGTCCGGCACCTGTCGGTGACCGTCGGCGGGCGCACCGTGCGCTTCCTGCCCGAGACCGACCTGGTCGGTCCGGGTGCGGAGACCCGGCCGCTTGGGGTGTACTTCGCCGATGAGGGGCAGTGGTTCGACCTCCAGCCCTACGTCCGCCACCTCGCCCCCCGCGCGACCTCGGACGTGCTGTTCAAGGGGGCGCTCCAGGGGCACAGCCGGACGGTGTTCCGCGGCAACATCTTCGTGCACAAGGACGCCGTCGGCACCGACACCGACGAGAACAACAAGTCGCTGATCCTCACCGAGGGAGCGCGCGCCGATGCGACGCCGTTCCTGGAGATCGAGTGTTCGGACATCGTGGCTGGCCACGGCTCGGCGACCGGTCAGATCGACGCGCTGCAGCTGTACTACCTCACCTCACGGGGTATCCCGCGGGAGGAGGCGCTGCGGCTCATCGTCACGGGGTTCTTCCGCGAGGTCTTCGCCGACGTCGCCCTCCCCGGGGTCGAGGCTGCCGCGCTCACCGAGATCGACGAGCGCATCGCCGCCGCCGATCTGTCGCGGTTCCAGGTGAACGACGCGAGCCTGAAGGACCACCACGATGAGTGAGGCCCACGATGGGTGAGGCGACGGTCCGCTTCTCGACGCTGGAGGAGGGCCACCCGGTCCGGCTCGACGTCGACGGCGTCCCGGTGTGCGTGGTCCGCATCGGCCAGGACGTCAAGGCGATCCACGACACCTGCTCCCACCAGCAGTGGTCCCTCGCCGACGGCGGCACCGTCTGGGGCAACGGCGTCGAGTGCTCCCTGCACGGCTCCACCTTCGACCTCGACGACGGACGGCCCTCCTCGCTGCCGGCGACCCAGCCCGTCCCCACCTTCGCCGTGCACCTCGACGGGGACGACGTCGTCGTCGACACCAGCTCCGCCCTGAACGGCGCCCCGTTCCCGGCCCACTGAACACCGGCGCCCCGGCGTCGGGACCGAACGACCCACCACCTGCAGACCTCCCACACGAAAGCGCACATCCCATGGCTGACCTCGAGATCCGCGACCTCAAGGTCGAGGCGGACGGCACGGAGATCCTCCGGGGCGTCAACCTCGACCTCGACAAGGGCCAGACGATCGCCCTGATGGGCCCCAACGGCTCCGGCAAGTCCACCCTGGCCTACGCCATCGCCGGCCACCCCGCCTACGACGTGACCGGCGGCACGATGACCTTCAAGGGCACCGAGCTCAACGAGCTGACCCCGGACGAGCGGGCGCGGCTGGGCGTGTTCCTGGCGATGCAGTACCCCGTCGAGGTGCCGGGGGTCTCGCTGACGAACTTCCTGCGGACCGCCGTCAACGCGGTCCGTGGCGAGGACGTTCCGGTGCGCGAGTTCATGCAGACCCTGCGTGCCGAGATGGCCGAGCTGGACGTGGACGCGTCCTTCCTCCAGCGTTCGGTCAACGAGGGCTTCTCCGGTGGTGAGAAGAAGCGGTTCGAGATCCTGCAGGCCGCGCTGCTCAAGCCGGAGCTCGCGGTGCTCGACGAGACGGACTCGGGTCTCGACGTCGACGCACTCAAGACCGTGGCCGAGGGTGTCAACCGGCTCTCGGGCCCGGATCTCGGGGTCCTGATCATCACGCACTACACCCGGATCCTGCGCTACATCACCCCGGACGAGGTCCACGTGATGTTCGAGGGCCGTATCGTGGCCTCGGGCGGTGCCGAGCTCGCCGACGAGCTGGAGGAGGGCGGCTACGAGGGAATCCGCGCAGCCCACGCGGCCGGCGTCTGAGGCCGACCCCCACCCTGTGAGGCCGACCATGGCCATCGATGTCGCCCGTGTCCGTGACAGCTTCCCGATCCTCGATCGGCAGGTCGACGGGCACCGGCTGGTGTACCTCGACTCCGCGGCCACCTCGCTCACCCCGGAGCCGGTGCTGGCCGCGATGGAGCACTACTACCACTGGTCGCGCTCCAACGTGAACCGGGGGGTCTACGCCCTGGCCGAGGAGGCCACCGACCTCTACGAGGGCGCGAGGTCGGCGCTGGCCGGGTTCCTCGACGCGGACCCGAGCGGGGTGGTGTTCACCAAGAACGCCACCGAGGCCTGCAACCTCGTGGCCTACGGCCACGTGCGTGCCCGGCTCGGTCCAACGGACGTGCTGCTGTCCACGGTGATGGAGCACCACGCCAACCTGGTGCCGTTCATCGAGGCGGCGCGCGCGCTCGGCGCCGAGATCCGTCACGTCCCGATCACCACCGACGGGCAGCTCGACCTCGAGGCTGCGGCGGGCCTCCTGGCGGACGGCCGCGTCACCTTCGCCGCCTTCGTGCACGTCTCGAACGTCCTCGGCACGATCAACGACGTCGCGCGGCTGACCCGCATGGTCAAGGACGCCAACGACCGGGCGGTGGTGCACGTGGACGGCACGCAGGCGGCGCCCCACCTGCCGGTCAGCGTCCGTGACCTCGGGGTCGACACCTACGCCGTCACGGGGCACAAGATGCTCGGCCCGACCGGCATCGGGGCACTGGTCGCGCGCCCCGAGGTCCTCGAGCGCATGGCGCCCTTCCTCACCGGGGGCGACATGATCCGCGACGTCACCCTGACCGGTGCCACCTGGAACGACATCCCCCACCGCTTCGAGGCCGGCACGCCCATGATCGCCGAGGCTGCCGGTCTGGCCGCCGCGATCGAGGTGCTGCGCGGCCACGGGATGGACGCCGTGCGGGCGCACGAGCGCAGCTTCACCGGCCACCTGCTGGACGCCCTGGGTACCGTGGCCGGGGTGACCGTGCACGGCCCGAAGGACGTCGACCTGCGCGGAGGCGCGGTCTCGTTCGTCCTCGAGGGCATCCATCCCCATGACGTCGGCGCCATGCTCGGCTCGCGGGGGGTGTGCGTCCGCGTCGGTCACCACTGCGCCAAGCCGCTGCTGCGCTGCCTCGACGTGAGCGCCACCACCCGCGCCAGCGGCTACGTGTACAACGACCGGGACGACCTCGAGCCGCTGGTGGACGGGCTCGAGGCCGCTGCCGCGTTCTTCGCCCGCTGAGGAGGCCCGTCGTGTCGATGGAGGACCTGTACCAGGAGATCATCCTGGACCACTACCGCAAGCCCAAGCACCGGGCCCCGGAGCTCGAGGACGAGGCGGTCCACGTCCACCACTCGAACCCGCTCTGCGGCGACGAGATGGACCTGCGGATCCGCGTGGTCGACGACCACCTCGACGCGGTGGTGTTCGACGGCGAGGGCTGCTCGATCAGCCAGGCATCCGCCTCGGCCATGACCGTGGCCGTGACCGGCCGCGAACTCAAGGACGCCCTGGACCTCACCGAGGACTTCCGCCGCATGATGCACGGCGACGAGCCGGCCCGGCCCGACGACCTCGGCGACGGCATCGCCTTCACCGGGGTCGCCAGGTTCCCCGTCCGCGTCAAGTGCGCACTGCTCGGCTGGATGGCCCTCAGGGACGCCATCGAGACCTACGAGCGCGGCGCCTCGGCCCACACCGTCACCCACGAGGAGTGAGCGTGAGCACCCATGACCGCACCGCCACGACCACCCGCGACGACGAGGTGCCGGCCTACGACACCCCGGACGGCCGTCCGCCCGCCGAGGCGGACCGGCCGCGCCAGCGCCATCCCTTCGAGGACCTGCCGCTCGAGGAGGACGGGATGCCGTCCACCCAGGACCTCAGGAACGGGCTGCGGGCCGTGGTCGACCCGGAGATCGGCTACAACATCGTCGATCTCGGCCTCGTCTACGAGGTGACCAAGCCCGAGCGCGGCTACGCCCACGTGCTGATGACCCTGACCTCCATGGGGTGCCCGCTGACCGAGGTGATCCACCAGCAGTGCTCGGTGATCCTCGGGGCCATGCCCGGTGTCGACCGCGTCGAGGTGGAGTTCACCTTCACCCCGCCGTGGTCGACCGACATGATCGCCGACTACGTCCGCGAGGAACTCCGGGCGATGGGCATGAACGTCTGAACAGCGACCCCTGGCGGGTTCGCACCGTTCCCACCGTGCGAGGCGCCGGCGAGCGTCCGAGCCCCGACACTGCGGCCCCGCGCCGCGGTGGCGGTCGCCGCCCGCTGCCACCCCACCACCGAGCCCGTCCGAGGAGCATCCCGTGACCCGACCGGTCGTCGATCGCCGCGAGCCGCTCTCCCACGAGGAGATCGCCCGCTACTCGCGCCACCTGATCATCCCGGATGTCGGGATGGAGGGTCAGGAGCGGCTCAAGGCGGCCCGGGTCCTGCTGGTGGGCCCCGGCGGGCTCGGCTCGCCGCTCGCGCTCTACCTCGCGGCGGCCGGGGTGGGCACGATCGGCCTCGTCGACGACGACGTGGTGGACGCCTCCAACCTGCAGCGCCAGATCATCCACGGGACCTCGGACCTCGGCACGCACAAGATCGACTCCGCTCGGGCCTCGATCCGGGAGATCAACCCGCACGTCGAGGTGGTGGAGCACCGGACCTTCCTGACCTCCGAGAACGCGCTGGAGATCATCGAGGGCTACGACCTGGTGGTGGACGGCACCGACAACTTCCCGACCCGCTACCTCGTCAACGACGCGTGCGTACTGCTCGGCAAGCCGAACGTCTACGGCTCGATCTTCCGCTTCGAGGGGCAGCTGAGCGTGTTCTACGCCGCCGAGGGGCCCTGCTACCGGTGCATGTTCCCCGAGCCACCCCCGCCGGGCATGGTGCCCAACTGCGCCGAGGGTGGGGTGCTCGGCATCATGGCCGGCCACATCGGCACCGCCCAGGGGATCGAGGCGATCAAGCTGCTCGCCGGCATCGGTCAGCCGATGATCGGTCGGCTGGGGCTGTACGACGCGCTGGCCCAGGAGTGGGTGTACGTCACCGTCAAGAAGGACCCCGCCTGCCCGGTGTGCGGGCCGGAGCCGACGGTGACCGAGCTGATCGACTACGAGGCGTTCTGCGGGGTGCCCGCCAACGACCGCGTGGTCGAGGCGGACCTGTCGCTGGCCGAGCTCGAGATCCTGCCGAGCGAGTACGCGGAGATCGCCTCCAAGCCCGACGTGGTGCTGCTCGATGTCCGTGAGCCGCACGAGTACGAGATCAACCGTATCCCCGGGTCAACCCTGATCCCCAAGGACACCCTCGCCGGTCACCTGTCGGAGCTCGATCCGACCAAGGAGTACGTCGTCCACTGCAAGTCGGGGGTGCGGTCGCTCGAGTCGACCCACCTGCTCCGGGGTGCCGGCTTCCGGGCTCGCTCGATGCGGGGCGGCATCAACGCCTACAGCCGGCAGGTCGACGACTCGATCCCGGTCTACTGACCCGACTGCGGGGCGGCGTCGCGCGGGGTGACCCGGGCGGCGAAGCCGCGCACCCAGGCCTCCTGCGCCGAGCTCTCGACCGCTCCCGGCAGGCGGTGGCGGACCCATGCGACGGCCTCGTCCGCGCCGACCCCGGCGAGGACCGCCAGACAGGCCAGCACGGTTCCGGTCCGGCCCCGACCGGCGAAGCAGCCGACCTCGACGTTGGCTCCCCGCCGCGCCCGCTCGAAGGCGTCGACGATGGCGGCGGTGGCGGCACGGTCGTCCACCGGGAGCCCGAGGTCGGGCCAGTCCACCACCGTGGCCGGCCAGGTCGGCGCCCATCGGGCGTCGAGGTAGAGCCCGTGGTCACGCCACGCGGCGTTGGCCTCCCGGTCGCCCAGCGCGCTGGCCCGTACCAGCGTGCCATCGGGGAAGCGGACCTCGCGCGCTGACGTCGCAGACGGCGCGGGAGTGGCGGACCGGCCGCGGGCGGCGGTCTCGGGGTCGGGAGGTGGATCCGGGCGGGCGGCGGTCACCGGCGCAGCTGGTCGAGGACGGTGTTGAGCGTGTCCCGGGGGCGACCGTTCAGGACGTCGATCAGGGCGTCGATCCAGCGGATCGGGGGTCTGCCGCCGCCCAGCAGCGTGACAGCCCGCAGCGGGGCCTCGTTGATCACCGCGTCGAACATGCGCCGGCTCGCATCGTCCGCTCCGTCGTCACCCCCCTCGATGCGACGGTGCGCCGCGGCCAGCAGCACCTGGTGCACGCGCCGGCCGAGCGTGGTGCTGGGCAGGTCGGCCACCGAGCTGTTGCGGTGGAACGGCAGCACCGGATCGGGCGGCGGAACGGGGCGCCCCAGCAACGCCGCGAACTCCTCGTCGTCGGCCAGTGGCCCGGCCGGGATCGTCCCGGGGGTGAGGTGGTCGTCCGAAGCCACCTCGATCGTGGTCCGCAACGCCAGGTCGACCGAGGACCGTCCGACCAGGACCTCGTAGGTCCCCGCCTCGACGACCCAGCGCCGGGCCGCGACGTCGTAGACCCGGAAGGCCCGACGGTCCAGCGGCAGCGCCACACGGCGGGGGTCGCCGGGGTCGGGCCGGACCTTGACGAAACCCCCCCGCGCCTTTGCCCGCCCCCCCCCCACCCCGCCGGCCCCTACGGCAGCGCCGATACCGGGGCGCTGCCCATCTGCTTTCGCTTCGCCCCCGATCAGCCCCCGCCGCAATTCAGCGACCCGACGGCCGCGGGCTACACGGTGATCGAGGCCTCGAACGGGG
>Ga0081527_100380_pt1 | contig 25360 bp, 22 predicted proteins | sample HotLakmasection5_FD_70992 | JGI IMG/M metagenome (GOLD analysis project Ga0081527, IMG submission 70992) | Hypersaline microbial mat communities from Hot Lake, Washington, USA - Section #5 (SPADES assembly) (version 2) | ecosystem: Environmental > Aquatic > Non-marine Saline and Alkaline >... | reverse complement strand
GCAATAAGGGCACAAATTACATAAAAAATATTATCAGACTCAATATTTATGAGTTGTTATTTTTTTAACCCTAAAAACCCTTAATGCTAAGGTTTTTAGGAATTTACTGCAAGATTCCTGTTAATTCAAAATTTTTTACACGGCAAATCCTCCGGCAATTCGTAAATAAGCGGAAAATCATAAACTCATCAATTTATATAAAAACTAATAATAAGTAATAACTACCTCATCCACATACGGAGTAACGGAAGTGTCTGTTGTCAGCAAATTAAATGCAAGATCAAGCGTTCCGTTAGGCAGAGTACAGTTTCTCAGATAAGCTATAAGATCAGAAGAGCTTGTAGAGCTACTACCGTCGAAATAATAAGTGGAAATATCTGTGGTAACCTGTGTACCTGAACAGGTTGCCTCGTTTTGGTCAGCGGTTATTGTTTCCCACGTAGATCTTCCGTCGAACGATACCAGCCACCCTATACTGGTATTAGTCGGGGTATTTTCAGTAATGGAAATTTTAACTATTTTTGTTGCATCAGAAATCTGGTTAGCGTTACTGGTGGTTACGTAGCTCTTCATTTTCTGGAAGCCGTAAATCCATTCATCAACAATCTCTCTATAGATACCCCATTCATCTATACATTCTTCATTTCCTGAGGTTCCGCAATCAGGATCGCCATAAAGTGGTATGGGGCCGTCCCCCTCCAGGGTCCAGTACCCTGTTCCTTCTTTTATACATTCAATATCCCCAGGACAAGTTAGAGGGCTTCCTGCATCAAAATACCATTCAGGTGATGGCCTTGGAAAATTGGTAACTCCTGTCCAGGGAATTACTTCAGCACCCAGCACGGGCCATTCGTCTATAACCTCAGTGTCATTAGGGTCATCTGCTACGGAAGTAAGCGGTCCATCCCCCTCTAATGACCAACCTGTTGCTTCATTTCCGCTTGACCAGTTATTTAGGTTACTTCTTTTATTGATGTCAATTTTTTTAATATATGTTTTTCCGCCGTCCGTATCACTTCCTTCACTGCCCATGGTATAAAGATAGCTGCCGTCTACACTTATAGAAGCATAACCCCAGCCTACATCACTTCCGGTTCCTCCATAAAGCCTTGCCCATTCAGTACTGCCATTTGATGCATCTACCTTTAATATAAGTTCATCATGCGCTTTGCTTCCTTCCGGATTTTGATATGTCATTCCTATAATATAAAGATCATCATCTAATAACGTTATATTGTTAAAATACTCCTTAAACTCAGTACCATACAGTTTATGCCATTCTTTAGAACCATCAGAAATGTTAAGCTTCATTATAAATATATCCTGGTACCCATAGCCGTTTGGATTTTCGTATTGTTCGCCTGCCATGTAAATATAATTGCCTGATACCTCAATTGATATACCAAAGTCATACTGGTTCAGCCATTCAATTGTACCATCTGTTTCATCTAACTTCATGAGGAAAGACTCGCTAGGACCTCCGGCATCTTTATCAATATCGGACTCTTTTCCTATAACATAAATATATCCGTTATCTACTTCTAGTTCATAGGGATACTCATAAGCATTTACATCATCGCCGTATTCTTTTGCCCATGCTCTGGAACCGTCGGAATCATTCACTTTCATTACAAATATGAGCTGATTGTTATGACTTACACTACCCGTAGCGTAAATATTTCCGCCAGATACTTTTATTGAGTAAAAAGAGGTGCTGTTCATGGTTCCGTATTTATTTTTCCAAACCACAGAACCATCAGATTTATTTAGTTTCATTATATAAGCATTCCCAGCTGAAGAACTGCCAACTCCAATCCCGGTAGATGTATCACTTTGTTGGTAGCCGCAAACATACAAATAATCCCCTGATTCTTCAATTATTCTGCCAGCATCACCACCAGGGGCGGTAAAACTACTATCTGCACCCCCGTACTGGTTTAGCCATACTATAGAACCGTCTGAAGTATTTAATTTCATTACCGTTATGTCATCTTCTCCTCCATCCGGATCAATTTGTTCTGAACCCGTGATGTAAAGATAGTCGCCTGATAGTGTAAAATCATTAAATTTAACGTACCCGCTATCATCCCCATACTGATATATCCACTCATCAGGTCCGGGAGGAATAAGCATTAACTTTACGACACCGTCAACAAAATATGTACCTTCTACAGAGTCCTCTTCAATAAAATCCCCCCGGTCTTTCAGGTCAAAGTTATACGTCTTGTTCTCAAGTACCTTACACGCCATACTGCTTGCATCTGAGGCGCAGGTTGTTACCACTTCATCTACCACCGGAGAAATTTCATCCTCAAAATCCTGTTTCAGCCTGTTAAACAGATATAATTTCCCTTTATTGGTACTGGTCGCCGCAAGGGCAAGATAGTTTCTTACATCATAATCCTTGCCGCTTATATCACAGTTTGAACTGTCTTCAATACACCGATCGGCAAGTATATCACAGGCCCTTTCCCCTCCCTGGTCACAGGTTTCTTTTAATACAGTCAGGGCTGCGTCTGAATTTCCGGCATCCTCAACGTACTTTGATAATGTATCACACCCGTATTTTCTCTTGCTTTTACAGGTTTCTATTGCATTTAAACATGCAGCGGAAGTAAGGTCAGCAGCTCCTTCTTTCACCACACAGTTGCTTACATTAATATCCAGGCCTGTTTTTTCACTTAACTGCATACTCATAAGAGAAACAGAAGCCATAAAAATCACGCCGACTATCAACATTGATATCAGCACTTCCGCAAGGCTAAACCCTTTCCTTGCCAAATAATGAAAATTTATATGTATACTCATACACTTTTCCAGCTAGATGTATATATTTAATATATAATATTAAACTGCATATGTCAATTCATTAAAATCCTTAAATACCGGGCATTACCTTCTCTATCAGTATTTATAGAAAATTTATCTCAACTTCAAAAGTTCTTGCCCAGGGGAAACTTAAAATTATTTTATCCGGATCCACACCAAATTTCGGAGCAATTTTTTCTACTAAAGGAATAAATTCCCTGTAGAGAAGCACTTCATCCGCTTCATCAGCAGTATTTCTTATATTTTGCCTGGCAATACTCTGATATCCCCAGTCATCCGCAAATCTGACAAACATGAGCCTGTTAAAATTCTCTATAGAAAAACTGTCCTGTTTTTCAGCAATATACCTGGTTATACCTATTGAAAGCGCACATCCCAGAGAATTTGAAGCGGTGTTCCATCCTGCGTATCCATAAAGCTTATTTAAATTAATATTTTCCTCAATAATTTTTTCTATAAGTATTTTATCTGAACCGTTTGCGCAGCATATATCCGCCAGAATAACCGGTTTATCAGAATTTTTGATAAAGTCTGTACAAAAATTAACAGCCTGAATATTTTCCGGCTCGGTCATTTTCCCCAAAGCAAAATCATTCTGTACTCTTTCCGGTGTATGCAGCAGCAAAAGCATATCAGCATCTGTTCTTGAGCCTGCAAGCTGCAAATTGCACACTTTAAGATGGTTTTTAACTGATTGATGCAAAGGCTGGTCTTCGTACCGGGGAATTATTCCTGACCCGTCAGGAGTAGAATAAATAGGATATACCAGGATTTCCCGGTTATAGATTTCCTTTAGTACCCGGGCAAGAAGCAGGGAAGAAATTTCGTCCGAACCCGTATGAAGCATGGCATTAAGATTTTTATCAGCAATTTCTGCCTGCAAGGCTTCTGCTTCTTTGATATTAAGTCCCACAGGTGCTGTATCGTCTTTTCCCAGGATCAAAAAGTCAAGAACACCCTGTTCCAGCCATTTAAGATAAGTTTTATTTATGGAAAAATTTCTCTGTCTTGTTTTCAGGTAGTCATCAATAACCTGCGGCGGAATCTGTCTCCTGATCTCCTGAACCCTCTCTTTTACCTGTTTATTCTCCGGTTCAAGTTCCTGTTTATGGCTCAGGCACGAAAACTCAAATATTAATTTTCCGTACTTATCCCAGTACTGCTTTTCTTCTTCGTTAACATTACTGTCAGAGATTCTTAATATGCTGCTGAATCCCAATACCCTGCTATTGACAGTTTGAATAAGCTTTTTCAGTCTTTCAAGCCTTGATAATACTTCTTCTTCGGTATCATTGCACCATCTGGACGGAATCAATCCCCCATAAGCAATTGTATCCAGGGCACATATTATAAAATCAATTTTTTTTCGGGCAGCTACTTTTTCCAACCAGTTAAAAATTCCCCCTACTACGGCAGAAGTGCTTAACCCGCCTAATATCTCCCTGGGTGGTAAAAGGACATTGATATTTTTGTTCAATAAACTAATAGTTTCGAGAAGTGTATAACTTACCGGGCGATTATCCACCGGTATTATAATTATATTGTGTTTATTATTCATATTATTTTTGTTCTTGCCTGCTTTCAGGTGCTCTTAGATTTCTTAAAATCAAAGGTTTACTTTGATAGTAAACATCATCCGTATATAAATATTCCTTATCCTCAATTTCCTGATCGGAAAGAGCTTCCATAGTTCTGGACATATTACCCATATTACCCATTCCCGGGCCAATCATCGGCATTAAATTTTTCTCCGGTTTATTAGCAATAACCACTACGTTGTATGCGGTTTCCCGTCCGTTTGTGCCGATAATTCTTGCCTTGCTCAAATCACTTAAATCCTCTCTTGTCCAGGTAAGCGCCTCAAAGTAAATAGGTTTTCCAATCAGGTCATCTCTTTTGGGTAGTTCAACACCCAGCCTGCCTATTCCGTTTTCGTCAATTTTCCCCTCTACCTTATGTACAAAAACACCCAGACGCAGTTCTTGACCGTAAAAAGGCTTTGCTCCCTGATTTTCTCCTGAAAAAACCAGCACAACATGCGTATTTGGCTCGCCTTTAACCGTAAATTCTGTTATGCCCCCGGAAATAAGCCTTGAAGGTTTATAAACCTCCACTCTTGGCAGCTGAAAAGAAGTATTGCTCTTTGCTGAGCTTAAATCCAGCACCTGGGAGGATACAGGAAGATAAAACATATTTAGAATTAATAAGATAAAAATAAATTTTTTGATTTTTTGCAACATCCTTACACTTTCCCGTCAGTTAATTAACACTATATTTGTATAATATATTATTCAAATATTCAATATCTTCCCTGAAGTCATTTAAATTATCTTTTGAGGCTTTGTCTGTTTCAACTGTTATCACTGCATTGTCCGGCAATAATTCAAGTATTTTTTTAGTATCCAGGTTTCCTTTCCCGAAATTATAATGATAGTCTGTTTCTGCATTTATATCCGTATCTGACAAATGGTATAAAACAGGTGCCAGTTCTATAAAATCCCTTATTAACTGCATAAAATCAGTGTTAAAAGTTTTTGCCGCAGCTACCGCATGACCTATATCAAAACAAAAACCGGCTCCAGTAGCTTCTATAAAGGTTTTTATCTCCTTAATCCTGCTCCCGGTACAGAAATTCGCTTCCATCTGGGGAAGGCCCTTATATGGTTTGTTTTCTATTAGTATTCTTTCATCATTAATAAGTTTAAATTGCCTTATGGTTTCTGTGATCTCACCGCCTACACCGGGGTGGAATACTATATATTCTGCCTTGAGTTCATCCGCAAAGAGTTTTGTCTCCTCATAAAGCTTTATATTGCTGTCAAGCTTATCAGGATTAGCCAGGTTCATTCCATGGGCATAATGCGGGGCATGGATTATATAAGGTATATCGAGTTTTTCCCAGCTTTTTATTGTATTTGTGGTTCCGGGCACGGCATATAGCTCTATGAATTCGTATAATCCTTCTTTATAAAGCCTCTCTATTTCTGTTTTATATAAATCTATATTCACAGACCATAATTTTAAACCATATTTAAAATTTTTTTCCATTTTATAAATATTCTTCTTGTTGATTTTATATTATTATGTAATATTAAGGTGTTTAAGTATAGTTTTTGTCAAAAAATGTCAACTAAATGTCAACGAAAAATCAAAAAAAGTATTAATTTTATATAAAATTGTAAACCTCATTTTGCCTATTATCATATAATTTTAGACAACAATTCAACTAAATTTAAAATTTAATCACAAAAATTATCAAAGTTTTTTTTAATTCATCCGATATAAATATTAAATAAAAAATTAAACATTTAAACTCTCTTTTAGCTGTTATATTAAGAGATTATAAGAGTCAAAAGGGTAAAAGGTAAGAAGGAATTAGAGAAATACCTTTTAAGGAGTTAGTTTGGAGGCAAGCTATTGAGTCAAGATAGTAAAAATATTTCAATGAAAATAGAGGACGATCCATTAGAGGCGATCTTTGCCTTGAATATGGGCGACTTTATGACCGAGCACCTCATTTCAGATGAGCTGCTTAACAAGATTGATAATTCTGTCAAAGATAAAGTAGAAGGCCTAAAGGGCCAGCTCAGAGAGCTTATTTCTATATACTCTCTTGACAAAACACTTACGCTGCTTGGTTTTGACAGTGAAGAGGAGCATATTATCTACAATGCAATTGCCAAAACAATTACACAGATACTCAATGCTGACAATTGCGAGATATATCTGACCCCTGAATTTATTAAAAGCCCCGTGGAATCAGGTGATTTAGTAAAACTCGGTTCTTCAGAAGCTGATGAGACGCAAAAAACCATTTCGGTTTCTAATCTTGAAGATCCTTTGGTAAAGTCATTTATAGAAACAAAAACTCATTACATCAAAACTGATAGCTCTGCAGTACTGACCATCCCACTGGTTAACAACTGGGGAAGCGTTGGAGTTATCGGTGTCCACTGTAATACGCCAAAAGAAATATCACCGGAATTAATCAGGCTGCTTGAAATAACAGCAAATCTCTTTGTAACCTCAATGCGACTTCAGAAATTAATAGAAGAAACCGAGGCGGCTATTGAAAATACAGATACAAGCCCTTCAGAATTAAGGCATCTTAGAGCGGAGCTAACCTCAAGCATTGGTGATCTCGGTGATGAACAGCAGCAATTTGTGGAAGCCCTTGCAGAAGCTGTGGATTCCAAAAGTAAGGCCAGGGAGCATTCAAGAAAAGTAGCAGAACTGGCAAAGAAAATCAGCGAATATCTTGAGCTGAATGAAAAAACAACTGATTTAATCTATTATGCTGGTCTTTTGCATAATATTGGCCAGATCAACCTGTCGGAAGAAATCTTTTCCAGTAAGGAAAAACCTTCACAGGAAATATGGAACAAACTCCAGAACCATCCGAATGTTGGTGTAAACCTGCTTATGAAGATTAATTTCCTCTCAGAAGTTATCCCTTACGTACATTATCATAAGGAAAGATGGGACGGACAGGGTGTTCCGGAAGGACTATCAGGCATGAGTATTCCTCTTGGCGCCAGAATCATTGCTGTGACTGATGCATATCAGGCCATGATTTCCGAAAGACCTTACAGAAAGTCGCTTTCCAATAAAGAGGTTTTGGATATTATAAAAAAAGAAGCTGGCATAAAATGGGATCCAGTAATTGTAAATGCTTTATATGAAATAAAGGCAAAATATTAAATTTTTAAACTTTTAATTAAAATTTAATCAAATATAAGAAAAAAAGGCTGAATTTATATTAAATATCAGCCTTTTAGATATTATTGAAAAAATTTGATTTTTAATTTTTACTAATATATCATTAATTGTATAAATTATTGCTTTCTAGTTTATGGTTATACTTTACAATGATAAGAATTTATTCTAAATCTTGTACAAAAGCCATCGATCTCTAAGACTTAGCTAATAGCCGGCTATTTTGAATAAAATAATAATTAAATTCGATGTTTGGTTAAAAATATGGGTGGACCAAAAAATAATCAGAAATTTGCATTGGAAAATTATGCAGAGCTTATTAAAACAGTAGCCCGAGTGGAGTATTCTCGCCTTTCTACTCCTATTCTGGATTTTTCAGAACTGATTAATATTGGTACAGTTACTGTATATGTTGTTTTGTCTTCAAAACCCAAAAATTTTCATAATGATTCATACCTTTCTACAGCAATTAAATGGGCAATAAGGAATGAATTAAGAAGGCGTTACAGATGGTATTCACTTAAACATACAGCTAAAGATACAGAGTATCCTGAAGCTAACAAAGAAGAACTTAGAGAAGCTGTATATGAAACCATCCTTTCTATAGACGAACTTCAGCAGGCAGAAAATCCTGTACAGATTGAAGATGATTCCCTCAGTCCGGAGCAAAAACTCGAGCTGTTCGAGCTAAAAAAAGCCATAAGAGAATCATTCGGATGTTTAACAGATAAAGAAAGATGTATTCTTGAGGCAAAGTTTTTTCATAATAAGAAAATAAAGGATATTGCAACGGAGTGCGGGGTTTCTTCTTCCAGAATTTCAAAAATATTGCATTCAGCGTTGGATAAAATTAAGGCAAGATTATTAAAAAAAGGTATAATATAAAATATAAAATTTTATTTATAAAAAGGAACAGCTATGGATATCGTTAAATGGTTATTGGATAAGGTAAACAGCTTTTTTAATGCCATAGATACAATAACTACAAAATTATTAACCCTGGTTTTATTCTGTATTACTATTCCGCTAATGGTTGTAGCCACATTTTCCACTGATGTTATTAATCAAAGCATAATTGACAGCGCTACTGTAAGACTTGATATTAATAAAAAAATATTTGAAAAAAAATTTAATGACGAACTACAGGAACTTGGATCTTATCTTAATTCTGAAATAGAAATTTTCAGAGAAAAAGGAAATTTTGATTTACAAAGCAAAAAATTTATTGACCATCTGTTTAAAAATAATGAAAAAATAAGCTTCGGACTTATTTTAGACTCTCAAAAAAAAATAAAAACATATAAAGGAAAACCGGATCCGGATAAAATTTTAAAGAAAATCTCCAAATTAATTCCTATAGCTTACGCAGAGAACCTCCTTTTATTTACGGAAAATATAGAAAATGATATTTTGCATATAGCAATATTACCTGTTTTCGAAGGTAAAAAAGTCTCTTCCATATTAATTACAGGTAAATCTTTAAAAAACAGCGACATTGTTTCTTATGTTAATAACATCACAAATGCGTCAGTAGCTGTTTATAATCAGAGTAAGGAAAAAGCCGGGATTGTTTCTGCTTCTGACAATATTTCCGGTTTAAATAACTTTCTAAAGGTAAAAAACTCTGATAATCCGGAACAAAGCGGGTTTCAGTTTGATGGGGCCAACCTGACAAATCCAAATGATTTTTATTTAAATTTCACATTAAGTAATTTTTTTAATGAAACGATCGGAAAGGTGTATATAGGTATCCCCAAATTTGATTTTATAATATGGGCTGATAAAAACTTTAAGTTAATCAGTTTTATTGCGATAATTAGCATGCTGGTTGCGATCATTATAGCGGCATTATTTGCCAGAAAGCTTACTGATCCTATTCTTGCTCTTAAAGAAGCGGCGGAATCAATTAACCTGGGAGACCTTGACTATAAAGTGGAAATTAAAGGTAATGATGAAACCGTTAAACTATCAAAAGCATTTAACCGGATGGTCAGCAATCTTGAACGTGATGAAAGGCTGAGGAGCAATTTTGTGGCAACACTTACCCATGACCTAAAAGTTCCTATGCTTGCGGAAAATCAAACAATATCCTTCCTTTTAAAAGAAACCTATGGGCCTTTAACAGAAGAACAGCGGGAAGTCCTGGACTTAATGAAAAGCACAAATACATCTTCGCTCGAAATGATAGGAACCCTGCTGGAAGTCTATCGCTATGACTGCGGTAATGTCAGACTTTTTTTAACAGAATTTGATATTGTAGAACTGCTTAAGGAATCCATAGATCAAATAAAATCGCTGGCTGAGGAGAAAAAAATCCAGATAAATATTAACTCTTCACACGATGAAATTATAGTTGAAGCGGATAAAAGAGATATTAAAAGGCTTATCCATAACATTGCAAGTAATTCGATAAACCATGGCATTCACAGAGGATTTATGACCTGTAATATACAGGTTATAAATGATACAATAAAATATGTTCCCAAATTTGATACAGAGTATTATACTTCTCTTAGAGAACCCTTAGAAATATCTAATAGTGTAATGATCAGTATTGAAGATAATGGAGTGGGAATAAGCAGAGAAGATATGCCGCTTTTATTCAACAGGTTTTCTCTCAGCAAGGGAAGAAAACCCGCAGGAAGCGGACTGGGTTTATATTATGCCAGCCAGGTGGTAAAATTACATAAGGGATACATTTGGGCAGAAAGCTCTGAAACAGGCGGAAGCACCTTTAAGTTTACTTTACCTTTAAAAAATTAGGAAAGAGATATGAGCGAAAAAGACAAAATTAAAGTTTTGATTGTAGACGATTCCAAACTGACTATTGTGGGCTTAAAAACAACATTAAACCAGTTTGAAGAACTGGAAGTCATTGGCGAAGCCAGCGACGGTCAGGAAGCTATTGATGCTGTCAGGCAGCTAAATCCTGATATAGTCCTGATGGATATAGGAATGCCTATAATGGACGGTATCAAGGCCACAAAGGGAGTTAAAAAGCTGGAAAATGTCAAATCTAAGATTATCATGCTCACATCTCACGAAAATGAGCAGAATGTGCTTGATGCAATGTCAGCCGGTGCAAATTCTTACTGCATGAAGGATGTTGATCCGGAAGTGCTTTTGTCTGTTATTAAAAGCACCCACAGCGGGGCATCATGGCTTGACCCGAGGATTGCCAAAATAGTTCTTGATAAGTTTGTGGATAAACTGGGCAAGTTTTTAAAATCCGATACCAATACAGACCTTACAGAAAGGGAAATTGATGTATTGAACCTTATTTCAAAAGGTTACAGCAATCAGGCAATATCTGATGAACTCTGTATCAGCTTGAATACCGTTAAAACCCACATTAAAAACATCTTTCAAAAACTTGAGGTTGAAGACCGCACTCAGGCTGCCATGAAGGCTATGAAAGAAGACCTTCTGTAAAAACAAAACAGACAAAAAGGTAGAGCTTTGCTTAGAAAACTGCTCTATCTATACACGGGTATTTCAAAAAGCATTTTCTCCGCCAGCCCTACCCTGTAAAACTGTGAGATAAATTTTTAATTATGTATGAACAGGTTGGGAAATTTTTTCCAGAGCCTCAAAGGCTTTATGCTCCTCCTGCGGGGCTTTAACAGCGACATCCCCGAGAGAAACCATTCCCTGAAGTTTATTTTCCCTGTCTACAATAGGAATTCTTCTTACTTTATATTCCTTCATTTTGCTGATTAATTCGTCGAGTTCTTCATCGTCGTAACAGGTTATAACGTCTTTGTTCATAAATTCCTTGAGCTGAGTTATTTCGGGATTTTTATTCCGGGAAACAACAAAGAGAGCTACATCCCTGTCAGTGAGTATTCCCTGAAGATAACCTTCCTCATCAGCTACAGGAATAACACCGCAGTTTTGTTTCTGCATTAGCTCTACTGCTTGTTTTACAGTACTTTCCGGTTTACACCAGGTGGTTTTATGGGACATTATTTCTTTACATTTCATTAGCAATATTCCTCCGTAGTTTTAGATTTTGTCTGCAACCTTAACTTCTTGTTTAGTATAACAGTCGTAAAATCTGCTAACATTGGAAAAAACGGCTAAATTATGAAAAAAATTTTATTTTTTACTTTTTCGGGATTTGCTTTTATTAAATTTATCCGGCCTTATTACTTCTGCTGTATCGAATTTTTCTTGTAAAGGGTAGCCTCTTTCCGAAATTTCATCAAATAAAAGGTCTTTAACCTCTTCTGCAAATAAAGAAGGACCCAGTTTTTGCAGAATTTCACCTGTTTTTCTCTCCTGTTCCCGGGCTTTTAATAATTCAGGCAGCTCATTGTCTGTGTCTTCTTCAATATCCAACCCTGTTATTTCCTGAATTCTTTCACTTATTTCGCTTTCAAATTCCAGTGCCCTGATTCTGACAGATACGTCATCTGTGCCTGTTTGAATTTTTAAAGAAATACTTTTGTCCGGGTCTTTCTTTTTTGAATCAATATCGGGCTTCTTGCCGGAAGGGTTCCGCACCTCAATAAGATTCGGATTATAATATTGAGAACATTTTATACCTTCCATTGGTCTCAGGCATTCCGGAAGATCCCTTAAAAATTCTTCCTGAACAGGAGAACACCTTTGTCCTTCAACTGTATTGTATATTCTGAATCTTCCAAAAGTTGGGGATACTTTGTTAATCATATTTTTAATTCCTCTTTGTCTCATTCTAAAAATGTTCTTACTATAAAAAACATCTGAAAAAAATTTATAACTTTTACTAAAGAGCCTGGCTGCTCTATATTTATCTGGATTTATGCCGAGTTCTATATATTTCTGTTTCTGACAACTATAGTAAAAAGCCGTATAATAATTTGTTGATATTGTGCCCTTAAAAAGAAATCAGAAAATGAAAAAATATATAATGGCACAATGCATAAACAAAGTGCGTTTTTTAGGAAAATCCGGCAAAACCGGATTTTCCTAAAATAAATTCATTTCACTATAGTTAGTTTTTTTTGCGGGGAAACAAAACCACGTTCGCAGGCAGGTTCTTCTGAATTCTATTTCTTTCATCATTTTCCCTTTGGGTTTGCTGCATTTGCTCCACCGCTTTTTGTCTCGCCAATCTGGCTTGCTCCTGCGCTTTTAACAGGGGTTGTTCCCCCCTGATGTCAGGAGTTATGTTAACTTCTTTTTCATCTGAGCCTTCTAGCGGTCTGGCGTCAGTAAGGATATCATTTATCATTGTTTGTTCTCGTGTAAGTGCAATAAGCTTATGGCATGCACTATCTGATGAAGGCTTAACCCTCACTATATAATTACCCGTATCTGTATCCCTGCAAACAGATGTATTAGAAAGTTGTCTTAAATCATGTATATGGCTTTCAACAATCTCATCCTGCCTGGGACTGCATTCCTGGGGTTTTATTTGAAAAGCTTTGAAATACGGTGAATTTCCCGGATAATTAGTTCTATTTATCATTGTTTTATTCTCTCTTTACTTACAAAAACTACTCTTTATATATAAAACATCTAAAAAAATATGTTGATAGCCTTAAAAATTTTCCATAAAAAAACCGGGTTAATTCAAAACTAACCCGGTTTTTGTTATTTAAATTACATATTATGTTGATTCAACGTATTCTTTTAATTTTCTGCTTCTGTTAGGATGGCGGAGTTTTCTTAAAGCTTTTGCCTCAATCTGCCTGATCCTTTCTCTTGTTACGCCGAATAATTGACCTACCTCTTCGAGAGTTCTCTGTCTGCCGTCATCCATGCCGAATCTCAGCCTTAACACGTCTCTTTCTCTTGGAGAAAGGCTTCTTAACACTTCAGTAAGGTCTTCCCTGAGAAGTTCATGCGCTACTGTCATAACAGGAGCGTCAGCTTCCTTGTCTTCGATAAAGTCGCCCAACCTGCTGTCCTCTTCTTTTCCTATAGGAGTTTCAAGAGAAAGCGGCTCCTGAGCTACTTTTATGATTTCTCTTAATTTTGTCAGGGAAATCCCCATTATTTCTGCGATTTCTTCTTCTTTAGGCTTACGGCTTAAGTCCTGGGCAAGTTTCCTTGTGATTTTCTTCAGTTTGTTGATGGTTTCTACCATGTGTACAGGAATCCTGATTGTTCTTGCCTGGTCAGCGATAGCTCTGGTAATAGCCTGTCTAATCCACCAGGTTGCGTATGTACTGAACTTATAACCTCTTTCATGGTCAAATTTTTCAGCTGCCCTGATGAGTCCGAGGTTGCCTTCCTGTATAAGGTCAAGGAAAAGCATGCCCCTTCCGACATATTTCTTGGCGATACTTACAACCAGCCTGAGGTTTGCCTGTACCAGCTTGCGCTTTGCAATCTGGCCGATTTTTCCGCCCTGGGTAATTTTTCTTGCCAGTTCAATTTCTTCATCAGCGGTTAAAAGCTGGATTCTTCCGATTTCCCTGAGGTACATTCTTACAGGATCATCCAGGGGAACTCCCTTTGGCGGGGTAATATCCATATCTTCCGGCTCATCAGCCATATCTTCTCTTTTGAGATCCCCAATATTAGCCTCGGCTTCCATAAGGCCTACTGACCCTGCGGAAAACAAGGTGCCTATTTGATTGTCGTCGGCATCTTCCGTGACAAGTATTTCGTCTATCGTTGCGTTATTCTTTTTCTTGTGATTTTTGTCCATCATTTTAAAAATAACCCTCTTTTACTGTTTCCCTCTGTCGTTTGTTGTGAGCCCGGCTTTTTTTTGCTGAATAATTTCTTTTATTCTCTGTTGATGCCGAACCGACGATAATTCGTCTTTGCTGTCCTCATAGTATTCGCTTCTTAGTTTTTTATAGGTTTCGGACATTTCATAAGTTTTTAAATAATTTATGTGATCCTTTATGTACTGCTCAAGAGTCTCAAAACTTAACTCCTTTTTGTCCTCTGCTAAATATATAAGGTCTGTTAATTTAGTCTTTACTTCCTCATTATCTGTAAATCTGACAAAAAGTTCTTTAAAAAGTTCATCAGGATCGTTAGTTGCCTCTACTAAATCCTCTACACATTCTTTTATCAGTTTTAGATCAAGGGTTGTGAAATTAACACCCCTTAAATAATTATTAATACATAAAGGTGTAATTTTTTCATTATTTAAAAAATATAAACTAAGAAGATTTTTTTGGGCTGAAACATATTTATGCTCTATATTCGGGGGTTTGGGGAACCGTTCTTTTCTTCCTCTGCCAGACGTAACTTTTTGTAAACTTTTTCTGACCTCTGTGCTTAAAGATTCCTCGCTGACACCAAGTTTTCCAGCCACCTGTCTGATATATTCATCTCTGATTATTGAATTGTTAATTTCTAATAGTAAAGGGATGATCTCCCGGCTTGTTTCTGCCTTTTCCTGAGGGGAATCCCCCCTGTCTCTCTGATCAATCAGCCTGCTGAGCTGATAATCAATCAAAAGAGGTGCATTTTCTATTATTTTTTTGTAAGCATCAACTCCTTCCGTTCTTAAAAATTCATCAGGATCTTTTCCTGTTTCTGTGGCAACAACCCTAATTTCGCATGCTGTTCTGTCCTTATTTACCGCAGAACCTGCAAAATTTTCATCAAAATGTCTTATCTCTCCCAACCCGGTAAACGCTGACTTTATAATCTCCGCCCCCCGGTTTGTCGCAGCAATTCCGGCTTCATCCGCATCAAAAGCCAGGTAGATTTTTCTGGAATCCGAGTATCTGGCGATAATTTTCACATGCTGTTCTGTTAAAGATGTTCCCAGAGTGGCAACTACATTTTTTAACCCATGGACATGCGCTGCTATGACATCAAAATACCCCTCCATTAAAATCACGCTGTCCTGCTCTCTTATGGCATCTTTTGCCTGGTTAATGGCAAAGAGGCTCCTGCTTTTATTAAAAACCGGTGAATCAGGTGAATTAAGATATTTTGGCTGCTGGGAATCTTCAAGAGCCCTTGCCCCAAAGGCAATAAAATCACCTTTTTCATTCTGGATCGGTATCATAATCCTGTTTCTGAATCTGTCTATACATCCCTTTCCGCTGGACTTTTCTGAAACCAGCCCGGCCTTTAAGAGGATATCTTCGCTGTACTTTTTTGCTATAAGGTGCTTTATTAAGCTGTCAAAGCTGTTTGGTGCATAGCCAAGGTTGAATTTTTCTATTATTTCTTTATTTATCCCCCTTTTAAACAAATATTCCCTTGCTTGAGATGCTTCGGGGGATTCAATAAGGGAATTTTTAAAATATTCTGCGGCTTTTTTGTTAAGTTCCACCACCTGGTTTTTGAGTTCTGTTTTTTCCGTTGAGACACCTGCCTGCGGAAGGTCTATCCCGAATTTCTGCGCCAATATAACTATTGTCTCCCAGAAACTGGAATTATTAATCTTCATCAAAAAAGATATTGAATCTCCGCCTGCTCCGCAACCAAAACACTTGAAAATACCTTTTTCAGGGTTTACAGAGAATGAAGGGGTTTTCTCTTTGTGGAAAGGACAAAGTCCCCAGTAGTTTCTGCCGGATTTCTTCAGCACAACCTGTTCTGACACAGTTTCCACTATATCCAGGCGGCTTTTTATGTCTTCCACTACGTTGGAAGAATCATATTTTTTTGAAGATTCCTTTTCCATTCTACCCTTCGTCTATTTCATTATTTACTAAATCTTGCTAACCTATTTTTAAAGTTGCCATTTATATAAGTACTCTCAAAAAAAATTTATCGTATTTTTTACACTTTAAAAACAATAATTTTGTTAAAAAACCTGAAAACTCTTTCAATTATTGACTTTTAACCTCTTTACAAAACTTTGTGAATCAGTATTTTAAGTAATTAATATAGTTATTTTTCCTCAAAAATCTGTGCTTAAGATTATCCGCCAAATTGTATTTGCAGTATATAGTCAAATATTTTAGGACTTATTTCAATAAATATAATCATAAAATAAGCTACTATCATGGTAATTGCCAGAACCTTCTGTCCACCTGAGTAAGATACATTTCTAAGGTCATATTTGCCTTTCTTTTTCCTTAGGGACTGGAAAGCTTCCTGTTCGAGAATATGCGGCTGTATGGGCATTTGTGATTCCATTGAATCAATTACATTTTTTAATTTCGCATGGATTAAAATATCATACACATTAGCATTTGACCACCATAAAAAACTTGTAATCATACCTATAATTGAAAATATCAGTATTGAATCCAGCCCATGAACTTCCATACCTTCCGTTAAATATACACATAAAAACATAAGGGCATTAAATACCAGAAAAAATTTATTTGTAGCAAAGTTTCTGTCAATAAATTTTTCTTTTGAATCAATATACAACCTATATTGTTCTATTGCGGCATTTATATTTTCTTTTATGTCCATTAAGCAATTCCTTTTCTACACTTAATCCCTTACATATTACCTTTTTTATTTTGAATTTGTAAAGAAGTAAACATATTATAAAAAACTTAAAATATCATCTATAAATTCCGGTTAATAAAATGTACATTTAAAGAAACTATTTTTCTATAATTGCCACAAGGGAATCACACTGACCAATTTCCGCAAGTTTTTTCTCATACTGGGCCTGTAGAATTTCATCATCAAGGAAGCTCCATTCTATATGGCCTGCGGGTTTACCTTTTGCAAGCCAGTGTAAATGGTTTGCAAGGGTATATCTTTGATATTGTTTTATGCAGTTGATTTTAAATTCTGTTTTTTCCAGTAAAGCCCTGAAAGTTTTAAGGTTAAACAGGTATAAATGACAGCTCCAGTAAGTAAATTCAGAAAAAGCTTTACACCCGTACAAATGTAACAAAGCATCATTGGATGACGGGATCTCTATTATTAATTTTCCCTTTTCTACCAGCTTGTCATAAAGCGTATTAAGGGCTGATACAGGGTCTTCTATATGTTCAAGCACATGAAACATAGTTATTACATCAAAATTCTTATCAGGTATTTCATTTACATCAGAAAAAACTGTAAAATCATCTTTTAAAACTTTCTGGCATTTTTGATCGGGTTCCAATGCATAAAGACTTTTAGCAATACCTTCGGTTTTAATTTTTTTTAACAGGGAGCCTTTTCCGCACCCGAAATCAAGAATACTTTTATTTGCAAAAAGCTTGCTGTATAACTTAAACCTTTTTTCTGTATCCGCATGATCTGTTGCCCCGGTAATATTACCAAGATTAAGGGACTTTCCCATCCCCCCGTTTTCATAAAAAGTCCTGTCTATATGGTCTTTTTTGTCGAGAAAAACCAGTCCACAACTATTGCACTTCAAGACGTTAAGGTCATTTCTGTCTCTTACCCTATCCTGAATTAAAGAATGGGAGCTGCTATTGCAAAGGTAACAATTCATTTACTGCTTATCAAATACTTTCATATAATCACAATAAATATAATATAATTAACATCTGCAAAAGTAAAAATATTAAGAAAAATTTATTACATACTATCTACACGTTTCTTTATAATGTTTATATTTTTTGAATATCTATATTCATCAATTATTTCGTGTATTTCTTTTCTGTCCAGCATTGACTGCGAAGCCAATTTGTTAATGTAATAAACCAGGTGATTGATAAAATTATTATCACTATTTTCATCTGTGAGTATTATTCCGTATTGGTCCCTATCGGATAACCTTTCGTCATCAAAATCGTTTTTAGAAATAAAACCGGCTTCAAGGGCCATATCAGTTATTTCTGTATGCGGAAAATATTTCAGGGAAAAAAGATTCATACTAAAAGGCTGCGGTAATTCCAGCATTAAGTTTACGCTTTCTAACGACTCTTCAAACGTTTCAAATGGGTTATCAAAAATAAAATCGTACCTTACGCTAATGCCATACTGATGAAAAAGTTTTGCCTGCTCAAGGATTACTGAATTTTTATAATTCCTTTTAAATATATTTTTTCTTATTTTTTCTGACCCCGACTGAACCCCAATCCAAACACCTGCTAAATAGCTTTCTTTTAATATTTTCAAAAAATCTTCCTTTACTGTTCCCGGAAAAAACATGCAATAAAAAGGTAAGGCTATTTCCTGCTTATATCTGGTAAAAAATTCTTTTACCCAATCTTTGTCCGGCAAGAATACCTCATCATAAAAATTAATTCTTGTTATTTCAGGCAGCCTTTCCTTTACATCGATCAATTCGGAAATTACATGTTCCGGGCTTCGATACCGGATTTTTGTCCAGGCTCTTGGATATAGATTTTTTGCCATATACACATTTGAACAGTACGTGCAGCTGTACGGACAACCTCTTCCGGCTATAATTCCATATCTGGTATTAAATTTATATATTTCTTTATTTATTAATTCATCATTTTCTATATAGGCGCTCAAGTTATCATCAAATACAGGAGTAGGAAATCGGCTTAAATTTTGTATCAAAGGCCGTATAGGATTTTTGATGATTTTATTATCTTTTTTAACCCATATATTATCAATACAATCCACAGGCTGATTATTAAAAAGTTTATCCGCTACCTCCAGTAAAGCGTCTTCTCCTTCTCCTACACATACAATATCACTGTATTTTATACATTCTTCGGGGTTTAGCGAAGCTTGCCATCCCCCCAGAAAAATTTTAAATTCGCCTGAACCTTTTATTCTCTCATAAATTCTTTTATACAAACCAAAAACAGAAGATACAAGGCTAAATGCAATTAAATTAGGCTTATATTCCCTTATGTAGTCTTCTAAAAGTAAAAGTTCTTTTTCTGTTACATCACCAGTTGAGTTGTACCGATTTTGAAAAGGAACTTTTAAAAATAATAACCTGGCATCATACCCTTCGTGATGAAGGATTGAATGCAAAATTCTTACCCCCAGAGCTTCCCCGTTAAAAAGAGAAATAAATAAAATTTTATAATTTTTTTTTCCCATTACAAATTTGTTGTAAAAACACTTTCAAAATAGATTATATTGTTTATATTACCAGAGTTTGAGCTTTTGAACAAATATAAGGATATTTAATTTTAGTTAACAATTTTTCTAAAAATGCTCTTTTTACCTTATACAATTGTTAAAAATTTTTACATTTATACATTATATAACCCAAGAAAATAACTCTAAAAGGTGGTATAGTTTATTTACGCATTAAAATCGGGGGATTAATCGGTATGAGTAAAGTCGTTAAAGTTGGAGACAGACTGATAGGTAAGGGGCAACCTTGTTTTGTTATTGCAGAAATAGGAATTAATCACAACGGTAAGGTTAGCCAGGCTAAAAAATTAATAGATGTAGCAATTTCAACTGGTTGTGATGCAGTAAAATTCCAGAAAAGAACTGTAGATATAGTCTATTCTCAGGAAGAACTTGAAATGCCAAGACCTAACCCGTTTGGAGAAACCAACGGTGATCTTAAAAGAGGCCTTGAGTTAAAACTTGAGGATTATGAAGAAATTGATGATTACTGCAAAAAAAGAGGCATAATATGGTTTTCTTCCTGCTGGGACAAAAATTCCGTTGATTTTATGGAATTTTTTGACCCGCCCTGCTATAAAATAGCTTCTGCAACTCTTACTGATGATGAGCTGCTGGAGTATACCGCCTCAAAAGGAAAACCCCTTTTAATTTCTACAGGAATGAGTACAGAAGAAGAAATAGCACATGCCCTGAGCATTACCGGTACAGAAAATGTAGTACTTTATCACTGTACTTCAACTTATCCTACAAACTCAGAAGAAGCTAATTTACTGGCCATTAAAGAATTTGACGAAAAATATAACTGTCCTATCGGATATAGCGGTCATGAAAGAGGCATAACTCCTTCTATCTTAGCTGTAGCTTTTGGAGCTGTATCAGTAGAAAGACATATAACCGTAGACAGAACAATGTGGGGCAGCGATCACGCTGCAAGTCTGGAACCACCAGGGCTACATAAAATGATTCGAGATATCCGTCAGGTTCCTTTGCTTATAGGAAATGGCAAAAAAGTAGTTTATGACAGCGAAAAACCCATTATTAAAAAACTCAGAAGAACATTCAGTTCTGCCAGTGTAATAAGTTAAATAAATGTTAAGCATAAATAAAGATGTAAAAATAATTGTTACAGATTTTGACGGCGTGTTAACAGACGGGTATGTTTATTACTCGTCTGTTTCTGATGGAGAAACAAAAAGGATTAGCTTCAAGGACATAATGGGAATATCACTCGCTTTAAAAAACAATTATAAAGTAGGTATTATTTCCGGGGAAAAAAACAGCATAATTGATAAACTGGCAGGAAAATTTAGCCTGGAAGACGTGCATCAGGGGATTAAAGATAAATTATCTGTTTTAAAAACTATTTCGGAAAAGTATCAAACTCCTTTTTCCAAAATATGTTATATTGGAGATGATATAAATGATATAGCAGCGCTGGAAGCTGCCGGTATCGCAGTAACAGTTCCTGATGCGAACTACAAAGTTAAACAGGTGCCAGATATCTATATAACTAAGGCAAATTCAGGAAATGGAGCTTTTAGGGAAGTTATCGATTCAATACTGCATTAAATAATGAGTAAACTTCAAAAATTTAATATTATATATACCTTATGTCTCTGGATTGTAGTTCTGGGCGGTATTGTTGTAATTTTATTCTTCCCGGCAATAGAAAATATTATTTTCTGGATTATTTTGTTTTTAATCTGGGCCGGTTTATATCGCCCAATAGTAAATAAATTTTTTTATTCAAAAATCCTGGATGAGCTCGCTTTAAAGTCAGATAAACTTAGTAAAGCACTTAAAAATCTGGAAAAAAAATAAAAAGCAACATCTTTTTAATACAGCTATTGCCAGCATAGCTCAGTCGGTAGAGCAGCGGTTTCGTAAACCGCAGGCCACGAGTTCGAGTCTCGTTGCTGGCTTTTGATTTCTTTTTAAGGGCACAATAACAGGAATCTTGCAATGAACTCATGTGTAAAGAAATTTATTTTTTTACGGGTTTTTATACTTGTGTACAGAAAAAGCCGGGTATTTATAAAGTATGTTAATTAATTCTTTTTATCCTGCCCGCCTGCCCCATCAGACAGGCAAAAGTCCCTACTGTCTTCAGGAAAACAATAATTTGCAGATTTTTAAACCTGCATCCGCTCAGATTATTAGTTACGGAATAAATCATCCACATTTTAAAAAAGCAAAACCAGCTTTCGGAAACCTGTCTGAAACACAGAAAAGAATGATAAAGGAGACTAAAGCCCTTTCACCGGAGAGGTTAAATAAATTGTCTTATATAATTGCAGCAAGAGATATGCTGGCAAATAAAAAATCAGCTCTGGAACAGAGAATCCTGGCAGACCCGGCAGAAATTCCAGAGGACGGGGGAAAAAAGACTACTCTAAGCAAAAAACACGTAACTATGGACAGAGAAACTTTTAGAAATATTATTGCGGAAAAAATATACAATGAGGATATTGAAAAAAGAAAACGGGATGGTAAAGCAATAATTGTAATAGGAATATCAGGAGGCGGTAAATCCACTCTGGTGAGGCGAATAAACGAAAATTTCGGCGGGCTGTTCCTTGACCATGACGAAATAAAAGACCATATACCCGAATTCTCTTATGACAACAACAGGGAAATACCTGACTTTCCGCAGGAAAAAATATTTTTTCCTGATTTAGTACATCCGGAATCACTTATTATTCAGGATAAAGCCCTGGAAAAAGGGTTAAAAAATAAAGACAACGTGATTATTCATATTTCCGGCAGAAAAAAAGCGGAAATAGAAAAAATGAAAAAAGATTTTAAGGAAGCCGGTTACAACGAGGTTGACCTTGTAGCAATTGATGTACCAAGAGAGGAAGCCGCAAGAAGAAGTGTGCAGAGGTTTATAAACAAAGGTCGTTTCCTTGACCCGGACTTTGTTTATAAAAAGTTCCTCTGCGATGAAAATAACCCTGAGAAAGGTCTACTTCCTCTGGAAAATTTTCATGCACTTAAGAATGGATTTGACAGGGTAGCATTATACTCTAACATGGTTAAAGAAGGAGAGCCGCCTATTTTAATAGAAGGGACTCCTTTTATATCAGGTTAATAAGCCTGTAATACCGGCCTCCAGTTTGTCAGGATCGCCCTTTATAAGCAGTGTCTTTGATCGGGATTTTTCCCCGCTGGTTATTGAAACAGATGATTTGGGTACTTTTAACAGTTTGGACAGGAATTTAACGCATTTTTCGTTTGCCTTGCCTTCTACCGGCGGAACATCCAGTTTTATTTTCAAGTCTTTTTCTATAACTCCTGCCACTTCACATTTGGAAGCGTTAGGGATTACCCTTATATTTATCTTGATCCCGTTTTCAACTCTTTTTATCTTAGGCTTTTCCAAACTGTTTAATTCCATTAACCCTGTTAATATGTTTTTATTGTTTATAGTTTATATAAAGAGTAAAATATTATTGTCGTATAAAAACAATTGTTTAACAAATGAACCATAGATTACTTTTTGACAAGCTCAGCGCAATTATACAAAAGCAAAACCGGTCTGAAGAAGAATATGAAAAAATAAAATCCGCTTTTAATTTTGCTTCCCGACTTCACGAAGGACAATACAGAATTAGCGAAGAACCATACATTCTTCACCCGCTGGAAGTTGCGTGTGTCCTGGCTGATCTTCAGGCAGATACAGACACAATCTGCGCTGCTTTACTGCATGATATTCTTGAAGATACCGACACTCCACCCGAAGCGATTTCGGAGAAATTTGGGGAAGATGTGCTGACCCTGGTTAATGGAGTTACCAAGCTGAGCAAGTATAGTTTCAGCTCAAAAGAAGAGCGCCAGGCTGAAAATTTCAGGAAAATGTTCCTTGCAATGGCTGATGATATAAGAATTATTTTTGTAAAACTTGCTGATCGGCTGCACAATATGCGTACCCTGAACTATATGAAAGCTGAAAAGCAGAAGGAAATTGCCAAAGAGACCCTGGAAATTTTTGCGCCGCTGGCAAACAGATTGGGAATGGGTTTGATTAAGTCAGAGCTTGAAGACCTTGCGTTGAGGTATATTAACCCGGAAAAATATTTTGAAATAGCACAGCTTGTGGCTCAGGCAAAGGCAGAGAGAGACCAGATTGTACAGGCCGTTATAGAAAAAATAGAAAGCAACCTGAAAAGCATGAATGTAGATGCTGTAATCACTGGCCGGGCAAAGAGCTATTACAGTATTTATTCAAAAATGCGAAGGGAACAGAAATCTTATCAGGATTTATACGACGTTACGGCAGTAAGGGTAATAGTGGATTCAGAAAAAGAATGTTATGAAGTCCTGGGGCTTATTCATTCAGCGTTTAAGCCAATTCCCGGCAGGTTTAAAGACTATATTGCCATGCCGAAAAACAATATGTACCGCTCTTTGCATACTTCAGTAATCGGCCCGAGAGGAAAGCCGCTTGAAGTCCAGATAAGAACACAGGAAATGCACGAAGTTTCTGAATACGGTATTGCGGCACACTGGAAATACAAGGAAACCGGAAAATCTTCAAAGGTAAATACTGAAGAAGAACAAAAATTCACCTGGCTAAGAAAGCTTATTGAATTCCAGCAGGATATAAAAGATGCGAAAGAATATGTGGACAGCGTAAAACTTGACCTGTTCTCTGACCAGGTGTTTGTTTTCACGCCTAAAGGTGATGTTATTGACCTCCCCGCAGACGCAACTCCTTTGGATTTTGCTTACAGAATCCATACTGAGGTAGGCCACAGGTGTATCGGCGCTATGGCAAACGGGAAAATTATTACCCTGGACACAAAGTTAAATAACGGGGATATTGTGGAAATCCTCACCGGCAAGAAAGAAAACCCTCGTCTTGACTGGATAAACATAGTAGTAACCAACCAGGCCAGATCAAGAATAAGGCAGTGGTTTAAAAAGAACCTGCGGGAAGAGCATATTGCACAGGGCAGAAGTGTTCTTGAGCAGGAAATTACCAAAGCTGCTCTTGAGGATTTTACAAAAGAAGGAAAGATTCTGGAAATTGCCAAGCAGCTTAATTATGTGTCAGAGGATGATCTTTTTGCAGCGCTGGGGTACGGGGAAATTTCCACTACAAAAATCACCAACAGGTTAAGAGTTGATGAACTTGCCCCACAGATAAAAATAAGTAGACCTTCAGGTAAAAAATCCAACCGGGTTATTGAAGGGCTTGAGGGCATGCTTCATCATATATCCAAATGTTGTTCCCCGGTTCCGGGTGAGTCCATAGTCGGAGTGGTTACCAGAAGCAGAGGCGTAAGCGTTCACAGGGAAGACTGCAAATCCCTCAGGTCAATAAACCCGGAAAGACTTCTGCAAATAAGCTGGAATTCCAATAATTCCAAGAAAACCTATATAACAAGAATTTTCATAGAAGTTATTGACCGAATGGGTGTTTTCCGGGATGTACTGGGCAAGATTTCCGATAATAAAACAAATATTACCGAAGCCAAGATAAGAAGAAAAAACAAAAATTTTGCCACAATCGAAGTGGGGCTGGAAATTTATGATATTGACCAGCTTAATAAAATTATTTCCGGAATAAATTCCGTAAGTGATGTATTAAGCGTAAAAAGACAGCAGTCAGGAATCGTTAATCGTATAAAGCAATAAGCTGTCCAAGTATTTCAGGTAATTTAATAAATTTACAGAAATCATGCAGTTTTTAAAAACTTCTGTTTTTCAAGTAATTTTAGGCTTTTCCTCTTTAAGATATGCGTTGTATCCGGCATTTTAAAGACTGATAATATTTTATATGTAATTTGTTTAATTATTGCTAATTAAGATTAAGGAATAAATAAAAAGTTTTTACGCCTTAAAATTTTCAAAAAATCTATATTTAACAAGTGCGCAGGCGTAGCCTGCGCCACCTATAGGGCGGTTGTGGGTG
>Ga0081527_100378_pt1 | contig 25701 bp, 23 predicted proteins | sample HotLakmasection5_FD_70992 | JGI IMG/M metagenome (GOLD analysis project Ga0081527, IMG submission 70992) | Hypersaline microbial mat communities from Hot Lake, Washington, USA - Section #5 (SPADES assembly) (version 2) | ecosystem: Environmental > Aquatic > Non-marine Saline and Alkaline >... | reverse complement strand
GACCCCATCATGCGGCGATCCAGCATCGACCGCGAAGAGAAGCGCGTGACCCGCAGGAACGGGTCGAGACGATGGTTGGCGAAAGAAGCGGAGCAGCTTGACACCAACGACCCCAATCAGAGAGGGCTCTCAGCTCGAGACCTCCAAAAGATCGAGCAATCCGGGCGTGACGTCGCCGGTCACCGGCAGGCGCTGCGCCTCCTCGAATGCCTCGACGGCGGCCCGCGTGCGCGGTCCGACGATGCCGTCGATCGGACCCGGATCGAAACCCTGCTCCCGCAGCAGCTCTTGAATGCGGCGAATGTCGCTGCGCTCCATCGCCTCCGGCTGGACGCGGGTGCGCATCCAGTACTCCAGGAGACGGGCCTGCTCCGCCTGACGCCGAGCCGTCTGGCGCTGCTCGCTGGTCAGCTGCGCGAACGCGGCCTGCCGCTCGGCACGTGCGGCATCCTCGTCGGTGCCTGCCGGCGGATCTTCGGCCGGGCCTGCAGCGGGCATGACCTCCGGCTCTTCCGACATCGCTGCCGCCGCCTGGCCGCCGACCAGAAGCTCTCCTGCGATCACCGCACTCATGATCGCCCCCGGCGCATCGTCGACGCCCTCACCGAGTTCGACCGGCCCGGCAGCCGGCTCGATCGCGTCGGGCGGGATGAAGAACTGGTAGCGCTCGGGATTGGCACAAGCGGCGAGGGCGACCAGTGCCGCGAGCGTGGTGCCCCGCGCCGCTGCGCCGACGCAGCGCATCACTCCGGCCTCCGGTTGCGAAACAGCATTTCCGCCATCGACACCCGGCCGGAAAGATCGCGATCGGCGGCGGCAAACGCGCTCAGCTTGCGCAGCCGCACCTCGTCGAGGCTGATCGCCCCGTCGCCGTCGGTATCGACCCTGGCGAATCGCTCGGCACCCAACCCGATCAGCTCGCCTTCGGTCAGCACCCCGTCACCATCGGCATCGAGCCCGACGAATGCGGCGATGATGTCGGCGGCGAATTCGGCCTCGTCGAGAGAGCCGTCCCCGTCGAGGTCGGCCGCGCGAAACAGCGACCGCTCCAACTCCTCGGTCACGATCACACCTTGCGCACTGCCGTCGCTCGCAAGGAGTGCCGAATGACCGACGACCAGCGCTGCTGTCAGCGTGCCGGCCTTGGCGAGCTTGCCGAGCCACTCGCCCGGCCTGACATTTCGGTACATCGCACTACCATCCTCGAAAACGACGTTTTGCGCCCAAGGGAAGCTCTTCAGTGTGCGCCTCGCGCAACCGCGAAAGCCGCGCTAGAGCATCGATCCCGCCACGACTTGTCAAGTCGTGACCGAGTCTGCACTAAAAGTTCGACGCTGTCGGTGTCGCACCGGCACGGTCGCGTATGTCCTGGAGTTTGCCGCTTGGCCTTGTTGTTCTACAGCGCCGACGACGACGCGGCCGCTTGGCGTCGGGCCCTGTTGCGCCACGTGCCCGATCTCGACTTTCGCGTCTGGCCCGCGACGGGCGATCCGGCCGAGATCCGCATGGCCCTCGTCTGGCTGCCGCCGCCGGGCCTCCTGCAGAGCTTGCCCAATCTGCGCGCGATCTTCTCGCTCGCCGCCGGCGTCGATGCCATGTTGGCCCAGCCGGATCTTCCGGACGTGCCGCTCTGCCGGCTGATCGACCGCTCGCTCACCACCACGATGAGCGAGTTCGTGCTCGCCAACGTGCTCTACTACCATCGCGACTTCGACCGCTTCGCGGAGCAGCAGCTGGCCGCACGCTGGGCGCTGGTCCTGCCGGAACCGCCGGCGAGCCGGACCGTCGGCATCATGGGGCTGGGCGAGCTCGGCAGCGATGCGGCGAAGCTCCTGCGCCAGCACGGGTTTCGGGTGCGTGGCTGGAGCCGAAGCCGGCGGGCCATCGACGGAGTCGAGGCCTTCGCCGGCGCCGCCGAGCTCGAGCCGTTTCTCGGTGGCTGTGATGTCCTCGTCTGTCTCTTGCCGCTCACCGCCGAGACCGAGGGGATCTTGAACGGACGGTTGTTCGCCGCCTTGCCGCAGGGTGCCGTGCTGATCCAGGTGGGACGCGGCCGTCAACTCGTGCCGCGAGACCTGATCGCCGCCCTCGACAGCGGGCAGTTGCGCGGTGCCCTGCTCGACGTCACGCCCGAGGAACCGCTGCCGGCCGACGACCCGCTCTGGCGCCACCCGGGCATCCGGATCACGCCGCATGCCGCATCCTATGCCCTGCCGGAGACGGCGGCGCTGACCGTCGCCGCCAACATCGAGAATCTGCGGGCCGGCCGACCGCTCGAGGCGGTGGTCGACCGGGCGCGCGGCTACTGACGACAACGACCCGAGCCTCGCGAGGAGACTGCCGGCCATGTCAGCGATCATCACCATCGCCCAGCAGAAGGGCGGCGCCGGCAAGACGACGCTCGCGGTCCAGTTGGCCACCGCCATGCGCCGGGCCGGCCGATCGGTGGCGGTGGTCGACATCGACCCGCAGGCGAGCCTCACCGCCTGGATGCGGCTGCGCGAGCACGAGGCCCGGGACGCCGCCGAGCTTCGCTTTTCGATGGTCGGCGGCTGGCGGCTCGGGGTCGAGCTCGACCGCCTGAAGCGCGATGTCGAGCGGATCGTGGTCGACAGCCCGCCGCATGCCGAGAGCGACGCCAAGGGGGCGATCAGGGCGGCCGATCTGGTCCTGGTCCCGTGCCAGCCGAGCCCGCTCGACATCTGGGCATCGAAGAGCACGCTCGATATCGCGATCAACGACCGAAAGCCCGTTGCCCTCGTGCTCAACCGGGTGCCGCCGCGCGGCAAGAGCTTCGACGAGGCGCTGCAGTCTATTGCCGACCGCGGCTACGGGGCGCTATCTGCCCGTCTCGGCAATCGCCAGGCCTTCGTTGCCAGCCTCGGCCGTGGCCTCGGCGTCGTCGAGAGCGAACCCAGAAGTGCGGCCGCACAGGAGGTCGAAGCGCTCTGCGCCGAGGTCGAGGCCCAGCTTCGCTGACCGTTTTTCGGAGAGATCAGCCATGTCCGCGCCATCCAGCGGCCGGGGCGAGCCGATCGAGGATCGCCGCCAGCTGGTCGAGTATCTCGCTGCCGGCTCGAAGCCCGCAGCCAACTGGCGCATCGGCACCGAGCACGAGAAGTTCGGTTTTTGCCGGCACAGCCTCAGGCCGCTCGGCTACGACGGCGAGCACGGGATCCGGGCATTGCTCGAGGGCCTGGCGCAGAGCTTCGGCTGGCAGCTCGTCTTCGAGGGCGACAACCCGATCGCGCTCTCGGGGGACAGCTGCAACATCACCCTCGAGCCCGGTGGCCAGTTCGAGCTCTCGGGTGCGCCGTTGAAGCACATCCATCAGACCTGCAGCGAGGTGCACCAGCATCTGGCGCAGGTGCGGGAGGTGGCCGACCCGCTCGGCATCGGCATGCTGGGCATGGGCTTTCAGCCGAAATGGCGGCGTGACGAGATCGGCTGGATGCCCAAGGGCCGCTACGCGATCATGGGCCGCTACATGCCGAAGGTGGGCGGGCTCGGCCTCGACATGATGCTCAGGACCTGCACCATCCAGGTCAATCTCGACTTCGCCGACGAAGCCGACATGGTGCAGAAATTCCGTGTCGGCCTGGCGCTGCAGCCGGTGGCCACCGCACTTTTCGCCAACTCGCCCTTCACCGACGGCAAGCCCAACGGTTTCGAGAGCTATCGGTCGCACATCTGGACGGATACCGATCCCGATCGCTGCGGCATCCTGCCGTTCGTCTTCGAGGACGGCATGGGCTTCGAGCGCTACACCGACCACGTGCTCGATGTGCCGATGTATTTCGTCTACCGCGACGGCACCTATATCGATGCCGCCGGTCAGTCGTTTCGCGACTTTCTCGACGGCCGGCTGCCGGCTCTGCCCGGCGAGAAGCCGACGATGAGCGACTGGACGGACCATCTGACCACGCTGTTTCCCGAGGTGCGGCTAAAGCGCTATCTGGAGATGCGCGGCGCGGACGGTGGTCCGTGGCGGCAACTCTGCGCCTTGCCCGCACTCTGGGTCGGTCTGCTCTACGATCGGACCGCCCTCGATGCCGCCTGGGATCTCTGCCGTGACTGGACGCTCGAGGAGCACGAGCGGCTGCGCGCCGAAGTGCCGCGCACGGGCCTGCAGACCCCGTTCCGCGGCGGCACCGTGCAGGATCTGGCGCTGCGTACCCTGGAGATCGCGGAGGCCGGGTTGGCGGCCCGCTGCGTGATGGACTGGGACGCCCGCGACGAGCGCAAATATCTGCACGCGCTCTGGGAGACCGCGAAGAGCGGCATCACCCCGGCCACCGAGAAGCGCCGGCGCTTCGCGGGCGAGTGGCAGGGCTCGGTCGACCCGGTGTTCGCGGCGTATGCGTATTAGCGCAGTGGGCTCGTGCATACGGTTTGTGCCTACCAGGTGGCCGATTGTGAGTGGGACGAGCCGAAGCGACAGTGGACGCTGCGGCACCGGAAGATCGACTTCATCGCTCTCATCGATGTGTTCGACGATCCGGCCCGGGTGATACTCCCGCCAGGCGGCGCGCCTACGGCGAACGGCGCTGGGTCATCCCCTGTCCGGTGGGCGACCGCCTCTACCACCTGACGGACACGATTCGCGGTGTGAAGCGGCGGATCATCTCGGCGCGCAAGGCCGACAAGCGGGAGCAGCGCAGATATGCACGACAGCGGCAGAACTGAAACGGTCGTCCGCATGCCTGACGGACGGCTGATGCAGAAGCGGTGGGATGGCCGTCTGCATCCGCTCGAGGACCGCACCGATCTCGCCGCGGTCGATGCGACCAGCGAAGAGGATATCGCCCGGCAGATCGCCGAGGGTCCGGATGATCCGGCGAACGATCCGGACGATCCGGTCAGGTTTCCGGTCGTCTATCCGCCGCCCGAGGAGCGGATCGCGGTGCGGCTGGACAACGACGTCTCGACCGGCTGCGCGCCCAGGGACCAGGCTATCGGACACGGCTGAACGCCATCCTGCGTGGCTCCATGGAACACGCCCGCAAGTCGGGGGTGTAATCGGCTCGCCGGCGCGGCGGCCGGCCCACTCGACAAGCGTGGCGGCGCGTGCGACACCGGCGGGATCATGACGACAGGCGATCGAAGTCACCGGCGCTGCCAGCCACGCGCCGTGGCGGGCAACTGATGGTGGGTATCCGGCGCTCGGCCGATGGCGCTGCCCAGCTCCTGCGCAATCCGCAGATCGAGCGCGACCGGCCGTACGGCAAACAAGAGCGTGCGATCCTCTCGGTCGCGGCCGGGCGCGAGGCGCGGGCGACGATCGAAAGCTGGCCGGGCTATGCGCCGACGCCGCTCCTGTCGCTCGACGCCATGGCCGACCAGACGGGCGTCGCGGCCGTGCTGCTGAAGGACGAGAGCAGGCGCTTCGTGCTCGAGAGCTTCAAGGCGCTGGGCGGAGCCTACGCGGTCGAACGCCTGGCGCGCGAACGGCGTGGCGACGGCCTCACCGTCACTTGTGCCACCGACGGCAATCACGGCCGGGCCGTCGCCTGGGGGGCGAAGCGGGCCGGCGTGCGCGCCGTCATCTTCGTCCACGAGACGGTGAGCCGGGGCCGGGTCGACGCCATCGCCGCTTTCGGCGCCGAGGTGATCCGTGTTCCCGGCACCTACGACGACGCTGTCCGCCATTGCGCGGCGGTCGCGGCAAAGGAGCGTTGGCAGATCGTCTCGGACACCTCGTGGCCCGGCTACGACGACGTCCCGCGCCTCGTGATGCAGGGCTATGCAGTGCTCGCCGCCGAGATTCTGGCGGTCGAGCCGCACTTCACCCACATTTTCGTGCCGGGTGGCGTGGGCGGTCTCGCCGCCGGCGTGCTGTCCTGGCTCTGGGAACTCGACGGCGGCAGTCGACCGGTGTTCATCGTCGTGGAGCCCGATCGGGCGGCTTGCCTCTTCGAAAGTGCCCGCCGCGGCGAACCCGTTACCTTTCCGGGCGATCTCGACACCATCATGGCCGGCCTCGCCTGTGGCGAACCCTCGATGCTCGCCTGGCGGATCGTCGGGCCGGGGGCCGACGCCTTCATGACGGTCACCGATGAGGCGGTGGCGACGCTGATGCGCGAGCTTGCCGACCTCGGCATCGTCAGCGGCGAATCGGGCGCTGCGGCGATTGCCGGCTTTCGCCATGCGGTATCTGATCCCGAGATGCGGGAGATGCTCTGTCTCGGCCCGCGATCACGGGTCGTCTGCCTTTCCACGGAGGGTGCGACCGACCCCGCGATCTACGAGGCGATCGTCGGCCGTAGCGCCGATGCGGTGCGCGAGGCGGCAGCTCGATGAGCCGGATTCTCACCGTCGCTGCGGCCCAGCTGGGTCCGGTACAGCGCGCCCACAGCCGCGCCGACGTGGTCCGCCGAATGCTCGTTCTGCTCGACCGGGCGGCGGGCAACGGCGTCGACCTCGTGGTGTTTCCTGAATTGGCCCTCACCACCTTCTTTCCGCGTTGGTTCATCGAGGACGACGCCGCGCTGCTCGCGTTCTACGAAACCGAGATGCCGTCCCGCGATACGGAACCGCTGTTCGTTGCGGCGCGCGAGAAAGGGATCGGGTTCTATCTGGGCTATGCCGAGCTGACGCCCGAGGGGCGCCGCTTCAACAGCTCGATCCTGGTCGACAAGGCCGGGGCCATCGTCGGCAAGTACCGCAAGATTCATCTGCCGGGCCACGACCGGCACGAGCCCTGGCGGGCCTTCCAGCATCTGGAGAAGCGTTATTTCGAGGTGGGCGACCTCGGCTGGCCGGTCTTCAAGGCCATGGGTGGCCATCTCGGCATGGCGATCTGCAACGACCGGCGCTGGCCCGAGACCTACCGGGTCATGGGTCTCCAGGATGTCGAACTCGTACTCATCGGCTACAACACGCCCCGCCACAACCCGCCCGCCCCCGACCACGACCGGCTCTCGGAGTTTCACAATCAGCTCTCGATGCAGGCGGGTGCCTATGCCAACGCCACCTGGGTGGTGGGGACCGCCAAGTGTGGTGTCGAGGAGGGCTGCGAGATGATCGGCAACTCCTCGATCATCGCACCGACGGGCGAGGTGGTGGGGCAGGCCGTCACCCAGGACGACGAGCTGGTGATTGCTCGCATCGACCTCGATCTCGGCAAGTCCTACAAGGCCTCGACCTTCGACTTCGCCCGGCACCGCCAGCCCGACCAGTACCGGCTGATCGTCGAGCGGGCCGGGGCCGTGCCGCCCGACTAGCGGCGAGGGAAGGGGGAAAACAACTTGAGCTTCGATCTCGTGTTGCGCGGCGGGCGCGTCATCGATCCGGCTACCGCCACCGACCGGTGCACCGATGTCGCCTTCGCGGACGGCCGGGTCGCCGCAGTGGGCGACGGGCTCGTCGGCGCCGAGACGCGTGACGTCGCCGGGCACATCGTCACCCCGGGCCTGATCGATCTGCACACCCACGTCTATTGGGGCGGCACCTCGCTCGGCATCGACGCGGAGCAATTCTGCCGGACCAGCGGGGTCACCACGGCGGTCGATACCGGCAGTGCCGGCCCCGGCAATTTCAAGGGGTTTCGGCGGCACGTGATCGACCCGTCGCCGGTGCGCATCCTGGCCTATCTGCACGTCTCCTTCGCCGGCATCTACGCCTTCTCCAAGACCATCATGGTCGGCGAGAGCGAGGAAATGCGGCTTTTGGCGCCGCGCGAAGCGGTCGACGTGGCCCTCGCCAACCGCGATGTCGTCGTCGGCATCAAGGTCCGGGTCGGCCGCTATGCTTCGGGCACCTCCGGCATCGCGCCTCTCGAGATCGCCCTCGAGGTGGCCGATGCGGCCGGGATACCGCTCATGGCGCATATCGACGAGCCGCCTCCCACCTACGAAGCCGTGCTCGACCGGCTGCGCCCGGGCGATGTCCTGACCCACGCCTTTCGCCCGTTCCCGAATACGCCGGTCGACGGTGGCGGCCGGGTCAAGGCGGCCGCATGGCAGGCCCGCGAGAAGGGTGTCCTCTTCGATATCGGCCACGGCAAGGGCTCGTTCGCCTTCGCCACCGGCCGGGCCATGCTCGAGGGTGGCTTCGAACCCGACGTCATCTCCTCGGACATCCACGCGCTCTGCATCGACGGCCCGGTCTACGACCAGGTGACGACGCTCTCCAAGTTCCTCGCCCTCGGCATGGACCTCGACAAGGTGATCGCCTGCTCGACCGTCAATGCGGCCGCCGCACTGCAGCGTCCGGAACTCGGCAGCCTGGCGCCCGGCAAGGTCGGCGATGCGACCGTCCTTCGTCTGCAGGAGGGCAGCTTCACCTTCGAGGATGTCGTGGGCGACACGCTCGTCGGCAATCGGCGGTTGGTGGCGGCCGCCACGGTGATCGGCGGAAACTGGTGGCATCCGGCCGAGTGGCCGTCCGGCGCCTGACCTTGCCCCTCGTTCAGGAGACGATCCGCATGACCTCGCGCGACCCCGAAGCCCGCCTGCAGGAACTCGGCCTGGAGCTGCCCGAGCTGCCGCCGCCGGGGGGCAACTACGTGCCTTTCAAGCGTGACGGCAGCATCGCCTATCTCTCGGGCCAGGGCCCGGCCGATCAGCACGGCCATTACCCGACCGGCAAGGTCGGAGCCGATGTCGACCTGGAGACCGCCACGGCACACGCCCGGATCTGCGGCCTCGGGCTGCTCGCTGCCGCCAAGGCCGCCGCGGGCTCGCTCGCCAAGGTCGAGATCTTGAAGGTGCTCGGCATGGTCAACGCCGTGCCGGACTTCAAGGATCAGCCCAAGGTGATCAACGGCTGCTCCGATCTGTTCGTCGAGGTGCTCGGCGAGCGCGGCCGGCATGCCCGATCGGCCGTCGGCATGGGCTCCTTGCCCAACAACATGACCGTCGAGATCGAGGTCGTCATCAAGATCCACGACTGAACCGGAGGCCGCGTCCATGCCCGATGCCAAGGGCACCCCGCTCGCCCGCGCCATCGCCAGAAGCTTCGGCACGCCCGCGGTGGTGATCGATCTCGACATCGTCGAGCGCAATGTCGACCGCCTGCAGGCGGCCTGTGACGCTGTGGGGCTCGCCAACCGCCCCCACATCAAGACGCACAAGTCACCCGTGCTCGCCGCCCTGCAGCGCGACCGGGGAGCGCGGGGCATCACCTGCCAGAAGCTCGGCGAGGCGGAGGTCATGGCGGCGGCCGGGCAGGACGACATCGTCGTCAGCTACAATCTCTTGGGCGAGGAGAAGATGGCCAGGCTGGCCCGGCTGCTGCGCGAGGGTGTGCTCGTCCGGCCCTGCGCCGACAATCCCGTCGCGGTCGACGGCTACGCCGACGCGGCACGGGCTGCCGAGCAGACCATGGGCGTGCTGGTCGAGTGCGATACCGGGCGGCAGCGCGCCGGCGTGGTGAGTCCGGGCGAGGCGGTGGCCCTGGCGCGGCGGATCGCGAGCCGCGACCACCTGCGCTTCGACGGGCTCCTGCTCTATCCGCCCGAGGACAAAATGGCGGAGACCCAGCGCTTTCTCGACGAGACGAGAGCCGGGCTCGCCGAGCACGGGCTCGAGGCGCGGATCGTCTCCACCGGCGGCACCCCCAATCTCCGCCAGTTGGGTGCGATCATCGGTGCCACCGAGCACCGCTCGGGAACCTCGATCTTCAACGACCGGATGATGCTGGCTTGCGGTGCCGCCGCCCTCGACGACTGTGCCCTTGCCGTCTACGCCACGGTGGTCAGCCGTACCGCCCCCGGTCGCGGCATTCTCGATTCGGGCTCGAAGACGCTGACCGCCGATCCCGGCGGCGGGCTCGACGGCTTCGGCCTGATCCGCGAGTACCCGAAGGCGCGGATCAAGGGCTTCGCCGAGGAGCACGGCATGCTGGATCTCTCCGCCTGCGACGCCGAGCCCGCGATCGGCGAGACCGTGAGCATCGTCCCCAACCACGTCTGCGTCGTCGTCAATATGGTGGATCGGCTGGTCACCGTCCGCGGCGGCGAGATCGTCGGCACCCTGGAGGTTACCGCCCGCGGCAAGATCGTCTGAGCCGCCGGCCGCAGGGCGTTCTCGGCGACGCGGTCAACGCGGCTGATCGTCCGCTGCCAGAAAATCGGCGAAGCTCAGCTGCGTCGTGGTCGGGTCTTCGACGGCGGTGATACTGCCCGGGGTGAAGACCAGTCGGCGACCGAGGCGAGGGAAGTAGCCGATATCGAACCCGGAACACTCGCCGCCCATCAGGTAGACCAGGTCCTCGTCGTAGGGGTTGGTCAAGTGGTGAGCGATCCCCGGTGCGGTGAAGCCCATGAAGTCGCCGGGGCCGACCTCGACCACCGCCTCGCCGATCTCGGCCCGCCCCCGGCCCGAGAGAATGAAGACGAATTCCTCGTCACGTTCGTGGCTGTGATAGACGAAGCTTTCCTTGCCGGGCGGGACGCGGGCCAGCGTCAGCGCGGTGCGGGTCAAGCCCGCGGCCGCCGACAGCCGACGCAGGTAGACGTCGGAAGCGGGATTCCAGGGATGCCGCAGATGAACCTCCGGCATGGCGGCGATGTCGGTCGCGGTATGGAGGGGCTTCGTCTCCGGCGTGATGGTCATGGCATGGCTCCGTCTCGGCTCGAAAAAAGGTGTCAGGAGTCGTTCCAGCGCACCGCGGGTCGCGCGGCCGCCCGGGTGGGGGACGCCTCAGCCGCGATCGACGAGGCGGGCCAGCCGCTCCGGCACCGCTTGGCGCAGGACTCGCAGCTTGAACAGCTGGCCGATGACGAGGGGTGCGAGGCTGGCGACCGCGATGAGCAGCCAGCCGTCGGGGCCGGGGTCGACGGTTCGCAACACGCCGGCCAGGATCGGGACATAAAGCGCAGCACCGACCAAGAGGACACCCGCGGCGATCGCAGCCCATACCCAGGGATTGGTGGTGACGGTGTTGCGCAGCAGGTGTGACCCGGGATCGCGCATGTTGAAGACGTGCCAAAGTCGGGCCAAGGCGAAGCTGATGAAGGAGATGGTCACCGCGCGCTCCTGGCTCATGCCGAGGCCGAGCAGGCAATAGGCGAACACCGCCAGCACCGAGCCGCCGATCAACACGCCGTAGCCGCCGATTGCCAGCCAGTGGCGGCGGTCGAGGATCGGCTCCTTCGGGTCGCGGGCGGGCTGGTCGAGGGCATTTTCGCCGCGGCCCACGCCCAGCGCCAGGGCCGGCAACACGTCGGTGACGATGTTGATGTAGAGAATCTGCAGCGGCAGCAGCGGCAGCGGCGCGTCGAGCAGTGCCACGAGGCCGACCGCGAAGATCTGACCGCTGTTGCCCGAGAGCATGTAGACGATGAAGCGGCGGATATTGTTGAAGATGACCCGGCCCTGGGCCACCGCTACGACGATGGTGGCGAAGCTGTCGTCGCGCAGCACCATGTGGGCGGCCTCGCGCGCGACCTGGGTGCCGCGCTTGCCCATGGCGATACCGATATCGGCCTTCTTCAGCGCCGGCGCGTCGTTGATGCCGTCGCCGGTCATCGCCACGCGCGAACCGTTGTCCTGGTGGATCTGAATGAGGTCGAGCTTCTGCGCCGGATCGACCCGGGCGAAGACCTTGGCCTCGAGCACGCGCCGGCGCTCGGTCGCGCTCATCTCGTCGGCATGCTTCAGCTCGGGGCCCTGGATGACGTCGACCTCGTCGTCGGCGTCCACCAGCCCGACCGCACGGGCAATCGCGACCGCTGTAGCCGGCTGGTCACCGGTGATCATGACGACCGCGATGCCGGCATCGCGGCAGGCGCGGATCGCGTGCTCGACTTCGGCGCGCGGCGGGTCGTAGAGGCCGACGAGGCCGATCAGCGTCAGCTTTTCGTAAGGCTCCGCTCCCTCGTCCGCGACGGTTTTCTGCGCCAGCGCCAGGGCGCGAAAGCCTTCACTCGCCAACGCCTCGTTGCGCTCTTGCCACGCGTCGCGCCCGGCGTCGTCGAGCGATTCCTCGCCATCCCCGGTCATGACCGCGGTCGCCACCTCGAGCACCGCCTCGGGTGCGCCCTTGACCGCGACCCGCACGCCCGCGTCGCTGCGATGGAAGGTCGCCATCATCATCCGGTCGGGATCGAACGCCTCGCGGCGCAGCTCCGGTTGCCGTTCGAGCAGCTGCTCGCGCCGGATGCCGGCGACAGCGGCGCCGGCGAGGAGAGCGATCTCGGTGGGATCGCCCTCGCCGCGGCGCGCGTTCTCGGTCGTGTCGTCGGTTTCGAGCGTCGCCGCATTGCAGAGTGTGCCGACCTCGAGCGCGGCCTGCAAGCCGGCGTCGTCGTCGGGGTCGACGCTCGCATCGCCGCGGCGAAAGCCGGCGTCTTCGTCCTGCTCCAGCACGATCTCGCCGTCGGCGAGCACGATCCGGCTGAGCGTCATCCGGTTCTCGGTGAGCGTGCCGGTCTTGTCCGAGCAGATGACGGTGGTGCCGCCGAGTGTTTCGACGGCCGAGAGCTTCTCGATCAGGGCGTTGCGCTTGGCCAGCCGCCACATGCCGCGGGCCAGGGCGACGCTGGCGACGATCGGCAGGCCTTCCGGCACGGCAGCGACCACCAGCGCAATGCCGGTCTCGACCATCAGGACGAGGTCGCGGCCGGCGACGATGCCGATGCCCGCGATGACCGCCGAAACGACCAGGATGACCACGAGCAGGCGGCGGGCGAGTTGATCGAGGCGCTTCTCCAGTGGGGTGGTCGCCGCCTCCGCCTCTTCGGCCAGGGTGGCGATCCGGCCGAGCTCGGTCGACCGGCCGGTGCCCGTAACGACGCCGAGCCCACTGCCCTGGGTCGCGAAACTGCCCTTGAAGGCCATGTTGTCGCGCTCGGCCAAGGGGACATCGCGCTCGAGTGCCTCGCTCGTCTTGTCCACTGGCACCGATTCGCCGGTGAGCTGGGATTCGTCGCAGCGTAGCTTGACGCTCTCGATCAGTCGCAGATCGGCCGGGATCACGTCGCCGGCTTCGAGCGGGACGATGTCGCCGGGGACCAGATCGTCGGCCGCCACCGTCCGGGTCTCGCCGCCGCGCCTGACCCGCGCCTCCAGCCGCTCGAGCCGGCGCAGCGCCTCCATCGAGCGGACCGCGCGCCATTCGGTGAGGAAGCCGATCGCCGCGTTGATCAGGATGGCGACGAGGATGGCCGTCCCCTGCACCGGCTCGCCGAGGACGAAGGAGGCGGCGGCCGCGGCCGCGAGCAGCAGGAAGATCAGGCTCTTGAACTGATCGACCAGGATGGCGACGGTACTCTTGCCGCCGCGTGCCTGCAGCCGGTTGGGCCCGTGCTCCTTGCGGCGGCGGGTGACCTCCTCGTCGTCGAGCCCACGCTCGGCATCGACATCGAGTTCACGCAGCACCTCGTCGGCTGCACGCGCATGGGCTTCGTCCAAGGTCCACTCCGAGCTGTTCGACACGATGGCGCCGACCCGATCGCCGCAAAAGCCGCCGGTGATCACATGCCGCCACAGAAGCGAAACTACCAGACGGACCCGGGAAGGCGAGCCTTGCCGACGTCTCCGAGTCGCCTCGCTGCCGACCGCGGCGGGCAACGAGGCTCGTCGCCGCCTCGCTGCCTTGCTCGATGTCGATGAGAATGGACGAGAGGGTTCCCGAAGCGGCCGCAGAATAACCCGGAGCGCCTCGCTGTCAACTTTTGGTGAGGCCGGGGGGCCGCCCGTTACCGTGCAGCGGAACGCACCGCAGCCGCGGGTTGGCGGCTTCGAGCAGCGCGATCGCGGCGTCGATGCGCCCGAGGAGATCGTGGGCGGCACGTTCGAGGCAGTCCACCGTCTCGCCGGCGCAGGGGTGGCGATCGAGGAACAGCGCCTCGTACTCGGCCAGCAGGTCGAAGGCCGGGTGCGCCTCGATCAGCCGCGCCAACAGCGCCACCCGCCCGGCGAGGGCGGTATGCGGTGCGCGCGCGATGGTGGTCTCGTCCGGCATGGCCACGGTATGGCCGAGCGGTGGTTAAAGTCGGGTAAAGGCCGTGCCGGATGCAACGCGTGACATCGGCCCGCAGCTCGGGCGAACGGCGCAGCTCGGGCGAACGGCAATGTGTTGACACGATCGGGCGAAAGCTCAGAGTGCAGCGGTCGGTTCGGTTACCAGAGTGCGGATACTCGGTGTGCTTCCCCTGATCGCCACGGCCATCGCCATCGCATTGCTCATCGGGGCCGTGATCGTGGGTTACGGGCTCGCCGCCCGCAGCCGCCTGGTCGCCACGCGCAATCGGGTGCAGGAAGCCCGGCAGCAGATCGAGGCGACATTCGAGCGGCGCGCCACCTTGGTCCGGCAGCTGGTAGCGGTGGTCGAAAGCCGCTTCCCCGACGCGGTGCCCGCGACCGAAGCCGTTTTGCAGCAGCGCCAGCGGTGTGTCGCCGAGGCGGCTTCGCCGGCCGCACGGGCGGCGGTCGAAGCCGACCTCGCGGCGGAAATCGCCAGGCTCTGCACCCGGGCCGAGGCCGACCCGGCGCTCGCCGCCGATGGCGATTTTCGTCGGGTCCGAGAGGAACTGGGCCAGATCGGCCGCGATCTCGACCGGAGTTTGCCCGACTACAACCGCAAGGTGCAACGGCTCGACAACCTCGTCGAACGTTTCCCCTCGAGCATGTTGGCGTTGCTCTACGGCATCGGCCCGGCCGATCCGTTCGAGCCCGATGCTGAGGCGTCTGCAGCTTCGACACCTGAACGGGCGGGGCTCGGAGCGTCGACAGAAAAGACCGAGACCCGGAGCGACCGCACGGGCTGAGCGTCGCGCTCAACCCGCGTCACGTTCCTCGCCGGCGGTGCGCTGATCCGGCGGCGGGTCGAAGGTGGCCCAGCCGAAATCACGACTGCTCGCCGGCAGCGTTTCGGGCGATTCGTGGCGGTGGAGGTGGGCCTTGGCGACGAAATTCGCGGTGATCGGTGCGGTCAGGAAGAGAAAAAGGGTGATGACCAGCTCGTGGATCGAGGGGTTGCTCTCGATGACGAGAAAATAGAGCATGGATGCGACGAGCACGCTGCCGACGCCGAGCGTGGTCGCCTTGGTGGGGGCGTGCAGGCGCTGCATGATCTCCGGCAGCTTGATCAGCCCGAACGAGCCGACGAAGGCGAAGAAGCCGCCGGCGACGATCAGCAGTGCGATGACGAGTTCGACGATCGGGGTCATGGCCGTGCCCTATTCGATGATGTCGCCGCGCAGCAGGAACTTGCAGTAGGCGACGGTCGAGATGAAGCCGACCATGGCGAACAGGATCGCGGCTTCGAAGAAGACGGTGCGGCCCTGCAGCACGCCGTAGAGGATGATCAGGGCGATGGCGTTGATGACCATGGTATCGAGCGCCAGGATGCGATCGGCAATCGTCGGACCCTGGACCAGGCGCCAGAGCGTGCACAGCAGCCCGGCGCCGATGGCGGCAAAGGCGAAGAGCAGGGCATAGAAGATCATGCGAAGATCTCCAGAAGGCGGGCCTCGTAGCGGGATTTGATGGTGGCGATGGTGGCGGCCTCGTCCGGGACGTGGAGGCCGTGCACGAGCAGCGCCTTGCCGTCGGCGGAGAGGTCGGCGGAGACGGTGCCCGGGGTCATGGTGATCGTCCCGGCGAGCGTGGCGATGCCCTCCGGGATTCGAATATCCAGGGGAACCGTGAAGAATTTCGGCTGCAGCTGCTCGTTCTTCCAGAACAGGATCCAGTAGGCGACCTGGACGTTGGCGACGACGATGTCCCAGAGGACCAGCAAGACGTAACCGGCGGCGGCGGGCCAGCTTTTGACGTGCGGCGGGGCCGGCCAGAAATGGGTCGTGTAGAGCGGGATCAGGATGGCCAGCACCAAGCCGACGACCAGCCCGCCCATCGAGAAGCTGTTGAGCAGCAGGATCCAGAAGCCGGTGAGAACGGCAGTGAGCAGCGGATGGGGAAGCCAGCGCTGGCGCAGGCTGCCCCGCGCACCGCTCGCCGAGGGGTTGCTCACGGCACGATCTCCGGCGGCGAACCCTCGGGGGAGGCGGCGAGCGTCGGCGCTGCTGCCGGCTCCTCGGTGCCGAGGACGGTGGCGATGTACGCAGTCGGGCGGAAGAGCTGGTCGGTAGCGGCGTCGAGATAGGTCGTGACCGGTCCGGCGAAGGCCGTCAGCAGGGCGGTCGAGGCGATGAGTGCGGCGACGACGACGATCGGCAGCGCCGGGTAGCTGCGGCCGGCCAGCTCCTCGGATTCGCGGGTCGCGCCGACCACCCGGCCCTTCCAGAAGATCAGGCTGCCGGCGCGGGCGAAGGCGACGATCAGCAACAGCGAGGTGACGAGTATGGTCGCCCAGATCGGTCCTGCGGCACCGCTGTCGCGCACGCCGTCGAGGATCAAAAGCTTGCCGATGAAGCCGGACAGCGGCGGCAGGCCGGACATGGCGATCGCCGCCAGGAAGAAGAGTCCGGACATCAGGTCGCTTTGTGCCGGCAACGGCTGCAAGGTGAGGCTGTCGCCGTCCCGGCCGCGGCGCTCGGCGACGAGTTCGGCGAGCAGAAAGAGGGCGGCGGCGATCAGGGTCGAGTGCAGCAAATAGTAGAGCGCACCCGCCATCGCCCTCTCCGCGAAGACGGCGACGGCGACCAGCAGGTTGCCCATCGAGCCCAAGACGGCAAAGGCCACGAGCCAGCGCAGCGAGCGCGCAGCGAGGGCGCCGACCATGCCGATGACGATCGTCAGCAGCGCCAAGGGCAACAGCCAGGGGCCGGCGAGCCAGGCGGCGTCGCCGGCATCGGCGCCGAAGGCCAGCGTGTAGACGCGGATGATCGCGTAGCCGCCGACCTTGGTCATGATGGCAAAGAGTGCTGCGACCGGCGGCGAGGTGGCGCTGTAGGTAGCGGGCAGCCAGAAGTGCAGCGGCACCAGCGCCGCCTTGATCCCGAACACGAGCAGCAGAATGATGCCACCGGTCTTCAAGACGGCCTGGTCGGCGGGCGGCACCTGCGGAATCTTCACGGCGAGATCCGCCATGTTCAGCGTGCCGGTCACGCCGTAGATGAAGGCCACGCCGACCAGAAACAGGGTCGACCCCGTGAGGTTGACGATGACGTAGTGCGTGCCGGCCTTGAGCCGCTCGGCCCCGCTGCCATGCAGCATCAGTCCATAGGACGCGAGCAGCAGGACTTCGAACCAGACGAACAGGTTGAAGAGGTCGCCCGTCAGGAAGGCGCCGTTCAGGCCCATCAGCTGGAACTGGAAGAGCGCATGAAAGTGCCGACCGCGCTGATCCCAGCCGTCGATCGCATAGAGCAGGACCAGAAGTGCCAGAGCACTGGTCAAGACCACCATCAGCGCCGACAGCCGGTCCAGGACGAAGACGATGCCGAACGGGGCCGGCCAGTCGCCGAGCTCGTAGACGTCGACGCTGCCCTGCGCCGCCTGGACCAGAAGCCCGATGCCGACGGCGAGGCAAGCGGTGGTGGAAGCGATCGAGGCGATCCGCTGCAGCAGCTTGTCGAAGCGCAGGGCCAGGACGATGACGCCCGCAACCAGCGCCGGCAGGACGACGGGGACGATCAGCCAGTGGCTCACGAACGGCCTCCCCCGATCCCGACGCCCTCGGGCCGATCCGCCGGGCGAGCGCTGCCGTCGGGATAGTGGTGCGGCGTTGCCGGGTCGTGCGGCTCGCTGCCGTCGACATGATCGCTGCCGACCTCCAGGAACGAGCGAAGGATGAGCACGACGACGAAGGCCGTCATGCCGAAGGCGATGACGATGGCCGTGAGCACCAGCGCCTGCGGCAGCGGATCGGCGTAGCTCTCGAGCTCGAGCGAGAGGACCGGCGGTCTGTCGGTATGCAGCCGGCCCATGGCGAAAATCAGCGCATTGACGCCATAGGCGAGCAGGGTGAGGCCGATGACCACGGGAAAGGTGCGGCCGCGCAGCAAGAGGTAGGTGCCGGCGGCGAACAACAGGCCGATGGCCGAAGCGACGAGGAGTTCCATCGCCCGCTCCCTACTTGGCCGCAGCCGGTGATGCAGCCGCGATCGCGGCGGCGGCCCCGTTCGGCACGTCGCGCGGATCGACGTCCATCGCGCCTTCGGCGACCTCCAGATGCTCGGCGATCCGGCCGACCCGCGACAGGCGGGCGAGGGCCAGCATCACCGAGCCCACGACGCAGAGAAAGACGCCGAGATCGAAGGCGATGGCCGATGCGACCTCGAAGGTGCCGACGATCGGCAGGGTGATGTAGTCGAACCAGGAGGTCAAAAACGGGTAGTCGAAGAGCCAGGAGCCGACGCCGGTGAGCCCCGCCACGATGACCCCCCAGCCGATGACGGCGTGGTAGTCGAGCCCCGCCCGGCGCTGTGCCCAGGCGAAGCCCGAGGCCATGTACTGCATGATCAGGGCGATGGAAACCACGAGCCCGGCGATGAAGCCGCCGCCCGGCTCGTTGTGGCCGCGCAGGAAGATGTAGGCACCGACCGCGAGGGCGAAGGCGAGCATCACCCGCGTGCCGACGACCAAGAGCAGCGGGTGGCGGTCGGCGGAGCGTTTCATGTCGACCTGCCAGTTGGCGATGCGGCGGCCGGAAGCGCCCTGCATGGCGGTGTCGAGGAGGGCGACGATGCACAAGGCGGCGATGCCGAGCACGATGATCTCGCCGAAGGTGTCGAGGCCGCGGAAGTCGACGAGGATGATGTTGACGACATTGGTGCCGCCGCCGCCCTTGTAGGCGTTGGCGAGGTGAAATTCGGAGATCGAGCTGAAGTCCCGGGTCAGCACGGCGTAGACGGCCGTCGTGACGCCGATCCCGGCGAATACGGCGAGCACGGCGTCGCGGGCCTTTCTCGGCAGCGGGCTTTCGACCGGTGTCGTCTTCGGCAGGAAGTTGAGCGCCAACAGCAGCAGGACGACGCTCACGACCTCGACCGAGATTTGGGTGAGCGCCAGGTCCGGGGCCGAGAGGTAGAGAAAGCCGAGGCTGACGATGACGCCGATGACGCCGACGAGCACCAGGGTGAACAGGCGTTGGCGGTGGCGGAAGACGACGGCGCCACAGGCGGCCGCCAGCATCAGCCAGGCGACGAGGGCGAGTGCCGGCACCGGCAACATGGGCTCGCTGCCGAGGCTTCCGGGGGCGGCGAGATAGGTGACGAAACCGCCCAGGAGCGCCATCCCGGTCAGGGCGGCAAGGTAGCGCTGCAGCGAGCCGTTCTGCAGCGCCCAGGTGCCGCGACGCGCCCAGCCGATGCTCGCCGCGACGGCCGCCTCGAAGAGTTCCTTGGCCTCCGGGCGCCAGAAGCGGGCCCGAAACACGATCGCCGCGGTATGACGGGTCAGTAGCAGGTAGCCGCCGATCACCGCGACGATGCTCATGAAGAGGGCCGGGGTCAGGCCGTGCCAGAGCGACAGGCTGTAATAGGGAAGCTCGCCGCCGATCACCGCCGCCGCCGAGGTGGCGAGCAGCGGCCCGACCACGGGGTTCGGGACGAGGCCGATCAGCACGACCATCGCCACGAGCACGGCGGGCGGTGCCCACATGCCGAACGGCGGGTCGTGCGGCGCATGCGGGTAGTCGTCGCGCTTCGGGCCCAGATAGACATGGCCGATATAGCGGAGACTGTAGGCGACCGAGAAGAGGGCGCCGATGGTCGCGACCAGGCCGACCGCGGGGTCGAAGCCGAGGCCGAACCAGGCGGTGTGCGCCGCCGCCTCCAGCATGAACTCCTTGGACATGAAGCCGCCGAAGGGCGGGATGCCGGCCATCGAGAGGGCGGCGATGAAGGCCATGGTGGCGCTGATCGGCATCAAGTGGACAAGGCCGCCCAACTGCCTGATGTCGCGGGTGCCGGCTTCGTGGTCGATGATGCCGGCATTCATGAACAGAGCGGCCTTGAAGGCGGCGTGGTTGATGATGTGAAAGACGCCGGCCATCGCCGCGAACGGCGTGCCGATGCCGAACAGGAAGGTGACGAGCCCCAGATGGCTCACCGTCGAGTGGGCCAAAAGGCCCTTCAGGTCGTCCTTGAACAGGGCGATCCAGGCGCCGATCACCATGGTGGCGAGGCCGGTGGTGGTGACGATGTAGAACCAGGCATCGGTGCCGGCGAGTGCCGGCCAGAGCCGGCCCAACAGGAAGATCCCGGCCTTCACCATGGTCGCCGAGTGCAGATAGGCGGAAACCGGGGTGGGGGCCGCCATGGCGTGCGGCAGCCAGAAATGGAACGGAAACTGTGCCGACTTGGTGAAGCAGCCGCCGAGGATCAGCAACAAGGCCGGGATGTAGTAGGGTGATTGCTGGATCACCTCGGCCCGGGTGATGATGACCGAGATGTCGTAGGACCCGGCGATCTGTCCCAGGATCAACATGCCGCCGATCAGCGAGAGGCCACCCGAGCCGGTCACGACCAGCGCCATCCGCGCACCCTGCCGGCCCTCCGGCAGGTGACTCCAGTAGCCGATCAGGAGGAACGAGGTGAGGCTGGTGAGTTCCCAGAAAATCAACAGCAGCAGGATGTTGTCGGACAAGACGACGCCGACCATGGCACCCTGGAAGAGCAGGAGATAGGCCATGAAGCGGCCCATCGGGTCTTCCTTGGCGAGGTAGTAGCGAGCGTAGGTGATGATCAGCAGGCCGATGAAGAGGATCAGGCCGGCGAACAGGAGGCCGTAGCCGTCGACGAAGAAATTGACGTCGAGGCCGAGGCTGGGCAGCCATTCGAGGCGGTACTGGACGACCTCGCCGGCGAAGACGCGGGGGGCGAGGCTGAGCAGGATCAAGAGGGCGGTGAGGGTGACGGCGAACGTCGTTGTCGCACAGGCGTTGCGCCCGGCCCTGATCATCAGGGCCGGCAGGACCGCGCCGATGAACGGCAGAAGGACGATGAGGGCGAGTTGCATCGCGGTTCCTGTGGCTTCCCCGGCGACGATCCGGCAGCGCAAGAGGCACGCGGCAGCGCGGCGCCGGGTCGTCCGGCTCGGCGGCCCGTCACGCGCGGCCGCTGGCCGTTGCCCGCACGCTGTTGCAGCAGCGCCGCGGACGCCGGGTCTTCAACCACACCGCATGCGATCACAGCAAGTGGTATCGGGATCGCCCGGCGGGACCGCTCGCCGGTCAGCCGGCGGGATCGTCGAAGCGCTCGAGCTCGACGGTGACCGCACCCCAGCGGCTCTCGGCCTCGAGCCGCACGGGCCAGTGCGGCATGCCACCGAGGCCGGACACGAGCCACAGACGCACCGGCTGCCGTTCCCGAGGCGCCTGGTCGGCGTCGCGGCTCCAGCGTGCGGAACGCCCGGCAACCAACTCGGCCTCGACCGTGCAGGCGAGTGCCTCGCGGGCTGCCTGACCCAGCGCCACCGCCCGGATCGGCGACGGCTCGGCCGCACAGGCGAGCTCGTAGCGCATCGCCCGCCTGCCGTCGAAGCTGCGCGCTATCGACCTCTCGCCGGCGGCTGCCCGCTGCATCGCGGCCAGCATCAAGCTCATCGGATCCGGGCCGCGGCGCAACGGCTCGGGCACGGGCTCACGATCCGCACGCGTCGCTGCGTCGACCTCCACCTCGGTTGCCCGGCCATCCGCGGCGAAGCTGACCCGCCAGAAGCCGGCGCCGTCGCGCCAGCTGCTGGCACCGCGAAAATGCTCGGGCCGCACGCCACCATCGAGCAAGCGCCCGACCGCCCAACCCTCGCTCTCGAGCCCGGCCAGCCAACGCAGCGGGCCACTGGTGCGCGCCCGGTAGGCCAGATGGTAGCGCTCGGCAGCGCGTCGGAGTTCGGTCGTGAAGCGGCCGACCTCGATCCCGCTCCACCGCACGACATAGTCCGCTTCGAGCACCGCCGCGCCCGCCCCAGCAGGACGAGCGAGAAGGGCGGTGACAAGGAGCAACAAGACGATGGTCCGGTGCATGGCGCGAAAATGCCGCGGCGCACGGCGTCGTCAAGGCAAGCAGCGAGGCGTTTTCGCCCCGCCGGCTCGTCTGACGCATCTTCGGCCACGGCACTTGGAGCCCGTTTCAAAAGTTCTCATGCTGTTTCATCGACTGACGGATGAGCGCCGGCACCGCTGCGGGGTGCGGGGCCCCCCGCAGCCCCGCACGGAGAGCCGAGCGCGGCCCGATGCCGGGGCATCGGGCAAGCCATGCTGTGCAGCCGCCGCCAGCCGTAAGCCGACCGCCGGTGAACTCGGCACCCCGTAGGGCAGTGGGGACCCCGCGGCTCCAAAGGGGAGCACCTGCTTCGTCGTCGGTCGGCCGACCCATGCGGGGGTGCCGGGTCCCCGCAAGCCCCACCCGGGCTGCTGCATCGACGGCCGACCAACGCTTCGCATCTGCTCGCTGCCGAGCTCATGAAACAGCACGAAAACTTTTGAGATCGGCTCTTATCCGAATTCGCCGAGACGCAGGCCGCTCTCGTCGAGCCACAGGGCTCGAAACGGCTCGGCAGGTGTAATCGATCCGATGCAGCCACCCGACGCCGGCTTCGGCCCGTCGCCAGAGACCTGCCCGTTGCCAGAGACCTGCCCGTTGCCAGAGACCTGGGCGTAGGTTGGAGCTTGACCCTGACCGCGAGAGCGGGCTGACCCGTGCCGATCCGGCGGCGAGCGTCGCCGACGTCCGCGCCGACGAGCAGCGGCTCGAGCGCTTCCAGGGTGGCCGGAGGCGAGCAAGACCAAAGGTCGAAGCGAGGCGATCAGCGCGCAGCGTGGTCAACCGGTGCTGGCACCGATCGTTCGCAGTCCGGTGACGGCTATGGTAAAGCCGAACCGGTGCCGGCCCCCCTGGCTCGCCACGCCCGTGATCCCGAATGCGCGGTTACTGCCCAGACACGCCTCGAGTCCGGTCTCGACGGCATCGCTGCGGCAATCACGGTGCTCGCGACGTCCCTGTCGCGACGAAGCACATGCATGACGACCCGGGCTGAAGCCGGTGCAGCCGCACCGCTCGACTTCGAACCCGCAAGGCGGACGGCGCGTTCCTCCGGCAAAAGAAGCCGTGACGGATGGTCCATTCGGCCTGATCGGGCGGGCTTCCGCGCGATCGGTGAAGGGTTCGCGCCGGGCAGTGCAGCGCCCGACAACGCTTCGCCCAAGTGCGACGTCGGCCGAAGGCGCGCCGGTTTCTCGGCGCGGCTGTGCCCGTCAGGCGTCGACGGTCCCGTCAGGCGTCGACGGTCAGGTCGATGCCGAGCCGATTGCGCCCCGTCAGGCGTCGACGGTCAGGTCGATGCCGAGCCGATTGCGCAACGCCTCGGCAACCGTGCCGCCGACACCGCGGACGAGGGTGGCACAGCCCGCTTCACGCGCTCGTGCCAGGAACGCGGCCACCGCCTTGCTGTCCTTGGCAAGGGCGTGCTTCAGGTCGGCGACATCGAGGATCAGGAGCGCCAGCTGGCCGAGGGCGAGCGCACGGTAGTCGGTTTCGAGATCCGGCAAGCGCAGGGCGGGCTTGCCGCGGCCGGCCTCCAGCGCCCGCAGCGTCTTGCCGAGGGTCGGCACGTGCACACCCTTCGGCACCTGCGCGAGGAGGAGACGCGCGGCGCCGGCGATCTCCTCCGGCGACCCGGCGATGTCGGTCATGAACCGTTCCAGATGCGACCGGCTGGCGCTGGTACTGTAGCTGACCTCCAGCGCCGGCAGCACCGGCAGCCGGCTCGACGCATCGTCCACGAGGCGCTGCCAGGCGCGGAGCTGCAGCCCGTCCCAGGCGAGGGCGATTTCGGGATCGTCCCGGCCGGCAGCCGCGAGCCGCGCGATGCCGGCGGCACTCCGCGGATCGGGCACGAGAAATCCCCATCGCTCGCCTCGGCCGGCGCTTTCGGCGAGCCGCCATGTCGCGGTTCGCGCCAGCGCCTCGAGCAGCGCCGCGGGGCGCGTTGCGGCGGCCATCGGCGGTGTGGCTGCGACATCGGCGCGCTCTGCCAGCAGGGTTTTGCCGCCCGGCCGCCCCGCCGCTGCAGAGCGCTCGCGGCTGTTTCGGTCGGGCGTCGGCGTCGAGAGCACGGTTCGGGCAACGGGCGGGGCCATGCTGTGGGCAACGGGTGCGCTCCGACCAGCCGTTCCAGCCTCGGTGCTCGCGCCGGTCGCCTCGGCCGAATCGGCGGCGAAATCGGCCGCCAGCTCGGCGAGCTTCAAGAGATGCGGCGCATCACCCGCGGCGAGCTCGAGCGGCAGGGTTCCGATCTCCAGGAGCCGTGCGGTGCCGTCGACGCCGACGGTGACCGGCGTCGCCACGTCCGCCGGCGCCCGGCGATCCAAGAGTGCGGTCAAGCGCGGCATGTCACGGCGGTTCAGACGGGTGGCGAGACGGCAGCCGGGCGCGGCCGGTTCGTCGCGGCCGATCAAGTCGGCAGCCGAGGGGCTCAGGCGTTCGATCGTGCCCGCCGCGTCGAGCTGCACGAAACCGTCGCGGGTATAGGCGAAGAGCGCGTCGACCATCGCCTTCAGAGTTGCGACCTCCACTTCGAGCGCGCGGCGGCGGGTTTCGACACCGGCCCGTTCGATCGCATAGAGCAGAATGCGCGACAGCACGGCCAGGGACCGTTCGTGCATGGCCACCACATCCTGCGCACCGGCCCTGAGCGCTTCGCGGGCGAAGGCGAGATCGGCCGTCCGGGCCAGGAGGAGCACCGGCCGGCTCGCAAAAAGCGCGCAGCAGCGGACAATCGCCTCGTTCGCCTCGCGCGGCTCGGGCGCAGCCAGGAGCACCGCATCCACCGGCGGGTCGCCCGCGGCTTCGGCAGCGGCATCGAGGTCGTCGACCGCATCGACCGCGAAGGGCAGCGGGCTGTCGGCCAGTGCTCGGCACACGGCCTCGCGGGCATCGATGGCCGACTCGACGAGCAATACTCGGTACATGCGGCAGCGTCCGATAATCCGGGGTTTTCGCTGGGCCCAGCATGCCCGACACACGTTTCGATTCCGTTAAAGTCCGTCGCCCTTTCGCCCCGGTCTCGCGCGATCTGCTCAGGCGGCCTCGCCCGTCCGGAACTGCAGGTCGGCGAGCCGGGCGTAGAGGCCGCCGCGGCGGACCAGTTCGCGGTGGGTGCCGGTGTCGACGATGCGGCCCTCCTCCATGACCAGGATGCGGTCGGCCTTGAGCACGGTGGCGAGGCGGTGGGCGATGACGATGCTGGTGCGCTGCTGCATCAGGTTGTCGAGCGCTCTTTGCACCGCGTACTCGCTCTCGGCATCGAGCGAGCTCGTCGCCTCGTCGAGCAGCAGCACGGCGGGATCGGCCAGGATCGCCCGGGCGATGGCGATGCGCTGGCGCTGGCCGCCCGAGAGGCGGACCCCCTTCTCGCCGAGGAAGGTCCCGAAGCCTTCGGGCAGGGTTTCGATGAACTCGCGCGCCGCGGCGGCCTCGGCGGCGGCCACGACCTCGGCGTCGCTGGCGTCCGGCCGGCCGTAGCGGATATTGGTCCAGGCATCGGCGGAGAAGATCACCGGCTCCTGCGGGACGAGGCCGAGACGCGCCCGGTAGGCCATGGGCTCGAGCTGATCGATCGGCTGGCCGTCCAACAGGATGCGCCCGGCGAGCGGATCGTAAAAGCGCATGACCAGCTGAAAAACGCTGGTCTTGCCGGCACCCGAGGGCCCGACCAGGGCGACGCGCTCGCCGGATCTCACCAAGAGGTCGAGATCGTCGAGGATCAGCCGGTCGGGGTGCGACGGGTAGGCGAAGCGCACCCGCTCGAAGCGCATCTCGCCCCGGGTCTCGGCCGGCAGCGGCAACGGATCGGCCGGGGCCCTGATCTCGGGCTCGCCGTCGAGGGGCTCGGAAAATCGCTCGGGTGC